>PVBE012953405.1_pt1 | contig 10796 bp, 8 predicted proteins | sample 1631181 | NCBI WGS metagenome assembly PVBE01 (sample SAMN08397723, study PRJNA350692) | Marine metagenome, whole genome shotgun sequencing project. | isolation source: water | place: Pacific Ocean | collected 2012-04 | reverse complement strand
GCCCATATGGGAAATGTCGGGTTATATACCATTCCGTCATGTACACTTCAATCTTATCTGTGTATGCATTCCCACGGAGGACCGTGGGAATGAGCGTTCCAGGGGTGGAAGAGACGTGCTGCGGTTCACAGCGCCAACCTCGAATTCGGCGTCGTGTCCATTCCTCCGGTCAGGTTGCTTTCGAGACGGGAATGGCCTGCGGCGGCGATCATGGCTCCATTGTCGCCGCAGTATTCTAGCGCTGGGAGTAGGAGGGGAACATCGATCTCGGATTCGAGGCGTAGGCGGAGGAGTGCGTTGGCTGCGACGCCGCCGGCTACGATGAGGCGTGGCGCGTTTGTCTGGCGCAGGGCTAGTTTGGTTTTGATCATGAGCGCGTCTACGGCCGCGTTCTGGAAACTGGCTGCTACATCGCTTTGGCTTGCGCCGGTGTTCTTGCGCGTTTCGTATAGCACGGCCGTTTTCAGGCCGCTGTAGCTGAATTCGAGGGTATCGGTTTTCTCGAAGGCCCTGGGGAATCGGATCGCGTCGGGATCGCCGGTCTCCGCGCAGCGTTGGATGGATGGGCCTCCGGGGTAGGGCAATTCGAGAAGCCGAGCGACCTTGTCGAAGGACTCGCCTATGGCGTCGTCGCGGGTTGTGCCTAGGATGCAGTATTCGTACGGGGCAGAGCATTGGATGAGCTGGGTGTGACCTCCACTTACGATGAGCGCGAGGGCGGGAAACTCCGGTTGGCCACCGTCGTTGAGGAAAGGCGAGAAGATATGTCCCTCAATGTGGTGGACAGGAACAAGCGGCACGCGCCACGAGTACGCAAGGGCTTTCGCGAAGTTGACGCCTACGAGGAGCGAACCCATGAGCCCCGGTCCGTTCGTCACGGCGATGGCGTCGAGTTTTCCGTCGACCGAGCCCATCGCCTCTTGCGTGAGTTGCGAGATGACGCGCATATGTTGGCGCGACGCGATTTCGGGCACGACGCCGCCGAACTCGGCGTGGATCTCCACCTGAGAGGCAACCAAGTTGACGGCAACGCGCTGCCTATCCTCTACAACTGCGACCCCGGTTTCGTCGCAGGACGACTCGATACCCAGGACCCGGGTCACTGGATGAGTTCCGAGGCGTGGACGAGCCGGATGCCTTGTTCTTCGAGTTGCGGCAGACTCTCCTGCAAGACCGTCACGGTGTTGGGCCGGAAGTGGCAGATGGCGATAGCCTGCCCTTTCGCGCACGCGATGGACAGCACTTCGTCAAAGCGGCGCCGAATCAGGTCGACCCTTTTGTCATGTTCCAGAAAGAGGTCGCGCTCGGACGCCGGGACGCCGAAGGCCGCCGCCATATCGTAGGCCTTCGTGTCGACAACCGTCCGACTATCGATGAAGAAGAGATCGCGATTCTTAATGATATCGATGAACAAGGCCTTGGGTTTTCCGTCGGCGATAAATTTCGTTCCCTCATGGTTGTTGATGCCGACGGCGCCGGGCACTTGCGCGAGCGCCGCTTCGGTGAACCTCAGCATCTCGTCCTCAGCCATACCCGTTTTCAACTGTCCCTCATGGACTTTCGATTCATCTAGATTGTCCATCGGCATATGCAGCAAGATTTCGAAGTCTAATTCAGCGGCACGCTTGGCCGTCGCTTCGCCATGGGGAGTGTAGGGAAGAATGGCAAGCGTCAGCACTGGATCCATAGCGAGAAGCGCCTCGGCGATAGATGCGCTATGGCCGCCGTCGTCCACGAGAATCGCCAACTTTGGCGCGTCTGGCGGAAGGGGACTCGATATCTTCTTCTGGGGGATCTCGATATTCGCGTTCGCCACCTTCCATGGCTCCACGTCCAGAGGGGTGGGCGGTTCGAGGGGTTCGACAGCAACTGGGGCGGTGTCTTCCGGCTCCTTGGGCGCGGTCGGCGCGGGCGGACTCTGCTTCGGTTCGCGGATAGCCGATGGGGGCGGCGTCAACTCCGGGAGCTCGCACGGTTCCGATGTATGCAGGCGAAGTTCCGCAAAGGGATAGTTTCCAGTCGCAAAGCTAAGGCCGACCTTCTCGCCATCTTCGAGGAGATTGTCCACGAACACGTCTGGATTTTTGCTGCGGCCGATAACCTGGTTCAGACCTTCCAGGCTCACGGTAGAGGGTACATGCGCGTCGTACCTACGGGCATACCAGCGGGCCGTCCGGTCCTCCATAAGCAGCTTCTCCGAACGTTCTATCATGTCGGGTGGCACTTGGTTAGAGGTGAGAATGGCCATCAGCTCCGCGTCACGCTCCTCGGAGGCCATGTACAGGTCGAAGGGACGCAAGGTCACGAACTGCACGATGAGGTAGCCGGCAATCAGCGCTGCCACTGACAAGGCAAGGAAAGCCGCGCCGAGCCCAGTCCAAGAATGGGGCAGGTCCGAAGCCTGCTCTATTTCCTGTTCTTCGCTCATCAGAAGTCCACCCATTCCACATTGTCGACCGGTTGGGCCAGAAAGGCGTGGCCTACTTCGGAGAAACTGCGCGGCGAATCGCTCGCCAGGAACGTGTGACTCGCCTCTTGATCGCCATCCACCTCTTCGCCAAGGGCGGCCAGCGTTTCTCGCACGGCACGCGCCGTGGCCGCGGCGCTGTCCACCAGCGTTATATCGCCGCCAATCGTTTCGGCTATGGCGTCTCGTAGCAGTGGGTAGTGTGTACATCCGAGCACGAGGGTGTCAATCCCGGACCGTCGCAGCTCCGAGAGGTACTCGTCCGCGATAGCGCGCGGCACGGCACCACGTGTCCAGCCTTCTTCGGCCAACGGCACGAAGAGAGGGCACGCTTTTTCAAAGACTTCGATGGATGGATCAGCCGCGAGTATCGCTCTTTCGTATTCGCCGCTACGGATGGTGCCAACCGTACCGATGACTCCCACACGGCCGTTTCGAGTCTGCCCAGCGGCCTCTCGGGCGCCCGGTTCGACGACTCCCAACACGGGGATGTCGACTTGTTCGCGTAGCGGTTCCAGGGCGCAGGCCGAGGCCGTATTGCACGCTACGATCATGAGCTTCACACTCCGGTCGAGGAGAACCTTCGCGCAAGCCGAGGCATATCGGATGACAGTGGATGGCGATCTCGTTCCATAGGGAATCCGCGCCGTGTCGCCGAGGTACACTGTACTTTCGTTGGGGAGTTGCGCCCAGATCTCACGTACAACAGTCAGCCCCCCCACTCCGGAATCGAAAATGCCTATGGCCCCGCCGCGTGCATCAACCATTGACACGCAATCCCGGCGCCAAGGGGCGCCAGTCGGGTTTAGGCAACACGGGTTCGCTCAGGTCGATATGGACGGGAAACGATTCTCCGGGCGGCGATCCCTCGAACAGGAACCGAATTTTTCGCACGGCGGCCGCGTCCCGTCCCCGGATGGCGGACTGCGTGAGGGTAGTCACGATGCTCTTGACCATGAGCATCTCGGATGAAACGCCGGGAATGTGCCCCGCTTCGAGGTCGCGGGAGAAATCAACCGCCAGTTCGCCATATTCAAGCAGGTAGATGCCACGGATCTTTGTTCCGGGGGAAAGTGTCCGCACCGCCTCGGGCGTTTCCGGGCCGCCTATGAGGGCCTCCAGCGCGGTCCGGCAGTTCTCGAGGGTATGCTCTGGGTTGTACTTGACGCGGCGGGTTTCGCCGACTAAAGTTGAGCCGCTGACGTCGCCGAAATACACCTGGATGCCCCGGGTCTCTTGCCCCTCGACATCGACCACTTCTGGAATGTTCACGCGTTGCGCCTCTTGCAGGATCGTAAATTCCAGAGGATTCCGCCCTTTTTGAATCATCTCGTACACGAGCAAGGCCACGCTGAAAAGGAGGACCAGAGTCGCCATGCCCCAAAGTGCGAACAGCGCAGTTTTTACGACATTTGCCGGGGTCGCTTCACTCATGCGCGAATTCCCTTGTGGCGGTCGCGCCATCGAGGCTGTTTAGAACGCCTTGAGTACGCCAGCAAATCATCGAAGCAACTTGTCTGACGGTTCGAGGGGTGCCGATTCCCGGCTCGGCTCGTGTAGATATGCAGCGATACCTTCCGCGATGGCTGAAGCCAGCAGCTGGATATGCTCATCCGATTTCAGAAGACTTTCGTCGTCTGGATTCGTAATGCAGCCCACTTCGATATGCGCCCCGTACATCCCCACGCTCTCCAGCAACCTCATGGGCGCCTCGCCCGAAAAACGCGGCGAACTGCCAGTAGCCGTTTCGAGAGCGTCGGCGAGATGTTGGGCGATGATGGAGCTTTGATCGACCGCTACCACCCCCAGCCGGGCCCGGAGACGGGTTGCGGTTTGGCTTTGCGTACGCGTCCCGCGCTTATTCTTCGGCGGACCGTGGTATACCGCGAAGCCTCTGGCAAGCGGCGAAAATGAGCCTGCCGCGTGGATGCTTATCAGAATGCCGCCGGGGTGTTCGGAGGCGCGAAGAACGCGTTCCTTGCGCGTGAGGCCCAAATCGCCTTCGCGTGTGAGGATAACTTTCCGTTTCACGCGCGCGGCGAGCGCATCGCGAAGGGCCGACCCGACCGCGAGGGCAACATCTTTTTCCAGCAACCCGCCGCTGCCTTCGAGGCCCTTGTCAAAGCCGCCATGTCCCGGATCGACGATGATCGATTCGATCCAGCTCTGTGGCGATGGCTCGGGCTGGGCCGGACCGAGAGTTCGCCTCCGCCCAAGACGAGACCCGCCGGAATCCACGAACTCCGTTCGGCCTCCTCTAAATATGCTCACGGTCCGCCGCTCCTCGACCCCGCCGGACTGGGTCAAGGGCACTTGAAACACTTTCGCGAAAAAGTCGGTCACGTCTCGGACGGCGATTAGCACGTCGCTGCCCGCGCGCGAGACGGGATGCGCGAGCGAGACGGTCATGTTGGCGGCCCCGCTCTCGTCTCCGTAAGACACGCGTTCGTCCTCGTAGGCCACCCACGCGGTGATCCCCGGCAAATCGGCGCGCATCCGCATTTCGCGCATTTTGACGCTTCCGTCGAGGCCCTTGACCAAAGCGGGCAAAGAGACGTAATCGATCTTCCCCACTTGAACGGAGTCGAGTTGCAGACTGACGGAGCGCCCGTCGACATGGCCTGAGAACACAAATAGCTCGGACTCGGCGGCGCCCGCGAACACGAGCAAGGCCGCTGTCGTTGCAGCGATTCTTCTCGATAGCCGGAGATTCACTGGACGAACGCAACCTTTGGCCGCGCAGATTTCCTTGGATGTAGACTGCCTGGTGGACTCATCGCAAAATCTCCAAGGTCGTGACTCGTTGCCAATCGACGGCGTCGATCTCGATTCCTCCCGTCGATCTCGCCAGCGAAGGCACAAAAGCAACGAGGAGAAGAACAAACAGTACACAAAACGCGGAGAAGGCAAACAATCACGCGAATGCGCCTAACGCCTCTTGTCCTTGAAAGTCTGGCCCGCACTCCCATACTCGCCCACTTGCACGTTCTTCTTTTCGTTGTGCTTGATACCTTTTTGAGCGGCGGCCACTTCCTGATTGAGTTTGTCGAGGCAGCTTTGGCAGAGCTTCTTCGTCGCGCTGATGGCCACCCCCCACAGCGGCCGCATTTCACGGCTTCGCCCAAGTTGACTTGGGCGATTCGGCCCATGTCCATCATGCGCGTGACGCACGCCAGATCGATACCGCTCACTTCGAATAGTTGCTCCGCATGTAGGTTTGAGATTTCCCCTCTTTGCAAAGCGCGTGGAGTTGGCCCCGTTCGGTTGGTGTAAGAGGGGTGTAGGGCATCGTAGCGGTTTCCTTTCGGTTCTGAGTTCGCCAAAACCAAGATACCGAAAACATGCTGCGATGTCCTCTCTTTTTTCCACAATCGCTCGGGAATCACCAACAAGAAAAGGGCTTAGCCACGGTCCTAAACCAAAAAGCCATGCCTGTTGCACTTAGTATACGAATCCGGGTCGCGCGTGTTGCCGTTGTTTCGTGGGCATGAATACCCAGTAACCAACGTACGAATGTGGACCTCGCGCGGCTGAAGAATCGCGTCTGGCCGGGATCGACACAGATTTCCCACGGTATTTGTTGGGAATCTGGATGTGTTTGCCCTGTGTTAGACTCAAAGGATTCGAATGGGGAGCGGCCGCGCGCTTGCAGAGCGCGTCCCTGCGTGTTATAAAAGGTTGTGAGGGCGTTGTGTTTGATGGCCGAGGGCCGATGGGCCCGCGGTGCCGAACTCGGTCAACGGTCTTATCGAGGAGCGACGGATGGGTAGAGAATGTGTGAAGGTGGTGACGGGGCCTTTGCAGGGCCAAGAGTTTCTGATTAGTCCAACGTTGTCGATTGGGAGGAATCCGGACAACGGATTGGTGCTCGACGACGCGCAGGTATCGCGCAAACACGCGGCGGTCGAGTCCACCGACGCCGGTACGCTTCTCAAGGATTTGGGAAGCGGCAATGGGATTTTCGTGGACAACCGGCGTGTCTTGGAGTACCCCCTCACCGACGGACAGGAATTTCGGATCGGCTCGGTGGAACTGAAATACGAAGGCGAGCCGGGCAGCGCTGCGGACTCGAGCCCCGCGGCGAGCGGATCCCGCGTGAAATTTCAGGACACCACCACGGGCACGGTGCAGGCGTCGTCGAGTCAGAACGTGTTTCAGACCATGTTCGCCCCGGCACCGCAAGCGGCCAACACCGACGAACTGCGCGAAACGCAGGAGCGGCTCCTGGCCATCTACGAAGCGAACGAAATTATTTCGAGCGAGAACGACCTGGAAAAACTATTCGTGCGCGTGCTTGAGCAGATTTTTGCGCTCGTACCAGCCAACAACGGCGTCATCATGATGGCGAACGAAGAGACCGGTGAACTCGAAGCCCGCTTCGAGAAGACCGAAGTGGGCGATGCCGAAATTCGCGTAAGTTCCACCATCGTTCGCCAGGCCTTCGAAAACGAGGAGGCGCTTTTGGTTCAGGATGCCGCCGCCGACGAACGTTTCGAGGCAAGCGCCAGCATTATGACGGCGAACATCTCGTCAGTCATGGCCGTTCCACTTGTGCAACAAGGCGAGAAGCTTGGCGTCTTATACGTGGATACGCGCGGCTCGACCGACGCCTTCGAGCATTCCGATCTGGCGTTGCTCGTTGGCTTATCGGGTCCCGCTTCGATCGCCATCAAGAACGCCCAGTATGTGGTTCAACTGGAAAACGACTTTCAGACAACGTTGCGCCTGCTGGCAAACGCCATCGAACTGCGGGACCACTACACTGTTGGCCACACCTGGCGCGTCACGAATTTCTCTGTCGCCTTGGCTGACGAACTGGGCTACGACGAGGAGAAATTAAGAGAAGTCGAGATGGGCGGCGTTCTTCACGACATCGGGAAGATCGGTGTGCCGGACGTGATTCTGAGCAAGCCAGATAGGCTGACGAACGAAGAATACGAGATCATGAAGGTGCATCCGACGAAGGGCGCCGATCTCATGGAGGACTGTAAGAAACTCGAGCCGTTGATTCCTTACTGCAAATACCACCACGAGCGCTACGATGGGCAAGGATACCCGGCCAAGCTCGCGGGTGGAGATATTCCGATCGAAGGTCGCATTGTGGCCGTGGCCGACACCTTCGACGCCATGACGAGCAACCGGCCTTATCGCAAGGGACTTGACCCGGAAATCGCCATCGACGAAATCGAAAAGAACAAGGGCACCCAGTTTGACCCCGTATGCGCCGACGCCTTCATCCGGGCCTACCGCGATGGTAGAATCAGCCATATCCTCCAAGTGCATCTCCAAAACGAAAAGAGTATCGCCTGCCCCTTCTGCAGCACTTTCATTCCCATAGAAGAGGGAGCGGATCTCGGCGACGCGTTCGAGTGCCATGTATGCCATCGCAATAGCCGCTTGGACAAACACAACGAAAATTACGTGGGAGTGTTGCTTACCGAAGTCGGCCTGGCGGCCGCAAGGGAAGCTTAAGCGGCGCGCGGCGCTCCTGCGCGATTGAAGCGGCGGACCGCATCCCGGCCCGCGAAGACTGGCCCGGATTCCACACCTTTCGGACCAGCGCATGCTCCGAACCCTTGGAGGACCTTACTGTTGGCCGCTCCGAAATCCTCGCAATCGAACGGCATTGACCGCCGGATCGCCGTTGCCGGCTGGGCGCTGGCTGCGGGTTTCCTTGTCTTTGCCGGCTCGTTGCACGGAAAAAACGCGGCGCTGCTAAAAAGGATTGACGATATGGAGAGGGCCGATGGCGAGCGCCTGCTTCTCTATGAGCAACAGGCGCGGCAAATTGTTCGGCTTGAGGCCTTCGCCGCGCGGCTGCGCGGCGCGTCGAATGCGCTCGATCCCAGAGACGGCGATGAAGCGCCGGGCGCTTCGCGTGACGCTAGGCTCCCGACAGAACCCGCGGCGAGCCCGCGCACTTTGGCTTCGAGTACGCTGGAAGACATCCTCCGCGCGGGGGCGAGCGAGGAGACTCTTCGCCGGAGCGCGGCGCTGTCCGTCGAAATGCAATACGGCGATCTGTTCGAGGTGCTCGACCTCCCGGCCGAACGCGCGGAAGCCTTGCGCGCGGCGTCGACCATGGCTGTTGCGTCCGAGATGGAATCGGATCTGGCCGCCGTGTCGGGCAAGGGCGGGGCGCCCAAAGACCAAGGCTCCGCGAACGCCATTCGCGCGGCGGTCGAAGCGTTGCTTACCGAGTCAGAGCGCGCCGCGTTTCGCGACTATCAAGACGCCCTGCCCGAACGCATGGCCCGCGAAGCTTTCTCCGCCGAACTCGCCTTGTGGGCGAAAGAACTGACGGCGGAAAACAGGGCCGAGGCGCTGGACATCCTTGTCGAGGAGATGCTCCGCGCCTCCGATGGGGCCGGCCTCGATTTGCAGGGGCAACTCGATGCTCGGCGCGAAGCGCTCACGGCGGCTAAGGCTCGTCTGGAGCAAGAATGGAGCGCTGAAGAATTCGCGATCTTCGACCGCTTCATCGCTGCCCTACTGTCTGGCTCGGAAGCCGTCGACAGCCCTTCCGAATAGGCGAATCTTGCAGCCGGGGCCTTGACGACCTCGGCGAGGTCGCTCATGGATGCGATGGGATCGTGGATGAGTCCGAGGATTCGCTGGAGGATGTGGGAAGCACGGGAAGGTCGGAAACGACCTGGCTGAGCGTTCTGAACACGCCATCCATAACGGAACCCGGAGGTTCTAGCTCTGCTAGCGTGGGGACCTGCTTGAGGGGCGCGGACTCTGGGAGGTCGCCGTCTACGCTGCGCACGGGGAAGGCGTTGAGACACTAGAGGCAAACGGCGGGTTGAATCTCCCCTGCCTCATCGTTGGCATATGGCAGTTAGGCGTTGCAGTGTGGACAGACGTTCACTAGTTGAAGGTTCCCTTACCTGCGTCTAAATGAATCCGGCTTCGTCGTCTACTAACATGGCTGTCCGCTCGCAGGGGCCTCTAGCGAACTGCGGGTACCTTAGCCGCAAAATTTGCGAAAATTAAGAGCTACGGCCACGCGATTTCTTTTAGTCTCCAAACAGGGCGTCCACAAATTCTCGCGCGTCGAATGGTTGGAGGTCGTCCACGCATTCTCCTATACCGACCAATTTAATAGGGATGCCCAACTGTTGCTGAATGGCCACGGCAATTCCACCTTTGGCCGTTCCGTCCAATTTGGTGAGCACGATCCCCGTTACGCCGAGGGCTTCGGTGAATTGCGAGGCCTGTTGAAGGCCGTTCTGTCCGGTAGTGGCGTCGAGCACGAGGAGCACTTGATGAGGGGCGTTCGGCAGGCGCTTGGCTACGACGCGCTGGACCTTCTTGATCTCTTCCATCAGATTCACTTTGGTGTGCAGGCGGCCGGCCGTGTCGATAAGCAAGCAATCGGCGCCGCGGGACAAGGCGGCGTCCGTCGCATCGAAGGCGACTGCCGCGGGGTCGGCGCCCTGTTGATGCTTTATAATCGGAACACCGACCCGCTCGCTCCACACGGTCAACTGCTCGGTCGCGGCCGCCCGGAAAGTATCCGCCGCTCCGAGGATGACCGACTTTCCTTCCGCCTTTAGGCGCGCGGCGACTTTGCCGACGGTCGTCGTCTTTCCCGAACCGTTCACCCCGGCGACAAGGGTTACATGGACCTTGTCTTCGCATGTCCACGAAAGGGAATGATCGCCGGGCTCTAAGATGGAAATTAATCCTTCTTTCAGAATTTCCATCAGCGCTTTGGGATCGTGGATACGTTCCAGCTTCGCGCGGCGCCGCATGTCCTCGATGATACTGAGAGTCGTATCCACGCCGAGATCTGCCCGGATGAGGATCTCCTCAAGTTCGCCGAAGACTTCGTCGTCGACGGAGCTGTGGTCACCGAAAACTTTCTTCACGTTATCGACGAGTTGGCTGCGCGTCTTACCGAGCCGATCCCGCAGTTTTCCTAAGAAACTGCCTGCCATGAAATACTCCGTGTCAAGCACAGTTGTGTTGCCGAGCCATGGGGCCGACCGCGCACGGACGCGCCGACGCCCAGAGGGAGGCAGGGATGCTACCATCCCCCAACCTCCCTTGACAAACCGACGGCCCTCGCATAGAGGCAGCAGTCATCGTGATTGGTCCTCACACGGCCAAGCTCGCGATACACTCCAGATGTCAGGATGGCGCAAGAACGCCGCGTTGGCGGGGCCTTCTCCCAGGAAAGACTTGTCTATTGTTTCCGGGTGGCGTTGCTTGAGGCGCGGGTGAGACCGCGAAGATCTTCGCACGTTCGACCCTCCCCTAACAGCCCGTGGTAAAAGGCTTCATTTGGATTGAGAAATGCCACCCGGTGTTGGCGCAGCGTATC
>PVBE011238287.1_pt1 | contig 10796 bp, 9 predicted proteins | sample 1631181 | NCBI WGS metagenome assembly PVBE01 (sample SAMN08397723, study PRJNA350692) | Marine metagenome, whole genome shotgun sequencing project. | isolation source: water | place: Pacific Ocean | collected 2012-04 | reverse complement strand
CTGGCGGTGCCCTACTTGGGCTCTACTTGGCGAACGCGCAACGGGCGTGCTGCGTCGAGGTGAAGAATCTGCTCGGTTGTTCCGACGACTTCCCGAGGCTGCAACAAGTGCTGGTCGAAATGCTGCGGGACGAATGGCGACACCAGCGCTCGACCGGCGAACTACGCCACGTGGCGATTGTCGACGAATCGCCAACGGAACAATTCCTCTACCCGGAACTGCAGCTCTACCAGAGACTCTTCGAGCGATCGGGGATGCGCGTCACCATCGCCGATCCGGCGGATCTCGTCTTCCGCGACGGCGCGCTCTACGCGGGGTCCGATGTTGTTGATCTCGTCTACAACCGCCTCACCGATTTCTATCTGGAGTCGGAACCGTGTCACGCGCTGCGCGAAGCCTACGAGAAGGGAGGCGTGGTCGTGACTCCCAATCCGCATACCCACGCTCTCTACGCAGACAAGCGCAACCTCGTCCTCCTCTCCGATCCGGCGCTGCTCCGTCAGTGGGGCATCAGCGAAGCGGCGGTTGAGACGCTGGCGGCAGGCGTCCCCCAAACGACGCGAGTGACCGAAGACAACGCCGACGAGCTTTGGGCGCAACGCAAGACCCTCTTCTTCAAACCGGCTTCCGGCTACGGCAGCCGAGGCGCCTACCGCGGCGCGAAGCTCACTCGGCGCGTCTGGCAATCGATCCGCGAATCCGATTACATCGCGCAACGTCTGATCGCGCCCAGTGAACGTCAGCTACTCATCGAGGGACAACCGCGCACTCTCAAGCTTGACGTGCGCTGCTTCGTTTACGACGACGACGTTCAAACCGTCGGCGCGCGCCTCTACCAAGGGCAGACCACCAATATGCGCACCGAAGGCGGCGGACTCGCGTCGGTGTTCACGACGCCAGTCGGTGCGTAGCCTTTGCGCGTGGCGGTGTGGCTCGGCCCTTGTCGCCCCATGGCGACCGCGGTACAGGGAGGGCATGAAGAAGCTTGGCATCTTTCGCCACGCCGGAACGAGCCTCCTCGTCGGCGTCGGAGTTCTCTGCGGTGTCGCTTGCGGTGGGCGCGCCGAGTCTGAGTCATCGGTCACGAGCGGCACCGAATTGGTTTCGGTGGAATCAGTTTGCGCGAAGGTGGCTGCGCTCGGATGCGTAGGACCCACCCGGGCGGAGTGCGAGTCGATACTCAACCAGAACGAAGCACGCGGCGGAGCGTGCGCCGGTCCGTCCCAAGCCGTATTGACGTGCTTTGATGAGACCCCATTTGCATGCCGTGGTGGGTACGCAGAGCCGCTGGGTTGCCGCTCCGAGCTGGACGCGATGGGCAGCTGCCGGGGCGGGGATGAGTGCTGGGGATACGAGAGCGCCAGTGGTTCGGGCGGCGGGACGAGCGCAGGCGAAACGGGTGACGCCGAACCGCCGGACACGTCGTCGCCCGTCTGCGGGATGGGCTGCTGGGATTTCGAGGTCGACTGCACGAGCGGCACAGACAGTCTCTCATGCGTCTGCTCCCGCGGTGCGGAGCCGGGCAAGGCGTTCTCTTTGCCCAACTGCGATGCGCTCGACACTGACGATTTACGCGATATCTGCGGCAGCGACCCCAATCCGCCTCCTCGCGGCGACGACGACGCTAATGAGCCGGGGGCGGCGGTGGTCGATCCGGACCCCGGAGACGCTGGCTGCTCAGGTTCAGGGAGTGCTGGCGGTTCCCCCGGTGAGGCGACGCAATGCTCGATAGCCTGCGGCGACGTGAGCGCTGATTGTGTCGGGCAGGAGGGCGCCGCATTCGCGTGCGAGTGCGATAACGGCGTCACATTCGAGACCGAGAGTTGCGAGGCGTTGAGCAGCTCCGTGCTCCGAGACATCTGCCGGTAGCACCCTGGGTTGGCGCGCTTCACGAGCCTGGCACAGGGTAGATTCCACGTTACTGCCAATGCCTCGGGGCACGTCACCCTAACGTGGCTGGAAGATCCGCAGCGTTGCCGTCGCTCGCGCGATATGGCCACCGTCGGCGTCTCGGAGATCAGCTTCCGTATGGGCGATGGTCGCGCCGCGATGGGTCACACGGCTCTTTGCAAAGAGATCTCCGGGCTTCGCAGGCTTGAAGTACGACACCTTCATTTCAACGGTCGCCGCCGACTCTCCTTGGCTCAACGTTACCAGGACTGCCATGCCCACGGCCGAATCCAACATCGCGCCGAGCATCCCGCCTTGGATCGAGCCGGCCCCGTTGGTGAAGTCCTCGGTCGCCGTGAAGCGCACATCGGCCGTGCCGCTCGTATCGAAAGCGACGACCCGTCGATCCATTAACCTCGCGAGTGGTGGTTGGAAAGCCAAGCGCTCGCTCAACCAATCGTCAGCTCTCTTCGACATGGTGGGACACTACCTCGAGTTAGGCGCCTGTGGGGGTGAGGAGAGAGGGGAGCGCTTGCCAAAATCGCCGCACCGCGGCGCGCTTCCCTTCGTTGTCTTGTGGCGATACCACGGTCCGCTGTAGCATCCGTCCCGAGATGAAGTCGTTCGTGATTCGCAACGTCTTTCGAGCCGATCCGCAAGCGGACGGACGCCCCGGGAGCCTCCGGAACGACTTGCAAGACGTTCGCATTGCCGCAGGGCGCTTCGTCGAATGGGCGCCTGCCGGCGCACTCCAGGCGCGGGATTCGATCGATGGTGGTGGGCAATTCCTGACGCCCGGTTTGATCGATTGCCATTGCCACCTGTGTGGCGTCTTCTTGCCAAAGATCCCCTCGCTGCTCGACATGCGATGGATCCCTAGACAGATCGCAACCAACCTGCGCGCGCATCTCGCGAGCGGCGTCACGACCATGCGCGACATGGGAGCGCCGTTGCGTTTGATACTGCACTTGCGCCAGCGCGCGACAGCGCCGACGAGCGGCTTCCCGCGGATCCTATGCGCGGGTCCGATACTGACCGTGCCCGGCGGCTACCCGCCGCACGTGCCCAAGGATACGCCGTGGATAAAGGCCACGCTCGGAACGCTCCGTGGTGATGTGAAGACTAGGCGGGGCGCCCTGCGAATGGTCGACAGGCTCGCCGACCACGGAGTCGACTGCGTGAAGATCGGGTTTGCGACTCGCGGCTACGACAACCAACCGCTGAAAGTCATCGATCGCGAACGCCTCCGGGCGATCGTGGAGCGAGCGCACCACCACGACCTTCCCGTCGCCATACACCACACGTGGTTGGCCGATCTGGAGGTCCTGGCTGACGAAGCCGCTCTTGGCCGTCCGGACTCCATCGAGCACCTCACGATGGATGCTCCCATCCCCGCAAGCCTCGCGGACCGGCTCGCCGATCGCGGGTTGCGATCGACGACGACCATTGAATGCTACTCCATCATCGATCGTGCCGTTGAGCAGTTACGGCGTGTGCGCTCCGACTCCGCGCCGCTACTGCCGAAGGCGAAACAGGGAGTCACCTCGATGCTCGATGCGATCCTGGAGGGGCGGTCGCCAGCGCCGGGATTCGAGATCGAGGTGCTCCGGGGAGCTGGCGCGATCATGCGCGACAACCTCATGCGTCTCGCGGACCACGGGGTGCTTGTCGGAGCCGGCACCGACGCGGGTACCAACCTGGTGTTTGGAAGTCTTACCGACGAACTCGAGCGAATGGTCGAAGCCGGAATGACTCCGGAGCGGGCCTTGCGCACGGCGACGCTGGATGCCGGACGTCTGCTGGGACGCAGCGAACTCGGCAATCTAGAACCGGATAGCCGCGCTGACTTCTTGCTCTGCGCGGCGGATCCGCGCGTCGACATCTCGGCGCTACGGCAGATCGAATCCGTCTTTCGCGACGGCGTCCGCGTTGTGCCGTAGCCGCAACTGCCCGCGCTGACCGTCGTTCAGCTGCCGCAGGACTCGACGAGAATTGCCGGATGTCCGGACGCGGTGAAGGTGGCGGCCCCCGGCGTGCTCACTTCGAGATCCTCCGCCCCGAGCGTCGTGGACCAACCCTCGCATCCGGCTGAGTTCGGAATCGTGATTTCGACCTCCATCTTGGGCGCCCAAACGACAGTCACGGCGCGCTTGCCATCGATCGCCACGTAGCGCACGGCGAGTGCGCCATCTGGAAGTCCCAGGGCATCCTCCGCACGTCCGTAGCAAGCGGTACCCGCCAACGCCTCCGCCAACGCCGCGAATGAGTTGCCCGCAGGCTTGCGCTCGGTTTCGTCATTTCGATAGAGACCGAACGCGTGCTCCGGGTTTTCGTCCGCAAGGCGTCCGTCCCCCAAGGTGAACCAGCAGGCGTCGCGCACGCCGTCGGCGTGCAGTAGCGCCATCTGCCGCACGAGGTAGTCCGCCTGCGCGCCTTCGTCGACGGAGCCGTAGGATGGCCAACCAAACTCGGTCGCGACGAGCGGTAAGTCCATCAGTTCTCGCAACTCCGACATCATCTGCCAGACCGGGACCTCATCGCCCTCGGATTCCTCCGGTCCCACCCGTGGCGCGTAAAGCATGTAGGGATGGAATGCGACGGCGTCGGCCACGTCGGCGAATTCTGGGTTAGCCGCTTTGGCATCGGAGAGAAAGTTGATGGCTCCGGGAATGACCTGCTCGTGAAAGAAGGTGCCGCCTACCATCACTTCCGCGCTCGGATCCACCGCATGAATGGCCTTGGCCGCGGCGACGAAGAGTTCTGCGTACTCGGCGGCGTTTCCCGCGAGTTCTATCGGGTCTTTTTTCCAGAAGCGAAACCCCGAGTTGGGTTCGTTCCAGATCTCCCAGCGGCGAACGCGGTCTCCGTAGCGTTCCGCTGCCGCGGCGGCGAAGGCCGCGTAATCCGCCGGATCGTCTGGAGGAAAGAACGAGTCGCTTTCCGTGGCCGACGACGCCCAGGGTGTGCCGTACGCCAAGAGCCCGATGAGTTCTAGTCCGGCGCCCGTAACGGCATCGACTGTGGCGTCCTCGCTCGTCCAATCCCAAACGTCGGGTTCGGGTTGCACGAGGTGCCACTTGATTTCCTGACGAACAACAGCCGCTCCGAGGGACGTGAGTGCGGCGATCTGTCGTTGGCGTCGGTCTTCGTCGCTACGCGAAATCGTGCGAGCGATGCATAGGCCATCTGCCGGGTCGTCGAGCACTGGCGCACGCCCAAGATCGGCCGCTTGCGGCGCCGGCGGTTCGAGTTCGGCGGGATCGCCCGGAGCGTCCGCCGTGTTCGCCGGGTCGCCCGCACATGCAAGTGCGAGCCCCGTTGCCGCCAACGCAACGGTGCGCAGCCTTTTCCCGAACGCTTGTTGACGAACTCGTTCGCTGATCATGAGGACCCTAACCTAGCTCATTCGGATCCGGTTGCGCATGAGATCGGTCGTGCCCGGACGCATGCCCGATCCTCGGGCCGGACCGTTGTCGCGCGGAGCCCAGAGCCGTGGGACAAAAAAGTCCGTGGAAACTCAGAACCCCGGAATCGAGACCCCGGTACCGCCCGTGAAACGCCACGCCGACGCGGTCTGTTGCACGACCGGACGACGAAGCTGCGGCGGCGGGTGGGAGCGCTCAAAACCGAAGATAATGTCTTGGACGCCAAAGGATTGCAGTCCGGCGAAGAACTCGAGCGTCAGCAATGCGCCGCCTTCGGTCCAGCCGGAAGTGCGGCCTGCGGTGAGCAGATTGTTGACGCCAGAGATGTCGGAGCCGAGTTCGTTGGGCTGGTTGAACGCGGGGATCGCCGCAGCGAGAGTGCGGTTGATCTCTGCTATCGGGATATCGGATCGCGCCGTGCACGGCAGATGCCCAAGGTAATGATGCGCGAGTTCGTGGCCGAGGATGAAGGCGATCTGCTCGTCGAAAAGTTGAAGCTCGCGATTCAATCGGCGTGTGTCCGCGATTTGCGCGATCGGATAGAAGCCGGCGGGCGGAGCGGCGAGGGGGCGCTGGGGTTGCCGGGTTCGCGCAATGAGGCCGATGTACTCACCGGTCTTATTCGTGCCGATGAGTTCATCGTAGGATCTCGCTCGCGCAAGGTTGCCTGAGATTTCGAGGATGCCGTCGGTGAGCGCCATGGCGGCGGCGCCGTTGAGGCATGCAGCGAAGGCGTTGACCTCGCCGACCGTGTCGTCGAAGACGAGCGGGATCCCGTTGACTCGACCTCGCTGATTCGGTGGCAGTGCCGCCACGAGGCGCGCGAGGATGAGCTTGGAGCGCTCTCGCCGCGCTACCGAATGCGGGCTCGTGAGGTCGAGGCCGGCGACGCCGGGAATGGCGGGCGCGCTGGGTGGGGGTGCCGCGGCAGGTGGTGGTGCGGCGGGTGGTGGTGCGGATTGCGGAGGCAGTGACGCCGCGGGCGGCGCCGGAGCGGGCGCCGGCCGAGCTGGCTGAGGCGCTGGCTGTGCAGGCCGCGGAGCGGGCTGCGCGTAGCCGGGCGGTGGTTGTTGGTAGCCGGGTGGTGGTTGCTGGTAGCCGGGCGGTGGTTGCTGATAGCCGGGCCGCGGCTGTTGGTAACCAGGCGGCGGCTGCTGGTAGCCATATCCCGGGGGAGGCTGATTCGCGTACTGGGGCGGTCGCTGCGGCTGTTGCGCCGGCTCTCGTCCGCCCAATTCGCATCCGGACAACCCAAAGGTGAGAAGAAGGGCCGGGGCCCACATAAGGCGCAAGGTTCGGGCAGGCATCGACTCAGCATAGCAACTCAAGTCGTCCGTGGAGGCGCGTTGGCGCGATCGGCTCATCCCATCCTCCAAGCGACGGCTTGAACAAGAAAAAACACGTAGATCGTCAGATATGCGCCACCTTCCCAGCGGGTAACGGCGCGCGGGCGGCATAAAGACACGATGAGTCCGACGGTGAGGACCCCGAGAATAATCAAATCGAGGCTGAGCACGTCCAGCGAGCCCGGAATCGGCCGAACCAAGCCCGCAACGCCCAGAATCAGCAAGATGTTGAAGATATTGGACCCGATCACGTTACCGATGGCGAGTTCGGGGTGACCTTTGAGTGCCGCGGTGAGCGATGTGGCCAGTTCCGGCATCGACGTCCCAATCGCGACGACCGTGAGCCCGACGAGCAGCTCGCTCATGCCCAGGGCAAGCGCGATGGTTGACGCGCCGCGGACGAAGAACTCGCCGCCCGTGATCAGTACCGCGAGGCCGATAAGGACGAGAAGGCCGCTCGTCCAGCGATTTGTGCTGGGCGCGTGGGTCGGTTCCGCCTCCTCGTCGGTCGTCGGTGCCAGGCGCGCGCGGCTCAATGTCCAGACCGTGAAAGCGACGGAGCCGATCAAGAGGGCGACGGCCTCGGTGGCATCGATGACGCCGTTCCAAAGGACCGCAGGCAAGGCGATTGTCGCCAACGCCAGGGCCGGCAGCTCAATGCGCAATAGGGCCCCGTCCGTGCGCGGAGGCGCGACGAGGGCGGTGAGCCCAAGGATGAGCCCGATATTGGCGATGTTGGAGCCAATGACGTTGCCGATGGCGATTTCGGGCTTGTCTCCGGCCGCCGCGATGACGCTGACGGCGAGTTCCGGCGCCGACGTCCCATACGAAACGACGGTCAGGCCGATGACCAAGGGGCGCATGCCCAGGGCAAGCGCCAGGCTCGAAGCACCATTCACCAGCCATTCGGCGCCGAAATAGAGCATCGCCCCGCCGAGGATGAGGAGAACGATATCGAGCACCATGGCGCCCGCATCTACATCAGAGGCCGGTGCCGGTGGCAAGGACGTTGGGAGGACTTTCGGTATAGGCTCCCGCAACCGTTGTGAGAAAGCTCAAGCTACACTGGCAAATCCTGATCGCGTTGGTGCTTGCGGTCGTCCTCGGTCTCATTTTTGGGTCCCAGCCGGAAGACAGCCCGCTCTACACCTGGCCCCTGGCCATCTTCACCTTCGTGGGAAAGATGTTCATGCAGGGGCTGAAGATGATCGTCGTGCCGCTGATTGTCGCCTCGGTGATCGCCGCCATCGCGAGGCTGGGTGGCGGCCAGAACTTGGGGCGCCTTGGTGGCAAGACCGCTGGCTACTACATAGTCACGTCTTTCATCTCGATCTTGGTGGGGCTGGCGCTCGTAAACCTCTTCCAACCTGGCGTGATGGACCCCGCCGAGGCGCAGGCGTTTATCAACAGCAACGCCGGCGGCGCAAAGGTCGAGGCTCAAGTCGCGGGGCGATCAGCCAGTGACATCAGCGATGTCTTCTTGAGGATGGTCCCCCCGAACGTCTTCAAGGCGGCCGTAAATACGGAAATGCTGGGTCTCATCTTCTTCTCGATCGTCTTTGGCTACTACTCGACGAAGCTCAAGGACGAGTACGGCTCCGTGATGGTGAAGTTCTGGGTCGGCGTCTACGAGGTGATGCTCAGAATCACCGACTTCGTCCTGTTGTTCGCTCCCATCGGGGTGCTCGGTCTTGTTGGCGCGGTCGTCATGAAGACGGGCCCTGGCATTTTTGAATACGTTCTGAAGTTCTTCGGGACCGTACTCGTGGCGCTCGCCGTTCACATGTTCGTGGTGATGCCACTCATGCTTATCTTGGTGGGCCGGGTTCGACCGAGCCGCCAATTCAAGGCGATGACGCCTGCCTTGCTGATGGCATTTTCCACAGCATCTTCGGCATCAACACTGCCCCTGACGATGGAGTGCGTACGCGAGCGGGCGGGCGTCTCCGAGCGCGTGACGAACTTCATCCTCCCGCTCGGTGCGACTGTGAACATGGACGGCACGGCGCTCTTCGAGTGCGTTGCCGTGCTCTTTATTGCCCAGGTTTATGGTCTGGATCTGAGCGTCGCGCAGCAAGCGTTCATTGTGACGATGGCGCTCGTTACATCGATCGGGGTCGCCGGAGTTCCGCACGCGAGTTTCGTCGCGATCACGTTGATATTGACGTCTGTCGGGTTGCCTCTTCAGGCCGCCGGCCTCATCCTTGCCGTGGACCGAATCCTCGACATGTGTCGTACCGCAGTGAACGTATTCAGTGACTCGTGTGGAGCGGTGGTGATCGCGCGAACCGAAGGGGAGCAGGAGGTGCTGGCTCAGCCAGCCTCCGGTTGACAGATGGCGGATGATACCCCGCGCGCGCGCCTGCTCTCGCGAAAAGCCCGACGCATACCGAGGCGCTATCGACATCCTACTGAACGCTTCGTTCAAGGAAATACGGTGCGCTTGTTGCGTGATGGCCGCGAAACGTTCCCCTCGATGCTACGGGCCATCGAGGGCGCACGCTCGCAGATCCTTTTCGAGATGTATTGGTTTGGGGGGAAGGTCGGGGAGCGTTTCGTCGAGGCTCTCGTTGAAGCCAAGAGACGTGGTGTCGAGGTGGCGATGATCTACGACGCCGTCGGTTCTCTCGAAACGCCAGCGTCGATGTTCAAGCCGCTGCTTCAAGTGGACATCCCGCTCGTCGAGTACCATCCGCTCCTGCCATGGAAGCAGAGCTTTCAATTTGATCGCATCTCGTCTCGCGACCATCGCAAGCTCCTGGTGGTCGACGAAAGGATCGGTTTTACGGGGGGAATCAACATCGCAGACGAGTGGGTCCCGATAGACGAGGGGGGTGGCGGCTGGCGCGATGACTGTATCCGCGTCGAGGGTCCAGCAACGGAACACCTGGCTGCACGTTTTCATCGGGTATGGGAGGCCCAGGGCGGGGCCCCTATTGAGGGCGCTCCCTCTGCGGATGAAGCCCCGCCGCCGTCGCGCGCCGGGGACCAGAGCGTGCGGGTGCTCGGCGAGGCCTACAGACGCCACCGTTTGGAAATCGTGAAGGCGTACATCGCGCATATCTGGAATGCGAAAGAGCGCGTTTGGGTCCGCAACTCTTACTTTGTCCCGGACTTTTCGGTGAGCCGAGCGTTGCGGCATGCGGCGCGGCGCGGCGTCGACGTTCGCGTGATCTTGCCGGGCAAGATCGACATCGAAGTCGTGCGCTACGCGAGCCGAGCCATTTGGGGCAGCCTGATGCGCGCCGGCGTTCGAATCTACGAATGGGAGGGCGACCAAATCCTGCACGCCAAGTCGGCGGTCATCGATTCGGAGTGGTCAACGGTGGGCACCTTCAACCTCGACCATCGCTCCGTATTCACGAACTTGGAGATCAACGTGGCGGTTCGTGACGAGGCTTTTGGTCGAGTGATGAATCGCTCTTTCGAGCAGGATTTCGCCCTCAGCACCGAGGTGGATCCCCGTGAATTCCGGTTTCGGGGTTGGGGGGAGCGATTCCTGGAGCTCTTCACCTATCAATTTCGCCGGCTCATGTAGCGCGCGCGCCGAGCGGCGCGGTCGTGCGTATACTGGGCGAGAATGCACAGGGATGGGCTCGAAGCGCTGCTGCGCAAGTACACGGCGATCCAGCGGCTGCGGGAGCCCGCATCCGGATCCGAGCCCGCCGTCGCCAAGGCAGAAATGCGGGCTCTGGCAGACGAATTTCCCGGGGCTCTGCGCGAACTCGATAGGCTCGAGTTGCCCGCGATTGTTTTGAGGGTGCAGGAACTTGAGCGAGCGCTCGCTTCAGGGGTCGCGCAGCCGTGGATGCGCCAGATGGTCGCGTTTCACAGCGAGCTGAGGTCGGCTCTCGCGTTGAAGCGCGTCTTGTCCGAACGCGCGCGCGCGTTACGCGAGGCCGATCTCGAAGCCGTCTGTCGCCAGGTTTCGGAGAGCATCGCCCAAGACTGTCCGATCGATCTGGCCCGGGACGTGCTGGCGCGGGAGGACGGCCGCTTGAGCCAGCTCGTCATCGAACGCGTGGCTCGTGCGGCCGGCGCAACTGTCCTCGACGTCGAGGACAATCTTTTTCCGGACGAAAACCCCGGTCTACGTCGGCGCGCTCGGCGACAGAGCGAAGGGCGCGAATAGTGG
>PVBE010952225.1_pt1 | contig 10796 bp, 8 predicted proteins | sample 1631181 | NCBI WGS metagenome assembly PVBE01 (sample SAMN08397723, study PRJNA350692) | Marine metagenome, whole genome shotgun sequencing project. | isolation source: water | place: Pacific Ocean | collected 2012-04 | reverse complement strand
GCGCCGCCGGGTCTGGCCGAACGGACTGCGTTTAAGACCATGTATCGGCCCGAGGATGCCAACCCGGAAGGCTATCCGCTGGAAAATATCGACCTGGCGCTGACGTTCCGCGCTGAAGATTTTGCTCAACTCATTGCGCCGCGTCCGTGGCTGTTGATCCATGGTATCGACGACACCATGGTACGCTTCGTCGAAGCGCAGTCGCTATTTGAGCGGGCGGGAGAACCGAAGAAGCTGTTTACGATACCCGGTATCAACCACGCTGATGTCTACGAGGCGCGCAACGCCGAGGTGTTTCGCTCCGTTGCCGCCGAGACCGTCGCCTGGTTCGGAGCACATCTCTAGATTGGGAATGCCTCATACTGGAGTAACATAACAGCAGCGGCGGGCCGAATCGCCAGCAGGCAGGAGGAGAGATGGAAAACCTATTCGATCTGGATGGTCAGGTGGCGGTGGTCACCGGTGCGTCGAGTGGGCTGGGCGCTCACTTTGCCGAGATCCTGGCTCAGGCGGGCGCCAAGGTCGCCATCGGTGCGCGACGGGTCGATCGGTTGAGCACGCTGGCCAAAAAAATTTCCGGCGATGATGGTCGGGTTTTACCGATCAAACTCGATGTTACCGAAGCGCAATCGGTCGCCGAGGCGGTACGTATTGCCGAGAGAGAGCTCGGGCCGATCTCGATCCTGGTGAACAATGCCGGCCTTCCGTCCGGCGGCAAGGTGTTGGAGATGGAAGAAGAAGAGTGGGATAGCGTGCTCGACACCAACCTCAAAGGCGCTTGGCTAATGGCGCGCGAGGTTGGCCGCCATATGGTTGAGCACGAAACCGCTGGGCGCATCATCAACATCTCGTCGGTCATCGGCGTCAGCACAGCGGCGAAGCGGGTTCTGGCCTATTCGATCTCCAAGGCCGGGTTGGTGAACCTGACGGAAACAATGGCGCTGGAACTTGGCGAGCAGGGCATCCGGGTTAACGCCATCGCACCGGGTTACATTCAAACCGAGCTCAATCATAATTTTCTAAATAGCCCAGCGGGACAACGCATTGCCACCCGCGTACCTCTAGGTCGTTTCGGCGAGACCACTGACCTTGACGGCATATTGCTGCTGTTGGCGGGACCGGCGGCGAGCTACATCACCGGCGCGATCTTTAACGTCGATGGCGGTCTATCCCTGTCGAGCCTCTGATCATAAGAACATCCGAATAGGAGAGCCCCGATGGATTTTACCCTGTCACCCGAGCTGGAAGATCTGCGCCAACGTGTGGCGAAATTCGTTGCCGATGAAATCATACCGGTGGAGGCAGACCCGGTGAGCTTCGACGATCACGAAAATATCGCAGAGGAACCGTTGCAGCGTTTGCGCGAGAAGGCCAGATCGGAAGGGTTGTGGGCGCCGCAGATGCCGGTGGCGCGTGGCGGATTGGGGCTCAATACTGTCGGCATGGCGGTGTTCTACGAAACGGCGGGGCGTTCGCGCTTCGGCCCGGTCTGTTTCAACTGCGCCGCACCCGATGACGGCAACATGATCCTGCTCGAGCGCTGCGCCACCGAGGAACAAAAAGACCGCTGGCTGCAGCCGATTATCAATGGCACCTTACGCTCGTCGATTGTCATGACCGAGCCGAAGCCAGGCGCCGGCTCCGACCCCACCTCGATGCTGACCACGGCGACACCAAAGGGCAACGACGCCTGGGTTATCGAGGGGCGCAAATGGTTCATTACTGGGGCCGAAGGCGCTGAGCATTTTATCGTGCTGGCACGCACCTCCCACGAGAGCCGGCGCAATCTGACCACCTTCCTGTTCCACCGCGACGATCCCGGCTGGGAGATACTGCGCCGCATTCCCATCATGGGACCGGAAGAACATGGCGGCCATTGCGAAGTTCAGTTCGACGGCCTGGAAATTCCCGATGAGAACCGGCTGATGGCTGTCGGAGAGGGTATGAAGGCGGTGCAGATACGCCTCGGCACGGCGCGGCTCACCCATTGTATGCGCTGGCTCGGCATGGCAAAGCGGGCGATCGAAGAGTGCCTTAGCTACGTGCGTACGCGCGAGAACTTTGGTATGACCCTGGCCGAGCATGAGGGTGTGCAATGGATGCTCGCCGACGCGGCGATGGATATTGAGATCGGCCGGCTGATGACCATGCGCGCGGCGGCCAAACTCGATAGTGGTGATCAGGCGCGCAAAGAGGTGTCGATGGCAAAAATCTTTGTCTCTGAGCTGTTGCACAAATCGATTGCCACGTCGATCCAACTCAACGGCGCGCGCGGTTACTCGAAAGATTTACCGCTAGAATGGATGTACCGCTATGCGCCCCAGGCCAAACTGGTCGACGGCGCGTCTGAGGTCCACAAGATGGTCATCGCCCGCCACCTGCTGGCTGATGGCATAGGCTTCTGGAGCTGGGATTAGAAGTTGAACTCATTTGTAACAATTGATCTCCCACCCCACCCCTCCCCCCAGCGAAGGGGAGGGATGGGATGGGAGGGCGAAGCGTTTTCTCAACCCTTATCGGATTGGCTCGCTGCCCAAGCCGGCGCCGACGGTGTCCATTTGGAGCCGCCGTCGTTGTTGCCTGGCGGCGCGGTGCAACAGAACTGGGCGCTCGATGTAACTTTTTATGGCGGTCATTTGCCGGGTCGCCACGAACTTGTTTTGCGCACTAATTTTCAGACGCCGTTGCTGGCCAGCCGGCCCAAAGCGGTGGAATTCGCTGTGCTGTGCGCGGTTGCGGAGGCGGGTGTGACTGTTCCTGAACCCCTGTGGCCATGCGAAGACACCGCCGTTATCGGCCAGCCGTTTTTTGTCATGCGGCGACTCACCGGCGACTCAGCGGCGCGACCACTGGTTGCTAATGCGAAACTCGATAGTTTCGGATCGGCGTTGGCCGAACAGTTGGCGCGGGAACTAGCGCTTGTGCATACATTGTCGCCGAACGACACACGGCTAGTGACTCTGGGTAAGCCGGCGGAATCGTCGGGGCTTACACAAATCGCCCAGTGGCGCCAATGGTTGCGCGATTTAGCGTCGGACTCGCATGTCCTGTTGGGTGTGCTCGACTGGCTGGCACGTCACGTGCCATGCCAGGAGCGCGTCTGCTTGGTTCATCGTGATTTCCGTACTGGTAACTTCCTCGTCAATGAGGGCAAATTGACCGCTATTCTCGATTGGGAGTTTTCCGGTTGGGGCGATCCCTTCGAGGATATTGGCTGGTTCTGCGCGGCGTGCTGGCGTGCCGGCGGCGACGGTCTCGAAGCCGGTGGCCTCGCCTCACGCGATGTATTTTATCGCGCCTACGAGGCGGCCGGCGGTGGCTTGGTTGATGTCGACGCGGTTGCCTATTGGGAGGTTATGGCGCATGTGCGCTGGACGATTATCGCCCGCCAGCAAGGCGTGCGTGCAGCGCACGGTGACGCGCCGCAGCACGAACTGCTAGAAGCCGCCGCTCGGGTGCCGGGCCTGGAACGCGATATTGCCACGATGATTGTGGCAGCATAGAAAGCAGTTACGGCACCAGCACAACGCGGCCAAGAACGCGGCCCTCGTCGAGATCTTGCAGGGTCTCGGTGACCCGCGACATTGGCCGCGTTTCGACCGGGATTGGCGTCACCTCGCCGTCGCGCACCAGCTCGATCAATTCCTTCATTTCCTCCAGCCGGCCGACATAGGAGCCGCGTAGAGTCATGTTGCGGATCGGCAGGGTGAGCGTCGGGATGGTGATTTCGCCGCCGTAAAGCCCGACGCCGATATAGCGACCGCCCTTGCGTACGGCGTCGTAACCTAGCTTAGTGGTCTCCGAGTTGCCGACGAAGTCAACAATGGCGCCGGGACCGTTGCTGTCGCCGGTCAGCTCCTTGAGTTGTTCCAGCGCGTCTTCATCCTTGGAGTTGATGGTGTGATTGGCGCCCGCTTGCCGGGCGGCAGCCAGTTTCTCGCCATCGATGTCGACGACGATCAATTCGTGGTCGGGCAGATAGGCGCGGGCGACGCCGACGCCGGTCAGGCCGACGCCACCGGCGCCTATAATTACCACCTTGTCGTCCGCGGATAAGGGGTGGACCTTTTTTATGGCGCTGTAGGACGTGATACCAGCGCAGGCGAGCGTGCAGGCGTAATGCTCGGGAATACCGGAGAAATCGACCAGGTATTTCGAGTGCGGCACCAGTACGTGGTCGGCGTAACCGCCCGGCGACAGCACGCCCAGGGTGCGCATGGCGATGCAGTCATTGTCGTAGCCTTCGTTGCAGCGTGGGCAATCACCACAGCCGATCCATGGGAAGACTAGCCGTTTGTCGCCAATCTCCACGTCTTCAATGTCGGGGCCCACAGCGACGACTTCGCCCAACGGTTCGTGGCCCATGACCAGCGGCAGCTTGATGCCGCGTTCCTCAAGGGTGACCTTCTTGCCACCGCCCATGTCGTAACCGCCATGCCAAAAGTAGAGGTCGGAGTGGCACACGCCGCTTGCTGTGATGCGGACTAGAACTTCGCTACCTTGCGGCTCCGGATTGTCGGTCTCGACCATCTCTAGGGGTTGGTCGTGCTCGACCAGTTGATAGCTTTTCATGTTCTTGTTCTCCGCCCGTTTTTTGTTATTCGAATTTTATCGACACGCCGCCCAGGCCGGACATCTCAACCTCGATAAGGTCGCCCTGTTCCACCCATTTGGTCGGCACTACCGAACCTAGTGTTACGAACTCGCCCGCTTTCAATTCACGGCCCCGCTCGGCCAGCCGATTGGCCAGCCACGCCAGGGCCTCCAGCGGGTGCCTCATAATAAGTGAGCCGGCACCGGTACCATACTCTTTGCCGTTTACATCCATGCGCCCCTGCACTACGGCGAGGTCGAGCCCGCGCCAGTTGGTCACCGGGTCAGCCAGGATGCAGGCGGCGTTGAAGAAATTGTCGGCGACCATGGTTGGTGTGTCGAGTTGGCGATAGTCGAAATAGCGCGCATCGACCAGCTCAATCGAGGCCATGCAGGCCTCCACCGCATCGGCGACGCTGTTGCGGTCGTAGGGCGCGTTCGCCGCCGGCAGGCCGACGCCCAGTTGCGCGGCGATCTCGGCTTCGACGCCCGGTTCGGCATAGTCGGCGTGGCGTAACACAGCGCTGTTGCGGTAGACGGTTGGCGCGAACACCTCGCCGAACGAGGGTTCGTGGATAGTCATATATTCCTGCATCACCGGAGTGGTGCAGCCGATTTTGTAGCCGACCGGCTGACCGCGCCCGCGTTCGACGAGAATCTCGTTCAGCCTTTCCTGCACGGTATAGGCCTCGTGAAGGTCTTTTGGCCGGATGTCCTCGGGCAGGAATTCCAAGCGGTGGTGCGCCAATAGATTTTCGGCAATAATTTGCGCCGCCTGGTCGACGGCCTGCGTATCCATTGTATCTCCCTCCTAACCCGTAAAAGCACGCTTCAGCGCGTCTATAACCTGGTTCAGCGACGCTGTCGCTGCGTCGATAATTTTACCATAATGGAAGTAACCATGGATCATGCCATCGTAACAGGTGTACTCGACCGCCACACCAGCGGAGCGCAACAACTCACCGTAGTGCTTACCATCGTCGCGCAGGGGATCGAACTCGGCGGTGATGATTAGTGCTGGGGGCAGGCCACCAAAATCCTTCGCCAACGCGGGACCGAGGCGCAAATCACCGCGGTCGACGTTAGCGGGCAAGAACTGCTCCTGATACCAGGCGATCTGCTGGCGGGTGAGGAAATAGGCTTCATCCAATAGAGCGTAAGACGGCAGTCCGAGGGTGAAGAAAAAGTCGGTCGACGGGTAGACTAGTACCTGTAGAACGAGGTCGAACGCATTTTCGTCGTGCGCCCGCTGACTGATTCCTGCGGCGAGGTTGCCTCCAGCGCTGTCGCCGCCGACGGCGAGGCGCGCCGGGTCACCACCCAGTTCTGCGGCGTTGGCTGCTATCCATTGCGTCGCTGCCCAGGCGTCGTCGTGGGCGGCGGGAAATTTATGCTCTGGCGCTTGCCGGTAACGCGGCGCGACAACGATGCTGGCAGTCTGATTTGCGATTTTGCGGCATTGGGGTTCGCGGCTCTCGACGCTGCCCATAACGAAACCGCCACCGAAATAGAAAATGAAGACCGGTAATGGTTCCTCTGGCGCCCCGGTAGGCCAGATGATGTGCAGCGAGATCGGTCCGTGCGGCCCGTCGATGTCGCGGTCCTCTACTTGGCTGACCGGCTCGAGGTCGTAATTGCGCGGTTCGATGAAGCGCCGGTAGGCTTCTCTTGCGTTGGCCGGCGGCATTCGGTTGAGTGGCGTCGGCGCCGACGTTAGGGTATCGAGTAGTTTCTGGGCCTGGGGGTGCAGGGGCATGTGTCTCTCCTGGAAATCCACAGGATTGGCTTGTTTCAAGCGGGCGTCAACAAGCCCGGCAAAAAATAATCTTGGGGAAGGCGAGGCGTAGATGCGGTTTGCGTGCGATACGGGGGGGACCTTCACCGATTTGATCGTTGAGGACGATCGCGGCGGCCTGCATATGTATAAGGCACCGACCACGCCCGCCGACCCGGTGAAAGGTGTGCTCGACGCCCTGGCGCTCGCTGCTGCGGACATGGACCTAACGCTGGCCGATTTGTTGGCGCAAGGCGACATGCTAATCCACGGCACCACTCACGCCATCAACGCCATCATCACCGGTAACACAGCGAAAACGGCATTTCTAACCACCGCCGGTCACCCCGATATTCTGGTGCTGCGCGAAGGCGGGCGTATCGAGCCGTTCAACTTCGTCGCTCCCTATCCCGAACCCTATATTCCGCGTGCGCTAACCTTCGAGGTTCCGGAACGCATCGACAGCGCTGGCGATGTGCACACACAGCTGGACGAAGCCGCCGTTGTCGCCATCGCCGGCGAACTAAAGGCGCAAGAGGTTGAGGCGGTCGCCGTTTGTCTGCTGTGGTCGATCTATAACCCAGCGCACGAATTGCGTGTTGGCGAATTGCTGGACGAGTATCTTCCGGGTGTATCCTATTCGCTTTCGCACCGCTTGAACCCGGCGCTGCGCGAATACCGGCGGGCGTCGTCGACCGCCATCGATGCTTCGCTAAAACCGTTGATGGGGAGCTATCTTGGTGGCTTGACCGAGCGTCTAAACGAGGCCGGATTCCCCGGCCGCACGCTGGTGCTGACTTCCCAGGGCGGCATGCTCGATGCTGGCGATTTGGCGCAAATACCTATCCATGCGATTAATTCCGGTCCGTCGATGGCGCCGATCGCCGGTCGCCACTATGCGTACCTCGATAGCGAGGTACCCAACGTCATCATCGCCGACACCGGCGGCACCACCTACGACGTCAGCCTGGTACGCCAGGGCCGCATTCCGCTGACCAAGGAGACCTGGATCGGCCAGCCGTTCCGCGGCCACATGACCGGCTTTCCCTCGATCGAAATCAAGAGCGTCGGTGCCGGCGGCGGCTCCATCGCCTGGGTCGATGCCGGCGGCCTGCTGCATGTGGGCCCGCAGAGCGCCGGCGCGGTGCCGGGCCCGGTGTGTTATGGCGCCGGCGGCACCGAGCCGAGTTTGACAGACGCCTGCTTGACACTCGGTTATGTCGATCCCGACTATTTCCTCGGCGGCACCATGCAACTCGACGCTGCTGCTGCGGCGCAAGTGATCGAGGACAAGGTCGCCAAACCGCTCGATATATCGCTGATGGACGCCGCCGCGGCGATCGTCAACGTGGCGACGGAAAACATGGTGCAGGCCATCGCCGATATTACCGTCAACCAGGGCATTGACCCGGCAGATTCGGTGCTGATCGGCGGTGGTGGTGCGGCAGGTCTGAATTCGGTGTTTATCGCCCGCCGCCTTGGTTGCCCGACCTTGCTCATTCCCGAAACCGGTGCCGGTTTGAGCGCCGCTGGGGCGCTGATGTCCGACCTGACCAACGAATACCGTGCCACGTTCTTCACCACGTCGGGCGACTTCGACCGCCAGGGGGTAAACCGGGTGCTGGAAGATTTGCGCCGACAATGTCAGGTGTTCATCGACGGACCCGGCTCCGGCGCGGCGAGCCACGATATCGAGTACACGGTCGAAGCGCGCTACGCCTCGCAGGTGTGGGAGATCGAAGTGCCGCTGGCCAACGACACGTTCACCGACGATGCCCAATTGGCCGCGCTGGGCGAAGGTTTCCATGACATGCACGAGCAGATTTTTGCCATCCGCGATCCGGGCTCGGTCATCGAATTTGTTAGTTGGACCGCGGCTGCGCGGTGCCGCCTGCACGCCGGTGACGGCGGGCGTTTGGGGACCGGAGCTGGCCATGCCTTTTCGGGTACCCGCAAAGTTTATTTTTCCGGTGCCGGTGAAGTCGACGCGGTACTGCACGATTTTGAGACCATGGCACCGAATGTGGAACATACGGGGCCGGCGGTTATCGAATCGCCGTTCACCACCGTGGTCGCCGACGCCAGCACCGTTTTTCTGCGCACGACGTCCGGTAGCCTTTTGATGCGTCCGTAGGGGAAAAGCCATGAACGATCAGAAAAAACAACTCGACGGCGCGCAACTTGCCATCCTCGCCAACCGCTTCGAAGGTATTTCCTCGAAGATGGGTAACACCCTACTGCGCACCGGCCGTTCGGGGGTTCTCAACCGAGCCAAGGATTTCTCCTGCTGTATTCTTACCGCCGATCACCAACTCTTGGCCGTCGCCGAGAGCCTGCCGATCCATGTGCTGTCGGGCCCCGACATTATGGCCGCTTCGATGATGGAATTTCACCCGGAGCTGAAGAAGGGCGATGCGTTTTTGCACAATTCGCCCTACCACGGCTGCTCGCACCCGGCCGATCACACCATCATCATGCCGGTGATCGACGATGACGGAACGCACCATTTCACCCTGCTGGCGAAAGCCCATCAGGCCGATATTGGAAACTCGATCCCCACCACCTATCACGGCACCGCGCGCGATGTGTACGAGGAGGGAGCGCTCATCTTTCCCGCGGTGCAGGTGATGAAGGACTACGAGACCATCGACGACATCATCCGCATGTGTCAGATGCGCATCCGAGTGCCGGAACAGTGGTATGGCGATTTTCTGGCTATGCTTGGCTCGACCTTGATCGGTGAACGCGAATTGCTGGCGCTGGGCCGCGAGGTTGGCTGGGGAATGCTACACACCTTTACCGACCAATGGTTCGAATATTCCGAAAAACGTATGATCGACGCGGTGCGAGAGGTGCCCGCCGGCGTGGCGACGGCGCAATCGATCCACGACGCCATTCCGGGAACGCCGCCCGACGGTATCAAGGTGACTTCGACCGTTACCGTCGATACCGAGGCGGCAACCATCGAAGTCGATCTGCGCGACAATGCCGATCAAATGAACTGCGGGCTCAACGTATCGGAAGCCTGCACCCGCACGGCGGCCTATATTGGCGTGTTTAATTCGATCGACCATACGGTGCCTAAGAACGCCGGTTCACTGCGCTGCGTGACATTGCACCTGAAAGACGCCGGCGTGGTTGGTATACCGCGCCATCCGATCAGTTGCTCGGCGTCGACCACAAATCTGGCCGACCGTATCGTATCGGCGACCCAGCGCGCTATGGCCGAACTGGGCGACGGCTTTGGTATGGGCGAGGTCGGCTGCTTCTGTCCACCGTCAACATCAGTCGTCTCCGGCGTCGACCCACGCAACGGCAAACCTTACGTCAATCAACTCTTTCTCGGCCACACGTCGGGCGCCGGGGCGCCGCACCAGGACGCCTGGCTAACCATGCTACATGTTGGCAATGGCGGTATGTGCTTCATCGATAGTGTTGAGCTCGACGAGATCTACACGCCGATCCACGTAAACACACGCAGGCTGATCCCTGATAGCGAGGGTGCTGGTTGCTTCCGCGGTGCGCCGGCCATCGAGGTCGAGTTCGGGCCAGTCGACTGCCGCATGGAGGCGGGCTTCGTCGCCGACGGCAAGATCCACGTACCTCAGGGCGCGCGCGCCGGCCACCCGTCGCAGCCGTCGGGACAGTTCAAGCGCACGCGCAACAAGGAGTTGGAGATCCTCGATCAATGTTCGATTGTTTGGATCGAAGACGGTGAAACCCTGGTCTCGATTGCCCAGGGCGGCGGCGGTTACGGTGATCCGCACACGCGCGACCCCGAACGTGTCCGTCACGATGTGCGTGAGGGCCTCGTCAGTCGCGAGCGCGCGGCCGAAATTTACGCCGTCGCAATCACCGCGGAAGGTGATATCGATCATGACAAAACCGCCGATCTGCGCGGCTGAGTGCTAAGAACGAAGTTTACTTAAAGGAGGTGAGTATGAGATTGCAGGATAAGGCGGCCCTGGTGACGGGATCGTCGGTGGGCATTGGCGAGGCGATTGCCAAGCGCTTTGCCGCCGAAGGCGCCAAGGTGGCGATCAACTACAAGAGCAACGACGACGCGGCTAACACCATCGTCCAGGAGATTAGCGATGCCGACGGTACGGCTAGGTCCTTCAAGGGCGATGTATCCAAGGTGTCCGAGATCGAACGTATCACCAAGGAAGTGATTGACGAGTTTGGCGGCATTGATATCGTCGTCAACAATGCTGGCGTGTTCCGCACCGTCTCGGTTATGGATACCACCGAGGAAATCTGGGACGAGCAGTTAGATCTCAACCTGCGCGGCTATTTTTTCATGGTAAAAACGTTGGTACCCCACTTTCGTGAGATTGGCGGCGGCAAGGTCATCAATATTTCGTCGATTGCCGGTACCGGCGCCTTTCCCAACTGCCCCGCTTATTGCGCGTCAAAGGGTGGTGTGGTG
>PVBE012495764.1_pt1 | contig 10798 bp, 9 predicted proteins | sample 1631181 | NCBI WGS metagenome assembly PVBE01 (sample SAMN08397723, study PRJNA350692) | Marine metagenome, whole genome shotgun sequencing project. | isolation source: water | place: Pacific Ocean | collected 2012-04 | reverse complement strand
GGGGGCTCAGCTGGCGGGGTTGTCTCCGCTGTCGGGAACCGCCGCCTCAGCCGCAGCGAATCCGATCTTGGCGTGGGTCCCGTCGCAGAACGGTCTGTTCGTCGAGGCGCCGCACCGACACAGAGCAAAGGGGCGTCGCTCGACCCGATACTCGTTCCCGTTCCAGTCGGTCAGCCGAACATCGTCCCCGGTCACCAAATACGGGCCATTCTGTCGGACCTTGATCATGGGCATGTGCACTCCCGGTCTTCGCATTGCCCGGCGCGCCCGGCACGGCCCCATGTGAGGCCACGCCTCGCGGTCCGGGTCCGCGCGACTACCCCATCTTCTGCATCGACGCCAGGAAGTCGGCGTTCGACTTGGTCTTGCCCATCTTGTCGAGCAGCAGCTCCATGGCTTCGACGGGGGACAGCGGGTGGAGCACCTTGCGCAACACCCAGATCCGGTTCAGGTCCTCGCGGTGGATCAGCAGCTCTTCCTTCCGGGTGCCGCTCTTCTGGATGTCGATCGCCGGGAAGACTCGCTTGTCGACCAGCTTGCGGTCGAGGTGGATCTCCATGTTGCCCGTGCCCTTGAACTCCTCGAAGATCACGTCGTCCATCCGCGAGCCCGTGTCCACGAGGGCCGTCGCGCAAATTGTGAGCGACCCCCCCTCCTCGATGTTCCGCGCCGCGCCGAAGAAGCGCTTCGGCTTCTGCAGCGCGTTGGAGTCGAGACCGCCGGACAGCACCTTCCCCGACGGCGGGATGACGGCGTTGTAGGCTCGAGCCAGTCGCGTGATGGAGTCCAGCAGGATGAGCACGTCCTTCTTGTGCTCCACGAGCCGCTTCGCCTTCTCGATCACCATCTCCGCCACCTGCACGTGTCGCTGCGCCGGCTCGTCGAAGGTCGACGAGACCACCTCACCGTCGACCGACCGCTGCATGTCGGTCACCTCCTCCGGGCGCTCGTCGATCAGCAGCACGATCAGATAGACCTCGGGGTGGTTCTTGGACACGGACTGCGCGATGTTCTGCAACAGCATGGTCTTACCGGTGCGTGGCGGCGCAACGATAAGGCCCCGTTGCCCCTTGCCGATCGGGGTCATCAGATCCATCACGCGAGCCGACAGGTTCTCCCCCGCCGTCTCGAGTCGCAGGCTCTCCTGCGGGTAGAGCGGAGTCAGGTTCTCGAAGAACAACTTGTCGCGCGCGTGCTCCGGCGGCTCGAAATTGACCGCCTCAACCTTGATCAGCGCGAAGTAACGCTCCCCTTCCTTGGGCGGTCGAATCTGTCCCGACACCGTGTCGCCGGTCTGGAGATCGAACTTGCGGATCTGCGAGGGGGAGACGTAGATGTCATCGGGGCCCGGCAGGTAGTTGTAGTCGGGGGCCCGCAGGAACCCGAACCCGTCTGGCAGCACCTCGAGCACGCCCTCGGAGAAGATGAAGCCGCTCTGCTCGGTCTGCGCCTTGAGGATCTGGAAGATCAGCTCCTGCTTGCGCATCCCGATGGCACCCGCGACGTTGAGATCCTTGGCGATCTGCGTCAGCTTCTGGATGCTCATGTCCTTCAGCTCGCCGATGTTCAGCCCTTCGGCCGACCGGCGTGCCGGAAGCTTCGAGGCTTCGGCCACTTCGTTGGAGGGCTGCTCTGCGGCGACCGCCTGATCGTCAGACGTACGCCCGGAGGTGCGCTTGTTGTTGGTTGCCATGAGCGGTACTCGAACTGCTTGTTAGAGGTTGGGAAGCGGGTTGTAAGGCCCGCAGGTGGTCACAGACAAGCGAGCGGAGGAGGAATTAGCAAGCTACGCAATTATAGGTCCACCCTCGGCGCCTGTCAACCGGCACGAGCTCGACACCGGCGCGAGCTCGACCTTGTCAGCTCGACCAGAACGCCATCGACTCGGCATGGCCGTCAGGATACTCGTTGCGGTCGTCGCGCTCGCCGGACGAAGTATAGAATCAACCAGTGTCCCGCGCGATCGCCGTCCTGCTCCTGCTCTGTACCCTGACCTTCCTCACCGGGCTGGGACGCCCGGCGATCGCCGACTCGGACGAAGCGTACTACGCCGAATCGGCTCGCGAGATGATCGAGCGTGGAGACTGGCTCACCCCCTACTACAACTACGAGCTTCGCTTCCAGAAGCCGATCCTCTTCTACTGGATGATCGGCGTCCTGTACGGCCTGGTAGGCGTCGGACCCGCCGCCGCGCGCTTTCCCGCGGCGCTCGCCGGCGTGGGACTCTGCCTGGTGTGCTACTGGTGCGCACGCCGGTGGTACGACGAACGGACTGGCCTGCTGGCGGGCGCCATCGCCGCGACCAACTTCGGCTACTTCGCCATGGCGCGCCAATCGCTCCCGGATCTTCCGCTCGCCTTCTTCATCAGCGTGTCCGTCTGGGCCGGGATCGAGGGGTTCGCGCCGATCGGCTGTCGCTCGACGGCTGAACCCTCGACCGATCGCCCGCCTCCGGTGCGACGCTGGATCCTGCTTTCCGCCGCCGCCGCGGCGGCGGCCTTCCTGACGAAAGGCCCGGTGGGGATCGCGCTCCCTGCTCTCGTCATCGCCGCGGTGCTGGGGGTGCACCTCTGGCCAGGACGGCGGCGACCGTGGACCGCGTTGCGGTCGCAGCTGCGATGGACCGACCTGGTCCTCGCCCTCGCCGTGTTCCTGACCATCGCGGTGCCCTGGTACTTCGCCATGTGGAGCGAGCACGGCTGGGCCTACCTCCACCGCTTCTTCATCGCGGAGAACCTCGAGCGGTTCGCCAGCACCCGCTACAACGAGCCGCGCGGCTGGTGGTTCTACCCGCCCATCATCGTGGCCGGACTTCTCCCCTGGTCGGGCTTCCTGATCCTGTGGGCGGCGCCCATGGTCCGCGTACTCCGAGGCCTGCGACCGCCGACCGCGGTCGAGGCGCGCCTCGCGTTGTGGACCTTCGCGATCCTCGGGTTCTATACGTGGTCGATCGGCAAGCAGCCGCGCTACGTGCTACCGATCCTTCCACCGCTGGCGATCCTGCTCGCCGGCGCGATCGCGGCCCGACTCTCGGGCATCGCCCGCCGCTCGAGTCGAGACCGGGGCCTCACCACGGGCGGCCTGCTCGCAGGCGCGACCCTGCTCGTGCTCGGGATCCTCGTCGACCGCGCCCAGCCGCTGTTCGCCGCGATCAGCCCCGAGGGCGTCGTTGCCGCCGGCACGGTGCTGGCGGTGACCGGTGTGGGCGTCGCCGCGGCATCGCTGCCGCGGCGCGGAACTCTGGCGCCCGTGGCAACCGTCGGCGGCGGCGTCGTCTGCTTGCTCGCCCTGCACTACCTCGTGCTGTCGTCGGGTGGCCCTGATCCGGTCCAGCGGATGACCGCCAGCGTCAACGCTCACCGGCTGAGCGATGAGCCCGTGGGGGCCTACCGGGTGTTCGTTCGCAACCTGCCGTTCTACCTGGAACAGCGAACCGAGGACCTCTACGACGCGCAGAAACTCGAGGCCTTTCTACGTTCGCCCGACCGAGTGCTGTGCGTCCTGGAGGAGCGCGACCTGATCGAGCTCGAGTCGGCGGGTGTCCTCCAACGGCCGCAACGACTCGAAGAGATCGACTACTTCAACCCCGCGACGCTGAGGATCGCGATGTTGCTCCGCCCGGATCCCGGGGAGGATCTCGAGAAGGTCGTGCTGATCGCGAACCGCTGACGGGGCGGCGTGTCACGAGCTGCTAAGATCGAGGGATGTCCACGCTCCAGGAGACCCTCGGCCGACACACGGCGGAGGCTGTACCGGCGCTGTGCGACCAGCTGGGCGACGGCTGGGTTCGATGCCACGCGTGCGGACACTGCTGCGCCATTCCCGCCGGTGCGGTCGGCATCTGCAAGGTGCGCTTCAACCAGGACGGAAGGCTGCGGGTGCCCTGGGGCTACGTCGCCGGCGTCCAGTGCGACCCGATCGAGAAGAAACCCTTCTTCCACGCATGGCCCGGCGCCCGCGCCTACAGCTTCGGCATGCTCGGCTGCGATCTGCACTGCGCCTACTGCCAGAACTGGGTCACGTCCCAGACGCTCCGCGACGCCGCCGCGGTCAGCCCGCCTCGGCCGGTGAGCCCGCAGGCGCTCGTCGAGGACGCTGCCAGCCTCGGCGCGCGGGTGGTGGTCAGCACCTACAACGAGCCGCTGATCACGACCGAGTGGGCGGTGGAGGTGTTCGCGCGAGCGAGGGCGGCGGGCCTGGCCACGGCGTTCGTCTCGAACGGCAACGCGACGCCCCGGGCGGTCGCCTACCTGACCCCGTGGCTGGACCTCTACAAGGTGGATCTCAAAAGCTTCGACGATCGCCGCTACCGCCAGCTGGGCGGACGGTTGGCGCCGATCCTCGACTCGATCCGCCGCCTCCATTCGAGCGGCGTCTGGCTGGAGGTGGTGACGCTGCTGGTCCCGGGCTTCAACGACTCACCGAAGGAGCTGTACGCGCTGACCGAGTTCCTCGTCAGCGTCTCTGCCGATATCCCGTGGCACGTCACCGCGTTCCACCAGGACTACCGGATGACGAGTGGCGCCGCGACGACCCCGGCAATGCTGACGCGCGCGGCGGAGATCGGACGACGCGCGGGACTGCGATTCGTGTACGCCGGCAACCTGCCGGGCGGGGTGGCGAACCTCGAGGACACGCGCTGTCCCGCGTGTGACCTACCGTGCATCGAACGCCGCGGCTACGAGATCCTGGCGTATCGACTCGAGGCCAACGGCGCGTGCCCGCGGTGCGCACGGCCGCTCCCCGGGCGCTGGGCCGACGGGATCGCGGTTAGCTCCCCGGAAGAACGGCTGTGCCAGTCGGACGCGGACGCGCGGGTCTCACGGACCGTCACGTAGGGCTGGACGATCGCGAGTCGAGAGCCTCCACGAATCGCCTGAGACGGTCTGTACCCTCGCGCAGACGATCCAACGAAGCGGCGTACGAGATCCTGACGAAGCCGGGCGCGTCGAACGCCTCGCCGGCCGTCAGCGCCACGTGCGACTCCTCGAGCAGCCGGTGCGCGAAGTCCGCCGACGTCCGCTCGCCGTCCGGGGAGAGCAGCTCGGAGATGTCTGGGAACAGATAGAACGCCCCGGCAGGCTTGACGCACCGGACGCGTGGGTCGGCGGTCAGCCATTCGTGCACCTGGTCCCGCCGGCGGCGGTACTCCTCCCGCATCTCGGACACGCAGTCCTGCGGCCCGGTCAGAGCCGCCACCACGGCCTTCTGCGTGATCGAGCACACGTTGGAGGTCGAGTGGCTCTGGATCGCGTTGCACGCCGAGACGACGGGCGCGGGTGCCAGCACCCAGCCGCAACGCCAGCCCGTCATCGCGTAGGCCTTCGAGGCGGAACCCGCCAGAACGCTGCGGTCGCGCAGGCGGTCGGAGAGCACCCTCGGCAGGTTGTGGGGGACCGATTCGTAGATGAGCTTCTCGTAACACAGGTCCAGCACGACCCAGATGCCCTTGGCGGCGGCGGCGTCGGCGATGGCGGCCAGATCGTCTTCGGTGATCAGGGCGCCTGTGGGATTGCCGGGCGAGTTGACGATGATGCCGCGCGTGCGCGGCGTCACGGCCGCGAGGATCGCCTCGGCGTGCACCTGGAACCCGTCCTCGGGGTGCGTGCGCACGATGACCGGAGTCGCCTCCGCCATCTTGATCTGCTCGGGAATGGTCGGCCAGCAGGGCGCGTGGGTAATCACCTCGTCCCCGGGACCAAAGAGCACGAGCGCGACGTTGTAGAGTGCCTGCTTGCCGCCCGCCGTCACGATCGTCTCCGCCTCGGAGAAGTCGACGTCGTAGTCCTGCCGGTAACGTGCAGTGATGGCCTGCTTCAGCTCGGCGATGCCCGCACTGGGCGTGTACTTCGTGAAGCCCGCCTCGATGGCCGCCTTGGCGGCCGCCTTCACGTGGTCGGGCGTAGGGAAGTCTGGCTCCCCCGCGCCAAGATCCACCACGTCGATCCCCTGACTCTTGAGCCGCTGGGCTGCAACGAGCACTTTCAGCGTCGGCGAGGCCCCCACGCGCGAGGTCCGTTCAGCGAGCATCTGTCTTCCTTTCCCGACTGAGAATCCCCTTCTCATGCAGGCGGCTTTCGACCTTGGCAGGGACCAGTCCAGTGATCGATCCCCCCAACGCCGCCACCTCCTTGACGAGCCGGGAGCTCACGTAGGTGTATGTCTCGGCCGGCATCATGAACACCGTTTCGACGTCGGGTTCGAGACGCCGATTCATGAGCGCCATCTGGAGCTCGTATTCGAAATCTGATATCGCCCGTAGCCCGCGCACGATCACGCTGGCCCGGCGCTGCCGGGCGTAGTCGACCAGGAGCCCGTCGAACTCGTCCACCTCGACGTTGGGCTGATCGTCGAACACGTCCCGAACGATGTCAATCCGCTCCTGAAGCGAGAACAGAGGTGTCTTGTCCACGTTGTGCAAGATCGCCACGAAGATCCGATCGAAGAGACGCGCCCCGCGGAGAATGATGTCGACGTGTCCGTTGGTCAGCGGATCGAACGAGCCGGGGTAGACGGCGATCCGCTCCTCAAGCCGAGGGCCGGAACCCGGTCGGCTGGCGCGCCTACTCGTAGCCATCGGCGGAACATCCTCCAGGGGCTGCTACCCCATAGAAGCTCAACTGGCTGTCGCCTGACGGGACCGTGCGCCTCCGCGTCAGCCCCCCGACCCCGCCGGGCACCGGCCGACGCCTCGCGTGCTCGAGGACGACGACTCCGCCAGCGGCAAGCAGAGCGGACACCGCCGCGAGGGCTCCCTCGAGGTCCGGCAGGTCGTAGGGAGGATCCAAGACGATGATGTCAAACGGCCCGCCCGGAAGACACCGACCCACCTCGGCGCGAATGATAGCATAGCCGCCCGTCAGCCCACACCGCCGCAGGTTCTCGCCGATCAGGGCCACGGTCCTGGCATCCCGTTCGACGAAGGTGACCCGCGCTGCCCCACGGCTGAGCGCCTCGATCCCGATCGCGCCGGTACCGGCGAAGCCATCGAGGACGTTGGCATCCGTGACGCGCTCACCCAGAATCGCGAAGAGTCGCTCGCGCAGCTTGTCCGACGTGGGTCGTACCCGCGCGCCGCGCGGCGTCGCCAGACGTCTCCCCTTGAGGGAGCCCGCGATCACGCGCATGGGAAATCCGCACCGCGGGACAAGCGAGCGAGGGGACAACTCCACTGCACGTCAGCCCACTCCGACGAAGCCGTAGCGCTCCTCCCAGGTGGTCCGCACGTAGTCGACCAGAGGCTCGAGCGCCTGACTCCGGTCCAGCCAGGCGCCAGCCTCACGCCGCGCCTGCTCCATGATGGGGTGGTCTCGTAGGAGATCCCCGGTACGCAGCGTGGGCATGCCCGATTGACGCGTCCCGAAGAAGTCACCCGGCCCGCGCAGCTCCAGATCGCGCTCGGCGATCACGAAGCCGTCCGTGCTGTCGGTCAGGACGCGCAACCGCGCCCGCGCCTGATCGGACAGCGGTGGCTGGTACAGCAGCACACAGAACGACGCGTGTGAGCCGCGTCCCACCCGCCCCCGCAGCTGGTGTAGCTGCGTCAGACCGAAGCGCTCGGCGTGTTCGACGACCATCACCGAGGCGTTGGGCACGTCGACGCCCACCTCGACGACCGAGGTCGACACCAGCACGTCCTGCTCGCCAGACGCGAACGCTCTCATCGTCACGTCCTTGGCCTCGGACTTCATCCTCCCGTGCAGCAGGGCAACCCGGCGCGACGCGAAGACCTCCGTGGCGAGGTGCTCGGCCATCTCGGTCGCCGATTTCAGGTCGATCTTCTCCGACTCCTCTACCAGGGGGTACACGATGTAGGCTTGTCGACCCTGCGCGACCTGCGCGTCGACGAAGGCGTAGACTGCATCGCGACGCGACTCCGGCTTGGCGGTCGTCCGGATGGGCTGGCGTCCCGGGGGCGCCTCCCGGATCACCGACACGTCGAGGTCGCCGTAGGCCGTGAGGGCGAGCGTGCGCGGAATCGGCGTTGCCGTCATCACCAGCACGTCGGGATGTAGCCCTTTGGCGCGCAGGGTCGCGCGCTGGAGCACCCCGAACCGATGCTGCTCATCGATGATCACCAACCCCAGCGCGTGGAAGTCGACGTGCTCCTGTACCAGGGCATGGGTACCGACCACCAGGTGCGCGCCACCCGACCCGACCTCGGCAAGCACCGTCCGACGCGCGGAGGCCGAACCCGTGCCGGTGAGGGCCGCGACGTGGAACCGTGACCCTTCGAGCAATCGGCGGAGGTTGAGCTCGTGTTGCTCCGCGAGAATCTCGGTCGGTGCCATGAAGGCGACCTGTAGACCGTTTTCCATCGCTACCAGCGCCGCGAGCAGCGCGACGATCGTCTTGCCGGACCCGACGTCGCCTTGCAGCAACCGATTCATCGGCTGTGGACGCTGCATGTCGTCCACAATCTCCTTCAGGGCCTGCTTCTGCCCAGACGTCAACCGGAACGGCAGGACACGACGCGCCACCTCGCGAATGCGATCGTCCACGACGATGTGCCCGGGCTTGCGCTCGGCGTCCGACTCGCGGCGACGGAGCAACAGGCCCACCTGGAAGAGGAAGAACTCCTCGAAGATCAACCGCACCTGCGCGGCCGTGCGACGGCGGTCGAGCTGGTCGAGCGGCGTGCCCTCGTCGGGGAAGTGCGCCTGGCGCAGCGCCGCGCGCCGCGACGGCAGCCCGAGCCGCCGCCGCAACTCGTCCGGCAGGGGATCGAGCAGCGTCTCCGGAAGCCGCTGCAGCGCCTCGTACACCAACCGGCGCTGCACCTTGGGCGTCACGACACCGACTTTCTCGTAGACCGGAACAATCCGGCCCGCGTGGATCGTCTCCTCGTCGTCGGACACTTCAGCGTCGGCGGTGTCCGCGGCGCCACCCGAGGGCGTTGACGCCTCGCGGCGAAGGATCTCGTACTGAGGGTTGGTCAGCTGCAGCCCGCCGCTCCCGCGGATCTCCACATCGCCGAACAGGATCACCCGCTGGTGCACCTGCAGCACGTCCTTGAGGTAGGGCTGGTTCAACCACACGGCCCGCACGGCCCCGCTAGCATCGCGGACCAGGGCCTCGAAGATCTTGAAGCCTCGCCGGCGTGTAGAGCGCAGACCGCAGCTGAGGATCTCGCCGGCCACGGAGGTCGTCTGGGCGGGTCTAAGCGTCGCGATCGCGGTCAGGTGACCCCGATCCTCGTAGCGCATCGGCAGGCGGCAGAGCAGATCTTCGACGGTGAGCAGGTTCACGCGGGCCAGGTCTGCCGCGCGGCGGGGGCCGACGCCCTTCAGGTACTGAAGGGGCGTCCGCAGGACGTCAGCCTCGGCCAATCATCGCCCTCACTGGACGATCACGGCCTCGCCCTCGCCCACCCGGATCTCGACGATGTTCGCGGGCAGGGGAAAGGGCGCGTTCAGATCGAGTCCTTCCGGATTGTCTGGCGTGCTCGTGTAGTAGCCGACGAGCTCCTCCAGCATGGAGATCGGGACGGGTACTCCCGCGACCTCTACGGACACCAACTCCAGCTGCGCGGTCCCGTCACCGGACCGGAGCACCGCGGTGCTGCTCACCGGCAACCGACCGCCCAGGAAGCTCAGCGGGCTGAGGACGCTGCTCGAGTCCCCGGACTCGGCGGCACGAGACTGGAACTCCTCGAGATCCACGATCGCCCGACCCGATACGCGTCCCTCGCCCAAGATCTCGACCGACGGATCCTGGACGCCAGCCGGAAGCTGGTCGGCGGCCTGAAACTTCAGGTAGGCGTTGACCTCGGTCTGCGTGACCGGCGTCAGACGGGCCTCGTTGGCTGGAGTGATCCCGTGGAGCAGGATGGTTCGGGTCTTCTCGAGCAGGCGGTCCCCATCGGCCCGGGTCAAGGGGACGTCTGTCGCCGCACCCACCATGGCGACCGCCCCGCCAACACCGGCGGCCAGCCAGAGCGACCATCGTAGCCGCCGAAACGAAGACGAACGTCGAAAATCCTGCATCGCGCCACTCCTGCGCGCCGGCTCCTTTGAGTCTAGCACACGGACGGGCAGCGCTCCGCCCTCGCCAACCCTACCCGCAGCGAAGTCCGTCGGCGGTTGACCGGCAGGAGGCGCATTGCCTGGTTGGACCTCGGTCACGGGGGAAGGTCAAAACCGGGTACGTGCCAACGCGCGGGCCTCGTCGCGCCCGGGGATCCCGGCCTGGGCGCCCAGCGCCCGGCACTTGAGCGCGGCGACCGCGTTCGCGTAGACCAACACCTCTTCCAGGGACGCTTGCACACCCCCTGCCAACCATCCCGCAATGAACCCTCCGCGAAACGCGTCCCCGGCGCCGGTCGTATCGACCGCCGGCACGTCGAAGCCAGGCGTGCGGACCTCCCGGCCCCCACAGCGCGCCAGGCTCCCTTCCCGGCCCAGCGTGACACAGACGACGGGCGCTGGAAATTCGTCGGCCATGGTCTTGAGCGCCTCGCCCACGTCGGCGGCCCCCGTCAGCCCAGACGGCAGGTCCTCCGCCGCGATGATAACGTCGACCTGCTCGAGCAGCTCGGCGATGCCGGGCCGGACCTTCTCCACGTCGATAACCACCGGACATCCGGCGGCACGCGCGAGGCGTGCGGCCCGGGTCGCCGCGACCGTCTGGTGGCAGTCCACGAGCAGCACCCGACCCGAGCGGACCGCGTCGGCCGGAACGTCGTCGGCCGCCAGGTTCAGGGCCGGATCGCGATCCCACAAGATGGTCCGATCACCGGACCGCTCGTCGACCACGATCAGGGCGAACTGGTTCGAGGACCCCGGGGGGACCTCACACG
>PVBE012412749.1_pt1 | contig 10798 bp, 10 predicted proteins | sample 1631181 | NCBI WGS metagenome assembly PVBE01 (sample SAMN08397723, study PRJNA350692) | Marine metagenome, whole genome shotgun sequencing project. | isolation source: water | place: Pacific Ocean | collected 2012-04 | reverse complement strand
GCGCAGGGCATTAAATTTAATGCAGCTCCTCTGCATGTCGAGGAAGGACCATTGGCCGGTTGTGCGTTTGCATACTTCCCGGATCCGGATGGATTTCAATTAGAGATTATGGAGACCGCCGACTAGGGTGTTCGACTGTCGCGTGTCCATTACGGCCGGATGCGTGGCAATCGAACCACTTCCGACTAGTGTTGCAGTTGGAAGCCTTGTTGGTTGTAGATTTACCGCTCCATCTGGTTCCATATTAGTGTATGGCAACTCTGTGCAATGTTTTAGGTGACCCCCAGTCCAACAAATGGGGTCACCCGGCTAATCTAAATGAGATGGGCTGTTTCGTCGAGACCATATCAACTGGGGCATCGCGGTGAAGAGCTATTCCGAATGATTGTCCGGGATGCCCGCATCTCAACATCTGTATCACCATGAATATAGATGCGGCATAAACCAGCGACCTGTGAATATTACGAGCCTTATCAGCGAGCCCGATCTCACGATTGGGCGCGAACTCGTGACGGTTTCCGACGATTTTCTAGTAACCAGGACAGCCATACACGATGGTTCTCATGAATACAATACCCAGTCTGGCGGGTCTACGTACGAAACCAATGTGGATACGTGACATACCGCCGGTTCGGCTCGGGGCCTGTCGATGTAAATCAAGATGTCCCCTTACTGAGAAGAAGGTGTGCGAGAACAGGGAAACCTCTGCTATTGAAAGTTCTCCCAGTCATATTCTTGAGTGTCAGCTCTAAAGTGTTCGGAAAGTTGCATTATCTTGAGGTGGCTGTAGTCGAATGACTCCTGATGAAGATGTATTAGTGCAGGTAACTGATTTAGAGAGGCTGTACCCGATCCGCAGTACGTTTGGGGCGTCGCTCAGGTCTGAAAACAAGCAATTTGTTCGGGCCGTTGACGGTGTCAACTTGGAAATCCGGAGAAGAGAGGTTCTGGGGATCGTGGGGCAGAGTGGCTGTGGCAAGACCACGCTTGGTCTTATGCTCGCCCTGCTTGAGAGACCGACACGCGGCATGATTTCCTTTGAAGGTGTCAATATCTCTGAACTTGTTGGCTCGGACCTAAAGTCGTTCAGAAGGAAAGTACAGATTGTTTTTCAGGATCCTTATGATTCTCTGAATCCTCGACACCGAGTCGAGGATACCGTGACTGAACCTCTACTCGTTCATGATGTTGGCCAATCGCGGGTACAGCGCCGGCAAATCGTTGGGGAAACCCTTGAACGTGTGGGACTTCAGCCTGTAGACAAATTCATCAGAAAGTTCCCTCATGAACTTAGCGGAGGCGAGAGGCAACGTGTGGCTATCGCAAGAGCGATTGCCCTGAATCCCCTGTTCATCGTCGCGGACGAACCTGTTTCGATGTTGGATGTCTCGGTCCGAGCCGGTCTATTGAACCTGATGCTAGATCTGAAGGAAGAACTCGGTGTGACCTACCATTTTATTACGCACGACCTTTCGGTTGCCAGATATATGTGTGACAGAATCGCAGTCATGTACTTCGGTCGCTTAGTAGAAGTAGGTCCGACGGAGGCGGTGCTTCATGGCCCCCAGCATCCGTACACACGACGCTTGATTGATGCAGTACCGATACCCGATCCATCGATCAAACCTCTACGGCCGACTTCAGACACGTCACTAGACACGCAAGATCTCATACCAGAAATACATGTTGATGTCAGCACTGACCTTGTGGAAATCGAAGCTGGTCATTTCGTGGCTCATCACCCAGGACTCGATGCAATCGGCTAGCCGTTCCATGATCACTGTGCAACTCTCACTGGTCACACACTCCTGATGCGGCTAGAAGGCAAGTCTGCTATTATCACAGGTGCTGGTCGCGGGATTGGCGCAGCAATAGCGCGTCTCTTCGCAGAAGAAGGGGCCAATGTAGTGGTCGCTGATTTGGATAAGGCAAGTGCACATCGGATAGCGCGCTCCATCCATGGGGTCGGTGGCCACAGCCATGCTGTTCAAGTAGATGTGGCAAACAAGAACAGCGTCCAAGAGATGGTTGTGGAGACGATCAGAAAGTACGGTGCCGTCGATGTTCTAGTGAATAACGCTGGGATACTGTCCCTGGGGCCGACTAAAATTGATACGATCCTTTCCCTGGATGAAGAAGAATGGGAGTCTATGATCAATGTTAACCTTAAAGGTGTGTTCCTCTGCGCGCAGGCGGTTCTGCCTCACATGCTGAGGCGCAAGACAGGTGCGATTCTCAACCTAGCATCCTCAGCCGCCAGGATCGGCGGGTCGAAAGGCTGGATTAGTTATCCGGCCTCGAAAGGAGGTGTGATCTCACTTACGATTGACCTTGGCAAGAAGCTGGCCCCCTTTGGCGTCAGAGTCAACGCTATAGCGCCAGGGTTCATCGAGACTGAGCTGACTGAAGACTATTCTAGTGATGAGAGGTTGCTTTTCGCAGACCACTGTCCCATGGGCAGGGGCGGAAAACCCAACGAGGTGGCCCGCGCCGTACTGTTCCTGTGTACCGATGAAAGCAGCTACATCACTGGTCAGGTATTGAATGTTGACGGGGGGTTGGTTACAGGCTGATTGGAAGGCTTCTATGTGTGAAAATATATTTTGTACAAGGAGGGGAAATTAATGCCCAGATCATCGTTACCCCACTCACGTTTGGATGAGATTCACGAGCGAGGCCTCATTCGTATTGCAATTCGTTGGGCCCCCAGCGCAGAGCAATACAAGGATCCAGATACGGGCGAGCCGGCTGGCATTGTGGGCCTACTCGGTATCCAGATGGCTAAGGATTTGGGGGTCAGAGCAGAGTTTGTGGACTTGACATGGGCAGACCATATCCCCGCATTGCTTGAGGACCGGGTCGATATTTGTATGAAGCATACGAATACTCCGGAACGTGCCCAAAAAGTAGAATTCTCAACAGGTAGGGTCCTGCGCTATGAAGGCAAGATTGTCGTCCGCAGTGATCGAGGCATTCTTGATGAGAATGATCTAAATCAGACTCATCGAATTATCGCGTGCGGTGAAGGCGATTCACAGGAGGCACAAATCCGGGATAGCTACCCGCTAGCCCAGGTGCATTTCTACCCGAAAACGGAGAACGCGCTAGCTGCAGTGGATTCGGGAGAAGCAGACGCTTGTTTGGCAGATCAGTCTGTACCAGATTTTCTACTCCTTCATCCAGAATGCACTACTCTGACCGACGAGAACAATGAGCCGGTTCGAACTTCCATCGACTACTCACACCCCATGATCAAACCGGGGGACCAGCGGTTTCTGAATTGGGTGGACAACTGGATGGATTTTCATGCCGTCCAAGGCACAATCGAGCAGATCAAGCAAGAGGCTCACACTGCATTTCGCGCTAAATTCGAACGTATCGTAGGCATGTCGGAAGATTAGAACACCGACGGGTGACGAGATGTTTGGCCGTAAAACATCAATCCACGTATATTCGCTATGAGATCAGAGAGAAGGAGATGTCGGAACGATGACTAGAAGGTACGTCACGATAAGATTGCTGCAGATATTTCCGACGATTTTAGCAATTCTGCTAGTGAACTTCGCGTTGATACACCTTGCCCCAGGTGACCCAGCAAGAGTAATGGCTGGTGAAATGGCGCACCCAGACAACATCGAAGCCATCAGAGTAAAATTCGGACTTGATCGGCCCGCATGGGAGCAGCTAGTTGTCTATCTGGGTAAGATAATGCAGGGTGATTTGGGTTTTTCATATAATTACTTGACTCCAGTCTCGGAATTGATTCTCGATAGGTTACCTCAGACGTTTTACCTGATGATACCGGCTAGTCTTCTGTCCATCTTTCTTGGCACTTTGATCGGCGCCTATTCTGCGAGCAAATATCCATCTGTGACCGACTCAGCGATATGGATTACCTCTCTGGGTTTTTACTCCATGCCGATCTTCTGGTTCGGCCTCCTGTTGATTCTGGTGTTTTCCCGAAACCTTCACTGGTTCCCCTCCGGAGGAATGTACGACATTATCGACAAGAAAACCGGAATTGCATATCTTGCTGATCTCACCTGGCATGCGGTGTTGCCAGTGCTGACTCTAACGGCATACAATCTCCCTATTTTTGTGCGGATCGCGAGAGCCAGCGTGATCGAGACGATGAAGGAGGACTTCATCAACACCGCTCGAGCAATCGGTCTCAGTGAAATCCGGGTGTTTATGGGACACGCTCTAAGGAATGCGCTCCTACCGACCGTAACTGTGGCCGGCCTGACTTTAGGTTTCGTATTGACAGGAGCGATTATGACAGAAGCCGTCTTCAGTTGGCCGGGCATTGGCTTGCTTCTGTGGCAGGCGATCTCCAACCGTGACTACCCGACCTTGATGGGGATATTCGTGTTTGCATCTGTCTCGGTTGTTGTGGCCAGCTTCCTGACCGACATGATCTACGTATACTTGGACCCGAGGGTGAAATTCGAAAATGCATAGAATTCCTGGGGCCATCAAGAAAGGGTGGCGGGTCTGGAGACTCTCTAGAACTGAAGATAGCAAGCTAGCTGATGGTCCGTCTGTAATCAGCGGGGGTCTCGAACTGGTTGAAAAGGGACAGCAATCTTGGAAACAGTACAGAACGCATCGGACTGCTGTGGTTGGCCTATGGATTGTAGTCGCGTCTGTCTTCATCGCTGTGTTTGCACAGTACATCTCTCCCTACAGACCGTCCGCGCTACAACCGACCGTGTTGAGTCCACCTAGTCTCCGCCATCCGTTCGGCACGGACCAAATTGGCAGAGATGTGTTTAGCGCAATGATCTACGGTACAAGAGTCTCATTGACCTTCGGTATCGGGGTAGCCGGCATCTCGCTGGTAGTCGGTGTAGTGCTTGGCGCCATTCCGGGATACTTTGGTGGGACGATCGATAACGTGTTTTCTCGTTTCATTGAGATATTCCTCATGATTCCGCAATTCGTGCTTATAGTTACCGTTATAGCTTTCTTCGGAAACAACATTCTTTACACGATGGTGGTGGTTGGGCTGACTCTATGGCCATCCAACGCTAAGATCGCTCGAGCCCAAGTGCTTACACTCAAGACCCGCACTTTTGTCAAAGCGGCAACTGCAACTGGTGCAAGCCATGGCAGAATTCTTCTACGCCACATTCTCCCAAATGGTATTTATCCGGTTTTGGTAAACTCGACCTTGCAGATGGCATACGCCATTCTGTTGGAAGCTGCCCTGAGTTTTCTGGGTCTTGGGGATCCCAATCACCCGAGTTGGGGGCAGGTGCTCTCTGCGGCGAACATGCACAAGTCGGCATGGTGGATGGCCCTGTTTTCAGGCTTAGCGTTACTCGTTCTAGTGTTGGGATTCAATTTGGTGGGCGATGGTATTCAGAATGTCCTCAACCCCCGCCAGAGAGTACGGCAACAATGAGTGGGGCTTCTAATGAAGGAATGAACAAGAGAAGTATGCCTCGGCAACCTGTGCGCGTGGGTGTGATTGGTGTAGGTAGATTCGGTGAAAACCACGTACGTGCTTATGCGGAGTCCCCCTTCAGTGAACTTGTCGCTGTTGCTGATATAGATCAAGAAAGAGCTCATGTTGTAGCTGGTAAGTACAATGTCGAGCGCTGTTTCGCAGATTTTCATGAGCTTATTGAATGCGCAGATGTTCAGGCAGTCAGCATCGCTACGCCAGCACATCTGCATGCCGAACCGGCCATCACCGCCGTAGAAGCTGGAATACACATCCTTTTGGAAAAGCCCATCGCCGCCACGCTGCAGGACGCAGAGGCCATTGTAGAGGCTGCCCACAAGAATCGGAGCAAACTCATGGTGGGTCATATGCTGCGGTTTGAGGTGAACTGTACATCTATACACAGCGCTTTGGCAGAAGGGGCATTGGGATTGCCAGTCGCAATTATGTCGCGCTTCAATAACCCTATTACGGAAGCCAGGTATGCCGGGCAACACGTGTCACCTGTATTACATTTGATGATCCACGCTATTGATCTGTCACTCTGGTACATGGATCGTGCTCCTACACGGGTATATTGTACAGCCGCCAAAGGTAAGGTTCATGCGGAATTGGGCTATCTTGATGGATGCGTCATGACGATGGATTTTGTCGGAGGTGGCTTGGCCGTTGCCGAGAGTTTCTGGTGTCTTCCGGAGCGATTTGCCGATTGGCGAACTCCTCAAACCTGGTCCCCTCGGGTATCAGATATGCAAATGGAGGTGATTTGTACCGAGGGTGTGCTTTACTTGGACGCACCCGTCACTAATTTGAGGATTTGCGATAGCGAGGGATGGAAATTTCCGCAGACGACGTTCCGCCCAATTATTCGAGGCGAACTTCAAGGCGCATTTCGGGAGGAGATTCAGCAATTCCTAATTTGCTGCTCGAGTGAACAAGAACCGCTTGTGAGTGGACAAGATGCTATTGTGGCATTGCGAGTGGCGCTGGCTGCTGAGGAATCGCTTGAGTCAAATGCGCCGGTTATGCTGATATGAGTTTTGATGACTGAGACCGAGCTAACCACACCGGCGCTGGTTGTAGACTTGGGTCTGCTTCAGCAGAATATTGACGAGGCGGCCGAGCTTTGCCGGCGTGGTAAGGCAACCCTGCGTCCACACATCAAGACGCATAAGTGCGTAGAGATTGCCCGGATGCAGATGAGGGCCGGCGCCGTCGGTATCACCGTTCAGACCGCTATGGAGGTTGAGGTCTTTTCACATGCTGGGTTCGATGATATTTTCTTGGCTCGGCCGCCGATTCAACCGAGCGACCTTGATCGACTTGCCGGCCTGGCGGCTACGACCCATCTCAGGATTGCAGCCGATAGTCCAATCGGTATTCGTGCCATCGGAGAAGCATGTCTCCGTCAAGGGACAGAACTAAGCGTGCGGATCGAGATTGATGCTGGTCTCGGGCGTGGAGGAGTGCGCGATCTTGCCACTTTGGAGACACAATGTCTGGCCATAGAGCGCCAGGCGAATCTCCATTTCGATGGAGTGTTTGGCTATGAGGGACAAGTATACGGGTCCGAGAGTAAACAAGACTTGGTTCACCGCGCAACAACGGCATTGGATCGGGTACTTGCACTCGCTAACCCCCTGCGGGAGCGGTCTGGGCGTGATTTTGTCATAAGTATGGGTTCAACACCTGCGTTTGCAGTTCTGGCGGATACATCGACACCGTTGGAACTTCGTCCTGGAAATTATGTCTTCTCTGACGCCAAGCTGGCACCACTTACGGGATTCGAACGATGTGCTCAATCAGTGCTGTCGACGGTAATCAGCCGTCCTTCGGAGCAGTGTTGTATTCTTGATTGTGGTATGAAGTCACTTGCAGCTGAGCTTCATCCCATGGGGATGCTGCAACGCACCTCCTTCGGACACATCGTCGAGTATCCCGTAGCCCGTATTACTTCTCTATCCGAGGAGCACGCTGTTGCCGATCTATCATCTTGTGCTACCCACCCTGAGATTGGTGAACGGGTACACGTCGTTTCTAATCATGCCTGTACGACAACTAACTTACATGAGCGGATTAATGCGGTCCGAGACGGATGTGTGGAGCATACGTGGACTGTAACTCCCAGGGGAGTTTGGAGTTAATCCTCGAGGGAACTGGATGCTGGCGGTTGTCAGCGTGTGGGAGGCTCATGTATCTGGCGGAAATTGAACAAATATTGCATTACAGGAGAAAACTATGAAATTCGGAGTATGTTTACCAACATTTAGGTACGGTGCTGAGCCGACGAGTGATCACATCTTCGCCGTGGTCCGTGCGGCAGAGGAGCATGGCTTTGACTCAGTGTGGGCTGGCGATCATGTCCTGGTTCCGGCTGATCAGACGAGGATGCGATTTTTCGCGGATCCACTGTTGACGCTGGGCGTTATCGCTGGCATGACGAAGCGTGTGCAATTGGGTACTTCGGTCGTGATTGCTCCGCTGCGGAATCCGCTAGTGCTTGCCAAACAAGCGGCAACGCTGGATTTTCTGTCATCAGGCCGACTCATCCTAGGATTAGGCGCAGGTTGGTTGGAACGTGAATTCAACTACCTCAATATCGATTTCAAGCAACGGGGTCGGTTGTTAGACGAGACCATCCGCGTGCTGCGGGCGGTTTGGCAAGCTGTTCCGGCCTCGTTTGAAGGGGAGTTCTATAGGTTTGAGGATGCGGTACTGGAACCCCAACCTGTGCGATCAGGTGGTCCACCCATCTGGATTGGCGGATCGTCCGAGCGCGCTCTGCAGCGCACGGCTAGCTTAGGAAATGCTTGGCATGCTGATGATACGCCAGCCGACGAAGTTGCCAGGGTGAATAAAGTACTTCAGGGTTACGCTCAGGCAGCCGGTCGATCGGTTGAAGTCACGACACGCGTCAGCACTCGAGTTGTTGGAGTTGGGAAGACATCGGAAAAGGCGCCAGGCCGCGACGAGGGTTACTATCGTGATGCGGAAGAAAGCTGGTCTGGCATCGTTGGCTCACCACCGGAACTACTAAACCAGGTCCAGGAGTTTGCAGATGCAGGATCGAGCCATTTTATCGCTCAGTTTGACCATTCCTCTGTGGAAGAGCACTTAGAATCGATGCGTGCATTCGCCGATGAAGTCATCTCCCGGTTTCCTGCATAGATGAAACGGACTGCAACAATGATCAATCAGCACACGGGATACGGATTAGGGTTGCCACTGGAAGCCTTGTTGGCTTTAGATGGACCGATCCATCGGGTTGCATCTTTGTGGCTGGCAACCCGATGGAATACTTAGAAGACATCATACCCAAGAGGGGGGGTGACGGTGCTTAATTTAAATAAGATGTTTCGTCGCGGCCATATCATTTGGGGCTCTGTGCTTAAGTTCAATGATCCGGCTGTGGTGGAAATCCTTGGTACGGTTGGGTTTCAGTTCGTTGTGATTGATCGGGAACACGCTACTCTCGACGAACTTGCAGTTGAGCACTTAATCAGGGCTGCTTTGTTAACCGGAATTGCTCCAGTGGTGCGAGTATCAGAAAATAGGGCCCCAATGATCTCAAAGGCACTTGATATGGGAGCATCAGGGGTGGTGGTTCCCCACATAACCACGCGCGCGGATGCTGAGCGAGCGGTTCGGGCAGCCAAATTTTATCCGCTTGGAGAGCGGGGGGTAGACCCTACCGTTCGTGCAGGAAACTATTCGCTATTCAACCCTACTGAGTACTATAGGACATCCAATGAGAACACAGCTATTATCCTGCAACTCGAGGGCCTAGAGGCTGTAGAAAATGTGGAGGAGATTGTCGCTGTTCCGGCAATCGATGCGATTTTCGTTGGGCCATATGATCTATCCCAATCAATGGGTATTCCTGGACAAGTCCAAGATGCCGAATTACGGCGCAAAATGAAGATGGTAATCGCTGTCTGCAAGCAAGTGGATATCACCATCGGTACATTTGTTGGCTCGCTGGACGATTTTGAGTTCTGGGTGGATGCAGGCGTGCAATTTTTCTGGTATTCAACTGACAGCGTCATGTTTGCATCTGAGGCTAAGCGTGTCGGCGAAATGCTAACGACGAGCTCTCAGGACAAAAGCTCAACAGCGTGAGGCCATCGTGACTTTGCGCCACATTTCGAGAGATGAGAGTGATGAAACCTCTAAATCGTAACACAAAGAAAATGCCCCATTCAGGTATACGGGAGATTGTCAACATTGCCGTTGCGATGCCGGAGGTGTGTCATCTCGAGATTGGCCAACCTAGCTTCAACACACCGCCGCATATTTCAGAGGCGGCATTTGCCGCAGCTAGAGAGGGCCACACTGGTTATACAGAGAGCGCCGGCCTTCTGTCTCTCCGCGAGCTGTTGGTAGAGAAGCTTGATAAGGTGAATGGAATTAGCACTAGCCCAGATAATATCATAGTCACTGTGGGTGCTGTCGGTGGCATAGTAGGGGCCCTACTCGCTCTTTGTGAGCCCGGTGACGAGATTCTTGTGCCTGACCCTGCATGGCCCAATTACGGTATGATTGCACAGTGTATCGGCGGGGAGATTCGGAGTTATCCTTGCTTACCAGAACACGGTTTTCTACCTGATCTGCAGGCGTTGGAGGCCTTGGTAACTGAGCAAACGAAGGTGTTGGTACTGAATAGCCCGGGCAATCCCTCTGGCGCCGTTTTTCCAGCCGAAACGGTCAGAGCACTGGTGGCGCTGGCCAGGGAGCATGATCTTTGGATAATTGGCGACGAGGTATACGATCAATTGGTTTATGAGGGAGAGCATGTTAGCCCGAGCACTTTCGATCAGGATGGGCGGACTGTAAGCGTGTTCAGTTTCTCCAAGACTTATGCCATGACAGGTTGGCGCATTGGATATGTGGTGGCCCCTAGTGAAGTTGCTGAGCAAATTCAGAAATTGCAGGAGCCATTTGTGTCATGCGCGCCTTCCATATCTCAAAAGGCGGCAGAGGCGGCCTTGCGGGGTCCGCAGGATTGTGTCGAGAATATGCGAAAGAGTTATCAACGCCGGCGCAATCTCGTGGTAGACACTCTAAAGGATTACGGCTGGCACACTTATACTCCACAGGGGGCCTTCTACGTGCTAGTAGATGTATCTGAAACCGGCATGGATTCGCGTTCATTCGCTCTGTCCCTGTTGCAGAAAATGAAAGTTGCTGTGGCTCCAGGACAGGCTTTCGGTGAAGTGGCCCATAATCATGTGAGGGTTTCCCTAGCTGCAGAGGAAGATGCCTTGGTCGAAGGGCTAGGGCGGATGCGGCAATTCATCGAAAATAATGCCCAGGACTGATGCTTGAGTGGATGATTGGGTGCTGGCGAAG
>PVBE011234273.1_pt1 | contig 10798 bp, 10 predicted proteins | sample 1631181 | NCBI WGS metagenome assembly PVBE01 (sample SAMN08397723, study PRJNA350692) | Marine metagenome, whole genome shotgun sequencing project. | isolation source: water | place: Pacific Ocean | collected 2012-04 | reverse complement strand
TTGTACGGCTCGGCTGCTTCGTGTTCCTCCGACACGATTACGCCGTTACTGCCGCGATACAACCGTCCACCGGCAATGTAAACCGGCTCCGGCTTCTGCTGGCCTTCCTCGGCTCCGGCTTCAAATTCTCCAGCCAACTGCTCGAGCACCCCGACAATCTGCACGTCGCTTAACGGTTTCCAGTCGTCAACGCGCTCGACGTTTTCCTCTTCCAGACCAAGCGCGTCAGGGGCGAGTTCCTTGACGAGATCAGGCGAGACCGGGGTAACCTTCCCCTTGACCAAGCCGCCCCAGTAGGCGGGCCAGAACATGTTGTGCGGTCCGATCTTGCCGTTGCCCATCCGGGCAAAGACCGGGGTCAATACGTGTGGCAGTTTTTTGTTCACGGCGTGGCGCCCATGCAGGCCAAGCTTGTGAATCCGTGAGGTGCGCACTCGCCCGGCTTCTGAACCGGGAAACGTCCCGGAGTGGCAGGCTGTGCAGGAGAGTTTCTCAAGATGAACCGGCGGCAATCCCTTGTGCGCAGGGACGGGCGCGCCGAGGTGGCCTCCAAGCCGATCGCTGGGATCTCCGGATTCCGGATTCCCAAGGTGACAACCCCGGCGGGAGAGCGCAGCGACGTTTGCCGGTTCGTATGATTTTGCGTAGGAGGAGTCGCTGGTTCCTTTACCCAATGGCTCGATATCTCCGCGGCTGATCATGTGGTTCGCACCGTTGCGGTGACAATCGGCGCAGCTCATTCCCGAAGCGAGATGGATGTCCTCGTTATGAGTCCACTCCGTTTTGCCGGGCGTGTCCATGTCCTGTGTGGAGTGGCAGAAGTAGCATCGACTCGCTGCCGGCTTGCGGACGATGTCGAAGAAGACCTTGTTGTTCGCGTCGAAGCGGCTCTTGTCGTAGGTGGTTCGGATTTTGTACTCGGTTTCAGGGTCGTAAAACTCGTCCAGCTCGGAGGCGTTGCCTCTTACGGTGGCCAAGCCGCTGGCCACGGTGGCTGCCCAGCGATAATTCTGGCGAGCGGCCTGCAGCGCAGCTCCGCTCTGATCCTGCCTCGGGTCGGCATGGTGACAGGCGAGACAATTGATCTCGTACTGCCCGGAAATAGGCCAGCGCAGGAATTCCTCCGGATCGGCATCCTCGTCGTCGTCTGCAGGCGGCATCTCGCCGTAGTTGCCGCCGGGATAGTGGCTGCTGAAACGTTTCAGGAACTTCCATGGTGAGACGGACAACTGGCTCGGACTGTATGCGCCTTTCCAATCACGGTTGGACATTGGAATCTGGCTTCGGGAGCCCAAGTCAGTCAACACCCACGGCTCGCCGCTCCGGCCGGAGAGTAAGTTGGTGCTGCCGGAGTGAAAATGCCAACCGACTGCAATCTGGTCATAGTTATGGCACTCGCCGCAGGTCTTACGCATCGAGACCGGTCGAGGCTGTTTGTCGGTAGCCTTGATAGCGAGACCACTCTCGTCGAACAACGAGATCAGGTGCGTGATGGCAGCACGACTACCGTCGTGACCGTCTCCCAGACCTTTGCCCTTCTCGGCCGACCGGACAGTCATCGGGGCCCCAACCACCAGCGCAGCAAATGCCAGCGCCAAGATGGAACGAGTTTTCAAGTTTATTGCCAGTGTTTAGTGATTGGCTTGCCAATCCGAACAGCTATCAGACGTGGAAGTCTTCTGGCTTCAAGTCTATCCTTTTACCAGCCGCTATGGCCTCGTTGACCTTCAGCACCATGACTGCGGTTTCGTAACCGATCTCGCCCGGGCAGTTGAGTTTCTGGTTACCTCGAACGGACTCGAAAAAGTTGACCAAGTGCGGTTGATGGAAGGGCACCTTCAGTGTTACCGGCATGCCATAAAGGGCAGGCTTTGGCGACTCGCGTACATCGACTGCCTCCTCCTCTTCGGCCGCCTCCTTGGCCCCACCGCGCGATTCGACCATATCGATGATGCCCTTCTGTGTCCAAGGATCCCACTTGGCTTCATCCACCCAGTTTTCACGGTAAAGTTCGCCACGACCGGAAGCCTCGGAGATGAGAAGGGTTCCCTCATCGCCCATGAATAGTTCATAATATCCATTACTGCTATTGGTGGTGAGCGTCTCATAGGTGGCGCGCACGGTGCCTTTCTTTGTAGCGAACTCGAAGATGGCAATGGCGTTGTCGTACCACTCGTGTTCCTTCCAGTAATCAGTGCCGCCGCTGGCCATGACCGATGTCGGCAGGGCATTGTCGAGGAACCAGCTGTACACATCAATCTGGTGGGAGCCTAGATCGACGATCGGGCCGCCACCGAGTCCCTTGTACCAGCGCCAGTTCCGGAACTGGGGCATATCCTTGAAGCCGAATTTCTTTAGGGTCTCAGCTGGGATGTCGGTACCCTTGGGCCAACCCAAGTCTTCGCAGGCAGCACGACTCCGGTGCCATTGGCCTGAAATGTTGGTGACACGATTGAGAAGGTTGGCCTCCTTGAAAAGTTTCTCGTAGCAGTAAATATAGCGTGGGTTACTGCGGCGTTGGTGGCCGATCTGCAGAAGTTTCTCGGCTTTACGTGCTGCCAGCACCATCTTCTTGGCATCATCCAGATTGTTGGACATTTCCTTCTCGCAATAGACATGAAGGCCCTTCTCCAGACAGGCGATGGCATGCTCCGCATGCCAAAAATCCGGAGTGGCCACCAACACGGCGTCCAGATCCTTCTCTTTGTCCAACATCTCCTTGTAATCCACATAGGCCGTGCCCTTGTGGCCGTACCGCTTGTAGGCGTTGAGCGTGCGAGATACACGGCGCTGGTTACCTTTCTCCCAAATATCACAGACAGCCCGAAATTTGATGCCGGAGTTTTTGCCCAGCTTCAGGCAGGCGTTCATCAACACCTGCCCCTGCGCACCGGCACCCAGCAAGGCGACGTTGATGTCATCCTTTTTACCGCCCGCTTGGGCAAGCGCGTTGTTGGCAATCATCAGGCCAGCACCGGCTGCTGCCGATGATCGCATAAATTTCCGTCTGTCGATCTCTTTGTTCATATTGTCTTTTTTGAAATAATCCCGTTTTTCTATTCAAGCTCCTGCCATTGGCCAAAACTCATGACCTCCCTGGACGCAGATTGCCCATTGACCACGTGAGGAAGGATTATCGCCGCACTTTGCGGATTCGCCAAGCAATAATCTGAAATTTCCCGCGGTTGAACTACCATGAAAGCAGTCGACAACGCATCCGCAGCCACAGCATCGGACGCCATCGACCAAGCCGCATACCGTCCGGTGACCGGCCCGGCTTCAGCATTTCGAGGGTCGATGATATGCTGTCCCAATTTCTCACCCGAGCCGCTGATCGCGCCTTCTGCCAACTCAAACTTGGCCAAGATTTCGCTTGGTTTGGCTGGATTCCGCAACCGAATTGGCCAACCGCTCATCCCATCCGGCACTGAGACGGACAACACCGAGCTTGCCCCCGCCAATACCAGCGCCTGACCAAGGCTCCACTCGCGGAGAATTTCAGCAATCTTGTCCGCGGCGAATCCTTTGCCGATGCCACCCAAGTCGAACTGCACACCCTCTGTCAACACCTCGGCACTGTATGAATCGGCGTCCATTCTCAAGTAACCCAAGCCGGTAAGTTCCCGGGCTGCCGCCACTTCCTCGCCACTTGGGCTACGCAATGTTTTGTCCTCGTTGAGCCAGCACTCGTACAAGGCCCCGATGCTGATATCGAACACGCCGTTCGTCTGATCGAACATCTCACGGGCACGACTCAGGCAGTTGAACACATCCGGCCCAACTTCCACCATCTCGCCAAGAACAGCGCTATTGAGCCGGGCGATATCGCTGTTCTCGATGAACCGACTCATCTCAAGCTCCAACCGATCCACCTCCGCGAAGGCAGCCTGCGCCCCCTGCCGGGCATACCGTTCATCCTCCTCCACGATATACAACTCAAACACCGTGGCCATGGCCTCATGCGCAAAATGGTGAGCATCCGCAATCGTACACGCCCCCGTGTCAACCACCTGTTCACCCTGCGGCTTCATCCTATATCGAAGGAAATCCGCCCCTCCACCGCAAGGAGAATACGAATAACAGTAAATGTCTATTCGTCATCCGATTGTCCTTCCGCCTTGGCGCTCTCGAACCGGTCCCAAAGGGACTTAGCCACAAACCCGCGCAACTCCACTCCCGGTCGCAACTCCATGTAAGGCACCTTGCCCTCATCGTAAAACAGGTGCATGTACAGTTCCTTCTGCCCCGGGGGCGGCAGCTCGTACAGTTTCCGCATGAGCGCTTCTTCCATTGGCGGTTGTATCAACACAACCGAAGCGGTCTCGGATTCGTCCGGCACCGCACTGCCGTACTCTACCCGATAGCCGCGCAGATACCACGGCAACGGCCAGTAGTCGTCTAGCGGACAAAATACCTGGATCGCTGTGTCCCGCCCATCCTCGTGAGCTTGCACCATCCCCTTAACGCGATCGGCAATTGCAAACACATCCGACCCGGTGTGGCCATAGACATACGGGTTGCGGCTGTCGGCGCTCAACCGGTAAATGGCAACATTGGATTGATAAACCAAATGCCAACTGCCCACGAATAGCAATCCTCCCAACAGGATCTGAAAACGCCTAGACTTCAACTGAAACAAACCAGCCGCCCCTATCCCAGCCAACAGGATTATGCCGTGATAAAAACCCAACAAACACCACGGTGTCTTGTACGGGATCAGCGAGTAACCGATGGTCATCAACACCGTGTACAAGGCAACAAACCGAAGTAGCGCCACATTGGCTCCTGCGATCGATCCCCTGACCACGAACACCAATCCAACTATAGCCAACAGGAGAATCATCATTTCACTGAACACCGGGCCGTCGGCAAACTGGTAGTAGCTAAGCAACCCGAGGTAGTAATGCCACGGATGCTCGTGCAGGCCCGTCTGGCCCGCTCGGTCAAGATACGTCGCGTAGGTCAGAACAGAATCCGCAACACCTTTCGCGTTGCTGAAGAACGATGAGAAAAAGGTCACAGACACCGCCACCGCCGCAAACAGCATCAGCCCACCGTGCGCGGGTCTAACCCGTTTAAGGTCATTAAGCCATTTACCTCCCTGCCGACGGACATACAGCATCACCAACAGCGCTCCACCCATTGCGCCTATGGCAATCACAAAGGTCTCCTTCGTGCCGTGCATCAATCCGAGACAAATCCCCGTCAGCAAGGCCCACAACACGGATTGGGTTTTAAAGTAACGGTAGCCGCAGACGATTACACCGCCTGTGAAAACAACCAGCAGCATCTCGTGTATAAAGTAGCGACTGTAATAAACCATCGCCGGCGACACTGCCGTAAATAAGGCGGCAAAGACTGCTGCCATCCTACCCAAGCCATCCCCAAACGGCAGCAGCAACAATATGAGCAGCATCCCAAAAACGACCGGCACTACGCGAAGGATGAACTCGCTCAACTCGAAATACCGGGCGACACCGACCAACCGGGCTGGGATGAGTGCAATATAGTTAAGCGTCGGCCCGTGGTATTCGTACGGATCGTACTCATACCCCCCACCCTCGATCATTTCGCCGAGTTTAAAGGCATTGACCGCCTCGTCACCGTGCATGGGACGTTCTGACAACTCCGACAACCTATAAATAGCCGCAGCAGCCGCAATCAGCAGAATAAGGGAAATGAAAATAGGGCGACGCATCGGTTGATTGTGCTCACATCAACTCCGCACCCAAGATCGACCGGATGTCGAGCCTCCACTGGAGAGGCCCCGCACGGCAGCCGAGTTGAAATGATGGAGACGTGAGCGGCCTATTTGCCGTACACTTCCACCTCAATGTAGTGGTTCAGGTCGCTGGCGTTGTTACCGCCGCTGTAGAGCCGCACATAACGGCCGCGCACTCCCTTGGTATCGATCAATCGACCCTCGGAAGTCTCGACATAATGGTTGTCCTTGCCAGCACCCTGCTCAGCGGAGTTGTCGTGGTCGTTGTTGTAAACCGTGGTGAATTTTCCAAATTCTGGATCGTTTGACACCTGCGCGACGACGTCGAAATAAACCCGGGCCTGCTTATGATAGTGCCAGCACAGTACAGCATAAATGTCACGCTCCGCCTCGAGGTCGATTGTGACCTGCTGCGTGAACGGGCCCAACTCCACGTAGCTGCCATCCGCCGCCTCCTTATCACCATCAGTGATCATTTTCAGATCACCCATGATAGGTTCCTCATCGCTCCCACTTATTTTTTTGCCCAGCGCAAGGTTCTTGACCCCCTTCGGGGCAAAAAATGGCGGCCGCGGCTTGCCTAGCGGCTTCTCGAGTTGTTTGACTCCCTTGATATTCTGAGGCGTACCAACAAACATCGGCTTGGGCAGTTTGAGCGGAAGTGCCGCCATACCAGCTGGCGCCTTGGCTCCGGAACCCGCTTCCGCGTTGGCAACCGGAAGCAAGCTCAGCAATGCGAACAACATTAACACGCAGCAGAACCGCGCCTTCGAATTCAAATCATTTTTTACCATTTTAGTTTTAGATGATGATAACCACACGCAAAGATGTACGGCCCGGGACTCATTTTCATTCAGCATTTACTCTGCTGTCAAGCTCCGAGCTTCGGAAGAGCCGAACCATCTCCGAGGCACCAAGGTGAACAGCCCAATCCAGTGGGGTTCGGCCGTCCCTGGCTTTTGCATTTAGTTTCGCGCCGTTGGCAAGCAGCACCCCGGCTATCTCCCGGTGTTCCCAATAGACCGTCAAGTGCAGCGGGGTTTCGCCTTGGAAGCTAGTCGCGTTCACATCGGCCCCGGCTTCGATTAGCGCAATTGCGATCGTTGTGTGTCCGTTGAACGCCGCCTGATGCAACGCAGACAACCCGGCGATGCCTCCGCGGGCGTTTAAGTCCGTCCCAGCAGCCATGTGCTGCCGAACAACCTCGATCCTGCCCAACTCCGCCGCATCCCATATCGCCAACTTGGGCGGCGATGGCAAAGAGGCACAACCGGCAAGCCAGGCGACGGCAACCGTTACTGAAAGTGTAGCTTTCACGACAATCTAAAGCCGCTCTGGCAAGCGGTCATTCGGCATGACAACAAGACTTACCGTGCTTGGCCAGGCGCCAGTAATTGTACGGCCAAGGCGTAAGAAAACCAGCCAACCACATGATCGGCAACACCCACCACGTCAACTGCGCGCCTCCGGCCAAGAAGTAATCGACAACATTCATTGCGGTCTCCATGGCCAGCATGCTGATCATGCTCATGCCCAGCGCAGTGCGTAGCGCCCTGCCCAAACCCAATTCACGAAACAGCAACACCGTTTCTAGCATGACACTCGTGGTGATGCCCGCCAGCATCGCTATAGCCATGACCAGCATCGGCCGAGCCTCCGCCACTTCCGGTGCGGCAAACTGAAAACCGGCGATCACTCCCATGTCGCCAATACTGCAGCCGATCAAGCACCAAAGTGTGTTGACTGCGGAGCGGCGCCAGAGTTTTCCATCCGCCCATGTCATGATTAACTGACGGCGGCCAGGCAAACACCCTCTTCCCCCGTTGCCTCGGCAACAACTTCCTCTATCCAACCGGGCAAACGATCAACAGTTTCATCGAGCAACGCTGTGCACTCTTCATCCGGTAATCCGCAGCTATCCTGAACACCGTTGATGAAGCCGCTACAGAGTTGCCTACCAAACTGTAGCAACCCCTCCCGCACCGGCACCGAGTGGATCGATAAAAACATGCCGAACACGATCGGGTTCCAGCCCCGTGCCTCTCCTGCCATCACGCATTTTCTGTAGCGTTGCACGAGGCGCTGATCGTACATTGGCTTGAGCAACCGCAGATGCTCTCGCCCGGCCATCTGGCTCGCCCGGGCAAATGGCAACAGCGACACATTGGCCGACAACTCGGCGTCCAGTTCCAACAATTCACGGAACTGCCCGCGGTTGGCAAACCAGTACGCCGACTGCACTGCTGGCAGCTCGATTGGCCTCAGAATTTCCCGCCCATACCGCTCGAGGAACAAGCGCAGTCCGGACATCTCGCTCACCGCCTCGATATCGAACGGTGCTGGATTTGTACTGTCGCTGGATGGTACATCGCTCATCAGTGCAGCCACGCTACGACGAACCGTTAGAACGCCGCGAGAGAAAAAGTTTCTGCCGTCAGGCACTTTGTTCTTGCCTTCCCTCAGCGGTCTGCTTGACCAAACGTAAGCGGCCGTGCTCGCTCACCAGTCGCGCCGACGCTATCTTTCAGTTAGCATCCTGTCCGGCATGCGAGTAGTCATTCAGCGGGTTAGCGAGGCGTCTGTCACCATTGATGGCCAAGTACAAGGCTGCATAGATCGAGGCTTTGTCGTATTGCTTGGCATTGAAGACACCGACACCGCCGAAGATACCGAGTGGCTATGCGGCAAAATAGCCCGCCTGCGCGTGTTCAACGACGACGAAGGACTGATGAATTGCTCCCTCACCGATGTCAGCGGCGGCGTGCTTGTCATCAGCCAATTCACCCTTCACGCCAGTACAATAAAAGGCAATCGCCCCTCCTTCACGCGCGCCGCCAAGCCAGAGGTCGCCGTGCCATTGTACAAACAATTCATTGCCACACTGGAAGTCGAGCTAGGCCAAGTGGTGCAGTCCGGCGAGTTCGGCAAGAACATGAAGGTGGCCCTCGTTAATGACGGACCGGTCACTATCACCATCGACACCAAAAACCGCGAATAAAAGTCAGGAACCGATCAAGGTTGTCGAAAGCCCGATATACCAACGGCTTGCTTCAATGATGAAAAACTCCTTGAAAACTACTGCCACCAATGTGAAAGTTGGTGCGATATAAAATTATTACCCATTGCAATCGCTGGCACCTTGCTATTGGCAGGGTGTGAAAAGCTTGAACAGTTGTCAGAGGTGAAACCAAGTGAATCGGTATCCGAAACTGCACCATCCTTCCGTACCCTCAAACGGAAAAACACCCTGGAGGAAAAGGAACTTTTAAATGCCTCCGGTTCAGGTAACGCCGAAACTGTTGAAAAACAACTGGCCAATGGCATCAATGTGAATGTAAAGAGCGCAGATGGATTAACTCCTCTGCACCTAGCGGTCGAAAATAGACACAGAACGCTTACCGAGTTGCTCATTGATAATGGTGCCGATTTGGCTGCGGGAGATCCCGAAGGCTGGACCGCCCTGCATCTTGCATCGCGTGAAGCCCAAAGGGAAATTGTCGAGTTGCTCATCTCTAAAGGGGCAGACGTTAATGCTGAGGATGTAAACGGCTGGAGCCCTCTGCATGAGGTGACAGGACTTGGATTGCTGGAAATAACGCGACTGCTCATTGCCGAGGGTGCAGATGTGAATGCGGAGGATACAAAAGGATGGACGCCTATGCATGAAGCGGTTTTGAGAAGGCAGAAGGAAATTGTCGAGTTACTGATTTCCCATGATGCGGATGTGAATATGATGGATCACAGGGAATTAACTCCGCTAAATTTAGCATCTTCAAAGAAATTCAACAAGATTGCCCGCATTCTAAATGAATCCGGAGGCAAGACAGGGCAAGAAATAAAATCTGAAAGGAAGTAGCTCAAGGTGGGTAGAGTCATCTTTCATAGATAGCATCCTTCTTTTTAAGTTTATCGGTGTCTATTCGCTGATTTACATAAAACCCCACATTCCTATTTATTAACATCGTCAAAAAAATGTCTCAGCCGTTGGCCAAGCGTGGGCTTTCCCCCCCGGCTTGGAGTTCGTACGTTCTCCCCGTTCGTTTTTTCATGAAAACTCTTACGACTTCGATTGTGGCGCTGGCGTTTGTTACCAGTGCGTTCGCTCAAGGCAAAGAACAACCGCTTTGGCCAACCGGCACGCCCGGGGCCAAGGGCAACGCACCACACGACATCCCGACGCTGACGCCGTTCCCCGCCCCTGCCGACAACAACTCCGGCTCGGCGATTGTCATCTGCCCCGGCGGAGGTTACGGCGGCTTGGCAGCGCACGAGGGCGCGACGTACGCACAGTTTCTGCAACTGCACGGCGTTAGCGGTTTCGTTCTCAAGTACCGACTCGGCTCGAGCGGGTACCGACACCCGATCATGCTGGGCGACGCAGCGCGCGCGCTGCGAACCGTCCGCACCAACGCAAAGCGTTGGAAAATCGATCCAAACAAGATCGGCATAATGGGCTCGTCCGCTGGAGGGCATCTGGCCTCAACACTACTAACGCACTTCGACGCAGGAGACCCGCAGGCCGCCGACCCGATTGACCGCGTCAGTTCGAGGCCGAGCCTCGGTGTCCTTTGCTATCCGGTGATCACTCTGGACAAGTTCACGCACCGTGGCTCCAAGCGCAATCTTCTCGGCGACAAACCGACAGCAGAACTGGTTAATCTGCTCTCGAATGAACTGCAGGTCACGGCCGACACCCCGCCGACGTTCCTGTGGCACACGGGAGAGGACAAGGCTGTACCAGTAGAGAACAGCCTGCAATTCGCAGCTGCGTTGCGTAAAGTTGGCGTGCCGTTCGCGCTGCATGTCTATCAAAAGGGTCGGCACGGGATTGGCCTCGCTGACAAGCCGCCGTTCAAAAACACCCACCCATGGGCTGGAGACTTGGTTTTCTGGCTGAAGGCGCAGGGATTCATCACCGAATAATCGGCGCTTGGCCAAGCGCTTCGCCTTGAGGTACGCTGCCCGCCCCTGAAAATGGATTTAAGTAACGACGAAATCAGACGCTACTCCCGCCATCTCATCCTGCCGGAAGTCGGGATGACCGGCCAAAAGAAACTCAAGAGCGCCAGCGTGCTG
>PVBE010729632.1_pt1 | contig 10798 bp, 7 predicted proteins | sample 1631181 | NCBI WGS metagenome assembly PVBE01 (sample SAMN08397723, study PRJNA350692) | Marine metagenome, whole genome shotgun sequencing project. | isolation source: water | place: Pacific Ocean | collected 2012-04 | reverse complement strand
TTTAATACCATTAGATAATAAAAATTCCAGAACAATCTCTTTATCTTTTTCAATTCCTGCATAAGCATCCTTCATGTTATTACTTTCTTTAGAATACTTGCCTTCCCATACAATAAGATCAGAATCAAAATTAGTTTGCCCCATTCCTTTAACAAAAATTGACCCCTTAGAATCTTTTGGATTTCGATTCAAATAAGTATAAGCCATAATTGAAGTACACATGATTAGTGCTAAAGAAATTAAAAGTGCATTTAATGATTTTTTCATTTTTTTAAAATTTTATTTTATTAGTATTTATTACAATCCTTTTGTTTCATTCAGGCAAACAATATTACCTTTAATAATTTGATATTTATACCCATCTAGCTTAAACTTATCTCCTTCCTTAACTTCAACCAATATATTTATATCTTCTTCAACGGTATGTAAGGTGCCTTTAGTATGGAAAGCCAACTTTATATAATCAAAATTAACACCTTCTTCTCCCAAACCGCAAAGAACAATCCTTATTGGTCGATCTAATTTTTCCAATAGCTGTATATCCCTTATATCACTATTGTTATCTACAATGAGAATAACTTCATCAAAATATGGAGTAGCATCCATGGCTTTCAGCACTGCTTCAGCATCATTTTCTGGTCCATCATCATTTCCTTTACCCATAACATTCACCATTCTAATGGTATTTATAACTTCCTGCGGGTTTTTAGGATCTGCAAAATGTATACCACCTGTCTTACCTATTGCTTTTTGTTTTGTAGGGATACCATCTCCATCATTAAAAAAAACAAAATTTTTTACACTTGCAGATGTATCTTGTAATAAATGCCAAAGAGCAACTTCAGCACCATAGGGTTCCATGCTAGTTGTACAATCTGTAATTATTAGCATGTTTTTGTATTTTTTCTTTAAACGATCTAGTATTTTTTCAAGCTTATCTAATTCTGTCATTTTAGCATATCTACTTTTTCTGGATCGCTGTAAAGATCTCATGTAACTTCTCACACTCTGTTCATCTTTTAAATTATCATAGTGTATCACAATTCCATGAAACATTTTCTTTGCTGATGATGAGCTTTTAGCTTTTGTTTGCAATGAAATTTTCCAAAAAATATCTTCATCTAATAAAAAAACTGAATCTAGAGCATATAACTTTTTCATTCTATTACCAATAAGGTTAAAATAATCATCACGCCATTTTTTAGTCGATGATGGGTGTAATGTCATAACCAGTTCTATCACCCTAGGTTTTTTATCAGCTATACCATTTTGCCAATCTTCAGGGTTTAAAATATCATATTTACCATAATCCATTTTTATATGCATAGCATTCCTTTGAGGCATCTCAAATTCTTGAATTAATTGAACTCGAGGGAATCTAGGAAAAAGATTTTTTATTTTGCCTGGTGGTATAAACTGCGTTTTAAGCTTTACACCCTTAGGAATAGTAGTATTATTACTAACCTGTGATGTCACCATGGATGGTAATAAAAAAATAAGTAATATATAAAATATCTTTTTCATGATCTTAATTTTAAAACATTGGTTCAGCTGCTATTTTATTAGCTTTCATTTGCGCAAATTCCTCTGCATTAATACGCTCTGTATTGAAATAGAATTTATTGGTGAAGTGTTTTGACACAGTATTCGTATTTACTTTATCACTAAATGAAATTGGATCAACTCTAGCTACATCCCCATTAGGTAAAACCGCTATAATCTCAGTTGAATTACTAGTTACAGGAATCTGATCCCATTGAAAAGCATTTAACTTCATAACTGAATTTATATCTTCAAAAACCAATAGAAGCATAACCTTATTAAATTCAGGTGAATATTCATCTTCGAAATCAAATTCCAATTCTACTTTAGCAAAAACATCCATTTTATTCAGCAGGTCAATATTATAAATACCCATATCTGTTATAACAAAAGAATTAAGTAGATTTTGCTCTTTCATCAACCTTTCTTCTTCTTTTTCTTGTAAAGCCACTAACTCTTCATGTTTTTTATATTCTTGAGCATATTTTTTCTTTGCTTGTCTTAGTTTTTTTCCACTCAACAAAGGCATAGCCTTTAACTTGCATTTTTCTCTAGAGATACCTCCGCCTGATCTATTTCCTGACCAACTCAACTCTATTGAATAGATGTTTTTTCTCTTATTAATTTCTTTTAGCTTAATTCTATCCCAGTTCAACCTTAATGCCCAATAAGGAACATCCTCTCCCTCTTCAATTATTAACTTCCAATCAACACCTTTAAAAGGTTTTAGGTAAGGTAAGGCTTTATAATCAGGTGAAAGCTGGAAAACAAAATCTGTTGAGTCAGGCTCAGGATTTTGAGGAGATTCTGGAAGTATAGGTAAATCTGCAAGAGTAGAATCTCTTCTGCTGTTATTCATAGTTTGATAGGAACCTCCATCAACCCAATCTTCATCATTCTTTAAAAAATATAACTCATACCCTTCTGTTGGATTACTCAGTGATGCAAGGTCAACATCTATGCTTTTGCCTTTTGCTAAATTTAGTTCACTTCCATTTTGAAAAGCTCTTAATTCTATCATTCCTGATGATTGCATGTACTGATTTCGATCATCGCTCATTTGCATAGGGATTCCAGATAATAAAATTGCATCAGCAGTATGAAATTCTCTGAATTTGAATTCTGCTTTTCCTTTAACCGCTTTACCATTTGCATCTACAAAAGCATTTGCAGGTACTTCAATATGCGTCCCATTTGCACAATGAACAACTAATGCACTATCTGCATTAAATTCTTCAGTAACAAAAGGAATTGTAGTTTTAAAAGGTTGATCTATTCCTGTAGAATATTCTGATAAATGTAAATAATATATGTATCCAGCTATAATTACACCGGTTAACAGTAACAAGGTAGAAGATAAGGTGATGATCTTTTTTTTAACTGATTTTTTCATGATACTTTGTTTTTAAAAAATGATTAATTAGATAATGACTATTAGGATTGTTCAACAGGATCTTCCTCCTTGTTTTTTCTAAACAAATAAATACTAGCACCAACTAAGAGCAGTAATGCTAGTGAAGAATAGCTGATCAAATATAAATTAGCTGCACTTAAGCTATCATCACCATCATCTTCACTTGTTTTTTGAGTAATATCCTTAGTTACTTTGTCAGGAACAGCTTTCTGCATAACACCCTGATCTTTAATACTCTCAAGGTCATTCTCTTTAACTTCATCTGACAAGTCCTCAATTTTTATTTGATTATTTTCTGTAGATTCAGAAAGAGAATATTTTTTCTCTTTAGTCAATAAATTTCTCGAAGAAATACCCATGTTATAGCAATACAGCCTACCATCATAACATCCCACTAAAAGATCAAGTTTGCCATCTCCATTGACATCACTTATATGAGGAGCAAACTCACTTCCAGAAGGCAGATGATATCTGCCATGAACTTTCTTGGATTCTAAACCAATAATAGAAAGCACGGCTTGACTATCATCTACGCCATAATCCTCCTGAAACATAACAACAATGCATTCCTCATTTTTGTATTTAATTAATTTATTTGATATAAGTGGATCATAAGAAAACCTATTACCAACCTGCTGTTTATTCTGCCAATCTGTATAGGTATATTTAAGATTTATTCCATAAATGAAATCAAATTGATTATTCGTTGCATTAAACACACAAGTACTAGTAGTATTTGGAATAACTACCTCTTCTGATGATATATTCAATGAATTTAACCCCCTGTTTCCTATTGAAGTCTTACAATAATATTCCTTAATAAACTTCCCTCTTCTATCATGAATATTTATTTTTCTTAAATATCCATTTCCATCATTGTAATCCGATTGTGGTATTAATACTTTAAGATTACTCCCCTTTCCAGCTATTATGGGAGTGTTATGATAGCTACCATCATTGCTCCATTTAGAATTTTCAGCTCTTTGAATTTTCCAAAGCAATTTACCATTTGCCCCATTTATGGCTCTGGTTTCTTCATAATTACAGCTATAAATAAGGTCTTTTACTCCATCTCTATTTAAATCAGCAATCGCTGGTTTTGAGAAGAATATTCCTCCACTTGTAAAGTGTGCTTTTATTTTAAATACTACCCTATTATCTCCTTGCCTCCATCCTTTAAATTTTGGATGCAAATACTCCCACACTGTATTTCCGTCATCCGGATTAACTGCCCTTAACTCTCCTGTTTCTGTAGCAAAAACAATCAGCTTTTTATTATCATTATCTATAATAATAGGCTCATGTTCAACATCACCTGACAATGGAAGCCTCCATTGAATGTTACCTAATATATCTACACATACAAACTCATCATTGTCATTACCAAAATAAATTTTATTATCATGAACAATGACACCATTTACATCTACATCACCAAAACTCTCACCCAAAATAACCCTTTTGACTTTTCCTTTTTTAGGATCGATAACTTTTAGACCATTTTTATTATCTATTGAATAGTCTCTATAACTATTTCCATTTGATCCTATTAATAGATAATTTCCAGCTGAAATTAAATTTGTACGATAGGTTACATTTCCTATTTCTGTGCTCCAATTAAGAGGAAATTCTTTCTCAATGGATCTTATTTTTTGTGCATTATTCCCTTTTACTATAAAAAGAAACAAAATAATAGTACTGATACTACGCTTCATATCATTAGATTTTATGATTTTACATTTTAATTAGCGTAGAGTCGATTCATTGGCAGTTTTAATTTAATTGATTGGTTTAATTCTTCTGTATCCTAGCACTTGTTCAGAAGGATAAGATGCTACACACACTTTTCCATCCTGATTACCTCCAAGGCAAAATATTTGTTTTGATTTTTTATCCTCACATAAATAAATAGAGACATGACCTTCCCATGAATTTACTTTCTCCCTCCAAAAAACAACAATATCTCCAGGTTGAGGAAGAAACACTCGAGCACCCATTTTTAACCATGATCGAGCCGTTAAACTTTTGGAATAGTACATACCTGCTTTCATAGCACACCAGCTCATATATACTGAGCACCAAGATGTCTCATCTTTTTTAATGTGATTATGTCCTGTTTCTTTAAAATATTTAATTACATCAACATTATGTTCTTTCCCTTCAAACTCTTCTACTCCATATTGTGTTGCAGATATATCCATTACTTTAGCTTGATGAATATCTACTTTCAAACCCAATTCATTTGTTAAAAAATCTGATAGTTTTTGCTCATTAGTAGAATTTAGTAATTGACCCTCCAATTGATTAACAACAAGGTCTGCAACTGTCTTTAGTTCTTTTTTTTGATCTACCTTATTATTTGTAAAAGATTGAAAAGGGATATTATTCTCTAGTGCAATCAACTCTTTAAATAAATCCGTTGAATCTTGAAAAATTTCAGCAACATATTCTAATCTCCTTAATGTTCTTTTTCTATTTATCATTGATTCACTTTTACTTATTGCAATAGCTTCGTCATGAATCAAATTCAATAAATCTGCATCATCTAATTTCAACATTAAAACCAAAGTGTTTTTATTAAGGTCTGATGCTTTAAGGAATTTTAGTGTTTTGTCAAATAGCAGAGAATTCAGCTTTTCTTTATATAATTTAAAAGTGGATAATGCTAAATAATAATAAGCTACTTTATCTTGTTTATTTCGATGAATTTGATGTGATGCTTTATTTATACATTTTAAATACTTCTGTTTTTTAAAAGTTTGCTGGATCCTTTTTTGAAAAAAATTCAATTCTCCATCATTAACCTGAAAGGTTGATGGTTTTCTAACTAAAGTGATAATAATATCTTTTTGATCTTGTGTGTAAAAAGATGTTATGCTGAAGAGCATTAAGATCAAAATTGTATTTTTAAAAAACCTAGTCATTTAATAACTGAATTGTTACTAATTGAATATGAATTTTAAAAAATGGTACAACTAATCCTTAATTTTATTTTAATAACTAAAAATTAACTCCCTAGAATGTTTTGAAAATTAGCTTATTCGAATTTTATCACCAACATGAAGAATCTTTTCAGGTTTAATATTATTAAGCTTACATATCTTATTTAAGCTGGTCTTATACTTTAAAGCAAGACCATACAAAGTATCTCCATTTTTAATGGTATGATATTTTTTTGAAGAATTACTATTGTTACTAGCTACATGCTGATAGGTTTTTTGATAAGGAAAAGTAGCTTTATGAATAAATAAATTCTCAGTCTTAAGAACACCATTATTAAAATCAATAACAGTTGCAGGATCAAGTGCAAAGCCATAGAATCTTAATTCAAAATGAAGGTGAGGGCCTGTAGATCTTCCTGTTGAACCACCTAATCCTAAAAAATCTCCAGCTTGCACTTTTTGATTTGGATAAACATCCATTTTACTTAAATGAGCATAATAAGTCTCTAATCCATTATAATGTCTTACTATAACTAAATTCCCATAACCTCCATTATTATATCTAGCATACCTTACAATTCCATCAAAAACACAATGAATGGAATCTCCATTATTAAAGCCAAGGTCAATTCCTTTATGATAGCTCCTTCCTCTTTTACCATATCTAGAATTTACTTTCCCTTGATTGGGAATAAAAAAGTCAGGATGGTCCTCATCAACAACACACAACCAAAGAGTATCAGTTAATTTATTGAGATCATTTTCTGTTGTATACACATCGTTATCTACCCACGGATTCACCCATCCTCCACTAATTTCAGTATTCACAAAATCATTTAAATCTTTAGACAAAATACCATCAAAATTAACCATATCCAACCTTTCCCAAGATTTGTCAGAATAAAGAATTACAGAATCACAATCAACCATAATTGTATCAATCACAAATCTAGTTTGCCCAAAAAATGAAAAGCTCACCCAAAGAGTGAAAAATAAGATGTAATGTTTATTGAATATTGATTTCATTTTGCAAATATTATTAATTCTTAAACAACATTTGTGACCAACCTAAAAATTATACCAACAGATTTTTGTTAATTTTTGCAAGCTTCCAAAAGTTATTTCTACGACTAAAGTGAAACAAAAACTCATAATAACTCGTTAATTTTTATTCTATTAGTAAACAAAATGCTTATGAAGTGTTTTTATTCTTACACCAAGATATTTAGGTTCTGTAATATCATAATATTATTCTTGCTATTTTGTTACTGTAATACTCAAATCAAAAACAACACTTCTCTAGTTCAACCTATTACCCTCAATGAATCCACCAGTCTTGATTCTCTAAATATTGAATTAGCCACTAAGGCAGCAGAAATAAGTAATCAAAAATTAAAAACCTTTCTTGAAGTTACAGAATGTAACTCCATTTGGCTAAACGAATCTCTTGAGCTCAATGATAAAGGTATAGAACTTTTAAACCTACTACAGCACCAGGAATTACAAGGAATTAAACCTTTTAGTTATCTCAGCATTGACAGTATTAATAATATGAACGGGATAACAAAAGACACTCTTTTAACATTATATTTTATTGAAATAGCAGAAAAGGTAGCTTATGGAAGTAAAGATTCACTCTTTGACATTAGACCTTTTGAAAAAAGAATAACTAAAGTAGATTTCATTGAAACACTTGCACAACAAACAGTAAATCATGAACTAAGTAAAGTAATCGAGTCTATTGAGCCCAAAACAAAATATTATCATGAACTAAAAGAAGCTCTTAAAAATTATGCACTCAGAACAAGTTTATCTAAAGAAAAAATTGAAATCCCTAGAATAAAAAAAGATACAACAGCAGCATTTTTATCTACGGCAAGAGTATTGTGTAATTTTGGACTAATAGATAGTATTGCTGTTGACAAAAAACAATTGATTACTGCATTAAAAACATTTCAAAAAGAACATGGTTTAAATGAAACTGGAGTTTTAAACAAAAACACTGTGAAATCATTAAACAAAAGCCCCTACGAATATTACCTTCAAGGCTTATTATCTTTAGAAAAATGGAGAAAAAGAGCTGACTGGACTGGTGAATATATAGCTTCTAATATTCCAGAATTTACATTAAGCTACATAAAAAATGACAGTACGATCTCACACCATAGAACTGTTATTGGCAAAACTTGGTCTCCTACTCCTCAAATTAAAAGTGAACTTGAATACATGGATATTTATCCATTTTGGAATGTTCCAAGCAATATCACCAACAACGAGTTAATACCAAAAGCTATAAAAGATCCAAAATATTTATCCCGAAATAGATATCAGGTCTTTAACGGTAAAGAGCTAGTGTCTTCTGAAAATATTGACTTTTCAAAAGGAGGAAATTATAAAATAAGACAAAAAGGGGGTAGCTACAATGGTTTAGGACTCATAAAATTTCATTTTAAAAACAATTACAATGTGTTTTTTCATGACACCCCAAGCAAAAAATTATTTAATAAAGAAATTAGGGCTTATAGCCATGGTTGTATAAGACTGGAAAACCCATTTGATCTGGCCAATAATATTATAAAAGATTCCATTGCAAATTATGAAGGAGGAATAGAAACCATTGCTAAAAAAAGAAAACGAAAAAAAATGTATCTCAATTACAAGATTCCTATTTATATCCACTATACACTTACTACAACCAATAATAATAAAATTATTTTTCATAGCGATGTATATGAGAAAGAGGACTTTACTGCCCTAAAAATCAACAATTAATTTTTTTTTTAATCTATATTGATTGACATTTGCATTATCTAAAAAGTATTTTTTTATCTATGAAAATGTCGTTACTAAATTCAAAGTTTATTCTAGTTGTAATATTTACAATTTTAAACACACTAAATTCAATTTCTTTTTCTCAAACCTCTCCTACAAATAACAAATGGGAACAAAAAGCTGATACTGTTATTGCATATGCAAAATCTCAATTGGGAGTTCCCTATGTATGGGCTACCTCAAAACCAGGAGTTAGTTTTGATTGTTCTGGATTTACGTATTATGCATATAATAATTCTGGTGTAAAAAGTTACAGAGGATCATCTGCTTATAAATCACTAGGATATAAAGTTCCATTAAAATCTTGTAGAAAAGGAGATTGTATTCTGTTTACAGGCACACAACCAAATGATAAAAGCATAGGACATGTAGGAATCATTTTAAAAAATGAAGATGATAAATTATATTTTATTCAATGCTCTAGTTCAACCAGGCATTTTGGCGTAGTAATTACAGAGTATTACTCTTCCAATTATCCAAAAAGATTTATTGAGGTAAGAAGATTATTTGATTAACACTAATGTTTTTCTAATATCCATGCTGAAGGGTATTCTTTTCTAATTTCTTTTAATTGTTTTTCCGCATCATTAACTGATTTAAAACTAGCAACTGAAACTCGGTAATATCCATTTTTACTTTTACCTGTAGTCTCAGTTCCAACAAAACCCTTATCCTTAAGTTTAGCTATCAGTTTTTTTGCATTTTTTTCTGAACCAAAGCTACCCACTATAATATAAGCAGTTGCAGTAGAGGTATTATTCTTTTTAGAAATTTTCTTTTCTATAGGTTCAGTCAAAGCTTTATTCTCTTTTTTTACTTCGATCTTCTTTTTAACTTCTTTCTTTTCTGGTTTTATTTTTGATTCAACTTCAACACCCTCCTTTTCTTTAGAGGTTTGCTGATATGCCAGCTCATAATCTTGTTCTAGAGGCTGTTCTTGTTGGTAAGATTCTTTTTTATCTGTTTCTACAGAAGCTAAAAGATCAACATCTGTATCTGTTTGACCAAGACAATAAAAATAACCGTTCCTGGAAGCAATATAAGCCTTACCATTATGGACTGCAGGAGTTGCTTCAAAATTTCCCTTTCTATAATCTGTTTGAATAAATTTACCCTCACTATATTTAAAAACATAAATTCCTTTATATCCAGCAGCCATTAATCTTCCATTCGAAAAAACAGGAGTGGATATAGAAGGACCTATCTGCTTCTTAAAAATAATCTCTGGCACAGGGTATTCATTCTTTTTATTAGGACCCTCAACCAGCTCTGTTGATAAACGATTGGGATCTACCACATATAAATAACCATCTATTCCAGTAAAAGCCGCTAAACTTTGATTATTAAATGACGATTTGTATTGTTCATTAACTGCAGGACTCCCAATGACCCCACCTTTCCAGCTAGAATAATTTTTATCTTGTGTGGGACAAAACCATTCTACACAAGCAGTATCTGGCTTAGCAGGGTCTAGCTTTAAAACTCCACCCTTTCCTCTTATGTATTGTTTTTCCACTGGTAATAACAGGCAATTATCCTCAGTAACAATAGTAGTACCATCCAAGTCTGAACCAATATGAAAATCCCACTCCATTTTATGGGTCTTAATATTATAACCATACACATGCCCAGAACCAGAAGCTACATAGACCCTATCCCCTATCCTACAAGGAGAAGCCTCTGTCACTAAATTCCCACGATGTGTTTTAATGTCAGCATCTTCATAAAGCTTTAATTCTTTGTGAATAACGGGTGAATAAAATACTGAGTCTTCAATTTCATTAATTTGAGTATGAGAAGGATTAAAAACTACAAATGACCCATTTTCCAAACCAATATAAGCAGTGTCATTTACAATAAGTGCAGAAGCATCTACATCTCTACTGTAACTTTTTCCTCTCTCAATATTCATTCTCCACACTTCATTACCAGTAAAATAAGAAATGGCCCTATAGCTCCATACTTCTTTAGAAGACAAATGATTTTCATTCCCTAACCTACTACCTTGCATGATCAATATTCGATGATTAGGGTCTTTAGCAGTATCATTGACATATAGAGTACCAGT
>PVBE012030819.1_pt1 | contig 10799 bp, 7 predicted proteins | sample 1631181 | NCBI WGS metagenome assembly PVBE01 (sample SAMN08397723, study PRJNA350692) | Marine metagenome, whole genome shotgun sequencing project. | isolation source: water | place: Pacific Ocean | collected 2012-04 | reverse complement strand
TTCCTCTAGTTCATAATAAGAAACGGATATACCTGCTTGACCATTTAATATCTCTATGTCCTTGTCTGTTAAATTAAATAAGGCAATCCCATTATAATCATCATCACACTCCTCTAAACGAGTAGGTACGATAACCTCGGGTGGATTAAGACTATTTAATTGAAAACTTGATATTGAATAGCAGTCTGGGTAGGTGTTTTCAACAATTCTAGCATATATAGTTTGAGAAAAAGGAACAATGTTATCATATTCATCAGCTGAAATGATAGGATTTGTATTATTTTCAGCGTCTTCTTGTGTTTCAAAATATTCTATAGTGTAACTAGATGGAGTTAATTGTGCTATAATATTTGGAGTTTGCTGGGTTAAATCAAAAATAGCATCACCATCATTTTCTAGATTATCACAAGAGTCAAGAACTGGTAATGACTCAACGATTTGTGGTACATAGAATTCAATGATAATATCATCATTACTAATACATTCTTCAGATAATTCTACATCTACACTATATTCACCGGGTTCTGCAATAGTTAATGTAGACTCAATCTCACCTGCTATTTCTATACCATCTTTATACCATATATAGCTAGCTTCTTCAACAGAGCTATCAATTTGAGTATCAATCGTATAAGTTCCTCCATCACATGGTGATAATCCAGTTGGAATAATAATATCATCTCCCAGGTTAATACCTAGATCAAAACTTCCTGCTTCTAAAAAAACTGCAGAATCTAATATTGCGTCAATGGCATCAGCTATAGCTAATTTTATATGGTATGTCTCTCCGATATTGACATCTGCTTCAGCAGTGAAGGCTCTAGTTCTTCCATCATATTCAATATCAGGCTGTCCACTAGGTGTGTATGAATGGAAAAATTGAGGATTTGCAGCTTCACATACACTATTTGCAGGATGAACATTTGTTATTGCTATTGGTATATCAGTATCAGGTAAAACAGCTAGATTTGTAGTAACCCCATTTTGATCAGTTAAAAAGAAACCAAAAACATCAGAATAAGTACATTCCCATGAACCTTGATCATATTCTTCAGATGCCATTATAAATCTGAAACTTAACTGGTTAGATATAGGAACAAAATCAAATTCAATAATTGAGGCATTATTAGTTCCATCAGAAGGATTTGTTAAAAGAGAAGTTAGGTCATCATCTCCTGGCCATCCACTACCTCCTTCACCTTGTCCACTACCTCCATTGTTAGGCCCTGTTCCAAAAGTAGCATCACCCGAGGATAAAATTATACCTTCAGCAAATGTAAAACCACCACTAGGCTCACTAAAATATCCTATTCCATTAACATCATTAAAATTAGTTCCAGTAGAATAGGTGATGTTAGAAACACTAGCACATGAGTTGCTTATTAAAACATTTGTAACTAATTCTTCAATAGTATATGTACATTGATCAACAGTAACATTAGGATTTATAGGCGTAGGTCCAGGAGTTATTGTTGCTGTAATTGGAATTCTACTAAAATTATCACATTCACCCTCACTAAACGGAGTTACCCAATAAGTTGTTGTAGTACTTATGTCAGGGTTATAAACATTTCCAGTATAGATTAGACTACCTGCTGTTTCACTGTCATACCAATAAATATCGTTATTACTAGATGTTGCTGTTAGACCAGTAAACTCATTATTACAACCAACGAATTGCTCTATTGTAATATTTGGGGCATTAAGACTTGTACTTGAAGATAAATTAAGTTCTGGATCACCAGGCATACCACCATATTCTACTATAAATCCTTTTGCTTGAAAGTCATCCCAACCCCCCTCTTCTGGTAAATCATTCCAAGATCCTACAATTCCCACAGAATTATCTGTTATATGAGCATAATTCTCTTCACTTGAAACAGTATCGTCACAACAGTCATTAGGTTCATTATTATTCCAGTTAGCATACATTCCAACCACAGCAGATCCGGTAAAATTCCCATTCCAAAAGTTTGTGCCAGCCTCAGGACCTGTTACCCAATTCCAAACCCCTTCAACATCCTCATCATTAGCACCAATCCACCCTACACCTGTTATTTGTTCTGCCGAAATTTGATTTTCTTCCTCTGATAAGATTGTAGCAAGATATCCTTGAAGTCCATAATATGTCATAGTTTCTGCCTGATCTCTGGCAGCTGTCCAAGTAATATCTAAATCATCTACAAAAACATAATAATGACCTGTAGAGGGAAGATAGTTTGCATCTCCAATAGTAAAGGAAAATGTTTTAGATGATGGAACAGGGTTGCTACTATAAAACACTACATCATTTACTGCAGCTATAATATCTGAAATATTAGCAGGATTTCCTCCAGGTCCTGTGATCTCTAATTTACCCTCAAGAGTGTTCCAGAAAGTAGCAATATTAGGATGTGAACCTGTTAAAGTTAGCTGATCTTCACCTGAAATATATCCCGTAGATATCTGAATATATAACGCATCCATAGTGGTATCATCAGGATCTTCAATATTAAAAGATGTAGTAATATTTTGCTGAGTTAATGGACAATATGTTTCATTTCCATCGGAAGATATTACAGGGGGTTGATTATCTTGAGCATAAATAAAATTTATACTAAAAATTAAAATAAATAATATGTTAACTAATAATCTTATCAATTAATTTAAAGTTTTTTAGTATGCATGCATAACAAAAATCTTAACAAATATAAGCTATAGAATCCTTTGCATACAATGCATTTCAAATATTGTTCCAATATATTAATTTGATTCTACTATTTTAATTATTTCTCTACCAAGCTCTGCTAAAAAAGGAATTCCAATTGAGTCAACTTGATAAATATCATCGTTATAAATACGATTATTATTTACTTTTATTGTAGCAGATAGAATAATAGATATATTATCAGTTTGAATGTAAGCGCCCTCAGTTAGATATCCATAAGCATTTCCTACTTTATTAAAGATTTTTATTTTTTCATTATTTATTTCCTTTTTATCACCATAAATAAAAAATTTAACATAGCTATCAAAATATTTTTCTCTATTATAACCTGCATCTTTTGGTAAAACAGACATAGAGTGTTTTAAAAAGTCAATTTGGTCTTTTTTTAATTTTAGTTTCGTTTTAGTTCTAAATTCTTCTGAAAAAAATACAAGTTTTACAAGTCGATGAAGTTCACTAATAGGCAAATAATTTTTTCTTGAAAAATCCATAGGAAGAGAAATAAAATGTCCATTATTATCTATATGCCCAATTCCTTTGTGAAGTCTATTAAGATTGAGTTTTTTAAGTTTTTTATTTTCTTTTGAAGGGAATTCTATTTCTAAAGAATCATTAGGGTAAAATACTAACTTCTTTGTTTTTAAGTCAGAGGAATTTTCTGTAGATAAACGATGAAAAATTTTAGCGTTTCTCATTCCTTTTTGTTTTAGTTTATCATTTATATAATCTTGCCCTAGAAATTCAAAAAGCCTATTATTTGATTCATTACTACTTATTGAGAATATTGCCGTAATTTCTTTTCTAATAGTAGTGGTGATAGAATCATTTTCTATTTTAAATGGAGTATCTAGGTTTATTTCAGGGTATTCATTAAGTTTTTCCATAGCAAAAATTGCTATAGGAAGTTTTACAGTGCTTGCTGGATAGAAATAATTCTTTTTAGCTATTTGATAGCTATATTCTTTAAATTTTTTTCTTGCTTTTTTAGTATTAATTATTGAGAGTTTTATTTGTATTTCGTGATTAGATATATTCTCTTTTACCTTTAAAATTTTTTCGTTATTAGAATCTAATGCTAATTTAATTGGAGAAAGTTGGCTCTTGCAGGAAAGAAATAATGATATACAAAGTATTTGTACAAAAAGGTTTTTCATTTTATTTAGAATATACTAATACGCGAAGATAAATTATTACAGACAATTGTTTGAAATATATTATAAATTATATAGTTTCAGCTATCATATAAACCATCAAGTTTATTACATTTGTTTTGCGAATATTTATAATACTTATTTTTTATGAATTTACACGAATATCAGGGAAAAGAGATCTTAAATAGTTTTGGAGTTACTATACAAAGAGGTATAGTGGCATCAAATACTGAAGAAGCTGTATTGGCAGCCCAAAAACTATCAAAAGACACAGGTACTAGTTGGTTTGTAATTAAAGCTCAAGTTCATGCAGGTGGAAGAGGTAAAGGTGGTGGTGTTAAGGTTGCTAAAAGCATTGATGAAGTTAAAGAAATTTCAAGTCAAATTATAGGAATGAACTTAGTTACTCCGCAAACATCTGTTGAGGGTAAAAAAGTTCATCAAGTTTTAATCGCAGAAGATGTTTATTATCCTGGAGATTCTGAAATTCAAGAATTCTATATGTCAGTTCTTTTGAATAGGCAGACTAGCAAAAATATGATTATGTATTCTACTGAAGGTGGAGTTGATATTGAGTCTGTAGCAGAGAATACACCACATTTAATACATACAGTTGATATAGATCCAGAGTCTGGTTTAAGTAATCAAGAAGCTTGTAAGATAGCTGATAATTTAGGACTAAACGGGAATGCTCATAATCAGATGGTTGAATTTGTTAGTTCACTTTACAATGCATACAATAAATCTGATTCATCCTTATTTGAAATTAATCCAGTTATTAAAACAAGTGATGATAAAATTTTAGCTGTTGATGCTAAAGTAACAATTGATGATAATTCATTATTTAGACATGAGGATTATCTACAATTAAGAGATATAAGAGAAGAAAATCCAATTGAGGTGGAGGCAAAAAAGGCTGGTTTAAATTATGTTGATTTAGACGGAAATGTAGGATGCATGGTTAATGGAGCTGGATTGGCAATGGCAACAATGGATTTAATTAAACAAGCTGGGGGTGACCCAGCAAACTTTTTAGATGTTGGTGGTACGGCTGACAGTGAAAGAGTAGAAACAGCCTTTAGAATTATTCTAAAGGATCCAAATGTAAAAGCGATTCTTGTAAACATTTTTGGAGGTATTGTTAGATGTGATAGAGTAGCTAATGGAATTGTTGATGCTTATAAAAACATGAAGGATGATATCAATATTCCTATTATCGTAAGACTTCAAGGAACAAACTCTAAAATTGCAAAGCAAATAATTGATTCGTCAGGATTAAATTTCTTTAGTGCTACTGAGTTTAAGGAAGCTGCAGATAAAGTTCAGGAAGTATTAAGTTCAAATTAATTTTTAGAGTTAAGTATTTTTTTTAATATTTTTATTTTATCTCTAAACTTAGCAGCAACAATAAAATCTAATTCTTTTGCTGCTATTTCCATCTTTTTTCTAGTTTTTCTTATTTCTTTTTCTATATCAATATTTTTCAATGTTAAATAAAATTCTTTAGAATCTATATTTGAGAATTTTTCATCATTAACTAATATTTTATTACTTAGAGGGTTCTTAATTTTTTTAGTAATGGCTTTGGGTATAAGTTTGTGCTTTTTGTTATAGCTTATTTGTTTTCTTCTTCTGTAATTAGTTTCATTAATTGTTTTCTCCATACTTCCTGTAATATTGTTAGCATATAATATTGCTGATCCATTAATATGCCGTGCTGCTCTACCAATGGTTTGAGTTAGAGATCTGCTTGAGCGCAAGAAACCCTCCTTATCAGCATCTAGAATAGCAACAAGTGATACCTCAGGAAGATCTAATCCTTCTCTTAATAAATTTACTCCAATCAGTACATCAAATTTGTCTTCACGTAATCCTTGCATTATTTCTACTCTTTCAAGTGTATCAACATCAGAATGAATGTATTTGCATTTAATATTTATTTTACTAAAAAAATTAGTTAATTCTTCAGACATTTTTTTAGTTAACGTAGTAACTAGTATCTTTTCTTTCTTATTTATTCTAATCTGAATTTCATTAATTAAATCATCTATTTGATTTTTTATTGGTTTAACTGTTATTATAGGATCTAATAGACCAGTAGGTCTTATTATTTGCTCTGTATAAACACCTTCACATTTTGACAATTCATAATCAGCTGGAGTGGCACTTACAAAAATTATATGTTTTTGTAGATTTTCAAATTCTTCAAATTTTAAAGGCCTATTATCTAATGCCGCTGGAAGTCTAAATCCATACTCAACTAAATTTTCTTTTCTACTTCTGTCACCACCATACATTGCTCTAACCTGCGGAATGGTAACATGACTTTCATCAATTATTGTTAAGAAATCATTTTGAAAATAATCAATTAGACAAAAAGGTCTTCTACCGGGTTTTCTTCCATCAAAATATCTTGAATAGTTTTCAATTCCAGAACAATACCCTAATTCTTGTATCATCTCTAAATCAAATTCAGTTCTTTCTCTAATTCTCTTTGCTTCTAAATTTTTACTACAATCATTAAAGTAATTGTACTGCTTAATTAGATCTTCTCTAATTATTTTTATGGCATCATTCATAACATTTGGGGATGTAACGAAAATATTAGCCGGATATATTTCTATAGATTTATGTGAATCTAGTATTTTATGGGTGTTGGGATTAAAGGATTCAATTTCCTCAATTTGATCTCCAAAAAAATGAATTTTATAACTAAAGTCCGCATATGCAGGGAAAATATCAATAGTATCTCCTTTAATTCGAAAATTACCCTGTTTAAAATCATCATTATCTCTTGAATATAAAATTTGAACTAACTTATTTAAAAGTTTAGTTCTAGTGATATTTGTATTAACATCTATTCTTATAATGTTTTCTTTGAATTGTTCTGGATTACCCATTCCATAAATACATGAAACAGATGCTACTACAATAATATCTTTTCTTCCAGATAATAAAGATGACGTAGTATTAAGTCTTAATTTTTCTATTTCATCATTAATTGACAGATCTTTTTCGATATAAATCCCAGAGGAAGGAATATATGCTTCAGGTTGATAATAATCATAATAGGACACAAAGTATTCAACTAAATTATCAGGGAAAAAATACTTAAATTCAGCATATAGCTGAGCGGCTAATGTCTTATTATGAGCTAATACTAATGTTGGTTTTTGAGTCCTCTGAATAACATTTGCTACAGTATATGTTTTTCCTGATCCAGTAACACCTAACAATGTTTGAAACTTTTCGTTAGATTCAATTCCTTTAACAAGTTCATTAATAGCTTCTGGTTGATCCCCTGTGGGAGAAAAATCAGATTTTAGTTTGAATCTCATATTTAAAATTATTAATAATAGCTATGATCATCTTTATTATCGCTTTCTAGATCTTCACCGTCTACTATTTCACTTCTTTCTGACTCAAATTTTTTCTCAGGAACTTTTTCAGGAATTTCTCCTTTACTGAAAATTATATTAGGGTAACTAGTTCCTTTAATTTCTTCTGCAATTTCTATTAGTTCAATAAGAAAGGTCCACATATTTAAAAAATCATATACATAAATAAGCTTGTTATTTTGTTTATTAATTACATCAGTAATTAATACTTCACTCATAAGTTTATTTTTTTTATTTTTATCGTCAAAACTAAAAAGTGAAATTTCTTCACCTTGACTCCATTGATTATCAGAGATATAAAATGATGCTATCTCATTATTATTAAAACCAAATGATTTAGTTATAGATTTATGAAATTCTGCCAAGGAATCTTCCTTGCTTATTTCAATATCTCTAAAAATATCATCTTCAGTATCGTTATCTAATATTGCTCTAAATCTGTAAATCATGTTATATTTTGTAGTTTACAAATGTATTAAATTTTGTTACTTGCTAAAACGATGAAGTGTAAATGTCATCGAGCTAAGTAGAAAAAATGCACCAATTTGATGTGCAATTCCAAGCCAAAGAGGAACTTGTAGTAAAATTGTTAGTACTCCTAGAATAGATTGAAAACCAACTAATATAATAAGTGAATTCAGACCAATTAATTGCTGTTTAGAAATTGCTATTTTTTTACCTTTTAAATAAATTATTAATATTAAAAAAACCACAATGAATGCTAGAATTCGATGAACAAATTGCACCCCACTTCTTCCTTCAATAAAATTTTTATATGTTGGTGTCTTTTCAATTAAAACCGTCTCATGCATGAATTTTCCTTCACTCATCATAGGCCAATGATTATGGATAAAACCAGCATCTAGGCCAGCAACAAATGCCCCATATATTATTTGAATGAATAATATTATTAAACTAATTCTAATTAGGTTCCTAAATGTTTTATTTATAACCTTTTTTATAGGAAAAATTAAATCTAGAGCCACCCATAATGTAAAGGAAAATGTGACAAATGCAGTTGTTAAATGTGCTGCTAGCCTGTAATGACTTACATCAGGCTTATCAATTAAACCGCTTTTTACCATATACCAACCTAAAAATCCTTGAAAACCGCCAAGGAATAGTAGTATTAAGGTTTTCTTTATTGTAGATTTTTTTAATTGTCTAGTAAATAAAAAATATATAAAAGGGATAATAAAAACTATTCCTATACTTTTTCCAATAACTCTATGTAACCATTCCCAGAAAAAAATACCTTTAAATTCAATTAGACTTATTTTGCTGTTTAGTTTTTGATATTCTGGATATTGTTTATAGAGGTCAAAAGCTTCTTGCCATTGTTGTTGATTAATTGGAGGAATTGTCCCTGTAATGAGTTTATAATCTGGAATTGATAATCCTGAATGAGTTAATCTAGTTATCCCACCAACAACTACCATAATAAAAATTAATATACACCCTGTAAAAAGCCAGTAAATTACCTTTTTGTTATCCCTTTTCATTTGCTGTGAGACCTAATTTTTTTCCTTCTTTCAACATAAGTTTATATGCATCATTGTAATCATTTTTAATATCACCTTCCAGAATAGCTTCTTTGATAGCTTCTTTAATTTTACCTATTAATTTACAAGGTTTAAGATCAAATATTTCCATAATTTCTTTACCGCTAATAGGGGGTTGAAAATTTCTGATATTATCTCTTTCTTCAACTTCAACAATTTTATTCCTCACAATTTTGAAGTTTTGACGGTATTTCTTAAATCTTTCTTTATTTTTAGTTGTTATATCCGCCTCACATAGAGTCATAAGATCATCAACAGTTTCCCCAGCATCAAAGATTAACCTCCTGACAGCAGAGTCAGTTATATTTTTTTGTGCAAGAACAATAGGTCTTGAACTCATCAAAACAATTTTTTGAACATATTTCATTTTTTCATTTAATGGCATTTTTAATCTCTTAAATATTTTATATACCATTTTACTTCCTTCAAATTCATGACCATGAAAAGTCCAACCTATTTTAGTGTTAAATTTTTTTGTTGGTACTTTGCCAATATCATGCAGAAGTGCAGACCACCTTAACCATAGGTTTCCTGTTTCTTTACTTATATTATCTACAACTTCCAATGTGTGATAAAAATTATCTTTATGAGTTTGCCCTTCAATTTCATCTATTCCTTTTAAAGCAGATATCTCAGGTAAAATAATTTTCAGTAGACCAGTTTTTTCTAGCAATGAAAATCCATATGAAGGTTTTGGACTTAATAAAATCCTATTTATTTCTTCTACTATTCTCTCTTTTGTAATAATGTTGATTCTAGAGTTTAGGTTAGATATTACATCTAACATATCTTCTTTTATATTGAACCCTAAATTACTAGCAAATCTTATTGCCCTTAGCATTCTTAGAGGATCATCATTAAAAGTAATCTGTGGATCAAGAGGCGTTTTAATCACTTTAGAATCAATATCTTTTAGTCCATTGTGATAATCTAATAGTTTTCCATAATTTTTGTTATTGAGACTTATAGCGAGAGTATTTATTGTAAAATCTCTTCTTTTAATATCATCTTCTAGTGTTCCTTCTGAAACTTCTGGATTTCTACTAGTAGGAGTATAGGATTCTTTCCTAGCACCTACAAATTCAATTTCATAATTTGAATATTTAAGCATTGCAGTTCCATAGGTTTTAAAAATTTTTACCTTAGAAGTATTTTTAAGCTCTTTAGATACTAATTTAGCCATCTCTATTCCACTTCCAACAACTACAATATCAATATCTTTAGACTCTTTTTTTAAAAAATAATCTCTAACAAAACCTCCAATAACATAGCAGTCTGCGTCTATTTCATCTGCACAATTAGAAATTGTTTTAAAAAGTTTATTATTAATAGCCTCTTCAAATTTCATTTATAATAATATTTTCATTATCGTAGTCTAGTCATTTCCCCTTTTTCATTAACTCTAATAATTGAAGAAGGAAAATTACTTATAGATTTGTCGGGTAAATTTACGATATAGTCTACACCTTTTAAAATACGTTCATCTATTTCTTTAAAATTAACTGGATATTTTTTATCATGTATATTCGCTGACGTGGAAACAATAGGCTTCTTTATTCTACCAATTAATCTACTGCAGAAAATATCCTTTACAATTCTAAATGCGACTGTATTTTCTTTTGATATAAGAAGTTTAGATATATTCTTTGGGTTGCTATAAATTATTGTTGTAGGATTATGAATTTCTTTTAATATGTTACCTAGAAACTCAGGTTTTTTATCTAAAAATTTATCTAACATTTTAGCATTATTAATTAGACTTAACATGGGTTTTGAAGTATCTCTATTTTTTAATCTATTAATTTTATCTATAGCATCGTCATTTGTTGCATCACAACCTATACCCCAAACAGTATCAGTAGGGTATAGAATTATTCCACCACTTTTTAATATACTAAGTGCATTTTCAACTTCATTTATAATTTTTTCCATCTATTATAAATATATTTATATCAAATATAAAAAATAACCAATTGAATAG
>PVBE011267751.1_pt1 | contig 10799 bp, 7 predicted proteins | sample 1631181 | NCBI WGS metagenome assembly PVBE01 (sample SAMN08397723, study PRJNA350692) | Marine metagenome, whole genome shotgun sequencing project. | isolation source: water | place: Pacific Ocean | collected 2012-04 | reverse complement strand
CCTTGATTCTTTCTTTTAGTTTTAATAATAGATAATCAAACACAGGTTTCATTTCTTCTGGAACAGAGGAAGATTGTTTGGTCATGTTTTGTTGGTTGTCCAACAACTCTTCTTTGGTCATCAAAGAAAGTTCACCAAGGGCCCGCTGGATCATTATTTGCTCCTGCGCCCCAAACCCAGCAAGCTCCTCGTTTATGGGTGGAGCGTCTTCAGACCGATTGTAAATAGCAACAGAGCTATTATTTACCCTAAGATATTTGTTTGCCACACCCATTATTTCTTCGGCGGTAACAACAAGAAGCTTTTCTCCAGAGTAGTTGATATATTCCCAACCACCAAGCGCCTCCATGTAACCAAGCTGAATCATGAGATAAAAATTACTCTGAAGCTGTCTGTATTGGTCTGCTATTACATTGTTTTTTACTTTTTCAAGTTCTTCTTTAGAAACCAATTCGTTTTGAAGCAACGAAACCTGTTCATACCAAGCAGACTCTAGGTTCTCTGGGGTGGCATCACCTTTTACGGTTCCATTAAACGAAACAGAACCAGCATATTTTTTTCCGTCAACTCTAAACCCAGCATTTGTGGCTATGTTGTCACGCTCAACCATCGACTTATAAAGGCGACCAGTTTTACCATTTAGAACACCGGCCATGATTTCTAAAGCAAACCCATCAGAATGACCAGATGGAACACCATGATAACGAACCTCGACTTCAGATTGCGAATCAACTTCAGCAACCATTCGTTGGGACGCCCGTTGCATTGGCTCGATAGTTGGAACTGGTGGTGGTGTGGTTGACCCGGGTTCCAATGACCCAAAATATTCTTTGATCATCAATTTTGTTTTTACAAGATCAAAGTCACCAACAATAACACCAACCAAATTGCTTGGTTGGTAATAGATATCAAAATACTCCTGAGCACCCTCAAGCGTATAACTATTTAAATCACTTGGCCAACCTATTACGGGCCACGAATAAGGCGAAGCTTGCCAAAACATAGAGTTAAACTGTTCTTGAAAAACACCCGTTGGAGTAGAGTCCGTTCGCATGCGCCGCTCTTCATGTACAACATCACGCTCAGAGAAAAATTCACGGAAAACACTGTTTGCCAAACGGTCAGACTCAAGCCAACACCACAACTCTATTTTGTTTGCAGGCAATTGGTTTATATAAAAAGTAACGTCTTCGCTTGTAAAAGCATTCATCCCAACAGCGCCCTCGCCCTGATACAAAGAATCAAGTTCATTTTTTACAATTACGTCAGAATGTTTATCCATTAAACTTTTTAACTGAACACGTAGAGAGGCAAGTTGTGGAGTGTCGTTTTTTGCGTCCCAAGGGTCGTTTATCTCACCCCTCCTAAATTTTTCATATTGTCCACCCCAAACCAGGGCCAGCATCCTGTTTCTTACATCTCGCTCTGCGTCTATGAACTCCATATCTTTATCTGGATTGTTGGTTCCAATTTTGTTTGTGCCCTTGAACATAAGGTGTTCAAAGAAATGGCTTATTCCAGTAATACCGGGGCGCTCATTTACAGACCCAACCTTAGCAACCCAACCTGCGGCAACACTGTTTTGTTCTTCGGTTCTTTGAAGAAGGATGAATTTCATTCCGTTGTCGAGAGTAAACACGTCTGGTTCGACGCCACCGAATGAGTTCGGTGCAAGTGAAGAGAGTAAAAATAATAAAAGAAAAAAGTGTTTCATAAAGCAATACTCCGCACAAGAGCGTTTTTCCTCAAACCAAAATGTGTGAGGGTGTAAAATAAAGAACAAGTGTCTACAAAAGATCCAAGATTGGACAGTGTACAATACCCAGGCGGTGTTGAGGTGGTTTTGAACACACATAACGACCGCCTGGTAAAAGAATACGAACACATAATAAACACAACAGGTGCGCACAACAAAAAATCGCCACTGACACTCTATTTTGGCGATAGGGGAGTTGAGCTTCGAAATACAAACAAACTACACAACAATGGACAACGTGTGGATTTTTTACAAATAGCAATTAGTGCCCGAAACATATCAAAAAAACAACCACTTCCAAAATCTATAGGTTCACATAAAACAGTAGTTGACGCGACAGCAGGGTTCGGTATGGATTCCTGCAGACTTGCTTTATTAGGGTACAAGGTAGTAGGAATAGAACAATCTCCAATTATTTCAACAATGCTTCGAGACGGTCTTTGGAGAGCGAAACAACACAAACAAACAGCAAAATTGCTTGCTGACAACCTCTCTTTTGTCGAGATGGATGCACTTGAGTATCTTAAAAATAGTTCCGGAGCAGAGGTTATCTACATAGACCCAATGTTTCCTTCTAAAAATAAAAAAAATGCACTGCCACCAGGACACATTCAAGCGTTGCAAAAAGTTGTTGGTCACGCCAACCCAACCAAAACACACAACCTGTTTCAAGCAGCACTTGCAACCGCTACATCAAGAGTAGTAATAAAACGTCCGACACACGCACCAACAATGGGACAAAACCCAATTTCTATTAATGAAGGAAAGCTGGTTCGTTATGAGGTTTATAAATCACAACCCAATACCCATTAAAAAACCACAAGCACTTGCCTGTGGTTTTTTAATGGAGCGTACCGGGCTCGAACCGGTAACCCCTGCCTTGCAAAGGCAGTGCTCTCCCAATTGAGCTAACGCCCCGAGTGCTCCCTCGCACCCATATCTAAGATAGGCTGGGGAGAAAAACACCTAATACGCTGATCGGTTGGGAGTCTGATGGTGACCACCGTATTCGGAAGGGGTACTATTGTATATCAGGCGTGACAGTTGCGGTAGTAGGTGACAAAATGTCAAATCTAGATGCCTGAACCACATTGACTCTCCAGTTTGGATTCCACTGGCTTTTTCCAACAATTCCAACAGATTGGCCAACAAGGCTTGCAAGTTCTAAATCCTCATTTTCAGGCAAATAACCCAATGTTCTTCCAGATTTAGCGTCTTGAATACGATACATAAACGGACGAAGCCGACCATCAAAAGTGTTTGAGAGCGCTAATGTTCCGACCAAAGCATAATCACCATACATTGAGACAACTGACCGATATTCCGACACATCCTCAGATCCCTGCGCCAATTTATCCCGAAGCCAAATTATTCGCCTTCTTTGTTCCTGTAAACCGGCCCAAACCTTTAGTTGTTGAATTCGATTTGTGGCAATTTGTTGAATAACAAGATCATCACTATTTTTAGAAAGCAATTCTGTGTACATATCCTGCACCTGCATTACCTCTGCGCCCATGACTGGTTCGGTAGCCATTTTGTCCCATGTGGCCTCAAGTTCAACAAGAGAAAGAGGTTGAAGTGCGATTTCGTTTTTGGTTTCTACAACAACACCCTCGCCGATGTAATCATCAACAAAGTCATCTTCGCAATCCTCTGGTTCTGTTGGAGCATTGTGTGTTACATAAGAGGATCCGGTAGATTCATCAAAATCAACACCATAAAACATTGCAGTTTGTTTTTCGTTTGCGCGCACAATATTGCTGCTACTAATCCAAACAATACTCGTTTCAGGCAACCCAACCGTGTGCACAACATAAGCCTCTCGGTGTAGCGTTCCGGGTTCGGTTGTAGTTGTATCAATAATCTCTATTTGTTCTCCGCTTTGTAAACGGCTAACAGGTCTCCAAGACCTATACAACTCCTCTGACTCTATGTTTTTAGCAAGCACCTCAATGTCGCCATTTGCGATTCCAACCCCGCCCTGTATTTCAAAAACACCAACATCACTTCTTGGGTGTTTGATATAACCAACCGATTGTTCAAAGACATTTCCGATAGTGGATATCTTCATCCAACCCTGCCTTTTGCCCAACACGAGCACCATGTCTCCCTTTTTAGCTGTTGCAACAGAATAATAACTGTCGTTCGCACCACACCTGACATCAGAATCGGCGGCAACGATGCCAACCCAGCTTGGTTCACTTTCTGCCGATTCTTGACAAAAAGCGAGTGTTGAGGGCACTAAAAGTGCCAAAGAAAGAGTTTTTATAATAAATTGTTTTGTTGGCATCATCGGCCTCCTCGACTTCCGTGTTTCGTAGGACGTGTAACGTATAAACTTATGGTGAGAGTATCCTTCTTCGCCCACACTAGCAACCTCTCTGATAATGGTATTCTTAAGACATGTGCAAATTTTTTACTCACTTTTCAGTCCTACCCCTGATTTTTTTGGTTTCAGGGTGTTCCTCTCCATTCAAAGAGCCCACAACGCTCATCGACCCCAAATTAGAAACAACTGCAATTATCGATAAATTGACAGGAATTTCAAGCCAAGACCAAACCATCACACTTCCAATCACAACACCCTCGTCGGTCGAACAATCCCTCAGCCACAGAATTGAAGAAATTGAACTATTAGTTCCAGCAAATTCTGAGTTGGGGTGGGACGCACATCTAGGTTTTGGTTTGCGTAGAAATAAAATTAACACCAAAGAACTTACGCTTGAAAAAACAATCTCCCTTGCACTTAAAAACAATCTTGAAATTCAAATAGCAACAATTCAACCATCCATATCCGAACAAGCACTCAAAGAAGCCGAGGCAGTATTTGATTTTGTTTTCGGCGCAAGCGCGAGCACAACAAAAACAAAAAAACCTCAGCAACAAGCAGTGGTCGATGGTGTGCCAATAACAACCAGCGAGTCAAGTGCCAATGTTTTAGCCGGCAACGCAACACTCTCTAAGCTTATGTCTAGCGGCGGGACACTTGCAATTTCAACCGACGTTACAAGAACCAACAACGAATCAACCGGAACACAATTTTCACCCGATCCAGCATGGCAAACAGTTGGAACACTTGATTTTAAACAACCGTTACTGAGAAATTTTGGAGAAACAGTAACACTGGCACAGGTTAGGTTAACTGAAATTTCACACAGCCAATCAGAAGAAGAATTACAAAAAACACTGAACACGGTTATTACATCAGCAGAGCAAACATACTTCGAATTGATTTTGCAATGGAAAATATTACAAGTAAAAACATGGCTCTTAGATCAAGGAGAACAGGTTGCTGAAGTTTTAGATGTGCGCAGAACATACGACACGGGCGAAGCAGATTATGCACAAGCGGTAGCAACAGTTCAACAAAGAAAATCCGATGTAATAGCACAACAAGCACTTGTACAAAAAACCTCCGATGCCCTAAAGCAACTTATTAACACCGATGAATATCCACTGGATTCTGAAACAGTAATCCAACCAGCCGGCGAAATAGAAGCAACCCCAATCACAATTTCATTAAGGCAATCCCTTTTAACGGCACTTCAAAACAGGCCGGATATCAAAAAACTCATACTTATTATAAATGCAGAATCCATAAATATCCAAGTAGCCGACAACGCCAGAATGCCACAACTCGATATGCAGGCCCAACTATCGTTTTATGGGCTTGGAGAATCAGCTGGCGCTGGATACCAAGAAGTGTTTGATACCGACTACATAAACTACCTAGCAGGCCTATCTTTTGAATCACCTTTTGGGAACAGGGCCGCGGAAGCAAAATACACAGCCGCAAGATTACAAAAAATGAGCGCTGTGGCTTCATACAAACAGGGCGTCCAAAAAGCCACAATAGAAGTAAAAACAGCACTTAGGGATGTGATTACAAACGCAGAACTTATTCATGCCAATAAGTCATTTAGAATTGCGCAAACAGAAAATTTGCGTGCGCTTGGTGTTGAAGAGGAAACTATGGCGGGGCTTAGCCCAACTTTTTTAAACCTCAAACTTCAAACACAGGCAGGTCTGGCAAACGCCCGAATTTCAGAATTTTCCGCAATAGTTAATTACAACAAAGCAATAGCAGACCTCTATCTTTCAATGGGCACAACACTACAGATGCACCAAATAGAAATAAAGTAACAAATAGCACAAAATGGCAATACTTCTTCCGTCCAACGAAAACATCACAAAAGCATCAAAAATGTTGCAAGACGGGGGAGTTGTCGCGTTCGCAACTGAAACGGTGTATGGACTTGGGTGTGATACATATAACAAAGAAGCAATACACAAAGTGTATGCAGCAAAGGGTCGCCCACATCACAACCCAATGATTGCACACGTAATAGATATAGATGCCGCAAAAAAACTTACCCCAAACTGGTGCAACCGATGTACCAAACTGGCTGAGGAGTTTTGGCCTGGCCCACTCACCATCGTTGTTCAAAAAGAAAAAAACATTCCAAATTCAGCGTGTGGGGGAAGAGAAACAATAGCTATTCGATGTCCTGCTCATGAAGTGGCAAGGGAACTTCTTTTTATTTTTGGAGGTCCAATTTCTGCGCCATCAGCGAATCGTTCAGGATATGTTTCGCCAACAACAGCGAAGCATGTTGAATTCGAGTTCGGCGATGATTTAACAATTATTGACGGTGGCCCATGTACAAATGGAATTGAATCTACTGTTTTGTCGCTCCTTAACAAACCAACCATTTTGCGACCGGGAACCATAACCCAATCTCAAATTGAAGCAGTTGTTGGAGAGGTGGTATTGGATATTTCAACAACCCAATCTAACTCGCCAGGAACATCCAGTTCCCACTACGCACCAGCAACAAAAACTCTGCTCTCTTTATCAAAAGACATCGAGTCACAAAGTGATTCAAACAGCGTTGCACTTACCCTGTATTGCAGCCCAAAGATAAAACAAATAAAAATGCCAACACAACCAGAAGAATATGCACAAAAAATATATTCCGCATTGCGAGAAGCAGACAATATCGGGGCGCGGGTTATTTACATAGAAACCCCACCAAATACACCTGAATGGTTTGCAATTAACGATAGATTAACCCGATGCGCTTCTGGGTAAGAGTTAATTATCAACAAACATAATATCAGCGATAGCCGGGCTTCCCATCCACTCCTCATCAGGGATTTCACGTTGAATTGAAACAACAAACACGTTTAAGTTTGGGTTTCTCTGTCGAAGTTCTTGAACAATTCCTCCGTCATATTCAACGTGAAACTGCCCAACAAGAAGAACAACTTTTTTTAATTTATTTGGACCAGCATTTATGATGGATTGCGCCATGGTGGCATCCCACGCTTGTTGGCTTCGAAACACCGGCAACATGGGGTCGTCTGGATCAAGGACCGCCACATCTACCTCTTCAACATCTTCTTCATCCTCAGCACTACTGTGCGCAGCAAGTTCCCAAAACCGTTGTCTGTATCTTCCGCCTGACAATTCTTCTGGATAATCAATATACTGCCTTCGAATATCTGCAAGTTCGTCTATACGTTCGTATCCATCTGTTCTGGCAAGTCGAACATATCTACGCGGTGCGTTTGCGGCAACAACCCCACCACCACGATCTTTTGTAGCTTCAATAATTGGTTGGTACCAAGCAACCCAACCACCACGATCACCCCAATTTGTAGAGAAAGATAATTTTTCTAGTGTTTCAGCATCAATAAAATCTTCCATAAAATCATCAACCAGAATTTGTTCATCGCGTTCAAGCATTTCAAGCGCTAAAACACTTCCAGGATACGTGTCCATGACATCTTCAACAATAGCAAGCTGAACAGCGTGTCCAACAGCATGATCATGTTGCTCCCCAAGCAAAACCACATCCGCATCCCGTATTTGTAATAACACATCAGACCAGGTGACCCGATTGTCCGTGGTGGGTTCAATAATAGTCAAATCTGTTCGGACATCTACCCCAACAGAAAACACATGCGTTGGTCCAACCGGCTGCACCGCACACCCCACCACCAAAAGCATCACAAAACCACAAAAAAGCGAACATTTCATACCAACAGCATCCCATCCCACAATCTTCTTGTCAAATGGCCAAAAAAAGAAAGAATAATCTCGCATTAGTGGAACAAATAATCAATAATAGAGAGCATTATGATTATGTTTCAAACTATCGTTTTAACTTTAGCAGCAGTTTTTTCGCCAGGGCTAAACGAACACAAATCCTCCTACGACGGGCTATCTATTGTAAATGTAAAAATAGAAAACAAAAGACAACTTAATCAGCTTAGAGAATCGGGCGCTCGACCACTAAGTTGTTTTGATCACGGTGGTGCAACACCAATGTTGTTTAGCCCAAAACACTACAAACTAGCAAATGCCCTTCTCATAGAATTTGAGGTTCTAGAACCAAGTGTGCAAAAATATATGGAAGAATTTGAGGCTCTGCGAGAAGAAGCAAGAAACAACGCCGTTGGTGGTTGGTTCAGTGATTTTAAAACGTGGGACGAGGTAAACACAAGACTTTCTCTTTTTGAATCAACAAACCCAGATGTTGCAACAGTGTTTACGGTCGGAACTACACACGAAGGCAGAAATATCCAGGGCATTCGAATCACAGCTCCTGGCGACGCAAGTAACCGAAAACAAATTTTATGGAATGGCTGCCAACACGCACGCGAGTGGGTTGCTGTTATGGTGCCTATGTATATAGCCAACGAAATTATTATTGGCTGGGAGAACAACTCAGAAATCCAAACATTGTTGGAAAAAACAGAAATAATTATTGTTCCAATAGTAAATCCAGATGGATACGAGTTTACATACGCCGCTGGAGGTGACCGTTTTTGGAGGAAGAACAGGAGAAACAATCCCGGCTCTTGTGAAGGCGTGGACCTTAATAGAAACTGGGGATACGATTGGAACGGTGGAGACAGCACAAGCACAAACACATGTAGCGATGTGTATGTTGGCCCTAATGTTTTTTCCGAACCAGAAACACAGGCAATGCGCGATCTGGTAAACAAATTACCCAACTTAGTAGCTCATATAGATTTTCACAGTTATTCACAATTAGTACTTGGACCATGGGCAAGTTCAAATAACACTCCACCACAAGCAAACATAGTAAACACACTTGGTGCGAACATTAGCGACGCCATAGCATCCATTCATGGCGAAACATATTTGTTTGGAACCGGTGGCGACTTGTTGTATTTAGCTGACGGAGTATTTCCTGATTGGACAACAACTACGGGTACCATTTCATACACAATAGAATTAAGACCAACAGGCTCCCCAGGATTCGATTTGCCACCAAGTGAAATCATTCCAACTTGCGAAGAAAGTTTTGCCGGCGCGATGGCGATGTTACGTTTCGTAAATGAACCGGTAGTATTCTCCTTTCCAAACGGTGCGCCAGTTTTAGTGAGCCCAGGAGAAATGAGTGTGTTCCCACTTGCTATAGAAACAGTTTTTGGTGGTGTGTTAAACACAGATACAGCAACACTTCATGTTCGTTACGGCAACGATGGGGTGTTTGCACAGAGATCAATAGTACATGTTTCTGGCTCAGAATACGAAGTACAACTCCCAGTCTCAATGTGTGGACTACAAAGTGAATACTGGATAACAATAGAAACAACAAATGGCGAAACACACAGATTTCCTTCTGGAGATGAACTGTTTTACGCTGGGGTTGCCAATGAATTGTCTTGTTGGAATATGAACACAAATCCAGGCTGGAACACGGCGGGGCAATGGGGATGGGGTGTCCCAACCGGTGGTGGTGGTTCATATGGAAACCCAGATCCGACAGATGGGGCGACAGGCCAAAACGTATATGGTTATAACTTGCAGGGTGATTATGCTGACAATCTTCAACAAACACACCTAACCACCACACAAATTGATATTTCTGGCACTAACAGCCTACAACTACAGTTTTCTCGATACTTAAATGTCGAGCAACCCAGCTACGACCACGCATCAATTTCCGCAAGCGTAGACGGTGGTTCATGGACAACAGTGTGGACCAACCCAAGTGGAATAGAAGACAATCAATGGCAAACCGTTTTATACGACCTTACAAATATCACAAACGGCGGTTCATCACTAGAAATCCGATGGACAATGGGAGAAACAGATAGTTCATGGACATATTCGGGTTGGAATATTGACGATGTTAAACTTTTAAGCACCTCTGGTTCAGCAACAACAGGCGATGTTAATTGCGACGGTGTAGTGAATGTGAATGACATTCTTGCCATTGTGTCTGGTTGGGGTCCATGTTCTCAGGTGTGTAACGAAGACATAATTCCAGACGGAACAATCAATGTAAGCGACCTCCTCCAAGTTATTGGAAACTGGTAATCTACGCGCCAAGCAGTTAGCCAAGGAGAGGTCTATGTTAAACATAACCACAGCACGTGTTTTTGTGTGTTTAGTTCCAACACAAATAATGCGCAGCAATATATACAAAGCGGATTCTCAACAACAAGATGGCTAATAACAAGCCGCCCGCCTTTGAACCTCACAGAAGTGAGGCACAAACATCTATTTCTTGTGCCATAAAAGAGGTGTGGTCATTGGCTTGGCCAACAATAATTACCATGACAAGTTTTACGGTGATGCAGTTCACCGACAAACTCATGGTTGGTCAAGTTGGATCGGTTGAGATTGCTGCACAAGGGAACGCAGGAACATGGTCTTTTTCGGTAATAGCAACAATTATGGGTGTTGTTACGGTTGTGAATACATTTGTGAGTCAACACCTTGGAGCAAACTCACCAGAAAAAGGTCCACAATACCCGTGGGCCGCTGGGTGGATAGCACTTTTGTCATGGGCAATTATTATCGTCCCATTTATTTTTATAGTCCCCTATATTTTTAACTATATACACTCATCCCCAGAGGATGTTATGGACCGGGGAACCCATTTACCAGATGCGGGGTGTTGTTTCCGACCAAGCTCACTTCTGACCGAGTTTGGTTGAAACAAAATAGCAGATTTAGTGGCGGTGGCTAACTTGAACAATGCTTGAATGTTGTTGAAGG
>PVBE011257466.1_pt1 | contig 10799 bp, 7 predicted proteins | sample 1631181 | NCBI WGS metagenome assembly PVBE01 (sample SAMN08397723, study PRJNA350692) | Marine metagenome, whole genome shotgun sequencing project. | isolation source: water | place: Pacific Ocean | collected 2012-04 | reverse complement strand
GTCATTTTTTATAACTTCTTTTCAATTGCTTTCATTTTGTAATTTCTTTCCAAAATATAGCAGTACCATTTAATTCATTAATTAGTAAATTACGGGTACTCGATTGACCTGCTTTTTTGGCTTCGTCGAATTCAAGCTTTTCTATCGGGGTCAATTCCCCTCATCACATAATGCTGCAATTGGCAAAGCGTTCGCTCGCTGCAGTTGGGCTCTAATTAACTTAAGAGGGAGTGAGTAGACTGTAGTCGAGTTCACTTTGACATCTCCTATCTCGGAGCTAATATCCAGACATTAGCCGCCTAATCAATAACTATTGGGTGGAAAATTCAAAAATTTTATGCTTTATTCCACATAGAAAAATACTCAAATCCATTTTCCTTTCCAGTATGTTCATAAACACAATTAGCTTTAATTCTAAGTCTATTGAGACACTCAACGATGAAAATTCTGAAACTGGATGAATCCCAGACATGTGCGTGCTCGCGGCGGTCACGAGCATGGTCGAGGTGGATTTGTGTATTTCCACCAAGTTCGACAATGTGAGGATGTACTGCTTTAAGAAAATCTAAATAGTGATCATCGCTAACGGTATCTATTTGATCGCAATATTCCTGCCATAAGTGTTCAAAAGATGTCAAAGCTCTCGCTCTGTCGTAATTGAAGCGCTTATCGGGGACTGCTAGCACAAGGTTTCCACCTGGGTGTGTGATTCTGAAAACTTCTTCGATAATCCTGATAGGGTTTGCGATATGTTCAATTACATGATTCATGATAACGAAGTTATATGTGTTATCTGAAAACGAAGAAAGACCTCCCGTGTCTAAATTGATGAGATGGTCGACCTCGACAAACTTTACTTTGCCGATTTCTGGATAATATTTTGCGGCATCGGTAGCGCTGATAACATCGCAATACTCCACCTTACATGAAGAGGGAAGGGTCGCCGGACGATTCATAGCACCTATTTCTAGACCCAACCCGGTAAGGCGCCGGTAAGCAAATCTTCTGTGCCAAAAATGGTAGTTAGTTCGAGCAGCTATGACACCGAGAATATTGCGGATAATTATTTGGTGGTTGTTAAACTTCTCTATGAATCGCATGACATTTGAGTAAATAATTTCAGCGAGTGGATGTAAACGATCCTTTAGATTAGAGAAAATAAGATTCAGCTTTTTTAGCCCTTAATAAATCAAGTATCGACTCTACGAATTGTTTACGGGAATGAACTAGTGAGGATACCAATTGGTTGTAGTCGGCTCCACTCGCTGATTACAGCGACAAAGTATATGGCGAAGAACATCACCAGGTGCTTGAAATTACGAATGAAAGATGGTGGGCCCGGAAGGACTCGAACCTTCGACCAATGGATTATGAGTCCACTGCTCTAACCAACTGAGCTACAGGCCCAAATCTACGCCAGGCAGACAGGAGGCGCAATTCTAGCAGAACTCAATACGCTTACAACCATGGGGTGTACCAGCATCCTCTAATTCAGCAGATGACGAATCGCTCCCCTTGGTACCAACTACCAGATTCGTTCGTGTAAGCAATAGATCGCGAACTTCAACACAAACTCAATACCACCAATCAACAGGGCGAGATTTATCTCGCCAGTGACAAAAACGCGATGACTGCAGTCATCAAGGTTGCAAGAATTCGCCAGGAGAACGCCTTCAGAATACTACGCAGACGAGATTCCTTGTATTCTGGAATCTGTGGATTCATATCATTACTCACAGATCTGGCATTTCCAGGTAGTCGAGTATTATTTTAATACACTGATCGACAGTCATTTCAGCCGTATGAATATCAAGCTCCGCTTTTTCCGGTGCCTCGTAGTCACTATCGATGCCGGTGAAATTTGGCAGATCACCGCGCCTGGCCTTTTTGTAGAGCCCTTTTGGATCTCGTTGCTCTGCCGTTTCCAGGGGCACATCGACGTAGATCTCAACAAACTCGTCATCATCAAACAACGCTCTTGCCATATCGCGCTCTGACCTGAAAGGTGAAATGAACGCCGTCAAAACAACGAGACCTGCATCCACCATCAAATGGGCTACTTCTGCAATTCGACGGATATTCTCAACTCGATCTGCATCGGTAAACCCCAGGTCTTTATTTAAGCCTTGCCTGACATTGTCACCATCTAAAATGTAGGTGCGAATACCCCGTTTATGGAGAACCTGCTCTACCGCGTTTGCGATAGTTGATTTACCTGATCCACTCAGCCCGGTAAACCAGAGACACTTACCCGGATAGTTATTCAGTTTGACCCTGGCTTCCTTATCAACCACCAGCGCCTGACGATGGACATTCTGGGCTCGTCTGAGGGAAAAATTGATCATGCCAGCACCAACCGTCGCGCTTGAATAACGATCGACAAGAACAAAGGCTCCAAGACCCTTGCAGGAAACATAGGATTCAAACGGGATCGCTTTGTCGAGACTCAATGTCAACTCACCGATTTCATTCATCGACATGGCATGTGTTGACAGTTTTTCAAATGTGTTGATGTTGTACCTGAACTTAATATCCGTGATGGTGGCATTAACTCTAGTGGGTCCCATCAGGAACCAGTAGGAACGTCCAACAAAACCCTGCTCCTGGTCCATCCAGACGACAGACACTTCAAACTGATCAGACACTTCACAAGGTTCATCAGCGGCGACAAGAACGTCACCTCTTGATACATCGACATCCCGGTCAAGTGAAATAGTAACGGCCTGGTCGGTCACAGCCTGATCAAGGCTGGACTTGTACAACACAATATCCTCAACCTTCGCGATCTCTCCCGAGGGCAGAATTCTGACTTGCTGATCCTTCTCAATCATTCCTGCAACGACGGTTCCTGAATACCCCCGGAAGTCAGCGTTGGGTCGATTAACCCACTGGACCGGGAACCGAAATGGGTAATCAACTTGACTGTGACTGACTTCAACCGTTTCAAGATATCCCAGCAGTGTTGGTCCTGCGTACCAACTGGTGTTGTTCGAACGCGCAATCACATTATCGCCCTTAAGCGCCGAGAGAGGGATTGGTGTGATTGTCTGGAAGTTCAGATTCTCAGCAAAATCCAGGTACTCATCTACGATCTGTTCAAACACAGGCTGACTAAAGTCATTCAGATCCATTTTGTTTACGGCGATGACAACGTGTTCGATGCCGAGTAGAGAAGTGATAAATGAATGTCGTCGCGTCTGCGTCAACACACCTTGTGTCGCATCAATCAGTATCACAGCAACATCTGCTGTTGACGCACCGGTGACCATATTGCGTGTATATTGCTCATGACCTGGTGTATCGGCGACGATAAATTTCCTTCGTTCTGTATTGAAGAATCGATAGGCAACGTCAATCGTAATCCCCTGCTCTCGCTCCGCAGCAAGACCATCAACCAGCAACGCAAAATCAATTTCATCACCTTGCGTGCCCATCTTTTCTGAATCTGATTTCAATGCCGTAATCTGATCCTTAAAAATCAACTGAGCCTCGTACAGCATTCGACCAATTAGCGTACTTTTGCCATCATCAACGCTGCCACATGTGATGAACCGCAATAAATCAACTTCTGACTGTTTATTTATATAATCGTCTATCCGCGCTTGAATGGCGGTATTCATTAGAAATAGCCCTCTTGCTTTTTCTTTTCCATCGAGCCAGACGAATCCGTATCAATCGCTCTCCCCTGGCGCTCACTCGTTTTGCTCTGCAGAAGTTCCAAGACAATGGATGGCACATCCTTCGCATCTGATTCAATGGCACCCGATAATGGATAACAACCGAGCGTTCGAAATCGCACCTGCATCAATTCAATTTGCTCATCTTCGAACAGTTGAAGGCGATCATCATCGATCAGTATCAGCAGACCATCCCGATTAACAACTGGTCGTTCTGCTGAATAGTACAGGGGTACAATGGGTATCTGTTCTCTATATATGTACTGCCACACATCCAACTCGGTCCAGTTCGAAAGCGGAAAGACTCGAATACTCTCTCCTTCTCTTTTGTAACCGTTGTAGAGATTCCAGAGTTCAGGTCTTTGGTTTTTGGGATCCCAGCGGTGCATCTTGTTCCGAAACGAAAACACTCGTTCTTTGGCCCGGCTCTTTTCCTCATCACGTCTTGCACCACCAAAGGCAACATCGAAATGGTATTTATCGAGTGCCTGTTTAAGCCCCTCGGTCTTCATGATATCCGTGTGTAGTGCACTTCCGTGATCAAGCGGGTTTATATTTTTCTCGATACCCTCAGGATTGACATACACAATCAGATCCATACCGCTTTCTTTCCCCACCTTGTCTCTAAACCGATACATGTCCTGAAACTTCCAACGGGTATCAACATGCATGAGGGGGAAAGGCGGGATACTGGGATAAAAAGCCTTCTTTGCCAGGTGTAGCATCGCAGATGAATCTTTTCCCACGGAATACAACATCACTGGATTTTCCGCCTGGCTGGCAACGTCTCGCATAATGTGGATGGCTTCAGCTTCCAGTCGGTCCAGATGTGACAGGTTCACCGTCGGTTTATAAGCGGATTCTGCGGTGTAAATCAACCTATCATCGGCTTCCTGGTAAGCAACTGTACCTATACGAAGAGTTTTTCCCGATGGTAAAGTGAAATCATGGCTCTGGTTTTCTGCCGCCAGTATTCGTAACTTTCTGGTAATCGCGCCATGGGGCCAAACGATGAGATTCTTGTTTCCCGCCAAGACCTGAAGGCTCTCCAGCAGCTGCTGTCCATCATCTCCATTTTTCAAATAAAGCCAGCGACGCCCCATACGACCGTCGTTCGCAAACAACACGCAACCGGCTTTTTCAGATTGATACGCCTGTACAACGAGAGCTGTGTACCTTTTCCGCTTGGCTTCGGCTTCAAGACCGGAGAGAACCTGCTGCTTGGGCTTCCGATCCAGTTCATCTCTCACCTGAGCCAGCTTCAACGTAGCCGGCAGGAGATCCGCAGCTTCCAGTGCCCTCTCTGTGGTCCTGAGAGTCTGTTCAGGCGCGCCGTCTATAACAAGTTCATGAACCGACTGAGTATCCCAGGCCAGCCATTCGTTTTCGCTGTCTTTTCGGTTTTGAAAAATCTCAGCAGGGAGTTGCATTTATTCACCACTTATTTATCTATCTTTATCTATCTTTATCTATCTTTATCTATCGCTTGGTGTCGCATTACGCGATTATTTCAACGCCAACATATTAGGTTGCCTATTATCTCATAAATTACATATAAAATAGGAGTTTTTGATGTATTGCGACATATCAGAAATGTTGTCTCGGGCGAGCCAGGCAACGGTCTATATCAAACTAACCATGAAGATTCAGCTACAAGCCGGAGAAACCAGTGGCCTTGCATTCAACATTGACCCTGCAACTGTCACAAGGGCAAGAACCGATGCTAACGGTCAGCGCTGTGCTGTAATGTAGCCGTATGTAGATGGCGGTATCTGTGCAGATAGCCCCGGATTTATCTATCACTTCACCCGGACTGTCGACTTCTGATTTCTGCCCAAAATCCACCAACTGGTCTATGACGTGCTCTTGAGTATCTCATTGATGGCAAAATCCAACGTCTCAACCATTAATTCTATCTCGACATCACCGATGATAAACGGCGCACCAATACAAACAATGTCTCTGATTTCACCCGTACCACCGGGATAAAAGAAAACGCCCTTCCCCATGCTATACCCGATTACCTTATCCGTAATCCGGGCTTCTCGTGCAAAAGGTTCCAGCGTTTCTCGATCAGCCACTATCTCGATGCCTATCAACAGCCCTTCACCACGGATTTCAGCTATTAACGGATGCTGCGAGAATCTGTCCTGGAGTGCATCTTTGAGTTTGCTGCCAACCTCCTTTACATGCGCAAGCAAAGACTCCTGTCTCAATATTTGTAATACCGTAGTCGCTGCCACACAGGATTGAGGAAGTGCGCCAAACGTGTGAAACATCACATCATAGCCACCACCAGAAATTGTCTCGGCGATCTCATCAGTACCGTAAACACCAGCAATCGCTGCATACCCGCTGGCCATTCCCTTACCGGCAACCAGCAGATCCGGCTTGATGCCGTACAGATCACTGCCAAATTTATATCCCGTGCGGCCAAATCCTGTCATAACTTCATCCATGATCAATAAAATGCCATGCTGCTTGAGTATCTCTTGCGCTCGTTCCCAATACCCGTCAGGTGGCGTGATTGCCCCACCACTTGATCCATTGATCGGCTCAGCAATGAGGGCCGCAATCTTTTCCGGACCTACCGATTGAATAGTGTCTTCCAGATTCTTCAGGTAGAAATCGGTTGCCGACCCATGGTGAGGACCGAGTGGACAGTGAAGAGGATAAGGTGTCAGGATCCTTGGATGCTCATTCAGGATACTTTCCAGGCCTCGCTTGCGACCCGGATGGCCCGATACAGCCGCGGTGCTGATCGTCGTTCCATGATACGAGATACTTCTTGCTAAAATGACGTTTCGTTCACGATCACCTTTGCTGGCATGATACTGAATAGCCATTTTGATGGCGGCTTCGTTAGCTTCTGATCCTCCTGAGGCGAGGTGAATCCTTGTCAGATGAGATGGCAACCAGTGATCTCGAAGCTCGTGAATAAGCGCTGATCTTTGTTCTGTCAACCAGGGGGGTATGATGTAGGAGCAGTTCACCAGGGCATCACGAACAGCATCTGCAACCTCAACTCGACCGTGACCAATATTGGATACAATTGCACCACCCGCTGCGTCCAGAATCTTCGAGCCGTCATCAAAGTATATGTACGCACCTTCTGCATACGTCACAGATGTACTCCTGGCTGACGGGAGAAACGGCCAAATACTCTTTGCAGACATTACTACTCCTTCTTGTAAGTGAGTGAATTTACAGACAGATCTCAAAGATTAGGTCGAAACGAGTCATGGTTGCAACCGTCATAACATTGAACCAGATAATTCGTCCCCGACCTCTGTGTTAGGCTGGGACACTCAGTTGATAAATCGAGATATTTTCATGACGCGAATAGCGCTCTTCAGTCCTGGAGCCATGGGCGCTTCGGTTGGTGCGGCTGCCGTCAGTATGGGGCATGAGGTAACCTGGCATAGCAACAACCGAAGTCAGGCATCGATTCAACGATCAGACCAAGCCGGGCTCGTTGCTGTGCAGGACCAGAAAACACTGTTTAATCAGGCAGAAATCGTACTCAGCGTATGCCCACCTCATGCTGCGAACGAGGTTGCACAATTGGCAATCAGTAATAAATTCCAGGGGATTTTCCTTGAGGGCAATGCGATCGCGCCAAGCAAAGTAAGAGCCATCAGAGATGATCTGGAACAGGCCAATATTGACTGTGTCGACGGCGGTATAATCGGCGGGCCTGCCTGGGATAAGTCTTCGAACACACAACTCTATGTCTCAGGTACATGTGCTGCGGATATCGCTGCTTTATTCTCTGGCACCCCCCTTACTACAACTGTGCTGAATAATCAGATCGGTTCTGCCTCGGCGTTAAAGATGACCTTTGCAGCCTACACCAAGGGGACCACGGCGCTTCTCTCGGCGATACTTGCTGTCGCGGAAAGAGAGGGAGTCAGGGAATACCTTGAAACACAATGGGGTGAGGACTTCAGTCAGCAAACTGCAATGCGCATCACGGGTAATGCACAGAAAGCATGGCGGTTCAAAGGGGAGATGGAAGAAATTGCAACAACGTTTGGTGAAGCTGGACTACCCTCAGGCTTTCACATGGCAGCTGCTGAGATCTACGACAGACTCAAGACATACAAGGATGGATCTGAAGCACCCACGCTCGACAATTTTCTGTCTCAACTGCTGAATGACGGAAGATGATTTAGAAACAAACAAAAAAGAACCCGTTATCAGCGGGTTCCTTATTCTTAATTGTCCTGACTCTATCGTCGCGATTGTACGCGGTTAGGAGCTCTCATCCAGGAAGGTCTTCAGGTGATCAGATCTTGTCGGGTGACGTAATTTCCGCAGCGCTTTGGCTTCTATCTGGCGAATTCGTTCCCGTGTCACATCGAACTGCTTACCGACTTCTTCCAGAGTATGGTCAGTGTTCATATCGATGCCAAAACGCATTCTTAGAACTTTTGCCTCTCTCGCGGTTAATCCAGACAAAATACCTTTGGTTGCTTCTTGCAATCCTTCGTCTGTTGCGGTCTCAACTGGCGATCCTACTGCTGCACCTTCACTCAGATTGTTGTTGGAATCAAGAAAATCACCCAGGTGAGAATCTTCGTCGTCACCAATCGGCGTTTCCATCGAGATAGGTTCCTTCGCGATTTTGAGTACTCGGCGAACTTTATCTTCCGGCATCTCCATGCGTTCGCCCAGTTCTTCTGGCGTTGGCTCTCGACCCATCTCCTGCAACATCTGTCGTGAAACTCGCGATAGCTTATTTATCGTCTCAATCATATGGACCGGAATCCGGATGGTTCTTGCCTGATCAGCAATTGACCGCGTGATCGCCTGACGAATCCACCATGTTGCGTAAGTGGAAAACTTATAGCCACGGCGATACTCGAATTTATCCACCGCCTTCATCAGACCAATGTTACCTTCCTGAATCAGGTCCAAAAACTGTAAGCCTCGATTTGTATATTTTTTTGCGATGGAAATCACCAAACGAAGATTTGCCTCTACCATGTCTTTTTTCGCTCGGCGTGCTTTTGCTTCACCGATTGACATGCGCCTGTTAATGTCCTTGATCTCTGCGCTCTCTAACCCACAAGCCTGGGACGCCTGGATCATTTTCTTCTGGCTCCTGACAATCTCATCTTCAAAAGCTTTTAGACCGTCGTAACCCGCTTTTATCTGTTTTTGCACCCACTTTAAGTCATCTTCTTGGCCTATAAATTTCTCAATGAAAACCTTCCTCGGCATTCGCGCCCTTCGTACACAGGTATTCATGATGTGACGTTCAGATCGGCGAATTTGTGCGTGAATGGTACGAGCAGACTTAACGATCTTATCGTAGTGTTTTGGCACCAGCTTGAAGAATTTAAATGCATTACCAAGTGCAGTGAGTTCTTTTTTGGCTTGAGCTGAATCACGGCCATGTTTCTTAACACAACGTTCTGTTTTCTTTAATTGCTTCAGCAGAACCTGAAATCTCTCTGCGGCCAGCTCTTGATCAGGACCTTTGTCTTCCTCCTCATCATCGTCATCGTCTTTCTTTTCGCCAGGAATCACCTGAGCGGCTGGTGCTACAAATTCAGCAGGGTCCAGAAATCCGATTAATATATCGAGTAGTTTTCCTTCCTCGCTCTGGGAGGCATCATATTCGGCAAGAATTGTCTCGACCGTTCCTGGGAATTGAGCCAGAGCGTGGAGTACATCCCGAATACCTTCTTCGATCCGCTTGGCGATGACAATTTCACCCTCTCGGGTAAGCAACTCAACTGTACCCATTTCCCGCATGTACATGCGTACCGGATCAGTCGTTCGACCTGCCTCATTTTCAACTGCAACCAAAACCGCAGCTGCTTCTTCTGCTGCCAACTCATCAGTTGAATCACCTTCCTGCATTAGATCATCAGATTCAGGCGCCATCTCATGGACCGCGATGCCCATATCGTTGATCATGCTGATGATGTCTTCAATCTGCTCAGGATCTGAGATTTCGTCGGGCAGATGGTCGTTAACCTCTGCATAGGTAAGGTAGCCTTGTTCACGGCCGCGGCTGATAAGCTCTTTCAACCGTGACTGCTGCTGCTGTGCTAATCCACTTGCCATAGAAATCCTGCGATCTAGTTTTGAAAAAGGGACCGGCAATTATAGCCACTGTCACTATAGGATTCCACTTCAAGTTACTGATTTACTGCAGGAATTCAGTCACTGCGTACGCCATTAACCGCTCAGAACAGCCATTTTTAGCAGTTCAACTGGATTTTCCAGAGGTCATATCTCTCAATTGCTGCTTCTCATCATCAGTGAGATCAGCAAAGGATTTTGTAAGAAGAGGTCGCTTGAGCATGGTCTGAGACTCTTCCTGAAGCTTTCTCTCTAGTCTGAATATTACACCTCGATATTCATCCGGCAGATCAGCAACGTCCAGCAACTGCTCCTGTTCCGCTAATTGCTTGAGATGCGAAAACTCTGCCCTGTCCTGGTATTTAGCAAGCAACAGGACCGGAGAGCGGACTTCCTCAGCATATATTGTTCGAATGATCTCGAATAACAATCTGCAACCCACCGCTGATTCGAACTTTCCATATTCCTCCTCAGCATGTTGATCCACTAATTCGGGCTGTCGGAGCAGAAGAGAAATCGCACGATTGGCCAATTCTGATGATTCTTGACCAATATCATCAGAATAATCCTCATAGTGATCCTCATATTCATCAGGCGAATATCCATCCCAACCTTCCGGGGGCGGTGGCGGGATTTCAGCACTTCTCGGATCAGGCGAGAGTCCGGCGTGAAAATCATCTGATATACCAGCCAGTTCCATGAGCTTCTCTGGAGACAAATTGGTGATTTCAGACAGCTTCACGATCATCAATTCCCTAAAGACACCGCCAGGGATCTTCATTATTAAAGGCATGGCTACATTACTTAACTGTGCCTTACCATCCAGAGAATCGTTGCCAACGTCAGCCTGCAGTTTCTCGAAAAAGAAATCAGGAAGATGCAGAGCCCGGTCGAGTCGCCAATCAAACTGGTCTTTGCCTTCCGCTCGAATGAGAGAATCGGTATCTTCGGCATCAGGTACGAACAGAAATCGAGCACTTCGACCGTCCTTCATATGTGCCAATGAGACGAGCAGCGCTTTCCATG
>PVBE012412550.1_pt1 | contig 10800 bp, 10 predicted proteins | sample 1631181 | NCBI WGS metagenome assembly PVBE01 (sample SAMN08397723, study PRJNA350692) | Marine metagenome, whole genome shotgun sequencing project. | isolation source: water | place: Pacific Ocean | collected 2012-04 | reverse complement strand
GGAATCCTTGCGATGGTAATGCCACGAGCTTGTCCCCCTCTTTGATTTTGCTGCCGTCTAGGACTTTGTCTTTGTCTACAACTCCCATAGCTGTTGCGTTCCAGATTAATCCGTTAGATAGGTCTGGGACTTCTGCGATTTCTCCGCCTGCGATCACAACTCCCTGCTCTAAACATGCGTCGCGGAGTCCGTCCATACATGGCTCGATGATTGACTGGTCAACCTTTGGAACATCGAATGAATTAGTGATCGAAACGACCTCCGCTCCCACACAAATTGCATCATCGACGACCATTGCGAGCAAGTCGTATCCGAGAGTGTCGTACTTTCCTACGGCTTGAGCGACAACTGATTTGCTTCCGACTCCATCCGCATTCTGGACCATGTAGAAATCGCCCATATCTAGCATTCCTGTGAATCCTCCATCTTGAATAACAGGTGCTCCCATCTTCCCTTCTCTGCCTTTGAATGTCTCCTTTGCCCTGCTGTATGCAGCCTTTGATGCTGCGTCTCCTGCTTCTATGTCTACTCCTGAATCTTTATACGTATTCATATGCTACCTGTGAATTAATGTTGTAGAAGAGTCCGGTTGCGAGGACTTGTTGCTTCGAAGTCTCTCCTAATCCAGAGATTATCCAGAGAGCTCCCTTCGTGATTCCATCGACAGGTAGATTATAATGGTTTCTTAAAGTTTCAGCTATTGATTGGCCTTCTACTTCCTCACGATATCTAACAATCAGCTTCAACTCGCCATCTGGGACTTCCCCCTCAAGTGGAGCTTCTTTGTTTGAGTTGTAAACTTCTCCTGATTTCTTTATTTCTTCGAGGGATTCTTCTGGGGCATCGATTTCGAAATGATTGAATCTTTGAACTTTAATATCTGGATTTTCTAGGACTTTCCTTAGCGTATTCTCGATCGTATACGCCTCATTATCTGTGATTATCTCCTCGATAATGAGCTCGTGCCCTCCATGCTCATGGTTTCCATCGTCGATCTTAGGCTCGTTCAATACTATGCGTGGCATGCTCACGAGTTTTGGTTTCTTCTCTAAGTGATGTTTTAAGGATGCGAACATTTCTAACAATGGAGCTGGGCCCCGCCCTCTCTCGGGATGTGGCATGATTGATAATACGTTTCCTTCTGCATTACAAATTGCTGCTGCGTTGCGAAGTGCGCCATTGGGATTCGTTGGGAACTCTGCGGAAACTCGACCTTCTTGATCACAATATTTGAACACTATCTGCTGATTCTCTTCGAGCTGATTTTCAAGCCCCTGGAATACAGTTGCGTACCTCCCTTCTCCGTGTGCAATTGGGACCAAATATGGTTCCTCAGTTACGAAGTGAGTGAATGGTGTTCTGTCTTTGTCGACTGTGCGCTTGATTGGAACCCACACGTTATAGTAGCCGGTTCCTAGTACGTGGCCGTCTTTGACTCGTTTGTTCTTAGCCAGAGCTAATGCTTTGGTATTTTTGTCATCACCAGGGACGAGTTTTGTTTCTACGAGGGCTTGGGCTCCGTTACAGATTCCGAGGACTGGTTTTCCTTTCTGGGCCTCTTCGTAGACTACTTGCATGATTGGGTTCTGCGCTGAGATTAGTCCTGCGCGACCTCTGTCTTCGTATGAGAATCCGCCAGGGATTAGGAAGCTCTCAGCTTTTCGGATTGTTGTTGGATTTTCGTTCCATCTGAAGATTTGAGCGTCTAGGCCCGCGCGTTTTAGCTCTCGAAGTGATTCGATTTCAGTGTTGTGACCTGGATTTACGATGATTGCAACTTGCGTCATGTCTTAGCTAATGGTTGATAGTAAATAGTTTATAGTTTGTTGCGGAGGCCTTCAGTATGAAGGATTTTAAGTTCATTAATATCTAATTCGATTTCATTAACTTTTAATGAAGTTGAATTCTTGTCGATTTCTCCCAGCTTGTGGGGAAAGGCTCCCGCTTTCTGTACTGTGTTTTCGAAGCTCTTAGTCTTAGAGTTTGGGACTTGGCAGATAAACCCACCGGTTTCACTGAACAGTATTTCTGCCTCACTGAACCCGATAATTTCATTTTCCCAAGTTAGCGTTGCTCCTGTATCTGAATCTCCAGCGAAGAACATCTCAAGTACTGCCGTAATTAATCCTCCGTCTGATATGTCGTGACATGCGAGTACTTGCCCCTTTTCAATTGCTGCAATGACTCCGTGAATCTCTGAAGTGATCATTTCGTAATTCAACGATGGCAGAACTCCTGCTGTAATAGGCTTATCTAGTACATCAAACAGTACTGAGCCTCCCATTTCAGAAGTTCGGTTACCGATTAGGTAAAGCGTGCTGGCTTGAGCTTTGACGCCCATCTTGATTGCTTTTTCGTAGTCCTCTAGCCTTCCCAGCATTCCGATGATTGCTGAAGGTGGGATGTTGTTGTAGAGGGAGACGTTTCCTCCGATACATGGGACTGGTTCGGTTGATCCTTTCCGAGGGACTGACTCGAGTGCTTCTTTGATTCCTTCGATTCCGTCCATCAATTGGTGCATGTATTCAGGTTTTTCTGGATTGTTGTAGTTGAGGCAGTCGGTACATGCCCATGGAGTTGCTCCAACGGCTGCTACGTTTCGCATCGACTCAATTACTGCGTGAGCTGCTTGCATTCGAGCTGATATTTCTCCGTAGCGCGGGTTGGCATCAACTGAAAGTGCGATTCCTACCTTCTGATCCTCAGGCTTTAGCTCAAATCTGTTCAAAAGTGGCGCCATTACACCTGCATCTGCTTCTCCTGGCTCAATGATTGAGATTCCCTGAACATTTTTGTCGTAGTTTTCATAAATTGGGAGTCTCGAAGCGACATTCTCGTGGGCTAGCACTTTTCGTAGAGCAACTTCGATTTCTGCGTTGTTGAGGTCAATCCCCTCATCCGTTTGATTCGACTTTTGCTCCTCGAAAGGCCTGTGATACAGGAGCCCCTCAGTAATGTGTGACGGCTTTGCATTAATAATTTCTTCACCTTCCCACTTCATAATGTATTTATCTTCTGTTGTTACTACTCCGATTTCTGCAGCTCTAGCTCCTTGAGCGATGTCAGGTAGATCCCATGTAACGTTGTAGTGATCGATTACCATGTCCTTGATTTCTTGAGGGACAATCCACATAAATCTCTCCTGAGTTTCTGAGCATGCATAAACGTAAGGCGGATACCCTTCAACTGATCGAGGGACTTTGTCTAAATCTATAATCGCTCCATAACCTGATGGCTCGACCTGCTCGACCGTAGAGCATACGTTTCCTCCGGCTCCGTGATCCTTGAATCCAACATGATTGATCATCCCCATCTCTTTCAGTTTTGCGAAAAGATCGTATGTCGCAGACAATAGATGTTTCTTTAGGAATGGATTTGGCTCTTGTACCGCAGCCTTGTTAGCCTCTTTATCTTCTTCATCAAGATCGAATGATGCAAAAGATGCACCACCGAATCCGGAGTGGTCAGTCGGTTTACCTACCACAATTATTGCATGGCCTTCTTCCCCTGCTCCCTTTGCCGCGAAACTGTGAATAATTTCATCTTCTGCGAGGATCCCTAGTGCAACTACATTAACCAGGCAGTTGTCGTTGTATCCTTTGTTGAAATACACGTCACCCGCGATGTTTGGCACGCCAATTGGATTACCGTACCCAGAAATTCCATCTACGACCCCATTCGCTATCAAAGTAGAAAGAGGTCTCTCGATTTCACCAAATCTTAGTGGGTCTGCTGTCGCTATTACCTTCGCACCCATGCATGTAATGTCTCGTACTATTCCTCCGATTCCTGTCGCTGCCCCTTCGTATGGAACTACTTGCGATGGATGGTTGTGGCTCTCGTGCCCCATTACAATTCCGTATTTCAATCCACCGATTTCTGCAATTTCGACAATCCCTGCATCTTCAGACGGCCCTAGCATTACGTACTGGCCCTCAGTGGGGAGTCGCTTCAAATAGGTTCTAGAGCTCTTATATGAGCAATGTTCTGACCCCTGAATACCCCAAACAATCGCCTCTGTTACAGATGGTGGTCGCTCCAGTAGCCCCTGAATTTCTTTAGCTTCATCAATGGTCAGCGCGATTTGATACTCGTCGAGAGTCTTTCGAATCTGCTTATCTGACATTGAGTTGAAATCTAGCTCCATTGCGCTTAATAAAGGTGATTAATATATGTGATTATCCGGTATATGTCGACTCATTTTCGTCTCTAACGATCTTTCCGCCATCCAAAACGACTACTCTCTTATGCGCCGCATCCACTACAGACATGTCGTGCGTGGCCAAAATTACTGTAACTCCTGTTTTATTTATCTTTTTGAAGATCTGGATGATTTCTTCTGAGGTTTTTGGGTCTAAGTTACCAGTTGGCTCATCCGCAATGACTAGATTGGGATTGTGCACAATTGCCCTGGCAATAGCGCATCTTTGCTTTTCTCCCCCTGAGAGCTGAGCTGGGAATTTTTCTGACGCTTCGTCCAGTCCAACTTGCTTCAGTATCTGTGGAACCCTGATTAGGATCTCTGTGTCTTCTTCGTCTATCGCTTCAAGTGCGAAAGCCACATTTTCGTAGACAGTTTTTTTGGGAAGTAGCTTGAAACTCTGCCAAACCATTCCGACTTTTCTGCGGTAAAGCTGCAGTCCATCGGTGTCTAGTTGAGCCAAGTTGATTCCGTCTATTAATATCTTTCCGGTAGTTGGATTATCTGCACCTATGAGCATGTGGAACAAGGTGGACTTGCCTGCCCCGGATGGCCCGATAATGGAGACGAATTCTCCTTTATCTACAGCTAAACTTACCTCCTTTAAGACTTTATGGGGGCCGAACTCCTTCGATACTTTGTCGAATATAATCATTAACTTCTGTTTAGCTTCGTTTCTAATATATACTGAGGCACGGATATTTAACATAGTGAAAAATGACACTTTTAGCTTCGAAAAAATTGCCTTCCGACTTTGTGGCCCCAGACTTTTCACTTAAAGGGATTGATGGCGAGACTTATTCGTGGGCGTCGTTTGGAGATAAGAAGGTAGTCATTATCTTCATGTGCGTTCATTGCCCTTATGTTCAAGCGATCGAAGATCAGATTATTCAGGTTCAGTCAGATTTTCCTGATGCAGTTGTAGTTGGAATAAATCCGAATGACGCTGAAATGTATCCAGAGGATTCTTTTGAGAATATGGGTAAGCGCGCAGAAGAGATGGGATACAACTTTTTGTATTTAAGGGATGAAACTCAAGAAATTGCCAGAGCTTACGAGGCAGTTTGCACCCCAGACATCTATGTGTTTAATGCTGGCCGATCGCTTTTGTATCATGGGCGAATTGAAGAGGTCCCATTAGCTTTGCTCGGGGATTTTGATGGTGAACCGATCCCCTCACAGGGATGTTCGATTAAGTGGTCTTAGCAAAAGCTCGGCAACTGCTTTCCAAAATGAACCGCAATCGGGAGTCCAGCTGTCTTTGCTCCCCATACTGTATGGTGATTCCTTAGCTCCAGCTCCCATACTCCCTCTACACTCACATATGGCACTCCCACTCCGTTAGCCTCTAGTATTTCCGGAGACAGAAATGTGATGCCCTCTTCTTTGAGTCTAGCGAATATTTTGTAGTATTTATTGTCTTTTCCCGAGAAAACTGTCCCCTCTGTAAAAGGCTGATGGCTATCTCCTTGAATATTCGCTATAGGACTAATTCGTAAATAGACTTCACCATTTTGAACGGTTGGTCGTACGGTGATACCAGTAACCGACAGCGCAGTTAAGTAATGAGCAGCCGCTTGGAAGAATCTTTTTACCTTGTTCAGTATTTGCGTGCGCAGCTTGGATTTGACCTCAACACTCATATTACCCTCTTCTTCATTGACTGTTGTATTGATCGGTTCTGTGTGTTCTTTATTATTGTTGGCAGCCTCAATTCTCTTTCCCATGTCTGCACTTAATTTCTCACCACTCACAATCATATTAGATACCTCGTGAGGACCATGCACATGCTCCAATGCAACCCGGTCTCCTTCATGGCTCGTTACTCTCCACACGTCATTAGGCATCTCTGGCATCGTAAGCTCGTATCCGACATTATATCTCAGAGCTCCACGAGTCAGCTCATTAATGTCACTTACTGCACTAGTTCCGGCCGATTCGGGCTGCTCGCATGCTCCGGAATCATACTCAGGGGGTTCGTAGAAATCAGGTAATGTTCCTGCCATAATAGATTGTGATAATCACCTTATTATACCGGATACCCCCCTTTGAGTCCATGATTTGCCCCTGAGAGCTATAACATCTATATTGGTGAAAATAGTAACTACAATCTATGACTTACCAACCTTCAGATAAGATCTTAAAAAATTATGCAGACGTCCTCGTGAAATTTGCCCTTTGGGGTGGCGAGGGTATCAAAAAGGGCGACGTGGTTTGCCTGCAAGTTCCAGAGTCCGCTAAGCCGATATTAATCCCCCTTCAAAAAGCTGTACTAGAAGCTGGAGGGCATTTTATTACTCGGTACTTACCTGAAGGGACAGCTCGCCATATTTATGAAGACGCATCAGATGAGCAACTTACATTTATGCCTGAGAAATTTATGCTCTCTCGAATTGAAGCATGTGATCACTTCGTTTCGATTATTGCCACAGATGACAAGTTTGAGCTTAAAGGCATCGACAGTAAGAAAATTATGTCACGAAATGCAGCAGCAAAGTTCTACAAGGATGCATTTATGGCTAAGACTGATGCAAATAAGTCCTCTTGGACCCTTGCCCTCTATGGGACTGAGGCTATGGCCAAAGATGTCGACATGTCGCTTGAGGAATACTGGGAGCAGATTATTAAGGCTTGTTTCTTAGATGAGGATGATCCGATTGCGAAATGGGTCGAAGTGAATGGCCAGATTGAAGAAACCAAGGACAAATTGAACGCTTTGAAGATAGAGAAGGTGCACATGGTTGGAGAAGACGTCGACTTACATGTGAAACTGGGCGCTGATCGTCAATGGCTTGGAGGTCGTGGGTGCAACATTCCATCGTTTGAGCTGTTTATATCCCCTGACTTCAGAGGTACAGAGGGTTGGATGAAGTTCAGCGAACCTTTGTATAGGTATGGCGATCTGATTAAAGGGATTGAGCTGAAGTTTGAAGGCGGAAAAGTTGTTGAAGCTAAAGCGTCCCAGAATGAAGAGTTATTGAAAGACATGATTTCAGTTAAGAATGCTGATCAGATTGGTGAATATTCTTTGACTGATAAACGATTTAGCCGCATCACCAGGTTTATGGGCGAAACTCTGTTTGACGAAAACGTTGGCGGCGAGTTCGGGAACTCACACGTCGCAGTAGGCTCGGCTTATCGAGAAAGTTATATAGGTGATCCAGAGACCGTTTCTGAAGAAGAATGGGAAGAATTAGGATTCAATAATTCAGTAGTCCACACGGACATAGTCTCTACTACGGATCGAACAGTAACCGCTACCCTTCAAGATGGGTCAGAGGTTGTCATCTACAAGGATGGGATGTTTCAGGTCTAGAGGGCAGATTCATAGCTTCAAGCATGCTTGAGATTTCATCATCTGTAGTTTCTGATGTGATTGCCTCAAAAAATTGGAGGATTCTTCCGTTGAGTTCGTGGACTCGGTCATCTCCCATCATCTTAGCCCAATCATTGTCCGGAGTAGATATACATCTCATCGAATTAGCAAAATCAAATATGTGCGTAGATCTAAGGTCACTTCCTTTTTTTGCAGCCATTATCTCGCGATATGCGACTGCCCACTCCCTAGCTTGCTGGGCCCTTGCATCAATAGTCAGAATTCCAGGTTCTGTATTTCCTTCCAACTGAAGCCTAGTGAGTCTTATTTTGTCGAATAGATCTGATAGAAGTCTTCTTTTCATTAAATCTTTGAATTTCTCCCCGTCTGCCTCGAGCCAATCAGCAATATCACTAGTTGTTAGACATCGACCAGATATTTCTCCCAGATTTCGGGCTAGTCCTCTAACGCTAAGCTCAACTCTCCTCCTTGCTGCTTCGCTAAGCCGAAAGTCCTGCATTGGATGCTTCAAAGCTGCATCAAGCGCCCCTCTTATAAGCCGTATGAGTCCTATCGGAGCTTCATCTGGTAGCTGCTGAACTGGTTCCTCACTTGGGTTTTCCGACATGGTGACTTGGTTTATAAGGGGCGGACTTTATATCAAGCGCGTTGATGTGTCAATTAGTCCAACAAGCTCTAAATGCCTTGTGTGAGGGAATTGGTCCACCGGCTGTACGGTCGTGAGGTTTCCAAATTCTTGGCAATCCCTTGCGAAACTTTTGAGATTGCATGACAGGTAGATGATTTTTCTCGGATTGAGTGATTTGATCCAATTGATTAGTTTTGGTTGAAGCCCTGCTCGAGGCGGATCCACAATCACTACATCAGCTCTTGGCCATTCGATTTTAGTTTTGAACACGTCGCCAGCAATATATGTAGCATTCTCTATGCCGTGACTATTGGCCATTTTGATGGCTTCTTCTTCGATGTCGATTCCGTAGACGTGGCCGGCCTTGCTGGCCAATGTAAGTCCGATTGTGCCGGTTCCGCAGAAGAGATCGTAGACGACTTCTTCGCCTGTTAGGCCGGCCATATCTGCAACGATTTTGTAGATTTTTTCGGCTTGTTCTGTGTTTGGTTGGAAGAATGATTGCGGTCCAATTGGGAACGTCATTCCGCATAATTCTTCGTGGATTACTTCTTCGCCATCTATAAGTTTTAGGGTGCGGGTTGTTCGGCGTCCTTTTTCGACTGTGACTAGTTCTGTGTACCAGCTGGTGACATTTGGGAAGTGTTTTGCAGCTCTGTGGATTATTTGCTCGTCGATTGGCTCAGCAACCGAGAGTATCACCATAGCTTCGCCTGTTCTCTTGCCGACCCTGACTGTTAGGTCTCGTAAAACTCCCTCTCCCGTTTTGAATCTGTATGGTGGGATTCCCTTGCGAATTGTTTCGTGACGAATGAAACCGAGTAACTGTGAAAGCCAGTTTTCGCATAACAGACATTCTTCGACGTCGTAACAATCGTACTTTCTTCCGGCGACGTGAAGTCCTAAGACCGGCTCCATATTTACGTCGTAGCCAAATGAATACTGCATTTTGTTTCTGTAGCACCATGGATTGTCCATACCGATGATCTGCTTGATATCCGGAGTTAATCCAACGTTATGCAGTATGCGCTCGACCTCTTTTTGTTTGAATTCCAGCTGAGTTGGGTACGAGATTGCCTCCCATGGGCTTCCGCCAGAAATGGCTGCGTGCCGGGATTTTGTTGGGATCCTGAGCTTCGACTGTTCAATTAATTTGATTACTTCTCCCTCTGCGTAAGCCTTCTTACTTTTCTTGATCTTGATAAGGACTTTGTCCCCCGGGAAAACTCTGTCCACGGCAACATTTATCCCATCAACTTTTGCGATTCCTTTTCCCGCAATGTTGATGTGTTGTATTTCGACCTCTATTTCGCTACCTTTTTTCAGCATGCACGTACGAATAATTGCTATCGGGAAGCTTAAACATAAGACCTTTGTAAGTCTAGCGCAAGATTACATTGCACGTCTTTCGCATTGGCGACTCGAAATTACCGAATTGAAGACTGACAAAGACATTGAGAAGCATATTCCAGAGGGATTTTTCACGGTTGTGCTTGATGAGATGGGTGAAGAGATGAATTCTAAGAAGTTCGCGGAGTTTGTTGAGACTCGTAGGGACTCTGGAGACAAGATTTGCTTCGTGATCGGGGGTGCATATGGATTCCCCGAAGAGTTCAAGAATGGCTTTGATATGCGGTTATCTTTTGGTAAGATGACATTCACTCATCAATTTGCACGCGTCCTTCTGCTGGAACAGTTGTATAGGGCTCACACGATTATGAGTGGAAAGGAATATCATTACTAAATATGTTTGGAAGAATCGCATCCGCGGGATTAGCACTTGTACTGAGTGCTTGTACTGTGCAATTGGAGCGCATAGATGGATCTGATGATCCTTCTCGTGACAGTGCAGACAGAGAAATTGATCGCTTCGTTGCCGGTGATTTTGAGGATTGCGATGAATTTTATGATGATATGACTGCTGCGCTATCAGCTGAATCTGAAGGAATTGAGCCTGTGGAAGAAGTGATTTCTGATCTTCAGCGTAGAAGAATGAGATTCCTTCTTAGTGGCGGAGTGACTGAGGTGGAAACATCCATTATTGACGGGGGAGAGCATGGCGACATCCCTCATAGCGTCTATCTAACTTATCAGAATCCTCCGGGGCAAGCTGTTGCTCCAAGAGGTGCCTTACGACTAGGGATAGGTATGCATTGTGGGCGCGAATCAGACGACATGACTCCACCTGATCAACCAATGCTATCTGCTCTCGGGGCCAAAGCAATGGTCGCTGTGAACAGTGTGCAGCGCCATCCGATGGATGACTGTGAGGTAATTCGAAATGATTTTGGGAGCCAGGTTCTTCTTTTGCTGGGTATTGATGAGGTTCGACTAACTGAGCTTGCCGATATGGAGACGAATAGGGTTGTTGATGAGGGCACAGTCCATGTATCTGAAATAATCTACACCTCCGATACCGCCCTTGATACGTATGCAGTTAGATTCGAGCCAATTGGCGACACCCTAAGACAGCCCGGATCGTTCTGGGGATCTTTTGGTACACCGTGCCGCTATGAAGAGTGGTGGTAGTTTTCCCCGGGGAAAACTTTATGCGGTTTTTAACCACTCCTTCGCCTGCTCCTCTGTGGTAATCTCGCCCTCTAGCTGGAGGTCTTTTAGCTCTTCGAGTAATAG
>PVBE012324423.1_pt1 | contig 10800 bp, 5 predicted proteins | sample 1631181 | NCBI WGS metagenome assembly PVBE01 (sample SAMN08397723, study PRJNA350692) | Marine metagenome, whole genome shotgun sequencing project. | isolation source: water | place: Pacific Ocean | collected 2012-04 | reverse complement strand
GCTCTTTTGATTGGACTTATTACGATAAAGTGTCTTGTTTATTACTTGATAGTGAAGTAACGGTAACTCCATGGAGTAGAACCTCTGAAGTTTGGTGCAGCCTACGGCTCGTTCGCTAGCGAACAATCCTTTGTTATCTCGGCGATCGCAAGCGGACACGTTGAAAAGAAAATAGACGAAGCATGGGTAAATATTTCAAAGGAGACAGCACCACAGAGCTCAAACCCATTAGAGTTACTGAAGTTTTTCCGTCGCCGACTCATCACTTCATCAGATGAGATTCGCTGGGTACCGGGTACTGACAATGCTTCAAAGCAATCGGTAGACGCAGCATTTGCGATGATTGGCTGGCACCAAGAACAATCACTCAAATCCAAAGAAACAACGCAGATTCACTTCGAAATCGCATAAGGTCATGGGTTCGCGGACTGGCACCGACTGAATGCGAAACATGACCACTGCGTATGCAGAGGCTGAAATACCTCATTGAATTGCGGCACCAACGGATTCTCCAAGGCGACATCCTATTGGAATCGTGCATGTGAGGCCATTGATGCATACAATGGCCTCCCTCAATGTCAGCTTGGTGATTCATTGATCGACTATGGAGCGTCCGCATGTTTGTGAAGTTTTTTTTCTATTGTGCTGCGCTGATTCTATTCTCGCCATCTATTGGTCTGACTGCTGACATTCAGATTCTCTTTCTCGGTGACCATGGACATCATCATCCTGCTGATCGCTTCGCGCAATTGCAGCCGGTGTTAGAACAACGTGGCATCCACCTCACCTACACGGATAAGATCAGTGACCTCAACCCAGAGACGTTGAGCCACTATGACGGAGTCATTCTCTATGCCAATATTGGACAGCGTTATCCAGAACAGGAACAGGCATTATTCGACTACGTGTCAAAGGGCCACGGGTTTATTCCGATCCACTGTGCATCATTCTGTTTTCTGAATTCAGAGCAATACGTCGAGCTTGTCGGCGCCCAATTTCAACGGCATGGCACTGGTGTTTTTCGATCAACCATTACACAGTCTGATCATCCCATCATGAGGGGATTTGATGGCTTCACAAGCTGGGATGAGACCTACGTCCATCACAATCATAATGAAACTGATCGGGTTGTTTTGTCATATCGCGTGGATCGAGAAGGACGCGAACCATGGACATGGATACGCACATCTGGCCACGGGCGTGTCTTTTACACCGCATGGGGCCACGATGAACGAACCTGGGGCAACCCCGGGTTTCAAAATCTCATTGAACGTGGCATTCGCTGGGCGGTGAATGCTGACCCGGGTGTGGTTCCTTCATTTGTTGACCCCACCGCATTTCCTGTGCCGGATATGTCGACTCCAAAAAACAATGTTGAGCCATTTGAATATGTTGATGCAAAGGTTCCTTTTTATCCGCCAAGTGACAAATGGGGAACGCTTGGTAAACCCAAAACCGAGATGCAGCGTCCACTGACCCCGCAAGCATCGCAACAACATCTTGTCGTACCAGTCGACTTTCATCCAGCGCTCTATGCATCTGATCCAGATATCTTCAAGCCGATCTGCATGAATTGGGATGAACGTGGTCGGCTTTGGGTCTGCGAAACAATGGACTACCCCAATCAACTGCAACCCGCAGGGAAAGGGAGAGATCGCATCACCATCTGTGAAGATACCGATCACGATGGTCGAGCAGACAGGTTTACCGTGTTTGCTGACAAACTCAGCATCCCCACAAGTCTAACCTTTGCTCATGGTGGTGTCCTTGTTCATCAGGCACCCCACACCCTGTTTCTGAGAGATGATGATGGCGACGATCAAGCTGACACACGAAAGATTCTCTTCTCAGGCTGGTCAACAAGAGATACACATGCTGGCCCAAGTAATCTCCAGCAGGGCCTTGATAACTGGATCTATGGAATCGTTGGATACGCTGGCTTCAAAGGAACCATTGCCGGAGTGGAACAGAACTTTCGTACGGGCTTCTATCGATTTCAACTCTCACCTGGGGCCGATGGACCAGATGTCTCCGCGTTTGAGTTCCTGCGGAATACCAACAACAATTCATGGGGTGTTGGAATCAGTGAGGAAGGGCTTTTGTTTGGCTCAACTGCCAATCGGAATCCAAGTGTCTTCATGCCGATAGCCAATCGGTACTATGAGCGCGTACGTGGCTGGTCATCAAGTGTGCTTGGTTCAATTGCTGATACACACACGTTCAAACCAATCACCGACAAGATACGTCAAGTTGATCACCATGGCGGGTATACCGCAGGTGCCGGGCATGCGCTCTACACGGCTCGACGATATCCTGCTGCCTATTGGAACAGGACAGCGTTTGTCTGTGGGCCCACCGGACACCTTGTCGGCACCTTTGTTCTCAGTCCACAGGGTGCAGACTATCACGCAACAAGTCCTTTCAATCTTCTTGCAAGTGATGATGAATGGACCGCACCGATCATGGCAGAAGTTGGCCCTGATGGAAATGTCTGGGTCATTGATTGGTACAACTATATTGTCCAACACAATCCAACTCCGTCGGGCTTTAAGACCGGCAAAGGAAATGCCTATGAGACAAACCTCCGAGATAAACGTCATGGCCGAGTCTATCGCCTTGTTCATGGCTCTGATGACCAGAAGGCCATAGATCTTGGGAATGCAACTCCTCAACAACTGGTTGCTGCGCTTTCAAGCGATAACCTTTTTTGGAGACGTCATGCACAACGCCTCCTCTTAGAACGCGGCATGCCCGATATCGTGCCTGACGTCATCAAGCTGGCCAGCAGTACAACGATGGATGCGGTTGGACTCAACCCTTCAGTCATTCACGCGCTCTGGTTACTCCATGGCCTTGGCGCATTTGAATCACATCCTTCAGCATTGTCCTGCCTGCATGCAGCCCTCAAGCATCCTTCTGCTGGCGTTCGTCGAAATGCCGTACGGATGCTCCCTGCGACGGATGACTCCATCACTACGATTGTCGAGTCCGACCTTCTTCGTGACACCAACGGCCAGGTTCGCCTGGCGGCTTTCCTTGCGCTTTCTGACATGCCTCCGAACACGGTCGCTGGACAAGCCATTGCAAAAAGTTTGAGTCGTTCACAAAACGCTGATGATCGATGGATTCGGGATGCTGCAACCGCAGCGGCTGCGACTCATGTCCTGTTTTTCCTGACTGCAGCTGCCAACGACGACATCACGCCTGGTGTTTTGGAAAACACCGTATCGGTTGTGACACAACACATGGCACGCAGTGGCTATGCTGACATGCTTGACCCTGTCCTTCTTTCACTGGCTGATGCGTCACCAGAGTTTGCTGATGCCGTGCTCGCTGGTCTTCTGTCTGGATGGCCGGAGGATAAAAAAGTAGGTATCCCAGATGAGACCATTGATGGACTCATCACCCTCATGGCAAGACTTTCTCCATCAAGCCAGGGAATGCTTGTGCAGCTCACGAAGCGGTGGGGCAGTAAACGATTTGATCAGTATGCTGCAGAAATCGTTGCACGGCTGCTTGAAGACCTTTCGAGTGAAGATGCTTCTGATATGCCACGACTGGCCGCTGCTCGCCAGCTGATTGCACTGCGAGTGAATGACCCGGACATCATCTCTGCCATACTGGATAGCATGACGCCACAGATAGCTCCGGACGTTGCAAAGAGCTTGATTGATACGATTGGTAACAGTACAGCGCCAGATGCTGGATCACTATTGATTGATCGCCTTGACCAGATGACTCCTGCGACCCGCACGGTTGCAATTGCAATGCTCTTGAGTCGCCCAAAGCTGACACACGCACTTTTAGATGGCGTTGAGCAAAGGAAGCTCCAGCTTGCTGATCTCTCACTCGACCAGAAACAACTGCTCTCGACACATCCTGAACGCACCATCCGAGCACGTGCCAGAACACTTTTGAAAACAACGGGTGGAGGACTTCCTGATCCTGATCGACAAAAGGTTCTGGATCGCCTCACACCAGTGACCCAAAAAATGGGAGATGCAGTCGCCGACAAGCAGGTGTATGCAAAGCAATGTGCCAAATGCCATATGCACAGCGGTGAAGGCAAGATGATCGGGCCTGACCTCACTGGAATGGCTGTGCATCCGAAAATAGAACTCCTGACACATATCATTGATCCAAATCGTAATGTAGAAGGAAATTATCGCATATATACCGTCGTGACTGGGCAGGGCATTGTGTTGAGTGGTCTTCTTGCTTCAGAAACAAAAACAGCCATTGAGATCATTGATGCAGAGGCCAAAAAACATATTGTCCTTCGTGAAGACATTGCAGACCTGGTGGCATCACCAAAGTCGCTCATGCCAGAAGGCTTTGAAAAACAGATCAGCAGCACCGAACTGACCAATTTGCTTGCGTTTCTTACGCAACGCGGTAAATATCTTCCGATTCCATTGGATAAGGCGGCAACCGTTGTCAGTACCAAAGGAATGTTCTTTGAGGATGCGTCTTCTGTCGAACGCCTAATCTTTCCGGACTGGAAGCCAAAAACGTTTGAGGGCGTACCGTTTGTTCTTATTGACCCTCAAGGCGATCAAAAGGCCAATGTCATTATGTTGCACGGACCCCATGGATCCAAACCACCAACAATGCCAAAGGACATCTCTCTTCCATGTAATGCTCCAGCCAAAACAATCCACATGCTGAGTGGGATCAGTGGATGGGGTGCTCAATCTGCTGGACGAAAAGGGGTCTCGATGATTGTTCGATTGGAGTATGCCAATGGTGACATGGAAGACCATCCACTGTACAACGGTGAGCATTTTGCTGATTACATTCGCGTGATTGACGTACCAAAATCCAAACTCGCCTTCAAACTCCGGCAGCAGCAGATTCGATACCTCACGGTTCACCCGAAACGCCCACACGATACTATTAAAACCATTCGGCTTGTGAAAGGAACAGATCACACTGCACCAGTCGTGGTCGCCATCACTGCTTAAGGACCATAACAGTGGCCTCTTGGTGTCCTGCACCACACGCACATGATCATGCCACGCACACCACGACCATGAATATTCCTCACCTTGATTCAAAAGGGCATCAGGAAACAATAGACCAGCACACGTATTCGTTGACCATCATTCGGAGTATCATATATTCCATTCGCTAGACGATGCAGCGCATAGAGCACATGCATTGAGTGACACGAACACATCCACGCCCAACAAGTACCGCTTGCATCACGGATTTATTGCATATGAAAACAACGAACGTGCTTCTTCTTGTTGTCTTGGCGTGCCCAGTGTTTGGTGATGTCCAAAACTCAAACCGTCAGGCAGCACCTTTGGAGTACGATGGTTCCGTGCCGAAACCCACAGTATCAGAAATCGCATACGGCACGCATGCAAGAAACGTCCTTGATTTCTGGAAAGCAGAATCTGACACACCGACTCCAGTGGCCTTTGTCATTCATGGCGGCGGCTGGAGAGGAGGTTCAAAGGAACGACTCAACAGATTTGTTGATCCAAACGCCTTATTGACGGCAGGTATATCAATTGTCGCAATCAATTACCGATATGTGACGGATACAGAAAAACCACCAGTCAAGGCACCGCTTCATGATGCCGCCCGAGCCATTCAGTTTGTCCGGAGCAAAGCCAATGAATGGAATCTGGACAAAGCTCGGATTGGTGCTGCTGGTGGCTCCGCCGGTGCATGTTCCAGCCTCTGGCTTGCCTTCCACGATGATCTATCAGAGCCCAACAGCCCAGATCCGCTCTCCCGCGAATCTTCACGGCTTTCTTGTGCCGCCGTCATAGGAGCACAAACCACCTTGGACCCTCAACAGATGGTGGAGTGGACCCCAAATAGTCGCTATGGCGGACATGCCTTTGGATATTCATCTTTCCAGGAATTCCTCAAAGAACGAAATACGATTCACCAGTGGATCGCAGAGTATTCCCCGTACGCACTGGTGACAGAAGACGATCCCCCGATCTATCTGGCATACGGGTCACCACCGTCCCTTGGAAACGAGCAAAAAGACCCCACGCATACCTCCAACTTTGGAGTCAAACTTCAGGAACACTGTGAGGTAACGGGTGTCGTTTGTGAACTTGTCTACCCCGGTGCTCCTGAGGTGAAACATGACAGCCCAACGGCTTTTCTCATCACTCACTTGAAGAACCCTTAAGCGTTATATTTTCGTGTCTCTATTCAGATCAGTATGTTCCCATTGATTGTCTACGGAGTGACCAATGCTACGACTCGTTATGACATGTGTTGTTTCAATCCCTTTTCTCACCACACCTCTGTTTGGTATGGATGTGATTGATGCGTTTGCATCAAGTGACCATTCACAACGAGAAGCAGAGCGGGGCGACTGGCAGTTTCACGATGGCATGGCATCAGTCGTTGCCGACCCGGAACTCTACAAGAAGTATGCAAATCATGGCCCAATACTGAAATGGACTGTTGATTGCTCACAAGGAATCACCTCATTTGACATGCATCCTTCTGAATGCCAGCGAGTTGTTTTTACGCTCAATGGTGATGGACACGTCTTTCGAATATCGTTGATTGATCCAGAAAAAGGCATGACACCTTTCCAGAAAAAAGGAAAATCCCGAATGATTGCCTGGGCTGAAAAATCATCAAAAGAAAACAAGGGGACTCTTTTCAGCCAAAGGGCTTCCCAATGCTCGGCACCCTCAATAACACGTGGACAACTGTTCGCGTTTCACTTCAAGGGGAGACTGCGACGATCACCATTGGTGATTTTCAAGCAGAACTCACGCACCCTGCAATGAAGCGAGAAAAAAAACAGATCACACTGTCATTTGCATCTGGGCGTTTTCAAGTACGAAATTTCGCCTATCACGCGAAATGAAAAAGAATTAAGACAGTGCATAACTCACACAACAAGAGGACAACCAATCAGTTTGCTCTATCGTGCGGAAGCATGTCGATCACCAAAGGATAGTGGTCTGCCGCATAGCCTGACGGAGGTTGATCTTTTCGGTAGTCATACGAGTCACCAGGAAAAAGCGTGCCGACAATCTGGAAGCTGTGATCAACAATTTCAGCATCTGCATTTGGGTGAATCATCATGTAGTCAAGAACTCTATCTGACTCGTGGGTACGGAAATAGTCCCGTGTGTTTCCAGTTGTTTTCCAACGATGGTTATAGGCATTTATAAATCCAGCGTCTTGATAAACAGCCAAAGATTTATCAAATGGACCTGCATTGAAGTCTCCAACAACCAAAAGATTGAGGTTGGGTTCTTTTGCAAGTCTCCTTTGAAGGAGCTCAACAAGCTGAAGGGCCTCACTCTCGCGTTGCCTTCGGTGCCAGCCAGATTTATGATGCACCACAACAACTGTTATTTCATAATGCTGGGCATTCGCTCTCCCTGGAATCTTAATGTCGACCATGAGAGGACTCCGCTGAAATTGCGTTGGTGGTTCACCGTCTTCATTCCACCCCTCACCTGTTTTGAGCTCCTCCATATCCGTCAGATCTTCATTTGCCCAAGTAGTCGCATGTGAAATTGGAAACCTGCTGAGAACACTCTGTTCGATACCTCGATAATATCCAACATCACGGCTTGCCAGATATTCATATCCCATATCAGCCAAATACGTATCTCGAAACCAACGCAAGGCTTCTTCACTTTCAACTTCCTGCAGGCAAAGAATATCTGCATCAATTTGTTGGATCACTTGACCGAGACACTCGCAACGATTTTGGGAAGTCACCATCGTGATATCATCAAATTCTCCCTGTAGAGCAGGGTCGTCTTTTGCATCAAAGAGGTTGAGGACGTTATATGATGCCAGTCGTATCGCCTTGTCAGGTCTAGGAAGCGGCTCTTTCCGTCCATATCGTATTTCCTCCGCATGAAGAATCGGGAGCACAAGGAGAAACGTACCGTATAACAGAAAGGACAACAGTCCTGGGTGACGATTGTTTGTCCAAGATAGTGCGCGGCTATCTTCGCAGCTGGCAATGGGCATCCTTGTACACTTTCTCAAGTATCATTCGTTCATGAGCATCATTGGGTCGCCCCTGAACTCATGATACTAGTAAGAAACTCCATAGATTCAAACCAAAGCCCGCAACGCTAAGGCATATTGTTGATTCACGATGCATCAGCACGTCATGACTATGTTTCAGCCACATTCCCTAGCAGTTGAGTCACCTGCAAATGGCAAGTGGGAAACTAATCAACACTCACAATTTCACCACAATTCTTCGACATTAAGCCGGTCACAATATTCTTGTCTGTACTCTCATTCAAAAAATGAACAGAGCCATCACACATCAATACTGATGCACCAGAAGGGTGATCTGACAACAAGGGCGTATTAACCTCTTTCCAAACATCACTTGGATCAGGATTAATGATAGCTGGTGTCGAATTATTATGGCCAATCTCCGAACAGTTGAGCCCCGAAGCCCAGACACCTCGCGCACTATTATTCGAGCCGCCCCTGAGACCACTACCGGTAATTTCACAGACGACAACCGTCTTTGAGAGACCATCCGTTATTTGAGAGAACCGTGTGCCGCCATCAAGATTATCTGCGTTCTTTCTTAGCAGAACACCACTATGTTCCTCATACCTATCACCATTTGGCTTCAAAAACTGCGGTTCATTATGATTCGGTCCAGCATTGCCGAAATAGTCTGTACAGGCCATGCCTTCATATTGCCCAGCTGTAACAATAAAACCATTTCTTCGTGTGGAATCTTCCCGAGCCGTCGATGGACATAAATAGGTTGGGATTTTTGTGTGGGTAGCATTCTCATTAATTTTATCAATGAAATTTGCAGCCAAATAAAGACGTGAATCACCTGAAGCAACATCTGGATCTGCAACGGCATCCCACGTTGCTTGTAACTGACTCTGCTCCATGAAGTCCAGAAAAAAGCTAGACCAGCCAACCGTTTTGAAATTACTCTGCTTCACACGTCCGGGTGGAAAACGCTCTTTCCTCGCAGTCGCAAAATTATGCATACCCAGACCCATCTGCTTCAGATTATTTGTGCAATTGGCTCGACGCGCAGCTTCTCGAGCTGACTGTACTGCTGGGAGTAGAAGCCCAATCAAGACCCCAATAATGGCAATCACCACTAACAACTCAACAAGCGTAAATGCCTTCTTTGCCATATTCATACGATCACCTTTCATGCCGCCTCTGGTTTTGTGGATGGTGTGATACACAACCATTTCCTGAATTGATTTGACTCTTCGTACCTACCAACCGATCCCAATACATCCAAGGAAAACACGATCCAGCTCGATTTTCCATGAAAAAGTCACTCGACTTCTTCGAGTATATAAATAAACGCCAACAATATCTTTAACTTTTATCGTTTCTCTCGACTGGCAGCTCAGAGAACGCTTTTTTACAATAAAAATCGATGTCTGATCACTTTTCACTTGGAAAAGCAGCGACTTTCAGATAGCACAGGCTTTGTATCTGGATGCAGGCTGGCGTCTTTCCTTGGATACCATGGTACGAATCGTCATATTTTTACTGATAAGCTCTTTCGGGCTCGCTTCCATGCTGGGGCATGCCGGGTTCCACGTTCTTGGCCTGCACTCGCACTGTCACGCTCACCTCACGCAATGTGCTATCTCCTCTGATCTTGATGGCAATCATAGCTGCCACCACGACCATGCTCACCATGAAGCTGATCCTGCAGGCTCAGACTACAAGTGTCATCACCACCATCACCACCACCATCGCCAGATTCCCATTTCTCAAGACACCTCTGACGATTGCACAATTTGTCAGTTTCTTAGTCTTGCCAAAGCACACAGTGTGCACACTCCTGCGCTTCATTGTTTTTCAGCAATCGTGCCCGATACATTGGTCACTCCAAATGACATTGACCTGTCATTTGATTTCTCTCTTCGGCCAAGGCCTCGTGGTCCACCAGTGATCTTCGCATAACAGTGAAACTGTCTCCGACGATTATTGTGCTCATTTCAGTTGCCTTCCTTGGTTTCTATGCCCAGCAATGCAAATGAGCAGCGATCATTCGGTGCTGCTTTCTATACGTGTTGCAATGGCAACCATATGAGATTGATTTTTAAACAAGACTGGTTCAGATCTTTTATTCAAATTTGTATTTGGAGTTTTCATTATGTTGTTTCAGACCTTGCAGATTTTTCATCACCGGGAGCACGTCAAACGACGTGGATTTACCCTTGTCGAATTGCTTGTTGTTATTGCCATCATTGGTGTTTTGATTGGCCTTTTGCTACCGGCAGTCCAAGCTGCCAGAGAGGCTGCCCGACGGTCTGCCTGCACCAATAATCTCAAACAGGTTGGCCTTGGGATACACTCCTACGCTGACGCCAATCCTGAAACCTTCCCAGTAGGATGGGTCGGTGAATACGAAGATGGTCAGATTCACGGCGATGAAGGGGAAGGCTGGGGATGGAGTTCACGAATCCTTCCACACATTGAAGAAATGAATTTGTATAACCAAATCGATTTCTCTCAGGCAGTTGGTGATAGCCCTGCAGCAGTGAGAGCTACTGTTGTTTCAGCATTTCTGTGTCCATCTGATGCATTTGCCCTGAATACTGTTTTTAACCCAGGCGCAGCAAGTGGTGCAGGCAATGGCGACGATGCTCCTGACGCAACAGCTGGACCACGGCAGTACTCTCGCTCCAACTATGTTGGAAATTTTGGTTCAAAACATATTGTTGACCATGGTCATGCGCATCCAGACAGCGCGGGAAGCCGTCAGGACGATGACGACGACGGACTCGCGGCAAGCGCGGGCAATGGGATTTTCTTTACTGGCTTAGAAGATGG
>PVBE011980183.1_pt1 | contig 10800 bp, 9 predicted proteins | sample 1631181 | NCBI WGS metagenome assembly PVBE01 (sample SAMN08397723, study PRJNA350692) | Marine metagenome, whole genome shotgun sequencing project. | isolation source: water | place: Pacific Ocean | collected 2012-04 | reverse complement strand
CAGTGCAGGAGCTTTGCCGGTTCCAATCGAGCTGATCAGTCAGCAAACGGTCGGGCCGACGCTTGGCGCTGAGTCTCTCGCTCGGAGCATCGACGCCGCCCTCATCGGTCTCGCTCTCGTGGCGCTGTTTATGGTCGCCTACTACCGCCTTGCAGGATTGCTCGCGGTGATTGCCCTTCTTGTTTACACCTCAATCAACCTCGCGCTCTACAAGTGGCTCGGCGTCACGGTGACGCTTGCTGGAATCGCTGGGTTCATCCTTTCGATCGGAATGGCCGTTGATGCAAACGTGCTGATCTTTGAGCGACTGAAGGAAGAGTTGAAGAGCGGCCGCGATCTTCCAACAGCGATCGATGAAGGATTCCGCCGCGCGTGGACATCGATTCGAGATGGAAACCTTACGACCTTGATTGCTGCCGCGGTGCTGTTCTCGATGAGTACGAGTTTCATCAAGGGTTTTGCCCTGACACTTTCTGTCGGGATCCTGATCTCCATGCTCACGGCCATTTTCGTGACACGACTCCTCTTGCACTGGATGGCTGCGTGGAAACTCACCAAGAGCAAATGGCTTTACGGCGGGGGACCCCGCAAGTAGGCCATACTTCCTATTGTTCCTATACTTCCTATGCGAAAATTCGATCTCATTAAGCGCTCCAAGATCTGGCTGAGTTTCTCGTCCCTGCTTGTGATTGCTTCGATTGTGAGCGTTGCGACGCTTGGACTCAACCTCGGAATCGATTTTACCGGAGGGAGTCTTCTTGAGGTCGCGTTTATCGGGGCTGAGGTGGAGGAAGTATCTGATGTTGTTGCAGAAGATGAGGTTGGTGAAACGGAAGAAGCGGTGGAGGAGGCGGAGGTCATCGAAGAAGTGGTGGAAGAGACTTCGCTTGCGGAAGTGTCCGAAGAGGCAGTCCGAACGGCGCTCGAGGAGATCGGATACAGTCCGATTGTGCAGGGAAGCGGTGAAGGAGAGCTTTTGATCCGGCTCGAGACGATCTCACAAGGACAACACGATACGATCATCGAGACGCTTGAAGGACAATTCGGTGAGATCGACGAATTGCGGTTTGAGTCTATCGGTCCTGTGATTGGAGAAGAGCTGACCCGTTCATCGATTTGGGCGATCGTGCTTCTGCTCATCCTCATCGTTCTCTACGTTGCTTGGGCGTTCCGCAAAGTTTCAAAACCGATTGCGTCTTGGAAATACGGCCTCCTCACGATCGTTGCCGCAGCGCACGATGTGATTATCCCCCTCGGTGTATTCGCTGTTCTCGGAACGGTGTTTGGATATCAAGTTGACACCGCGTTTGTGGCGGCGATGCTTACCATCATGGGGTATTCGATTAATGACACGATCGTTGTTTTCGACCGTACGCGTGAGAACCTGATCAGTCATCGATTGAGTGATGCGTCGTTCGCGAGCATTGTGAATACGAGCGTGATGCAAAGCTTTACCCGCTCTGTGAACACATCTTTAACCACGCTTCTTGTGCTCCTCGCGATTTTCTTCTTTGGCGGGGAAACTGTGCAGACGTTTGTCCTCGCGCTTATTATTGGAATCATCTCGGGAGCGTATTCATCCCTCTTTCTTGCAAGTCCACTTCTCGTTTGGTGGGAAAAGCGTTCGCGGAGGTAGGAATAAGAAGAATAGGGACGATAGGAGGAATAGGAAGATATTATGAAGAGCGGCTGAGGCCGCTCTTGTGTTATACTTAGCACACTTATCTCCCCAATCGTTGCGACTATTTTCTCATCAATCACAACGTATTTTACAATGACCCATCCCGTGGTTCTTGCCGGGCACGCGGTGCTTGTGATTGGCTCCATCGCCGTCACCTGGGTACTGCTTTGGGGTTTTAAAGAGGTATGGGTTTACTACAAGCAAGGGAAATATTGGATGGCGCTCAAGTGGTATGTCTTCGAGGTGAACGTTCCGCAAGACGCAGTGCAGACACCGATGGGAATGGTGAACTTTTTTACGAACATCGCTGGGAGCAAGTCTGCTATCACGTGGAAGGAGGGATTTCTCAACGGAAAGTTTCAGGCCTACTTTTGCCTCGAGATTGTCAGTAACAGTGGTGAGATCAAGATCTATGTTCGCGTGCAACAAAAATACATTGATCTTTTTCAGGCGTCTCTTTACGCGCAGTATCCAGAGGCATCGATTATCGAAGTCGAGGACTATGTCGACATGATCCCAACGGATTATCCAAATGAAGAGTACGATCTTTTTGGAAGTGAAATCGTCCTTCGGAAACCCGACTACCTTCCGATTAAAACATTTGATCTTTTTGAACATCAGGGAGAGAAAGATCTCCGTTTCAAAGATCCCATGCTTGGATTGTTTGAGAGTCTTGGGAAGATGCGAACCGGGGAACATTATTGGATGCAAATTTTGATCATGCAGCCAGATGAGCAGGATTGGAGAAAGGACGGAATCAAATTCATGAATGAGCTGTACGGAAAAACTGAGAAAAAGAAAAAGGGTTGGTTTTCGGAAAGTTTTGGCTGGCTAATCACAGGTGCCATCGAACAAACGGTTGGAATGGTGATCGGTGGAGGTGAAGAAGAGGCTGGGCCGGATGATTTCCGCATGTTTAAAATCACACCGGAGGAACGCGACCAAATCGACGCCGTCCAGCGCAAGGTTGCCGGCCTCGGTTGGGCAACGACGATTCGATTTGTGTACTGGGCTAAAAAAGATGTTTTCAGAAAGGGGACCATAGCCTCGATGACCAAGGGGTACTTCCATCAATTTGCTCATTTGAGTTGGAACAAGATGGGAATTCATCGAGAATCCACCACAAAGGATGACTACTTCTGGCAACGATGGCAGATGCCGATGAAACAAAAGCGGATCGCAGGTCGATATCAAAGTCGAAGCTTCAGTAGTGGTTCGACGCCTTTCATCTTGAACTGCGAAGAGCTTGCGACGCTCTTTCACTTCCCGCCAGCGGATGCTCGTACGCCGGTTCTTTCGCAAATCACCTCGCGGCTTGCTGAAGCTCCGCAGGAATTGACGTTCGCTGGTGAGGATGTTCCGACACTTCCAAATTTTGATGCTCCTCCCGGGGCAGAAGTAGAGAAAGCTGCCGTGCGTCAAGCGAAGGTCGGCCCACTTGCGACACCATCCCCAACTGCGCCGACCGGTCAACCCCGGGGGACTGATTCCGCTCCGCTACATCCGACCCTCGGGGTTGTGAGAGATGCTCCGCCTCTGCGCGAAGCTGCGCAGCCATCGTCCGTCCAGTCGCCGAGCGTAGCGACTGGTGAGCGAATGCCACAAGTTGGCATGCCTGCACCGCTTCCGCCAGGGCTCGATCTTGCCGATGAACCAATCGAATCAGCTAACTCACCAGAGAACCTTCCGACATGAAGTATCCTCATGATCACGAAAATGACGTGATTTACTTCGGTAAAACCAACTTCCGCAATTCCATGCGTAAGTTTGGGATTAAAACGGACGACCGACGTCGGCACATGTACGTGATCGGAAAGACTGGAATGGGAAAATCGGTGCTTCTCGAAAATCTGATTCTTTCCGATATCTACGCCGGGCACGGAGCTTGTTATATCGATCCTCACGGGGACACCGCTGAGAAGCTTCTCGATTACATTCCATCCTGGCGTATTAACGATGTAGTGTACTTTAACCCATCTGACGTTGAACACCCAGTTGGATTTAATATTCTCGAGGCCGTAGATGAATCCTCGAAGCATCTTGTGACAGCCGGACTCATGGGTGTGTTTAAAAAGATTTGGGAAGGGGTGTGGAGCGCGCGAATGGAGTACATCATGATCAACACGATCATGGCGCTCATGGACACGCCGGGAACAACGCTTCTTGGAATCAATCGCATGCTTTCCGATAAAGAATATCGGACCATGATTGTGAATAACATTAAAGATCCTCTCGTTAAACAGTTTTGGGTTCAGGAGTTTGCGCAGTATGCAGATAAGTTTGCGACCGAGGCCGTGGCGCCGATCCAAAACAAAGTCGGGCAGTTCACCAACAACGCCATGATTCGAAATATCATTGCGCAAGGAAAGTCCACCATGAACTTTCGTAAGATCATGGACGATGAGCAAATCTTCATCGTGAACCTATCAAAGGGACGCATCGGTGAGGATTCGATGCGGCTTCTTGGAGGAATGATTATCACCAAGCTGCAGATGTCGGTCATGGAACGTGTCGACATGCGGGAGGAGGATCGTCGAGATTTCTACATGTATGTGGACGAGTTTCAAAACTTTGCGAACGAGTCGTTTGCTTCGATTCTTTCTGAGGCGCGTAAATATCGCTTGAATCTTGTCATGGCGCATCAGTACATCGCCCAGCTTACGGAGGAGGTGCGCGACGCGGTGTTTGGAAACGTTGGAACGCTCGTAACGTTTCGGGTGGGTTCTCCGGATGCGGTGTTCATGGAGGCAGAGTTTATGCCGCGGTTTGTTCCAGAGGACATCATTAACCTGCCAAAATACACGATCTATCTTAAGTTGATGATTGATGGTGTTACGTCGATGCCGTTTTCCGCTGGGACATTGCCGCCAATCGCGCAGCACACCGGGAGCGAGGCACGCGTGGTTGCGCAGTCGCGAGAGCGATACTCTGGCGATAAGGCAAAGATCGAAGAGCATGTGTCGAAGTGGAGTGGATTTGGAGAAGATGTCGATTTAGATGAGGAACGCGCGAAGGTACGTGTCAAAAAGAAAGAAGCAAAGAAAGATCGTTTTTCGCACGCCTACGATTGCACGCGGTGCAAGAAGACGTTTAAGCTTCCCGTTGAGCTCGATCGCACGCGGCCGATTTATTGCGAGGACTGCATGCCTCTTATCAAAGAAGAGAAAGAGGCGGCAAAGAAGAGGGGGAATCAGGGAAAACGGAAACGCGAACAGGCAAAGAAAACACCCGCAACGCCGCCAAAAGTATCTGATGGCGAGGTTGTTGTAAAAAAGGTTGAGGAAACCGCATCGCTCGCGGACTTAAACAAAGACACAACGGTCGCGGAAGATGCGGGTAAGTCTGAGAAAAATGAAGAACCGCCAAAGCAGTCAGATGATGCGCCAAAGGCGAGGCAGGTGATTCGCCTTGGTTCGCTTGAGCCAAAGGAAGATAAGGTCGAGCAAAAGAAAACGGAACCAAAGAAAGAGGAGTCAAAGAGTGACGCGCCAAAGCCGGAGCAAAAAAGAGAAGAGAAGAAGAGTGGCGATTCAGGATCGCGCGGGAGAAATCGTAGAAGGCGAAATCGAGGTGGTGGAGGTGGCGGCAAGGGTTCGTCTCAAAACAAGAAAGAAAACGCCAGCGGAGCTCCTGCTCCTGCTGCGACTCCGAAAGCCGAAGAGAAGTCAACGGCAAAAGTCGTGGAGAAGGGTGAGCGACTCACGTTTGACGTATGAGCATCTTGGAAGCGATCGTGCTCGGAGTCGTTCAAGGGATCACAGAATTTCTCCCCATTTCAAGCTCGGGGCACCTCCTGATTGTTCCTGAGCTTTTTGGTTGGTCAGAGCACGGGATGGATTTTGATGTCGCGGTGCATGTCGCGACGCTCATCGCGGTGATCTGGGTTTTTTGGGCAGACCTCACGCGCATGGCGCGGATGGTGCGCGAGCCGTCGAAAGAACGGACGCTTATTTTGAAATTGATCATCGCCACGATCCCGGTTGGAATTGTGGGGGTATTATTCTCGATGATGGACATGGATGGCCTTCGAAGTACGAAAATGGTTCTCAGCGGCCTCATCGGATGGGGAGCGGTGCTGTGGATAGCTGACATCGCCTCGCATAAGTGGAGGCGTCACGTGAAACGTCCCGAAGACGTCTCTTGGTGGCAAACGATTTTGATTGGCCTTGTTCAAGCCCTTGCGCTTCTTCCTGGAACATCACGCTCAGGAATCACGATGACGTTTGGACTCTTTACTGGACTCGATCGAACTACAGCCGCACGCTTCTCATTCCTCATCGCTATTCCTGCACTCACGGGCGCAGGCCTTGTTGTCACCCTCGACGCAATGCAAAACGGTCTCGAGACGGGGGTGATTCCACTGATCGTCGGATTCGTCTTCGCCTTCCTCTCCGGCGTCGTCGCGATCAAGTTCCTCCTCAGCCTTGTGAGTCGCACCAGCTACGCTTGGTTTGGAGCCTACCGCATCCTCCTCGGCGCGATCCTTTGGTTGATCTTGGTGTAATCGACGGTTGTCAGGCGTCGTGATAATCTAATTTTATCAGCTAATCGCTAAAAGCTATAAGTTAATCGTATGGGCTTTTTCATCGTTCTCGTCGTCATCGTTCTCTTTGTACTGCTGATTAGCATTCGGCAGATCAATGAATACCAACGCGGCGTTAAATTTCAAATTGGAAAGTATAAAACAACGCTCGTCCCGGGCTGGCGACTAGTCATTCCTGTTTTTCAAACCATGACCAAGGTTGATATTCGTGTGAAAGCTGTCGATGTACCGGATCAAGAAGCGATCACGAAAGACAACATCTCGGCACGCATCAATGCGGTACTTTATTACAAGGTCGTCGATGCGAAAAAGGCGATTATCGAAGTCGAGCGCTATCGTCATGCCGTGAGTCAGCTCGCGCAAACGACGATGAGGAACGTTGTGGGAGAGCTTGAGCTCGATGAGCTGCTTACCAAACGTGAGGCGGCATCGAAGAAGATTCGAGATATTGTTGATACACTCACGGACCCGTGGGGGATCAAAGTTGATAACGTGGAGCTTAAAGACATCACGCTTCCAGAAGATATGAAGCGCACGATCGCCAAGCAGGCCGAGGCTGAGCGTGAACGTCGATCAGTGGTGATTAAGGCTGAGGGGGAGTTCCAGGCGGCGGAGAATCTGCAAAAGGCAGCGAACATGCTCGCTGCGTCACCGGGAGCGCTGCACCTTCGAACCCTTTCAACGCTCAACGACCTTTCGTCCGATCAATCAAACACGGTCATCTTCGCCATCCCACTCGAGGTGGTAAAGGCGTTTGAGTCATTCACCGAAGGCGTCACAAAAAAGAAATGATCCCCGCAAAGAACCCTTACCGCAAACTCGTCCTCGTCTGCCAAAATCAGCGCGAGGGCGATTTGAATTGTTGCATGAAGCGCAAGGCCGGTGAGCTGTATCCAAAACTCAAAGAGGCGATCAAGGCGCAGTTTTCCGATGTGCGCGTATCAAGAACTGGTTGCCTCGGAAATTGCGGCACGGGGCCAACCGTCGTGATTATGCCGGATGATGTTTGGCTCGGGGAGGTGGGAGAAGGGGGTATTGCTGAGATTCTTGAGAAGCTAGAGAAATAAGGAGTTTTTTGCCCACAGGCCTGACAAAAGCCTGGTTTTTTGATACGTTTCTATCTCCGTGCCAGCCGGCGCTGGAGAGTTCCAATCCCAGGGTGTATTCCAATGTACCGTTTCCAGATCACGCTGCTCGCACTCGCGATCGGCGCTTCTCTCAGCTCCCCCGCCTATGCGGGCGGATCCGAAGATCCCGAGCCCACCGGTGACAGCCTGCTCGAACAGGTCGTCTCAGCCTTCGCGAACGAGGTCCGCAAGCGTGACGCCGAGCCCGAAGAGGCCCCGACGGCGACTGCCGCGACGCCGGCCGCTCCCGCTCCTGAACCGAGCATGTTGTTCCACATGACCAGCCTGCAGGTCGCGCCCGCGCTCCTGTACGAGCTCGGTGGCGAGCAGGAGACCCCGATGGCTCCCTCGGCGCTCGGTGCTCTGGTCGACACGCCCGAGGAGCTTGCCGCCTTCTACGAGGCGAACAAGGACGACATCGTCGCCCGGATCCGCAAGGAGGGCATCACGAGCGATGCCGTGCGCTACCTCGAGAGCCGCCGCCGGTTCTTGGTGGGCGAGACGGCCGAGATCGGCTACCGCATCGGCAAGTGGCGGAACGCCGGCTGCCACCGCAGCCGGACCTCGGAGTGCGATGCGCTCGCGTCGGAAGCTCGGATCTACAACATCCGCGACGACAACTGGGTCCGTGACCTCGAGCGGCGCGGGGGGCAGCCCCTCGTCGACGCATGGATCGCGGTCACGGATGACCTGATCGACACGCTCTCCTGAGGGCGGGGAGACCCTGCCCCTACCGTTCACTCGACGTTCACGCGTCGGGTGATTCTTTTTGTCCAGTCCAGGTTGGCATGGTATGGTTAAATCAAACGAACTAACCCAAGGCCTATGATTTCTCAGACCTTTTTCCGGCTGAGCGCCCTGTTCGCGCTCATTGCTGGTTTTTTTACTGCACCGCTTCTTGTGAGCGCAGCGACTCTCCCCATTCCTGATGATGTTCAATCAACGGAGATTGGCCAGAACGTCCTCGGAAACGGCTGGGAGCCAAGCGGTATTGTTTGGCATGAAGATCTTCAAGCTTACGTTATCGTGAGCGATGACGGAGTGATCGGCGTCCTCACTGAGGGTGGCGCTCTTCTTAACACGTGGTCAATTGGAGGAGATCTTGAAGCCGTGACCTATAATCCAGCGACGGGACTGGCATACGTTGCCAACGAAAGTAACGGAACTATCTCTGAATTCGACCTTACGTCAGGAAGTCTCACGGGGAACACTTGGAACGTCCAATCACTTGTCGGGAATCCAAGTAGCAATCTCGGCATCGAAGCGATGACGTTTGTCCCTGACGGCGTTCATCCGCATGGATCCACAGATCTCGGAGGCGTGATGTACATCGGGACACAGTCAAGCTTCTTCATGTTTGTGATCGAGCTTGATGATTCATCAAGCCGACTTGATCTCATCACCTTGCCAGACTTTGTCGTTGAAACATCTGGGCTCTCTTATGATCCGGCGACGGGATACATCGTTTCAGTGCATGACTCCTATGATCTCGGACGCGTTTGGACTCCGAGCGGGGCTATGATTGTAGAGATCGATCTTCCTGGTGATAATCAAGAAGGAGTTGCTACGCGTGTGGATGTGGCAAAAAATTCCGCTCAGATTACGATCACGGAGGATGCGGGTAGCGGCGCGTCAGAGATTTGGAAATACGATTACGAGCTCGACTTTTTCCTTCCCGAGTTTGCGCCAATCGAAGAAGGTCCAGACTGCGTGGCGGTCCCGGCAAACACGTCGAGCTTCCAATATCAAGCGATGACGGATTGTGAGCATTATGTTGAGTCAGATGGCAGATACGTCCGCGTGTATGATCAAAACGGTAATCAGGTCGCTGAGCGAAAGCTTTATCGAAAGACTCCGGCTGAGTTTGATCTGCACGTGACGGATCTCTATAGCGACGGAACGGATGATATTCTTATCGCCAACGTTCCACCAATTAGGCAAAATGGTCGCCTCTACGTGCTTCAATTCGATGGAACATCGCTCAAAAAGAAGGGTCATGCAAGGCTAGCGCTTTCCTCGAGCGATCGCACGCCAGAATTCACACACGCAGATGATGGTCTCGGCACCGTGATCGTCACGTACGGTCCGCAGCAAGTGTTGTTCTGGGTCAGTCCAAGTGGCCGAGCGTACGTTGAGCTTGAATCGACGCTATAGTTGCACAAAACAGATGAAGACAGCACCCGACGTTTCTGACGTCGGGTGTGTTTTATCCACATGATACTCTTGACGAGAACTGGATTTGGATGTGGTAAACTAGAAATACCATTCCCCGTCTAATTCATTTTTATCATGCAAAGTATGCGTGAAGTAAGTACAAATGAGATTCTTGACGCGTTGAATGGTTTCTCAGCAGAAATGGACCAACGGTTCGAGAAAATCGATGTGCGGTTCTAGAAGATCGACCAGCGTTTCGATCAAGTCGACGCGCGGTTCGAGAAGATCGATCAGCGTCTAGATAAGGTGGACGCCCGGTTCGACCGTATCGAAGCTGTCATGGTCACAAAAGACGATCTCGCGATCGCAATCGCTGGCGTTCGGTCGGAAATGGTCACGAAGGACTATCTCGATAAAAAGCTGAGGAGTCTGAGGGTTATCCCAGCTTAGAGAATTAAATATTCCCCAAACAAAAAAACATCGCCGATCGCCGGCGGTGTTTTTGCATAGAACTCAGGCAGCGCGCAATTTTATTTCTTCGTTTTTTCGTTGGTTTCTCTGTGAAGTAAAAAGTTCACCAGCACGTTTATCACAAGGGAGAAAATCGTTGCAATGGCAGGAACGACAATGAGAAGAACAATCCCACCATGAGACGCCCCGGGCGACATGGCAAGTAGTGTTAAGGTTGTCACGACTACCAGTACGATTGTGGTCCCAATTGTACTGAGGACGCGCCGGGCAGATGATTTCATGCGGGTGCTCGGGAGGTTCGATAGGGCAATAATGAAAAAGAAAGCGACATAGGCTGGCACCGCAAAGACGAGGAAGTCCGTAATCCACCCACGACTACTGACATCGACTCCGTATCGGAGGACTAAGAGCGGGGCGATGAGGGAAAAGATCGCGCTCAGTTTTACGAGACGTTTTATTTTGATATTCATATGAGCCCATCATCTCACATGTCAGAAAAGAGATCGAGAAACGTGAATAGTGAAAAAGAAAAACCGCCAGGATAAACCTGTCGGATTTTCTGGTGACCTACTGTATTGAGAATTGGAACACCATTATTCAGCATCTCAAGCATTGGTCAGAGACTTTGCCACATATTTTCGGAGAGAAAACCTTTGAGCTTTCAGGGTGAGCAGATCACCTCAAAACTCCAATAAATCAGCCCATTTCACCCTCAAAACATTGACAAAAGGGCTTTTTTATGTTATAGTAATTTTCCGATAACAGTTCGGAATCCAACCTTCAACCCTCGGCAGAGATGCTGAAATATCCGTGGTATAGCGGAT
>PVBE010429764.1_pt1 | contig 10800 bp, 11 predicted proteins | sample 1631181 | NCBI WGS metagenome assembly PVBE01 (sample SAMN08397723, study PRJNA350692) | Marine metagenome, whole genome shotgun sequencing project. | isolation source: water | place: Pacific Ocean | collected 2012-04 | reverse complement strand
CACGGCCTCCCGCACCACCGCCGTGATCCGGTTCGGGGTGCCGGGGCGCCGCCCGGCGGGGTTGCCACTCTGACCTTTCGCGTACGGCGCCATGCTCTGATCCCCGCTGTTAAGTGCAAAGGATAGCTAACGCTGACGCGCGTAGGCCCTGGCGGAGACGCGGCTCGAATTTCCCATCCCCTCTGATTCACTGGGCCGGACTGGCTTGCTTGGCAAACTGCATCATGGTCGCAAGGGAATCCATCAGCTCTTTCGCGAATTCTTCCGTGGCGGTGTAGATGGTTAGGCGCTCCCCGCCCGCGGCATCAAGAGCCTGGACAAAATAATGTCGAGCCGCACCGCGACCATACTCCTGAAGTCGGAGGTGCTCCAAAGTCTTGAAATACGTCGTCTCCGTGTGTGCGACCGTGGTGATCCCACCAGGCAATGGCACGAGAAATACTCCATCAGCAACGGTTCGATCGAATTCCATCCTAATTTTCTCGTCGGTTACTTCGACGTGATTGGGTACCCTCGACATCGAAGGATTGTTGGCGGCATGACGTTTTATCATTTTGACCCCACCCATCTCCTCGATACCGCGGAGGATCGTTTGTTTCGCCTGGTCGATTGGGACCTCCGAATGAGGCGAGTAGTCGATGGTCGTTGCGCAACCCGCTAGGAATGAAACCGTGGCGAGCGTGAGAAGTACACACCGTTTCATCGTGCCGTTTTCCAAGGCCGCCGCGACGGCCTTGCGCTGCTTGGAGTTCATAAGGGGTGGCCCTCGCAGATAGGAAGTTCAAGCTGCGTTTTCCTTGGGTCCGATAAGTAGGCATTCTGTCACATAGAGGGGGCGAGGGTAAGAGGCCCCGGTACGGGGCTGCGGCGATCAACACGAGCACGAATATCCTCATCGAACCACCTCGCGGGGTGCGTTTCGAAAGGCCACGATCATCGAGCTGCGCATGATTCCCTCCACGCTCATCCCCATATCAGAAGTCTACACCCGGACTAGGCTCGTCGAGCATAGGAAGTTCAAGCTGCGTTTTCGCAGCGTCGGATCAGTAGACATTCTGTCAAATCGGGGCGGGAGAGGGTACCGGGTCCCGACGCGGGGCCATTTCAACGGGTCGGTGGCGCTGGCGGTCGGGGTCTCGCTCGCATGGATCAACGGGTGCGGGTCAAGGGACTGCGCCCCTTCGGCTGGATCATCACCGGGGCCGCCGGGGAGTTGGGGCGGCCCTTGATTCCGTTCGAGGAGGTGCACCGCAAGTGGCTGGCGAAGAACGCACTGAAGCGCAACGATGGCCTGCGCTACGCGGCGTCCCAGCCCGTTTACTTCGACCGAGCCGAGAACCCGGAGTAGTCAATGTCAGTCGCGATCCAAGGCGTGGGCATCCCGCGCAGCGGGCACCACTTCCTCGAGCGCCTCTTGAGGAGCTACTTCAACGGTGGCGGAAAGCGAAGGATGCACTACTGCGAGTACTACCGATGCTGCCGGACACGGCCTTGCAAGAATTTCGACCCCGATTCGGCTGCCGACGCATTGGGCATGCACAAGTCTCACGACGAGATCTTGCGTGGGGGAGATCCCGACTACGAGCCAGTCCTCGTGCCATCGGGTGATCCCAAACACCTGATTCAGGTCCGACACCCCGTGCCGAGCACCATCTCGGACTACGAGAGGTACCTGGCCATGAAACCCGCCAGCGACGCGGCGGCGCTCGCCGAGGACCCGAACTTCGAGACGCAGTCACCGCGCACGTGGGAGGCGTTCTCCGTCCCGGAGGTGCTGTACCGCAAGACCTTTCTGGAGAAATGGATCCTCGACAACGAGTGGATCGATTCCCCCCGCCACCTTGTCCTGATCTACGACGATCTGGTCGCCGAGCCACGGAAACAGCTGGCAGCGGTGGTTCGTTTCGTATTCCCCGAAGAAGAGCCGGATTCCGAGGCGCTCGACCGAGCCATGAAAGACGAACCGGTCAAGCCCAAACGGGATCCAGGGGTGTTCGGGCACGCCGAGTCCCTCGACGAACTCCACACGCTGTGCGATGAGACCTGGGAAGCATGTATGGCTAGGCTCGGCGCCAGCACCTGACACCTGTCCCGCGCCGGCAATGCTCCGCGATTTCTCGAGGCGGTGCGTTGCTAGCACTTTCCCAAGATGCCGTGGGTCGCGATGCAATTCCGCTCCTTGAATCGACTTGCCGCTCATCTCTCGCCTACGCGCGCTTGCGTGTTCTTGGTCGCGTTCGCGCTTTTTCTGGCGGTCGATCCACGTCCACTCGGTGATACCGCGTATTCGATGCTCGTCAGCCACAGCCTTCTCGACCGCGGTCGCCTCGATCTCGACCCCTACTTCGCAGAGCCGTTGCAGCCCCTGGATCCGAGCCTCTATCCGGGCATGATGGGCGGCCGAATTCCGCATACGATCGATCGGGTCGCAGGCCACCTGTACTACTACTTTCCACCGGGAACCTCCGTTCTGTCGACGCCATTCGTCTTCATGTTCAATGCAGTGGGATTCTCTGTAGCCGACCAGGACGGACGCTACGCGTGGCGCACCGAGCGGAAGATCCAGCGACTCCTGGCCGCCGCCTTGATGGCGGCGTTCACGGTGCTCATGTTCGAATTGGCGCGCCTGATGTTGCCTCTGCGGTGGAGCCTCGTACTCGCCTGCGCGTCGGCCTTCGGGAGCCCCGTGTGGAGCACGGCTTCCCGGGCGATGTGGTCTCACACGTGGGCGATTTTCTTGCTGGGAGCAGCGGCCTACATGCTCCTTGCGGAAGCAGTCGGCCGCAGGCGGTGTCACGGAACTCTGCTCGGTACGTTGCTGGCTTGGGCCTACTTCACGCGGCCGACCTCCATCATCCCTGCCGCGGCGATCGGCGTCTACCTGCTCCTCCGTCTTCGATCCGAGCTTCCGGGCTATGTCGGCGCATTCGTCGGCTGGGGTCTCGGTTTCGTCGCGGCGTCCTGGTTCCACTTCGGTTCCGTACTTCCGCCTTATTTCCTGGCTGATCGTCTCGGGTCCGACACGTTCTGGACGGCACTCGTGGGAAATCTGATCTCGCCGTCACGAGGGCTCTTCGTGTTCATGCCGAGTCTGATTCTCGTTGTCGCGTTGCTCGTCCGGTATCGCTCCCGCGTCGAACACCGAGGCCTTCTGATTCTGTCTGGCTCGATCTGCTTGCTCCACTGGATCGTCGTTTCAACGTTTCCCCATTGGTGGGCGGGGCACTCCTACGGCCCGCGCCTGATGACGGACATTCTTCCATGGCTGGCCATCGCTGCCGTGCTCGGGACTCATGCCTGGTTGGCCACGACGGGTGAAGAAACGAGTCCTGCTCGAGCCGGGCAGTGGGTTGCCGCCAGCCTGATTGCGATCTCGGTACTCATCCATGGCGCAGGTGCGATCAGCGACCGCGCGCACGAGTGGAACGCGCTACCCGTCAACGTGGATTCCGCGCCGGAGCGGATCTGGGACTGGAGGAATCCCCAGGTTCTCTCGTGGCTTCTTCCGGTATCGGGGCCCGATCCCCTCCCTCGCCCCGATTTGACAGAATGTCTACTTATCGGACGTCGCGAAAATGCAGCTTGAACTTCCTATGCTCAGGCTTCTGATGTGGGAATGCGGCGCGTACGAAGATCTCGGCCGCGCCCCCGCCCGCATGCACACCGATGGTGGTAGGATCGCCGCAGGTCGATCCGCGAGTCTATCTGTCGCTCCTCTGACGAGTGCAGACGGGCATCCACCTCCTGATTCACCGGTAGATCGAACGTGAAAAGCGTGGGGAGTCGAGAGGTGAATACGGGATCGCAACGTGTTTCGGCTTCTCGTCCCGTCGCGCTGCCCGCCAGCGCGGGTTCCGCACTCGGGCGGGCTTTGTTGAATCTCGGGTTCGACTTCTACAGAATCCGCGTTCTCGCGACTTGAAGACATGATCCACCAACTGGCTCCGGGATCCGCACGAAAGCGAATCGCGATCATTCATCCGGGCATGGACGTGAAGGGCGGTGCGGAGAACGTGACTCTGTGGCTCGCCAACGGGCTGGGTCGCAGGGGTTACGACCTAACCCTGATTACCGATAGTTTTGATAAGGATCTCTGGTCTGCCGATCTGACTCGGGATCTCAAGGTGGTGTCGCTGCCGGGACCGCTCGTTCCGATCCGGTCGAATCGACTGCGTCGCTGGGGAAGTCTGCTCTTCCTCGCGATATCCATGCGCAACGTCGACTGGGTCGTCGGACAACAGTTCCCCACATACTCGTGGGCGACCGCCGCGCGCGCTCTGGTGGGCGGCCGGTGGAAGGTTCTCTGGCTCTGTCCGGAGCCCAACCGCCGACTGTATTTCGATGTCACCGACATCCATGCCCAGAACTGGAGGAGTCTGGTGCGGGCAGGCGTCGAAAATGAGCACCTGGATCGTGTCGTTGAATCCCGCACAAAGATTCGCCCCGGTCGCCGCCGAAGAATGAATCGCGACCGGCGCTTGGATCACGAAAGCGTCCAGCTCTGCGACCGGATATTCGCCAATAGCGAATTCACCGTCGACAATATTCGGGCCATTTTTGGTGTCGATTCCTCGGTGTGCCGGCTCGGTGTGCCGTTTCCGGCGGACCGGCCGTACGTTCACGGGGACTACATCGGTGTGCTCACGGCGCTTTCGCCGCTCAAGAACGTACACAACACGATCCGCGCGGTGCACGCTCTGATCTCCAGACCCGGATGTGAAGATTTGAAGCTGAAGATCGCGGGTGACGGACCCGAACGCGAGATTCTGGAGCGGATGGTGGCGGAGCGTGGCCTCGAAGAACGAGTCGATTTCATCGGCTATCTCGAGGACAAGGATCTCGCTGCGTTCTTCCGCGGCGCGCGGTTCATGGTCTACTGTCCGGTCGACGAGCCACTCGGCCTAGTGCCCATCGAAGCGCTCGCTGCTGGCACGCCCTCGGTGGTCTCTGATCACGGAGGCCCCGCGGAGACCATCGCGAACGGCAAGGTGGGCCTACACGCGAATCCACTGGACCCGGAATCGATTGCGGACGCGGCCGAACGTCTATGGCGGGACACCGAACTCACGCGGCGTTTTGGCAATGCGGGCAACGAACTGGTGAGGAAGCTGTACACACTCGACGGGTTCATCGATCGTTTCGAGACGATGCTTTTCGACGACGCCAAACGTTCGATCTAGTCAACGCAGACGGGACCGTGGACAATCCGTCAGTGGGCCGGCGCCAGCGGGAACGCCGCTATGCGATGGGGATGAAAGCATGGTTGCACGGGGGCTAGTGGAGCCGTCGCCTCCATACACCCAGCCCCAACAGCCCGCAGCTCTATTTGATAGAATGTCTACTCATCGGACCTAGCGGAAACGCAGGTTGAACTTCCTATGCTCAGGTTGCCTGTTTCTCGTTGGGAATGTCCGGAAAAAGAGGGCGCGAACGCACACGTTGCCCCGAGAGCGTTTCTCGACGAAAAAACCCTCGCTTTGATCAGTTCTTGTCCGCTAGTAGCTGCTTGGCGGCGGCGCATGAGCTAAGCGGTCCGGCCGTGGGCTGCTGAAGCATCCACGAGCTTCCTTCTCCAATGTGCCACCGCGACCAGGGTCAAGAGCGCAGCCAACCCCTGGAAAGCGGTGTCGGGCTCGGGAGCGATTTGGGTGAGGCACTCTTGGAGATCCGATTCCGTCTGTTCCAACGTCGCCAGTGCCGCGTCTCTTCCCGCGAGAGCGGTCGTGAGTGCCGCCACAGCAGAATTACGGTCTGTCTCGGCAGCATTGAGAGCGACATGCGCCGCGTCCCGTTCACCGGTAGGCTGCAGAGGTCATGGCAGATTCGGGCGTTCGACTGCTTGGGCTCGGCGACAACGCCGTCGATATCTATGCCGACAAGGGTGTCATGTTTCCTGGCGGCAATGCGGTGAACGTCGCGGTGCACGGAAAGCGCCTCGGCGCCTCGGCGGCATACCTGGGATGTCTCGCCAACGACACCTATGGCGTCTTGCTGGTCGACGCCATGACGGCCGAGGGAATCGACCTGTCGCACTGCCGTCGAATCGATGGCGAAAATGCTCATGTGCTTGTCAAGCATCGGAAAGGCGACAGGGTATTCCTGAAATCGACGCCGGGCGTACGCGGCCAGTACGAACTCAATGCCGACGATTTTGCGTATATCCAAGGCTTCGACACCGTTCATACCAGCATCGGCAGCGACAACGAGCCGGCGATCCCCGCCATCGCGGGTGCCGCCGCGCTACTGTCATACGACTTCTCGAACCGCTGGACCAAGGATCACATGGTTCGGCTTGGGCCGTTGATCGACATCGCCTTCGTGTCCTTCCCGGATCGCTCCGACGAGAAGTGTGCCGACGCACTGCGCGAGTGGTCGTCTTCAGGCGCTCGTATCGTCGTTATGACACGTGGCGAGGACGGGTCGCTCGCCTATTCGGACGGCACACTGTATCGGCAGGAGATCATTCCGGCCAAGATTGTCGACACGCTGGGCGCGGTGGATGGCTTCATCGCGGGATTTCTTATGACGTTCGTCCAGGGTGGCACCATTCCGCTGGCGCTTCGGAATGGTGCGCAGGCGGCGGCGGCAACCTGCGGCTCGCTCGGCGCCTTCGGCCGAGGCGTTCCCTTTGAAAAGGCAATTTTCAAGCCGGGGTCGCCGGAAAAAATCGGGGGGTGACCGAGACCGGACTATTCCGAGCAAATCACCGATTCACCGCGCCGGTTTCCGCAACAGTTGCGTCTATTCTCGTTGGTGCATTGCGGTAAAGCATGTGCTGAAGGACTCAATCGCGCGTCAAAAACTAGCACTGGCCGAGAATGGCAAATACATTCGAACAGAGTATCCAGGTTGCATTGGCAGCTGTTGCGAAGCGCGACCGGCTGTCGAACGTCTTCTTTGTCGGATGCGGCGGATCGTTCGCGCAAACGCATGTGGCGAAGTACGCTATGGACCGCGAGTCCAGGTCACTGTCCTGCGAGACTTACAACTCCGCCGAATTCATTGCTCGCAATATGCCCCGCCTGGGGCCATCCAGTCTGGTCGTCTTATGTTCGACCTCGGGTGACACGCCGGAAACCGTTGACGCTGCGACTTTCACGCGCCAACACGGCGCCTACACGATCGGCCTGACGACGAAACCGGAATCGCGGCTCGCCAAGGCCGTCGACAGCACGATCGGTTACGAGAACGAACCTTCGCAAGGTAGTCCGTATACCGTGGCCGCCAATCTGCTGCGCATCGTTTTCGGGTTTCTGCGTGACCGGGAGGGCAATCGCAAGCATGACGCCCTTGCCAAGAGCCTCGCGGCACTTCCTGACCTTGTCGCACGCGCACAGGCGGCTCAGGCCGATGATATGTTTCGCTGGGCGGCCGCCACGAAACGCGAGCCGGTTGTCTATACCATGGGCAGTGGGCCGAACTATGGCGTCACTTATTCCTTTGCCACCTGTATTCTTCAGGAAATGCAATGGATTCACTCTCAAGCGATCCATGCTGGCGAATATTTTCACGGGCCGTTCGAAATCACCGACGATTCGGTCCCCTTCATCATCCTGGTAGGTTTGGGTGACTGCCGAAAGATGGATCAGCGGGCACTCGATTTCGCCAAGAAATTCACCGACAAAATCCTGGTGATCGATGCCGAGCAGCTCGACCTTGCCGGTATTCACCCCGAGGTGCTCGACTATTTGCAGCCTCTCGTGTTCCTGCCGCTACTGCGCATGTATGCGACCCGCCTCTCCGAGGAGCGCGGACACCCGCTTTCAATGCGCCGTAACATGTGGGCGCTGGAATACTGATGGTTGGGGCCCCAGAAGCGCTTCGCTTGAGCAGAACCCGGTGTGGGGTTTCGCGAGGAACCCGCTGGCGCAAGGGGGGTGGCGGTCGAGTGGGAGAGCGGAGCCAGGCCTGGGACCCTCCGGGGGCCGCGAATTCTGGGGCCGTTTAGAGCCGGGAGCCGCCACAGGTGCCGCCGTTTGCAGCTTCCTGCAGCCCACTGCAAGGCAGGAGCTGTAGGTAGGCGTCACTTCTGGCGCCTGTGGCGTTCTGGGATCCTGAGCGGCGGGGGGTCGAATCCCTCCCGGCGGGCCACTACTTACGACGACGCACCTCCGCCGTACAGCCACGGCGTCGGGGTCAGCCGTAGAGCGCATCCACCACGTCCGCCGCCTCGCGCATCCGGCTCGGCAGTGCGTGGCTGTAGATGCTCAGCGTCACCGCGGGCGAGGAGTGCCCGAGGACCCCCGCAACCGTCACCACATCCTGACCGGCACCCAGAAGCGCCGAGGCGGCCGCATGGCGCAGGTCGTGAAAGCGGGTTCCCTTGGGCAGGTTGGCCGCGACTCGGATCGGCGTCCACACGCGCCGGTGGAAGTTGCTGCGCCGTAGAGGCGCCCCGTTCGCATCGCTGAAGAGAAGCCGCCCCGGATGGGGCGTGGCTCCGACCCGGTCCAGAAGCCGCTTGAGTGCCGCCACCGCGAAATCACTCAGCGGTACCGTCCGCTCTCCCGCCTTCGTCTTGACGGGTGCGAAGTATCGGTGCCCACTGCGCCGGTCCTCGGCGAGTTGCCGGTGGACGGTCACGAATCCGTCTCGAAGGTCCACATCGCGCCACTGCAGGCCCAGGACCTCACCAATCCGTAGCCCGTGAAGCGCAGCGAGCACGACCGTCGCCTCGTAGGCGTTGCCCTCAGCAGCTTCGAGCAAGGCCCCGACATGCTCACGGTCGAGCGTTACGCACACCTTGCGCTTCGCCGCCTTCGGCGTCTCCACCTTCGCTGCCGGGTTGTAGAGCAGCGTGTGCTCCCGCTCGGCGGCTCCGAGCGCGGTTCGCAGGAGTGCGAGCACCCGCTGGCGCGTACGAAGTCCAACCTTTCGCCGCGCCAGGTCGCTCATCCAGCGGCGCACGTCGCTGGGCTGCACCGCATCCAGCGGTTTGCGTGCAAGCTTCGTGGCCTTCACACAGCGGTCGATCAGGTCGCGGTAATCGGCCTTTGAACCTCCTATCCGGAAATCGCAGCTCTTGCGCTTCCTGTGAAGGGGACTTAGCGTCCCCCCCAGAGGCAGACTCGGACCGACCACGCAGCCTACTCGGCCGCTTGATTTTAGTTTCGGATTGAACCCGCCTTTGTCTCCGGTCCATAAGGGGCCGGGACCCATGAGGATCGCCCACGCGGATTCAGGCTCGGATGTCCCGAGAAGACCTCGCCCGATCATGGCTCCGCGTCGAAAATCGACCCGGAGGGAACAGGACAACCCATTGAGTAGTAAACTTTACGTTGGCAACCTTTCCTTCGATAGCACTGAGGACGACCTCAGAGAACTCTTCGGTCGACACGGCACCGTAGATTCCGTAGCCGTGATCATGGACCGCGAAACCGGACGCCCGCGCGGCTTCGCATTTGTGGAGATGTCGGAGAGCAGCGCCGCACAGGATGCGATTCGCGCCCTCGACGGCAATGACTTCGCCGGACGAAATATCAAGGTGAACGAGGCCCAGGACCGACGCGGTGGCGGCGGCGGTGGCGGTCGTCGCGACCGCTACTAAGAAGTAGGCAGCCGCTCGTACGGCCCGACGCCTGGCCAGATTCCCGTGGCGATTCATCTTCGCGCGGGGGTCTGGCCGGGCTGTGCGTTCTCAATATTCGTCCGCGTTGATATTGCTCAGCTTTTCCGGCCGACCCTTCAGATCCATCCGCGGATGATACACGCGACCAATTCCAATATTCAGACTCGTTCTGCGCCCCGCGATCGCGCAGAATCGCCTCCCCATGCGGACGCTGTTCGCCCTCTCCGTTGCTCTCCTTCGTAGTCTTCTCGCCCTGCTTCGAAGCCGCGAGGAGCAGACCATCGTCGAGCTAGCGCTGCGCCAGCAGCTCGCGATCTACGACCATGATCGGCCTCGACCGAAGCTCTCGCCGTTCGATCGTGCGTTCTGGGTCATGCTCTCCCGTCTTTGGCCTAGCTGGAAGAATCATCTCGTAGTAGTTCGGCCAGAGACCGTCGTCCGCTGGCATCGTGACGGATTTCGCCGTTATTGGCGATCGATCTCGACGCCTGGACCTGGACGGCCGCCGATCTCGGACGAGACGAAGGCCCTCATCATCCGGATGGCCACCGAGAACGCTTGGCGTGCGGGGAGAATCCAGGCTGAACTGATGAAGCTCGGCATCCGGGTCAGTATCGCGACCGTCTCGCGCACGAGCTCTCCATGCGGATTTAACATCACTCCCATACCCAGACGTTCTGCTAAGTCCCGATGGGGAGTCGCGTCGCGGGCGGCCCGCTCAGGCTCACTCTGCGAGCGAGAGCCTTCCCACGGCGTCCATTGCCACGCTTCCGATGTACAGGTGATCGGCGTGCTCGAGCGCTCCACTCGAGCTGATGAATCGGCGCTGGGCGTCTTGAAGATTGCGGACGACATTGCCGTCGAGATCCAACGCGATGATGAAGCCCGGGGATCCGATCCAATGCGAGTCAGAGTCGGGAAACATATCGGCGACACACTTGGCGATGAAGTTCTTGATCCAGGGGTAGGGCTGTATCCAGTCCGCCAGGGTAATTCGGTCCCCCACCATCGCGATCCAGAATCGATCCCTTCCCTTGAACTGGATGTCGTCAGGCATCGCTGGGAAGTTCTCGGCGAAGACTTCGGTGGTTCCGGCCTTCGGGCCTTTTAGCCAGTGCCGCAGGGTGCGGTAGCCCAGAGTCTCATTGGTCGGGGAATAGGCGTCGTTCGGCCCCAGCGCGACGCCATTCGGGAAGCGAAGATTATCGAGCACGGTACGAGCCTCGCCGCTT
>PVBE012292851.1_pt1 | contig 10801 bp, 15 predicted proteins | sample 1631181 | NCBI WGS metagenome assembly PVBE01 (sample SAMN08397723, study PRJNA350692) | Marine metagenome, whole genome shotgun sequencing project. | isolation source: water | place: Pacific Ocean | collected 2012-04 | reverse complement strand
TGAAGAGGGTTCTATGTATAGCGCGGCCGAGCATTAGCCTTCGTTGGGGCTCTGCCTGGATCGGCCGCGCTATACATAGAACTCGTTGAACTAAGCCGCCTGGCTCGCAGGATCGTTCTTGGGGATTCGAAGGCTGAAGGCGGACCGGGTGCTGCCGATAAGCGGCGTGGGGCCTCGATTGGGGTCGTGTTCTCGCGAGGACATGCCGCGCAAGGCAGGCGAGTAGTCGAGACGAAGGGCCGCCTTGAACCCGCAACCCGGGCTGCCCGCGCGACGGTCCCCGGCCGCGGCGTTAGGCAGTCTCGGGATCGAAGCTCTGGGTCGTTGTACCGGGTCGCTCATGACGAGTCGTTGACCTCGACGCGCCGCGGATACAAAAAGAACCAAGGCACTCGGTCGATCTCGGCGACGACCGCCATGCGACCTTCTCGGCATGCGGGACATCGCTCGATATCGACACCGAACCGCTCGAGAAGTTTTTCGCGTCGATTTTGCGGCGCGTGTTGTTCCGGCGTGGGCGCGGCGAGCAAGTCCCGACAGCGTGCGATCTTCTCCTTTCGGTTTCGATTGGCAAGGAGACCGTAATGCCGGATCCGCACGAAGCCCTTGGGCAGGATGTGGAGCAGGAAGCGACGGATGAACTCCTGGGCATCGAGGTACATGACCTTCTTCTTGTTGGCGTTCGCGGAGTCGCGGTAGCGGAACGCGACGCGATTGGGCTGGATGCTCAGGATACGATGGTTCGAGATGGCGATGCGATGTGTGTAGGCGCCGAGGTAGGCGAGAACACGTTCGGGTCCTGCGAAGGGCGGCTTCGCGTAGACGACCCAGTCGCGGCTGCGAAGCGTGTGGCAGAGCTTCGGAACGGAGGTGTCGTCGCCGAGTTTTCCGCTTTCGAAGGCGCGCAGGAGGCCTTCGAGGAACTTCCCTCGGAAGACCTTGGACAGGGCGCGTACAGGAAAGAGAAAACCCTTGGAGGGCGGCGTGAGAAAGTTCTGTTGGTTCGAGGACAGCGCACCGCCCGTGACGACGCAGTGCAGATGTGGATGCAGAGAGAGGTTCTGTGCCCAGGTGTGCAGAATCGCCGTGATGCCGAGTGTGCCGCCCTCCGTCTTTCCGGAGAAGTGACGCCGATCTTGAGCAAAGGCGGCGAGTGTCGCTGTCGCAGCGCGGAACAGGAGATCGTAAACGATCCGTGGTCGGTACAGCGCCAGGGGACAGAGCTCGTGAGGCAGGGTGAAGACGACGTGGAAGTACTCGACCGGGAGCAGATCGGCACGTCGGGCTTCGACCCAATCGGCCTGAGCCAGCGACTGACACTTGGGGCAGTGCCGGTTGCGGCACGAGTGATAGACGGCGCGCCGGTTCCCGCATTGGTCGCAGGCTTCGAGGTGGCCACCGAGGGCTGCCGTTCGACACTGACTCAAGTCGCGGATGGCGTTGCGTTGAACGGAACTCACCTGATGGGCGTCCGCATAACGCTCTCCATGACGGCGAAAGAGATCACCGAGTTCAGGCGACGCTCGGGCTCCCTTCGGATGAGATTCCGTCGGAGGCTCCGCGAGTGCGCACACGACGGCCTACTTGGAAGAGTCGATTGAGAAGTCGAGCAGATCCGGGCAAACCCGGGCGGCATGGTAGGCCGGTTCGACAAGATGGAGATAACGCGTTGTCGAGCGGATCGAGTTGTGTCCCAGCAACCGTTGCAGGGTATGGAGATCGACGCCGGCCTCAAGCAAGTGAGTGGCAAAACTATGGCGAAGCATGTGAATGCCGCCGGGCTTGTCGATGTGGGCGCGACGCTTTGCCTTAGCGAAAGCCTCCTTGACGCCCGTAGCGCGTACGGGGCTGCGTCCGTCTCGCCCAGGAAAGAGATACTGGCCCGGTTGCGTCCGTCGCCAGTAGTCGCGCAGTGCTTCAAGGAGCTGGGGCGAGAGCAGCGTCAGTCGATCTTTGGATCCCTTGCCCTGTTCGACGCGGATCAGCATACGGCTCGAGTCGATGTCGGCCGGTCTGAGTCGAACGACCTCGCTCACGCGGAGCCCGGCGGAGTAGGTAGTCAAGAAGAGCGCACGATGCTTGAGAAACGAAGTGCGGGTCAGGAGTCGGGCGACTTCTTCTCGGCTGAGCACGTGCGGGAGCTTGCTCGGCGGGCGGGCGATCGGAACCTCGAAGTCGGTCTGCGGACGCCCGAGCGTTTTGTGATAGAGGAAGCGCAAGGCCACGGCCGCGACGTTGCAGGTGCTGGTTGCGCGCTTCTCCTCCAGGTGGAGATAGAGAAGGTATGCCTTGACGTCTTCGTTCGAGATCCGGTCTGGCGATCGATTATAGTGACGCGCGAACTTCGTCACGGCCTGCAAATAGGCTCGTCGTGTGCTGGGCGCCATACCGCGCAGGACCATGTCCTGGATCATCTGTTCGCGGAGCTTCGTCATGGGGGGACCTCCTGGGCCGCGCAGAAGCACGGCCCTTGGCGTGCGCGAAATGACGCACGTGGAGGTCATGGTGGGGGAAGGACGGAAATGCTTCGGGCGGAGCGCAGCGTACTGGCCGTAGGAGCCGCGAGGAGGCGCCAAGCGCCCCGCACAGCTCCCCTGCTGAGTCCGCGAGGCTTAGTTCAATGCTACTTACCGGTGGTAAGAAAGGCCAGCTTATATCGCTTATCCGCGAGGGTGTCGTCCGTCGACCAGCGGAAGCATGAGGTCTGCATCGGATCTCGGAGCACCACCCTTGATGGCGACCGGGGCCTCGCCTCGGCGCATGAGGATGGGGGCAGTGAGCCGGAGCGGATCGTCGGAAAGCTGTCAATCGTCATGATCGCATCCGGCGCTGGGGGTTGCAGACTACATGGCTCCAGCCTATCGTTCGCCGGCTCGAGAGGAGTACTTCTGGCCCTTCTCAGTGTTGTCCATCGTGCTTTTCAGCGCGACGAGTGTGGGCAATGGGTCGATTTTTCGAGCCATTACCGTCGTGTTCGATGCGGAGCAGGCAGGCCCCGTGCTCGGCTGGGCTTCGGCCGTAGCGGCCTGCGGTGTGCTCATCAATCCAACGGTATTCGGGGAGCAGATCGAGCCCGTGACGCACGAGTACACTCTCTACGGCTTCGTCCTCTTCCACTGGTATGCCTCGTACTCAACTGCTGGTTCTACTTGCGACCCGATGCATGCGTGACAAATCCCTGAAGCAGTCGCGGAGTGGAGCTGCAGGGCCCGACCGGTTTGGAGAACATGGGTAGCAAGATCAAGAGATTGGCAAATCGAGCCGACGAAGGCCCGGCTTGATTTTCGCCGTGTGACGCTAATGGAAAGCCGGCTGCGAAGGAGACGCGTATGGACCTGATCAAATTGAGGACAGAGGATCCTGTGCGGCGGCACGTGGACAAGGACGTCGACGACGAGGAGATGTCGCCCCTGGAGCCGCCCGACGCCCTGAATCCACCCGGGGCGGGCCAGAGCGTCGCCTACGAGCAGATGCATCCGTATCTTCAGGAGTTTCGGGACGAGCACAAGCTTTGTATCGCCGAGCTCGAGGCGGTCGAAACCGCGCTCACGCAGGTCCAGCAGCATGGCCCGAACCAGGAGGCGCACCAGGTTTTCGCCCATTTCTTCGAGTTCCTCGAGACGGATCTTTTGCCCCACAACCGCCGCGAAGAGAGCGGGCTCTTTCCGCTTCTTGCCCGGCGCCTGTTGGAGAGCGGCGAACACAGCCAGGGCAACGAGCCCACCACCGGTGTCGACGTGCTGGAGGCTGACCACATGATGTTCATCCAGCTGTCGGCTGCGATGTTCAGCCTCTTCGGCGTCTCCGGGTATCTCAACGATCAGCCTTCGCAGCGCATCGTGATTGAACAGGGAATCCAACAGGGAGTGGCGCTGGTGGAGAAGCTGCGGTTGCACATCTTTCGCGAGGACGAGGTAATCTTTTCTCTGGCCCAGAATCGAATCTCCAGCGAAGAGTTCGATCGCATGCCTCGCAAGTCGAAGTGATGCGGGATGATTCGAAGGAGGCAGGTCGAAGTGTCGAACGACGATGAGAGGCTTGGCCTGATCGAGACCGGCTGCGCCTACTGGTTCAACGACAGCGAGCAGGTCAGGAGCCCCTTTCCCAAGAAGATCCAGTCCGAGGTCAAGCGCAAGGCCAGCCAGGAGTACAAGCAGTGGCTGGGCAACCTGAACGAAAAGGATCGGCAAGAGGTGGATGACGAGGAGCTGGTCGGGGTGTTCGAGGCGCTGCTATTCGGCGAGGCGCTCAAGCTGATCGACAAGGACGATGCGGACCTGGCACTTACCCTCTATCACCCGTTCATGCCCCGCGTCGGAGACGTGGTGAACGACGAAAAAAGAGGGCCCAGTCGGATCGTGGAGAGGCGGATGGAGCCCACCGAGGACAAGAAGCCCTCCATGATCGTGATCCTCGAGACCGTCGAGTCCAAGCAGACCTGGCAGACGGAGTTCATGCTTCCGCCCTGAGCCTGCCCGCGGTGTTCCAGAACCACGCCGTGCTCTATGTCGCCTCCCTTCCGCAGTAGCCGAGCAACCCACCGAGCCGTCCGGAACGGCGCACACAAGCCACATTTGGGAGCCTGATCGTCATATCGCTGTCGGGACCTGCGACGCACGGCTCGGAAAACCTCAGGCCGTAGCCGAGATCGTCTTCACGACGTCGAGATACACATGCTGCACCGCGCTGAGCCGAAAACCCGCGGCTTTGACGTTTTCGACGGTCGGACGATTCATCTCCGGCCCGAAGCGTTTCGAGAGCGTCGTCATCGCATTCAACATGATGCGAAAGGGGAAGTAGCGGCTGCCGGTGTGTTCGAACATATGAAGTTCACCACCGGGTTTGAGCACGCGGCGTAGCGCCTCGAGTCCCTCGACGGGCCGCGGCACGGAGCAGAAGGTGCAGGAGGTGAAGACCTGATCGAAGTGGCCGTTCTCGAAGGGCATCTCGTGCACGTCCATTTGACGCAGCTCGATCTGGCCGTCGTAGGCCTCGACCCGGGGTCGCGCCTTCTCGATCATGCTGTCGCTGATATCGATCCCAACGATTGCCCGGTTGGGCGGAAAAAAGCGCACGTCGAGACCCGTCCCGATGGCGAGGAAGAGGATCGGGCCGTCTCCCATCTTCGAGAACAGCGCTCGCTTCACCGGTTCCCAGCGTTTCTCGGGCCCGTAGCCTGCCATCAGGTCGAAGTTGGCTGCTGCCCGATCCCACTTCTGCTTGGTCACGAGGTCCATTGCGAAGCCCTCCCTCGAATCCAGACATTGGCGACATAACAGGCCAGTAGCGTGCCGATCCCGCTGTAGAGCCCCAGCTCCGCCGCGCGGCCAGGGGAGACGGGCTCCATGGCCGCCGCCATGGAGACGAGCATCCCCGCGACCATGCCAGTCGTCATGACCGGTACCATGACCTCCATCGCGCCGAAAAAAGCGCCCATCGGAAGCGCGACGAAGAGCGAAAGCGCCATTCCAATCGCCATGCCGACGAACATCGCGAGCCACATGTTCCAGCTGGGGCCGAAGATGGAGGCCATGGCGAGACCGACGAGCACGCCCGCAAGCCCGTTCGCGAGCAGGTCACCCAGAATGAAATACGGTCGGGTCTCCATTGACTCCTCCATGGCTAATACCCTGAGACCCTACCTCAGAGGAGCCGCCTCGCAGCCACTCTCGAGGCCACTCTTTGAGCCAGAGTTGGAGCTCCCCTCGAGGTTCGAGTCGAGGCCAGCTCCGCCGAGAAACGACGCCGTCCCAGCTCAGCCCGGGGCTGCACAGGGCCGCTCCCTTGCGCCCCGGCCTCCAGCTGAGCGCGCCATGCCGGACTGTACTCGTCCTGACGCGCGGGAAACGTGCTCTCGTGGACCAGGGCGGTCTCGACGTAGGAGAGATTGGGGAAATCTCGCAGCATGTCGTCGAGGGCGGGCATCTGAAATTCGACGACGACCGCGCCCAGATCGCACAACACGTCGAGCGCGCGCAGCAGGGCGTCCAGAACCTCCGGGTCCCGTCCCCGGTCGCACATACGACTCATCGAGCCGGATGCGAACGCCTCGAATCCCGTCGCCGATCGGTCCCAGGTAGTCCGGTACGGCACCCCGGAGCGAGTCCATCGCGTCAGCCCGACGGGCGGTCGGCGATGAAGTCGGCGAGCCGCTCATGTATTGCCTCCGGCCAATCGGATCGACTCGATGGTAGCGTCGCGCGGACACTCGGCGATCTCGTCAACTCGAATCCGAATCCGGTGAGCTCACTTCATTGGCCAGAATTATTCGTGAAGCTCGGCCAGTAGCTGCCAGCTGCGTTCGACCGAGGCCTGCGGATCCGCGCCCACGCCGACCGGCAGGAAGGCCATCTCGGCGACCCCTGCCTCCTCGTAGGCCCGCATCGTGGTTGTCAAGGCGGCCTGGTCGCCGTGGGGCACGACCGCGTCGATCATCGGATCGGTCCAGCCGTCCTCGAGCGCCCGCTCGGCGTCGGGTACCCCGCAACGCTGAAGCAGCGCGGCGTAGGCCTCGAGCCGCGGATAGAGGTCCAGATAGCCGTGCACGCCAGCGCGAACCTGATCGCGGTCCGTCGATAGGATGCAGGGCATGATCATCACCACGGGTGGTGTGGGCCGCCCGGCCGCCGCCGCGCTTGAGCGCAGCTCGGGGATGATCGTGTCCCGAACGTAACGGGGCGGCGCCAGCCAGGGCAGCACGCCGTCCGCGTGCCGACCGGCGGTGCGGCACATCTGCACCCCCAGAGACGCCAGCAGCAGGGGAATCTCGGGAGCCTCCACGTCGACCTGCCAGTCGACCCGATACATCTCCCCCTGAAAATTCGAAGCGCCGCTCTCGAAGATGTCGCGCAGCACGTGGAAGTACTCGGTGGTATGTCGAATCAGCCGCTCGAATGAGAGCCCGAAGCTCCCCTCGATCACCGACGCATGGCCGGGTCCGAGCCCCAGTCGCAGTCGTCCAGCCAGGGCGGCCTGGGTCGTACTCGCTTGCATGGCCATCACCAGCGGGTGACGAGTGAAGGTCGGCATGATGTTGGTCGTGAGCAGCAGCCGCTCGGTCCGCTCTCGCGCCAGGGCAAACACGATCAACGGATCCATGTGGTGGCCGCAGCCCAGCATCGCGCTGTGAAAGCCCAGCCGCTCCGCCTCTTCGATGAGCGAGAGCGCCCGGTCGAGTTCACGAACCTCCGGAGGCAAGACGATCGATAGCTTCATTCACACACCCTCGAATCCTCGGCCCCGGCCTCAGCCGTCGTCCGTGCGATTCGTCGTCAGGCCCGAATCACGCAGCTGTGCGACATGGGCCAGATGGCTCAGCGCGCCCCCATCGACGCGGAGAATCTGGCCGGTCACGAAGGACGACTCGTCCGAGGCCAGATACAGAACGAGGTTCGCCACGTCTTGCGGCCGCCCAAGCCGCGGTGTCAGACATTGTGCACGCAGCATCTCCACGACCTCGGCCGGGACGACCGTCGCCATCGACGGTGACTCGATGTGGGCCGGGGAGACCGCGTTGCAGCGAATGCCCTGCTTGCCGAAGGCGGTTGCGACCGACAGCGTGAGCGTGTTCAGGCCCCCCTTGGCCGCGGCATACGCGGTGAGCGTCAGATCGCCGGCCAGGGCTGAGTTCGAAGTCGTGTTGATGATCGAGCCCCCGCCGCTCTCGATCATGCTTGGAATCGCGTGCTTGCAGCCGAGCATGGGACCACGCAGATCGATCCGCATGGTTTCGTCCCAGATGGCGACATCGAGATCGAGCAGGCTTGCGTCGCGGCGTTGATGATCCGGACTCGTAATCGCGGCATTGTTATGCAGCACGTGCAGCGCACCGAAGGCATCCATCGTGGCCGCGACCATCGAGATCACCTCGCGCTCTTCGCCGACGTCCACCCGAACCGCGATCGCCTCGCCTCCCAGGCCCTTGATCGAGTCCGCAACCGCCTGCCCGCCCTTTGCATCGATGTCCGCGATGACGACCCGCGCGCCTTCTGCCGCGAGTGTCTCCGCCGTGATCCGGCCGATTCCCGAGGCCGCGCCGGTCACGATGGCGACCTTTTGCGCGACGCGACCAGCCATCAGAGTTCGAGCAGTCGCGCGGCGTTCTCTCGGGAAACCAGACGCGTCTCCTTGTCGCTGAGTCCATGCCCATCGAGAAACGAGCGGGGCACGGCAATTCCCTCCGGGTGTGGATAGTCGGAGGCGAGCAGCACACGATCGGCGCCGAGCAGATCGACCAGTCCGCGAATATCGTCGTCCTCGAAGGGCGCGACCGACACGTGGTGCCGAAAGATCTCGCTGGGTCGATGCGTGATCCGCCCTCCGATCCATTCGCCGTCGCTGCCCGTCTGCTCGGCCTTGTCCATGACGCGAAGCAGGTAGGGCACCCAGGCGGATCCGCTTTCGAGGCTGATCGCCTGCAGATCGGGAAAGCGCCCGAAAACATTGTGCAGGATGAGGGCTGCCAAGGTGTCCATGATCGGCCTTTCCCAGAGCACGGCGCGCTGGAAGGCCGAGTGCTGGTTGGCCGGCGGCCGCTGCCGCTCACCGAAGGCCGCCGAGAAGAGATCGCAGTACCCGGCCTCGGCGCCGTGAAAAGCGACCGGCACGCCGGCCTCTTCCAGGCGAGCCCAGAAGGGGTCGAAATCCGGATGGCCGATGGTTCTGCCGCCCACCGTCGTGAAGAGCACGTGCACGACGCGAGCGCCGCGAGCGAGCACGACATCGAGCTCCCGCAAGGCGGCCTCGAGGTCGATCAGTGTAATCGTCGGCACCGAAAAGATCCGTCGCTGATGGTCGAAGCCCCAGGCCTCGTCGATCCACCGGTTGAATGATCGTAGATTCGCAACGCACGCATCGGGATCGTCACGCAGCTGCCATTCCACTCCCAGACCGAGACTCGGCCACATCAACACCGCCTCGACCTCCTGCTCGTCCATCCAGCGGAGGCGCTCGTCGCGGTCGTAGAATCGCCGCACCTCTCGGGGGCGAAGCAGATCCTCGTCCCCGAGCGGCCGGTACCTGAGATCCTTGGCCGCCGCGTGGACACCCGGCCGTCCCATCAGATCGGCGGGCGTCGCTCGGAGATAGTAGGCCGGCTGCTTGCCGATATAGGGAACGCCCACGCCGTCGTCCTTGCGTACGATATGACACGCACGATCGGCAAACTCGGGCTCAATGAATCGCGTAAAGCAGTCATCGGGCTCGTAGTAGTGGTTATCCGCGTCGATGATCGGGTAAGGATGTTTCACGATATTCCTCGCTCCTCAAAGACCTCACTCACCACTTCGAAGGCCTGCACCGCCGCCGGAAAGCCAGCGTAAACGGCACATTGCAGAATAACTTCACCGATCTCTTCCGGAGTCAGCCCATTGTCGAGTCCCATGCGGACATGGGCGCGCAGCTCTTCGGGCCGCACCAGTGCGGCGAGCAGCGAGAGGGTGCCGATGCTTCGCTGAGCGGGCGTGAGGCCGGGCCGCGCCCAGACCTTTTCAACGGACGATTGGATCAGATCCGCAAAGACCGCCCGGAAAGCGGGTGGAACACGCAGCTGATCGACCAGGCCGCGATTCCGGTCCAGAACTTCTTTGCCCGTCCGAGGTGTATCAGACATCGCCCCCCCTTGCTGATCGGATCCCTCGGGAGGAATCTCGATGGTCTGCTGAACAGCTCAGACCGATCGGAACTCACTCGATTCGACGAAACAGCATTCCATCTCTCAGTGGAGATCACCACCCGACTCGACTGAACCCCCTGAGAATAGCGCGGCTCACCCTGCCGAATGCCTGGCGACACGAAAGGAGATTCGGGAAAGCAGAAGCATGAAGCAAGTCCAAACCGCCGTCAGCGACCGCCAATCCTTCGATTCAGTCATCACAGCTTTGCCGCTCAGGCAAGCTGATACTCGACGAAACACGCCCGCGCCCACCATGCTCCCCACACTGTGCTCCTCATTTGGAGATGCATCCCCGTGGGCCCGACCAATCGACCGACCCCCTGCTTGTCGCTCGCCCGAATGGCGCGCCGCCCGCGGGCGGCGTCGTCATGACGGAGGGCAAGGGCTGGCAACTGCTTCGCGTGTGCGAACGACTGGCCAGCGAGGGCTACGTTGCGGTCGCCCCCAACGTCTGTCATCGACCACACGCCGGGGACGGTGACTGGCAGAAAGCCCTCGAATCTACCCACGAGAAGATCGACTTCTCCAAGCATCAGCCCTCGATCTGATCCAGTTTCTCCTTCAAGCGCCGGAGTCTGTAACAGCGATCTGTCACTTATGTGAACGACTTAGCAAGCTGATCGGAGCTATCCGACGGGCTGCGATTCGGTCGCGCTGCCGCAGAGATGGTTGAATTCCGACCTCGAAGCTCTCCGGCTCCTTCGAGATCGCATCGAATCGCGATCTTCGTTCTTGGGGGCGCGTCTGCGAGGGGATCCTGTCTCGGTACCAGGAGCTAGAGAAGTCTTCCGATCCCATAGCGCGGCCCTGCGGGCAGAGACGCTCTGTGAGAAATGCGCCGGCGTGTGAAATAATCTGAGCAATGCTCTGAGGCTCGAGCCGAATGCACGCTGGTCGTGACTCACCGTGGGTCAGATCCGCAATGCAATCTACGAATTGGTGGAGCTGGACCGACTCCATGGCCGACGCGCTGACGGAACTCGGCGCAGTCGAGTGGAGCGCAGAGCTGCAAGAACTCAGCCTCGAGGATCCGTCGCCGGTGCGTTCGTCACGGGTCATGCCGCGAGGGGGGAACCGTGTCGAAGCGCCAGATCGAGAGCCAGCGTGAGGGCGGGTGGGGGGGTGGGG
>PVBE010323622.1_pt1 | contig 10802 bp, 11 predicted proteins | sample 1631181 | NCBI WGS metagenome assembly PVBE01 (sample SAMN08397723, study PRJNA350692) | Marine metagenome, whole genome shotgun sequencing project. | isolation source: water | place: Pacific Ocean | collected 2012-04 | reverse complement strand
GGGCCCCGCGGTATCCTGCGTGTGGGAAATGGGGACGATGTGCGTGCGAGAGAGCAGACCGACCGTGGGCTTGAGACCCACAACGCCATTCATTGAAGCGGGGCAGGTGATCGAACCATCGGTCTCGGTGCCCAGAGCCGCGGCGCACAGAGAGGCCGCCACAGCAACCCCGCTGCCGGCACTCGACCCACAGGCCGTGCGCAGCGGGTCATGGGCGTTGCGCGTCAGGCCGCCGACCGCGCTCCAGCCGCTGGTGGAGTTGGACGAGCGGATGTTGGCCCACTCACTCAGGTTGGCCTTGCCCAAGATGATGGCCCCCGCGGCACGCAGACGCGCGACGATGGGAGCATCACGCCCAGTGAAGTTGTCGGCTAGGGCCAGGGAGCCGGCCGTGGTGGGTAGGGGATCCTTGGACTCGATGTTGTCCTTGAGGAGGATGGGAATGCCGTGCAGGAGACCGCGGATCTCACCCCGCGCCCGCTCCGCGTCCAGCCTGCGCGCGTCTTCGAGGGCGCTCGGGTTCAGGGCGAGGATGCTGTTCAGTAGTGGACCCGCATCGTCAATCAAGGCAATGCGTTCGTGATAGAGCTCGATCAGGCGTTCCGAGCTCACGGCTCCACCCATGAGATCCGCACGCAACTCTGTCAGGGATTTGCCCTCCACGTCGTATGGAGTTGGAGGGCCGTCGGTCGGAGTTGTGGCGCAGGCTGACAAGAGTAAGGGGGTAAGTGCGGCGAGTCGGGAAAAGCGGTGCGACATGGGGGCGGAGATCGAGAGGAGAGGGTGGACGGATGGGGCTAGGACTTGGCTTTGGCCGCACGGATGGCCTCGACCATTTCAAGGCGCTCGGGAGAGAGGGAAGCGAGGTAGGACTTGATGGTCTTGTGTGCCATGGGAGCCTTCGGGATGGATGGGCACCCCGATCCGTGTCCGTGGGATTGGGTGCTCAGGGAGATTGGGCTGCCCCACACCTTAGCGGGGATTGCACGGAGCAGAGAGTCCTCAGCTTCCCGCGGTGCCTTGAGCTTTGGGCTCAGCGAACCAGGGCAGCCGAAGGGATGGTTGATCGCTGTTGTGCTCTCCATGATCCAGGCGCTTCTCGCGGGCGTTCTGGCGATGAGCCCTGCCGCGCCGGAAGAGGGTTGAGCCGAATAAAGGAGCACAGGGTACTCTGGACGTTACCGCTCCGACCCGAGCCCGGTGACATCCATATGAAATACGCCACACGCCTGCTGACGACGGTGCTGGTTTCTCTCCCCCTTCACGCCAACTCGACCGGCGTGATTGGCGGACCTCTCGTGGATTCCCTTGAGAACATCGACATCTCGGGCTCGCCCGATGGGGTCGTGCTGCTGCCGAGCACCGTGCACAAGAAGATCACCGACGTTTTTGAGCGCTACACCAAGATCCTCGCGGACGATGGGACGCCCATTCATTTCCTTGTCCACAAGGGAGTCGGCAACCCCAAGATCGTCCACGCACGGCGCATTCTGGAGCAGCACCTCCGTGACGTCCCGGGAAGTCTCTACGGGAGCGACAAGGCCATCGTGCGGGTCAACATGGGCATGCGGCGAGCGACCATGATCTTCTTCCCGGACGAGGACGCTTTCGAGAACGGGCCGCCGGCCGTAGACGACTTCATGGACGCGTACGAGGCTCCCATGCAGGACCTGCTGGGGGATGAGATCATCCTGGCCGGCAGCTCAAACTACACCAGCAACTTCAACCCTCGGCGGGATGCCTCCTATGAGGAGCTTCTGCACCTGGCGCACGGCTACGGAATCAATAAGGGCATGCCCGCATTGAAGCTGGCGATCGAGCAGGCGGCGACCAACGCCGTCAACAAGGGTTGGTACACGCCTCCTCCCGGATTGCCAAAGGTCGACATCCCCTTCGAGTACTTCGCGTTCACCATGGAGACCTGGTACGGAATCTGGCGCCACGACCCGAACAATGGTGAGTACGTCTTCTCCACCCGGGCGCAGATGGAGGCCGGCGACCCGTTGATCGTGGCGATCCTGGAGGGCTTCGCGCCGAAGTACCACGTCCACCGGGCCACATTGGTACCCAAGTTCGCAGGGACCTTTCTGACCGAGGACACGGCAGGCATCGAGTACACCTACAAGTCGCGCTACCTGACCGACGTCGAGATCGGCGGTGGCAAGAACAACAACGTGGAGGGCAACGACCAGCCCGGGTTCATTACCGGCAACACGGGCGACAACCGCCTCGAAGGTCGGGGCGGCCCGGACCGGATTGACGGCAACGCGGGTACGGACACGGCAGTTTATCGCGGCCCCCGAAATGACTACGGGCTGTACCTGATGGATGGCAATGTGACGGTGGACGACAGCCAGGCCTCGCGCGACGCGCGCGACCACGTGACAACCACCGAGTGGTTGGAGTTCACGGACCAGAGCGTCGCGACTTCGAGCCTGACGGACGCCGCCAACCACTACTGCAACTCCACCATCAACTCGACGGGTGTGATGGCGACCATCAATGTGATCGGAAGCCCCGCCGTCATGCACCAGGACCTGACCCTGCTGGCAAGCCAGATGCCCCTCTATCAGTTTGGGTTCTTCCTGGCCTCGCAGACCGCCGGATTTGTCTCTGGGCCGGGTGGTTCTCAGGGTGATCTGTGCCTGGGCGGCAAGATCGCGCGTTTCTCCAAGGACCTCGGCAACGCGGGCACCACCGGCAGCTTCAGCCTCGACGTGGATATGATGAACATCCCGGCGAACCCTGCGGTGGCCATCATCCCCGGCGAGACCTGGCACTTCGTGGCCTGGTTCCGGGACAAGAACCCCAACCCCACCTCCAACTTCACCGGGGGTGTGTTGGTGCTCTTCCAGTAGCTTGCTCCGATGAATGGTTGATGATGGGTTGATGCGCCCAGCCGATGCACGGAGGCCAAGGGTGGGTATTGGTCGGGCACGCGTGGCGTGGACGGCGCCCATGCTGGCGGATTCTCCTATGACTTCGCAGAATCTCTCCGTCCAGGCCACTCATCTACACCCGCGAGAGTCCCCCATGCGTACACGCTTCCTGCTCCTCCTGCCCGCCTTGCTCCTCAGCGCCTGCTCCGTCTACTTCGGCTCGACCCGTGTGGAGGGCAATGGTCAGGCGGCGAGCGAAGTGCGCAACCTCGACGGTTTCGATGAGATCGACTGCACGGGTTCCATGGACCTGACGGTCGTGCAGAGCACAGAGTTCCAGGTGGTGGTCCGGGGGGACTCGAACCTGCTGGAGTACATCGAGGCCTCGGTAAGAGGAAACAGCCTGGATCTGGTCCCCCGCGAGGGCTACAGCCCAGATCCCATGCCCTCTGTCGAAATCCATATGCCGGTCTGCAAGGTGCTGGATCGCACAGGCTCGGGTGGCACCGAGATGAAGGGACTGAACGCGAAGAAACTGGAGCTGGATCTGACCGGGTCGGGTGACCTGTCGGCGGAGGGAGCGGTGGAAGACGTTGCCCTGGACCTGACCGGATCCGGAGACGTGAACATGGAGGAACTCGTTGCCGACAGGGTGGAGGTGGATCTGACCGGCAGTGGCACCGCTCGGATGAACGTGGAAGACAAACTGTCCGGGAGTATCACTGGCTCGGGGGAGATCTTCTTGATCGGCGACCCTAGCGTGGCCGTGGACACCACCGGCAGCGGTGGCGTGGTGCGCGTTGAGCACAAGGACGTCGGGGACGGCGAGTAACTCTTCCCCGCAACGGCCCGATGGGCAGACAACAGACGCCGGCAGCCTCTATCTTGTCACCGCCTTGATCACTCCGCCTAGCTCCAGCCAATCCCCGATCTCCACTGCGGTGCTATCGCTGCTTCGCGGCTAAGAACCACGCAGCTACTTCACGGGTGTGAGCGTGAAATCCTTGATGGCCATCCCGTACTGCGGTGGGTTGTTGCGTGAAAACCGCAGGATGTTCTCGCCCTCCTCAAGGTTGAGCGTGACCGGCTCGGACTCTTGCCAGTCCCCGAGCGTAAAGGGCATCACCAAAGCGACCTCGGAAGCGGCGTCATTCACAGAGATGTTGAGCCGCTGATCGTGATTCGCCGTGACCACCTGTGCCGTTAACGAGTACTTGCCCGATCGCGGGGCGATGATCGCATACTCGAAGCGCGATTTCGTGCCCTGGCTGGGTCCTGTCGGGTCCTCCTTGGGACTTATTGAATAGTAGTTCCGGGCATACTTGTCCGATATTCGCTCGCAGACGTTGCCGTAGATGTCGTAGAGACCCCACGGATTGGGCTTCTTCTGACCTACGGGATGCGACTTGGCGTCCGCATTGTCCTTGAACCACGCATACTCCCCGATCTGCGCGGGATCGTTGCCGAAGAACCACTTCGTATCACGGCCTGCGCGACTGGCATATTCCCATTCGGCACCAGTGGGAAGCCGCACATCGAGCCCGGTCTTTTCCGTGACCTTCCCACAGAATGTCAGCGCGTCAGGTTCGCCGACATTATCGACCGGGCAGTCCGGAGCCTTGGTCGAGCGGCTGGGGTTCGAGCCCATGATGGCCTCGTACTGCGCCTGCGTCACTTCGTGCTTGCCCAGATAGAAACCACGGGTGAGTGTGACCTCGTGCTTGGGCACCTCGACGCACTCGAACCTGCCATCGGCAGTGCTTTCGCCACCCATCACGAACGTCCCGGGCTTGATGTAAGTCATTTCCATCGTTACGCCGTCACCCAAATCAATTGTCAGTTCACGCGGGGTCTCGTTGCCGGAAGGCGTCATTGCTGCCCGTAGCCCCCAGTCCTCATATCTGCCGTAACCACCGCTGAGGAGACGCGTTCCGGATGTGCATTTATCGGGGGTGCACTTCCATGCGCCGCCGCGCAGAACCGTCAGCCCCTGAGGGAAGAAACGCGGGAGGAAGATCTGCAGACCACCGCCGAAGCTCTTCATGGCTATGACCTCCCGCGTGTTGCCCGACGGTTTGCTGTATGCGGCGGCCGGCATCGAAATGACACCGTCCTGGCCGTAGGTGATCTTCCTGTGCTCGGGCGTGACCGGTGAGGCGAGAAGCGCCTCCGCCACCGTGGGTTCGTTGGCCTCGCCGAGGTCTTCGCCGAGCGCATCCAGTGTCACGGCCTTTGACTCCTCGATGATGGCCCGCTGCGTGCGGAGCGCCACGCCGTTCCAGAAGTCGGGGGTGCCGTCGTGTTCGCCGTAGGTCCGCTCTTCTCCCAGGACGTCGCCGACCCACTGGGCTCGCTTGACCTTCAGGAACGCCTCCCTGTTGTTTCGCGCCTGCGTAGTTGCGAGGAAATCTAGATCCTGTTTATAGGGTGTCCTGGTCCAGCCGGAGCCCCAACCTCCGCCCAGATTGACGACCCAGCCCTCGGGCGTCCAGCGTGCCAGGGCTCCGTGACCGCGACTGGGACGAGCGATGGTGGGGATCCCGAAGTCGCGCAGAATGAAGCGTCCGATGAACGCACGCCGGCCGCACACCCCGCCGTTCATGAGGATGTTCTGATATCTCTGCAGGTCGGGGCTGTCGTGCTTGACGTTCTCTGACCCGTACTTGACGTCGGAGCTGACGAGACTCACGTAGCGCCAGCCATCGTTCGCGTTGAAGATGTGGTCGGGTCGGAAATTCCGAAGCATCTTGCGCCCCCAGATGAGGGTCTCGTCCGGCTCGTCCCCGTTAACGACCATGCGGAGCTCCCAGGCACTGAGGCGATCGAACGCCGGGTCCAATTCTCCACCCAGGTACGCCTCCTCGTAATGAAGGTAGCGATTTACCGGGTCGATTGTCTCAGGGGCTTCGGTCCGGGCCGTCGGGTTTGCTTGCTTCACCGGCATCGCGTGTTCCAGGCTGACGGCGAGCGCCAGTCGCTGCAGGATGCCCTCCCCAGCCTTATCGCTCACCTCTTGGATAGCGCTGTAGATCTCCATCGCCCGGCCGTACTTGCCTTGCGCGGCGCCATCCGCCACCAACATCTGCTTCATGAGGTCGGCATCCGCCAGCATCTTCTCGACCAACGCCTTCTTCTCTTCTCCCTGCTCGACGAACTCTGCCAGGCCTTGAGGCGTAGCCTCGAGCAGGACAACGTATTTCGCGAGCTTGTCGTCCAGCGCGCCGCTGGCCAGGAACTCACTCAGCGTATCGGCACTTGCCTGGTCGCTCTGCGGCACCTTGGCGGTGAGTTCGGTACGCAGTTGGTTGAGCTGATCGGCATACGGCGTATCAGGTTTCTGACCGGCCTCGGTGAGCGGCTTTTGCGGCACCGCCCCTTGCCCGTCTACCCAGGTGCTTGAAGTTCCAATCATCAGGGCAATGAGTGCCCCACCGATGACTGTCATCGAATTCGTTTTCATCGGAAAATGGCCAAGAATTAGGGAAGAGGGTGTGAGGGGAATGGCGGCGAGCCTTCGGTATTGTACGCCACTTTGACCTTTGACCCCCGCGTGGGGTGGCCTAGTGGCAGAGGGCTACTTCGTCAGCCCTCTGCGCGTACGAGCTGCAGGGCGTCTGCGATGACGTGGCCCGTGGTGCCCTTGTTCGAGATGGTGACCGCGCTCTGTTTGCCGGCGTCGAACTGGAAGACGCCGACCGTGGCGAATCCACCGGCGTGAGGTGGAGTGAGCTGCTGGTTCATGCGCACGAGGCGCGGCTCGCCCGTCCCCTCGATGGTCACGGGGATCTGGGGGTCACGGCTCGCTGAATTCGTATAGGAGAGCCTGACCTCGTAGCGGCCGGTCTCGGGAACCTCAAACTCCCACCGCACGGATTTCGTGCCCTTGCCGGAGCGGTCGTCGTGGATGTAGTGCGTTCCGACGAAGCCGGCCTCAAAGGTGCTCGCCCTCCAGGTGCCCTCGACGATGGCCTTCGACTCGTCCACCACGAGGCCTGAGAGCTGGCCGGGATCGACACCGACTTTCGTCGGGTTCGCCGGTGGGGCGATCGGCGGTGCGGGAGGGATCACCAAGGCGGCGCCGATGGTCTCGCGGCGCGCGCGTCCAGGGAGCTTGAGTAGCCCGAGGAGCTCGTCGAGATGATCGGTGTAGACGCCACGCGGGTCGCAGCCGTGTCGGACGCACAGGTAGGCTGCCTTGCCGACGACCTCGCCCATCATCCCGCAGGTCTTCATGACGCGCACGGCACCCAAGGCCTCATGGTTCACGCTTATGTTGCGGCCCGCCATGAAGAGGTTGTTGATGTTGCGGCTGTAGAGCGCGCGGTAGGGCGCCCAGTAGGGGCCCTTGTAGCGATAGTCTTCGCTGTGGGTGAAGCCGGCAATGAAAGGGTCCTGGTCCTTATGGTAGGTGGGTTCGGGGAAGTGCAGGTCCAGGTGCCAGCTGCACGGGAACGCCGCATCGGGGTAGGGCTTCAGGTCGCGGAAGTCGTCGCCCACAAGGACAACATCCCCCATGAGACGTCGGGACTCGCGCTTGCCAGCAACGTAGGCAGCCCACTTGAGGCGGTGGTTGGGGTACAGGCCGTCGACGTTCTTGAGCGTGTCCCAGGCTCCGTACATGGCGCGCAGGTTGAGATCGCGTATGCGTTCCATGTCCTTGATCGGGTCCAGGTCGAAACCGCTCTCCCAGAACCAGGCGCCCAGCTTGCCTAGTGGGTTCCTTTTGTCGCCGTCTTTCTGTCGGCCTGGGAAGTCGCGCTCGCTGAGGTCGACCGCCCAAGGGCAACGGGGGAAGGGGGCGGGCGATGTGGATTGGTCGAAGGCAAGGGACAGGGGATCCCCCGCGTCGTCACACTCGCAGCGCAGCTGGAACTCATTCTTGGATGTGGCGGCCACGTTCCAGAGGTTGCTGGCACCCATGTGGCCGGTGGATGTGATTTCGTGGTCGGCTCCCACGAGTGCACCCAACACGCCGTCACCGGTGGAGTCGAGGAAGAGGGTGCCGGTGATGCGCGTCCGGCGTCCACTGCTGGTGTGCTGGGCGGTGACGGCCGTGACCTTCTGGTCGCGGGCCTCCGCGGCATTCACGCGCTGATTGAGAAACAGGCGCAGGTTGGGCTCTGCGCGGGCCAGGGCGAGCTTGCGCTCGTCATCATATATGTGCCCATCACGGGAGTTGCCGTCTCCGGGGCCCTTGTGCCGGATCAGTTCGGACACCACGTCGCCCACGTGGGGGTAGGGTTCTTGATTCGTGTGCCCCTCGGGCCAGACCCTCACCTCAGAGCTGCCGTTGCCGCCAAGCACCGGCCGATCTTGGATCAACGCCACCTTCAGGCCCTGGCGCGCGGCCGTGATGGCGGCCGACGTGCCTGCCACACCACCGCCCACCACGACGAGATCGAACCGTCCACCGTCCGTCGACTCCAGTCCCAGGGACGTGCAGCGCGTACGCAACCTGGCCAGCTCCTCGCCCTCGTGAGGTGGCACCCAGCTCGTATCGGCAGAGAGCAGGATCGCATCGCAGCGGCCTTCGAAGCCCGTGAGGTCGTGCAGACTGACCTGGACCTCGTCCTTCAATTCACAGGTACCCCCGTCCTGCCAGTGCCACGCCTCGCCCTCGGTACCGAAGACGGTCTTCAGGGGCGTGCCATCGAGCAGAACCTGAAATCGGCCCGGCGCGCCAGGGGCATTCCATGGTGCCACCCAATCGCGGGTCCGCACCCAGACGCGGTAGGTCCCCGGACCGGGAAGATCCACCGTGCCGGAACAATCGGGCACGGGTATGCCCAGGCCGTGAGCAAGCACATAGGGCGATCCCATCAGGTCCATCACCTGCTGGTCCACCATCCAGCCGCCGCGTTCACTGAAGGACTCGGGTTCGATGAACACGGGCCTGGGCGGCTCGGGCTTGGGCGTGCGCTCGGCGATGCGCCTCAAGAGGTTGGCGGTCAGGCCTCTTGGCGAGCTCTGCAGGACCAGCTTGCCGTTGGCGTCGATCACGAAGGTCGCGGGGATGGTGCTCACGCCGTAGCGGCCAAAGGTGTCCTTGTTGGAGTCGACGCCGATCCAGCCGGGCAGGGAGCGTTCCTTGAGGAACGACTCGATGTGCGCCGGAGCCTCGTCCGTCACCAAGAGGAACTGGACCGCATCGTCCTTGAGTTCTTCAGCGAGCTTATTGAGGTGCGGCACGGCACCCATACAGGGTGCTCACCAGGTTGCCCAGAACTCCAGCACGACCAGCTTGCCGCGTAGGCTCTCCAGGGTGATGGCCTCGGAGTTCGGCCCCTGGAAAGCGTGCTCCAGGGTGATGGCAGGCGCGGGCTGGCCCAACCTCTGAGCCGGAGCGTCGGCGCAGAGGAGCAGGGCAAGTACGCCGCTGCTCAAGAGTGTGGAGAGAGTCCTCATCGTGATACCGCACCAGGATAGCGCATGGAGGAGCCCGGCGGTCAACCCGGTTCGCTTGCCCACTCCAAGGGCCCTCCCAGCATCAGGTTGCGGATGGAGTACATGGCCTGGTGTTTGGCCGCCGTGGAGTCGTAACCGTGGTATCCTGCTTGTCTTCTCCACCACTTCTCATCCACTCCTACCGGCCTGTTCCATGAAGAAGACCCTTCTGACCTTTACCGTCATCGCCGCCGCGTCCCTCGCCAGCTGTGGTTCCACGCGCTCTTCGGTTTCCGATTGTGCCGACTGCGGCCTGGCCGTGGGTTCCCCCGGTTGCTGTCAGGAAGATCTCGGCAGCAAGGCTGCCCTGTGCGCCTGCGGCGAGGTCAAGGGAACGGAGGCGTGCTGCGATGAGAGTGCAGCACGATGCGCTGGGTGCGGCAAGATCAAAGGATCCCCTGGCTGCTGCAAGTAGCAGGGGACTCTACCGTCACACGGTTACAGGATGCGTGACTTGTCGCTCTTGGGCTTGCCCTTCATCTTGACCTTGTGAGTCTTCAGGACGGCCGCCACCTTCTCCGTGTCGAGCGGCCCTTCCTTCTTCATCTGCAAGATGATCTCGGTGCCGATGGAGGCATCGAGGAGGCCGGGGACTTCCTTCATCAAGGTCTCACGGACCTTGGCGGAGGTGCTGGCTCATGTCAGTCCCGGGGTCTTGATGATATAAGCGGCCTTGGCTGGCAGGCGCTTGGTTGAGGTGAGTGAGACGAAAGAGAGCTTGCCCTTCTTGAGGGCAGCCTTCAGCGCCGTCTCGTCTACCTTGGCATCCTTCTTCAAGGTGAACGAAACCCGGGTTCCGCTGACCAGCATCCGATCAACGCCTTCCATGGAATCCACGGCCGCACGGGCCCGTTTGCTGGCGCTTCAGCCCGAGCCTTTGGCTTCCAGAACATAGATGACGATGGGCGAGGGTCCTTCCTTGTCAACGTCGGCACGTTTCTCGGCCGGGGTGTCGGAGCCATCGCAGTGATGGGGGACTGCTGCGGCGGGCCCGATGAAAGCCAGGGCGGCAACTACAAGGATGTGGGCGGAGCTTGTCATGGGGATCAAGGTACTTGGAGTTCCAGCGTGTGGGCTGTAATTGTCTCGTAGTGCGGCCCTTTCGTCACGCCATTCTGCGCACCTAATACAGCTTCCCGCCCGGAACGCTGCTTCAGGGGCCACAATCCGATGCCATCACCTAGGATGATCCGCGACCACCCGCCCAATCGGTTGAGCGATCCCTCCGGAAAAACCATGAAATCACTGCTGCTTGCCGTCCTCTTCCTTGCGGTTGCCCCCGGCACCGAGGACTACAAGCTCGTCCGCGATCCCTCGTTCGGCGGCAAGAACCTGGTGCTTCTGCATGAGTTTCCCGCCAAGAAGGCAGCGACCATGTGGCGCATTGACGACGCCGAGGTGGAAGAGGTCAAGACGGATAGTGGCGAGGTGTTGAAGACGAGCAGCTACATGTTTGATCTCAGCGTTGAGGGAGATAGT
>PVBE011664304.1_pt1 | contig 10803 bp, 10 predicted proteins | sample 1631181 | NCBI WGS metagenome assembly PVBE01 (sample SAMN08397723, study PRJNA350692) | Marine metagenome, whole genome shotgun sequencing project. | isolation source: water | place: Pacific Ocean | collected 2012-04 | reverse complement strand
TCGCAGTGGCGCCATTGCGGCGTTACCTTGGCGGACAGGCCCCATGCAAGCATAGAACTCTCGATGAGGATCGCACGAGCTCCTAATTTGCCGATGTAAACTGTGTCAGTTGTACCGGCAAGTGGACTAAATCCAAGGTCAGGCAGGAATCCCGCACGGGCTAGTTGCACAAGGCTCGAAAAGGAGCAACATTGACCGCATTCCTATAAAGAGATACATAGTTGAAATAATTCCGTTATAGTGATGATGATAGACTGGACGGTCGTGATATTGATCTACATTCTGAGAGCCCGAGACAGAATTTTTGAACCTGGTGCCAGTTGAGATTCTTGACCAGAGAGTATGAAAAGTTAGAAATTCTCAGGCAGTGCTACTAAGGAGGTAATGATGCGTTATTCCAAGTTTCTGTATCGATTGTTTTCGGGAGCCAGTCTGGCGATAGCCGGTCTCCTATTTCTCGTCAGCGGTAATGTCGCCTCGGCTGGAGATTGTCCTGCTGCCACGGTGGCGGATATGAAGGGCGTCAGTGCCGGAAAATACCCGCAGCAATTTGAACTCAGTGAATTCGAGGCAAATGCTGGCTGTACGCTGACCTTCCAAGGCAATCCGGATATTGCCAAGCTCAACGCCCAAATTCGGGGCAACCCCAGCAGCGTCCCTTCGGTCGAAGATCGGTTGCCATCGGAGCCTTTGGTCTACGCTCCATATCACTCGATCGGCAAGTACGGGGGCACGCTGGATGTCCTGTCCAATGCGACAGAGGCCGGTACGTCCGACTTCCTGTCGGTGCGGCATGTCAACCTCGTGCGCTTTTCCGATGATCTTCAGACCATTGTGCCGAACATCGCCAAGGACTGGAAATGGAACGACGACTTCACGCAGCTGACGTTCTACCTGCGCAAGGGCCACAGGTGGTCTGACGGTGCGTCCTTCACCGCAGAAGACGTCAAGTTCTGGTACGACCACCTCGCGCTTTCCCCATTAATCATGGAGAAGCCAAAGGACTACGTCCTGGTGGGCGGCGAGCCCATGACGGTCGATGTGGTGGATCCACAAACGGTTGTCTTCAACTTGCCAGCACCGAAGCCGGGTCTCTTGGCGCACTTTGCATTTTCGTTTGCCCAAGGGTTTCAACCCAAGCACTTTCTGGCGCCGTATCATCCGGAACTTAATCCGGATGCAGATAAGTTGGCTCAGCAAGCAGGATTTGAAAATGGCCTCGCGGTCATCAAGGCCTATTTCGGCAATTCAGACTGGACCGACACACCGTCACCCCTGCTGAATTCTCCGGACGAGGTGGCAAACCTGCCGGCTGATGTCATTCCGACGCTGGAGAGCCATATCTATATTACTGACACCACGGAAGGTCGGCATCTCGTTGCCAACCCCTACTTCCATATTGTAGATACGCAGGGCAATCAGTTGCCTTACATCAGCGAACAAGACGAGGTGTACATCAACGACAACGAGATTCGTATTCTTAAACTGGTCAATGCAGAAGCCGACTACAAAGCGCAGTCATTGCAACTGCCGGCGGCACCCATACTGCTGGAAAATGCGGGAAAGGGCGACTACACCGTCGACTTACGACCTGAGATCACCCTACCGAACATATCGTTTAACGTAACCCATCCTGATTTGGATGTGCGCGAAGTCTTCGGTGACCTGCGTTTTCGCCAAGCCATGTCGGTAGCAATTAATCGCGATGAGATTAATGAATCGGCTTTCTTCGGCTTGGGTAAACCGAAGCAGTACATCGGTTTCTCTCCGACTCCGGCATTTGTCGACAGCAAGTGGGAAAGCCACATGATTCAGTACGATCCGGCCATGGCTAATTCACTGCTTGATGAGATCGGTATGGCCGATACCGACGGCGATGGATTCCGTGAACTGCCAAATGGCAAGAAACTTGTCGTCAACATGCAGTACTCCACCCAGGGAATGCCCGGTCAAGTAGTTGAGATGGTCGGTCAGAACTGGGCCGAAGTTGGCGTTAAGACTACTGTTAAGGAAGTCACGCCGGACGAGTATCGTTCTGCTCAGTCATCGAATCAACTCGATGTTGGCATGTGGCGTTCGAGCCAGCCTTTGGCCATCGTGCTCGGCAACAATGAGCTTTGGGTACCACCGTTCGAAAATTATTTCGGGCACCGCACCGGTATGCTCTGGGCCGAATATTATGAGTCAAACGGCGCCAAGGGCGTGGAACCGCCAGCGTACGTTATGCAGCTGATTGACGACGTTACGGAGTTTCAATCTACCGCTATTGGTTCGCCAAGGTTCGAGGAATTGGGTGAACGAATGGTTAAAAACATGACCGAAAATCTGCTGAAGATCGGCATTGCCCAGGCGCCAGCGCCAATCTATCACCGCAATGTGTTGAAGAACTTCAAAGATTTCAAGGCACACGCGTACGAGTATTACCGCACCTACCCCTATCGGGGGACGCAGTGGTACCTGGACGAGTAAAACTTTTTGTTAATTAACTGTGTATAGACCGGGCGATTTGATCGCCCGGTCTTTTTTTCGTATAACCTGCCAACATCTATGGTTAAGTTCTTACAGTTCACGCTGATTCGAGCAGTGATGTCTGTGGTTACGCTGCTGATTGTCTCTTTAATTGTGTTCTCTCTCATGGAGATGGTGCCCGGCAACTGTGCCGAGCGATACATTGCCTTCAAGAACACCCAGGGCCAGGTGATCACGATCGAAGACATACAGGCGGAAGAAAGACGCCTCGGCTTGGACAAGCCATTCATGATTCGTGCAGGAACCTGGGCTGGAAATGTATTCTTCAAAGGGCAATTCGGAGACAGCTGCATTCTTCGGCTTAATATCAATAATCTGCTGAGCGACAAAGTCTGGATCAGTCTCGGCATCTGTCTTGCCGCGTTGTTTTTCTCCTATCTGATCGCTATCCCAGTTGGCATCTATGCGGCATCAACGAGAAATCCGTTGGCCAATAACTCGGTGCGCTTCATCAGCTATCTAGGGCTTGCGCTACCGAGTTTCCTCCTGGCCTTGATCATCATGCTGACAACGACCGTGCTGTTTGGCGAATCGATGGCAGGTCTGTTTTCCAAGGAGTATCGCGACGCGGCATGGTCTTTCGCGAAATTTATGAATTTTATGTCGAGGGCCTGGTTGCCGATTTTTATTCTTGGTTGGGCTGCGACAGCATTTGCGTTGCAGACGGTGCGTGCCCTGATGCTGGATGAGATCAGCAAACTCTACGTGACCGCTGCATCTGCGCGGGGTATTTCCGGGCGGACCTTGCTATGGCGTTACCCCGCTCGCCATTCACTCGGCCCGGTAATTAACTCGTTGGGTTTTGATCTTAACCGCATTTTCAATGATTTGCCGGTGGTTGCCCTGATCATGACTCTCACTGAAATGGGAGCCTTGTTGATTGATGCGCTTGCTTTTTCCAACGATCAGCAGCTCGCTGGCGCGATCCTTGTCATTTTGACCGCTTGCATAGTGCTTGTGAATTTCGTCACCGATATCGTACTGGCTCTGATGGACCCGCGTGTCCGAACGGGGTTGATGGGATAAACCATGGATCTTTTAGCCAGATCTAAACAGAAAGTAACTGATCAGAGTCTGAAGGAGGCCTATTTCACGGCCTCACAGACGCAGTTGGTCCGTGCACGGTTTAAGAAAAACCGCGCCGCAATGGTTGCGGGCTGGGTATTGACATTGATGATTCTGGCTGGTTTTTTCAGTGAATTTCTCTCTCCCTATGCACCGACCATGGCGGGTCGCGATAAACAATACGAGAATGGGCCACCGCAGATGCCGAAGTTCTGGGACGAGAACGGTTTCTCGTTGCAACCCTTTATCTATGGAACCAAGCGCGAACGATCGATCAAGACGAATTTCCGGTGGGTGATCACGGTTGATCGCGAAGACCGACGTTATGTGCGCTTATTTGTCAAAGACTGGAAGTACAGTTACATAGACTTAAACTGGGATTTGCCCGGTGATGCCTTTGACGTCAACTTCAAGGCACTAACCTTCAGCACCCATTTGTTCGGGGTAGACAAGGGTGGTATCCACTTGTTTGGAACGGATGCCAGTGGCAAGGATATCTACTCGCGCACACTGCGGGCAATCTTTACTTCTCTCAAGTGCGGGGCATTGGGCGTTTTCATTGCTTTCGTGTTAGCGCTAATCATTGGGGGTATCTCCGGTTATTACGGTGGCTGGATCGATTCGACCCTACAGATGATCACGGATGCAATTCGAACGGTACCGCCGCTTCCTCTATTCATGGCCTTGGCAGCATTCCTGCCTCAGGAATGGAGTGCCGAGGCAGTATTCTTCGTTATTTCGTCCATACTTGGCTTGATTGGCTGGCCCACTCTGGCCCGCCGCATTCGCACGCATCTATTGAGCGAAAGAAGTCAGGAATATGTCCTCGCGGCTGAGCTTTGTGGCGCATCTTCGAGTCACATTATCCGTCGCCACCTGTTGCCCAGCTTCACCAGCTACATCATTGTTGACCTGATGATTACGTTTCCCTATATGGTGCGGCTGGAAACCGCGCTCAGCTTCATTGGTCTCGGCCTGATTGATCCTGTCAGTTCGCTCGGGTCAATGATGCAGAATGTTTCCAAGGCGGACATTTTGCTGAACTACCAGTGGTACTTCATCCCGGTTCTTTTTTTCATTGCTTTTGTCCTGGCTTTCGTCTTCGTCGGCGATGGCTTACGTGATGCAGCGGACCCCTACACAGATGCAAGAAAATGACCTTGCTAACGGTCGAAAAATTAGATCTAAGATTTGATACGGACGAGGGCCGGATAACTGCTGTTGATGATGTTTCGTTCACACTCGATGCGGGTGAGGTGCTGGGGCTGGTCGGAGAATCAGGGTCCGGCAAGTCAGTAACGGCGAAGTCATTGATGCAGCTCAACCCATCGAACGCGGTGTATGGGTCGGGGAGCGAAATTCATCTGGAGGTAGAACGTAATGTCGTGGATGTGTTATCGCTGCAAAGCGCTCGTGAGTTGGAGGTTGTTCGCGGCGGGGCTGTTTCGATGATCTTCCAGGAGCCAATGGCAAGTTTCGCGCCGGCAATTACGATCGGGAACCAGATGGTGGAGCAGTTGCTGATCCACACCGCACTGTCGAAAAAGGAAGCGGCAGAGTTGTCTGTGGAGATGCTGGAGAGGGTCGGCATCTCCGATGCCGGAAAGCGCTTCTACCAGTACGCCTTTGAACTTTCTGGGGGCATGCGACAGCGAGCCATGATTGCCATGGCGCTTTCGACCAAGCCGAAAGTCCTGATTGCCGACGAGCCCACTACCGCCCTCGATGTGACCATCCAGGCCCAGGTGCTAGACCTGATGAAAGACCTGGTGGTGGAATTCGGGATGGCTATATTGTTCATTACCCACGATCTCAGTGTGATCGCTCAGACAGCGGATCGTGTCGCGGTGATGTACCTTGGCAGAATTTTGGAAACAGGTACGGTTCGGCAAGTGATTCAAACCCCATCACACCCTTACACCCAGGGGCTGCTTAATTCGCTTCCAAAACTCGCTGCTATTGACGAGCCCCTGACGCCGATTGCAGGGGACATACCCAGCCCCTTGGAGCGTCCATCCGGTTGCGTTTTTCACACACGCTGTCTAAAAGCAAAACCCGGTGTCTGCGATCAATCCATCCCGGACTTGTTCGCAATGGATCCCGGACATACTGCTGCCTGCTTCGCGTTGACTCAGGAATGGGTGGGCATCAACTAGAAGAGAACAGCGTGATCGAATCATCCCACATCTCGGTTCGCAACCTTTCTGTGCATTTTCCGCTGGGACGCCAACTGTTTGGAAAGCCACCGGTTGTTCGCGCGGTGGACGACGTTTCACTGGAAATCCCAAAAGGGTCCTTTTTCGGACTGGTGGGAGAAAGCGGGTCGGGGAAAACCACTCTGGGGCGCGCCATCCTGAGAGCCGCGCCGATCACGTCTGGACAGATTTTCTACCGTGACGACGAGGTTGAATATGATCTGGGCGACATCCACAAGGAACAACTCAAGGACTACCGGCCGCGCGCACAATTGATCTTTCAGGATCCATACGCGGCGCTCAGTCCGCGAATGACGGTTCGGGACATTATCGCTGAACCCTTGGAGGTAATGGGAATAACCAATACCCGCGAGGAAACCGATGATCGTGTCCGCAAAATTGCTTCGAAGTGCCGCCTGAATCTGGAACACCTGCGTCGCTTCCCTCATGCGTTTTCCGGAGGGCAGCGCCAGAGAATTTCTATCGCCCGTGCTTTGGTTTGCAACCCCAGGTTCGTGGTGGCTGACGAAAGTGTCGCGGCTCTGGATGTCTCCATCCAAGCGGACATCCTTAACCTGCTGAAGTCGTTGCGAGGGGATCTTCAGAACACCTTTCTCTTCATCAGTCATGATCTCAGCGTAGTCGCCCATATTTGCGACACTGTGGCGGTGATGTATCTCGGCACTCTCGTCGAATCGGCCCCTACCAGATCTCTGTTTTCAAATCCCAGCCATCCGTATACAAAGGCGTTGCTGTCGGCTATTCCGTCTCTCGATCCGGACGTTCGTGGGAAAGCGCAAAAACTGGAGGGTGAAATACCAAGCCCGGTTACTCCCCCTTCGGGCTGTAAGTTCCACACACGATGTCCGGTAGTGCAACAGCGTTGCAAAAGCGAGATTCCACAATGGCGTGAATTAAGCACGGGGCACTCCGCGGCCTGCCATTTTGTCGAACCCCAAACCTTGTCCCAGGAAATACGCGACTAATGGACCTTTCGATTTCTACGAACTAGATACCTGCCTTTTTATACCTGATTTATGCCCAATTTGTATTCCATCCCCATTTTTTGGTAAATGAATGTTATAGAACCTTGACCTTGATAGGGTTCGAGTTCAGCGTGTGTGTTCCTTAGGATATAGAGTGAGCGTTGTTTTTCACTTGCCGTGCCAATCGGTGTACGTCGTCAGAATCTTTTGGATTTGGGGCCAGCAGATACTCAACAACAGAAAAAAAGATAAAACTAGAGACACTCTAATACAATCTGTTAGGCAATCAGGCTACGCTTTCTCACTAATGTTGGCGGATTACAATCATTAGGTTGAATGAATTCTCCGTGTAGTAGGCAGGAACGTCTGCTTAACCTTCTACGCCTTGCCTTCAATTGCCATGTTAGCGACAATTTATCGAAGTCCGGTTACATTTTATACCCAGGGTGTAGCGTAATTGGGGAGAGGGGCCAATGCCATTAGTTGATATTCAACTTTACAATCGACAAACCAAATCACTAGAAAAGGAAACCGTGTTTGAGAAGCGGGTCATGGAATTAGCCTATGGTACGTCACTAGGTGTTCAGATCTGTCAGTTACTACTAAAGAAGCCATGGTTCAGTCACTTATATGGATGGATAAAGCGCCAACCGGGTAGTAAAACCGCTATTCATCTGTTTGTTGAAAAATACGGTATCGATACAAATGAGATTCGGCAGCCACTAGAGAAGTTTGCGAATTTCAATGAATTCTTTATTCGTGAATTAGTCGATGGAGCAAGGCCGATCGATAATACACCTGAGCATCTTATTTCACCGTCGGATGGTCGAATGATTCACTATCCAGTCTTAAATCAAGCCGTGATTCCCGTTAAAGGCGTTCGGTTCGACATAGCGACTCTGCTTAATGATGCTGTGCTGGCGGCTCAGTACGACGGTGGAGATTGTTTTGTCACTCGGCTGGCTCCAATAGATTATCACCGCTATGGCTACATCGACTCTGGAACTCACGGCAAGCATCATAAAATCAATGGCTTTTTGCACTCCGTCAGCCCTTACGCGTTGCAACGAAATTTAAGGGTGTTTACTGGAAACCAACGAGAGTCGTGTGTTCTGCACACGGATAATTTTGGAACCGTTATCCAGATTGATGTAGGTGCTCTGGCAGTTGGAAAAATTGTACAGCACCAGCCTCAGGGTGGCCGATTTGAACGAGGGGAACAAAAGGGATATTTCGAATTTGGAGGCTCGACTGTAATTCTATTGTTCGAGCCCAATATCGTCGTTCCTGATGAGGATATCCTTCACCATTCCCGCGCTGGTATTGAAACCATCGTTAAATACGGATCAAAGATTGGCCGGCGACTTTAAGTGGTCTCTAGGCGGTCGCTAAGTCCGGAACTACAGGCAAAACTTGGACGTAAGTCAATGGGAAGATGGCGCTCCCTAGGGGGATCGAACCCCTGTTACCGGCGTGAGAGGTTTATTAACAGTATCCTAGAGTTCACCTAAGTATATGATAATATGGGGAAGTATGCTTGCCTATGCCCTACTGTATCCCTTAAAATAGGACCGTATTTTAAGTAAATACCTAATTGAATTTAAGGGGGAGCATTGGCGAGACTGCCAAGAAACGCAAAATTCGAGACCCGGGCGGCAAGAGCGCGTCTGGTCTCACAACCGCAGGTCTATTGGAGACAGATCCATCAGGGCCTTTTTATTGGCTACCGCAAAGGTAAAACCGCCGGGGTGTGGATTGCCCGCCATCTGGTGGGCGGTAAGTATCAGCAGGCGGTGATCGGCAAAGCCGATGATTTCCAGGACGCTGACGGCCAGGTTTACCTTGACTACCGCCTGGCGATAGAGAAGGTGCAGGCCTGTGAGTTCGAGGGGGTACGCCGGGCCAGGGTATTAAAGGCCGGCGCCTATACCGTGTCACAGGCCTTGGATGATTATCTTGAGGACTACATTGCCAGAAGCAATAAGGCGACCTATACGATCAGCGCAAACATCCGAAAGAACATCCGTCCAGCGCTTGGGAGAACCGCCGTATCAAGGCTTACCACCAAAGCGATACGCAAATGGCACACGAGTCTTGTTAAAACCAGTAGCGATCCTGAGGTCGTGCGGAAGAGTCGGCATACCGCCAATAAAAATCTCAGCACGCTTAAAGCGGCGTTGAACTTTGCATACCGGGAGGAGCGGGTTAAGGAGGACCGGGCGTGGCGTCTGGTCCGGCCATTTCGAAATGCAGATCAGCCGCGTGTGAGATTCCTGTCTTTTCCCGAGGCGATACGGCTGATTAATGCCTGCGAGGGGAATTTCCGCTTCCTGGTACAGGCCGCGCTGCTGACGGGTTGCCGGTACGGGGAACTTGTCAGGATGACGGCTGGGGATATACAGGGCGCGAGAATTTATATTCCCGAGACAAAGTCGGGCCGCCCACGACATGCCTATTTGACTGAAGAAGGTGAGCGGTTTTTTGTATCACACACTGCCGGTAAGAGCGCAGCGGAGTTGATATTCCAGCGAGATGATGGCAAACCCTGGGGTAAATCACACCAGAACCGGCCAATGCAAAAAGCCTGTGTGGTAGCCAAAATAACACCGGCGGTCTCTTTCCATATCTTGCGTCATAGTTATGCTGCAACCCTCGCACAAGAGGGCATCCCCCTGCAGGTGATTGCAAAAGCCATTGGTGATGTCGACACCAGAATTGTGGAACGGCACTATGCACACCTAGCATCAGATTACGTGCTGGATGCTTTGCGCAAGGGTATGCCAGAGGTGGGGGTTGAGGTTTCGAATGTCGTCCCGATTAATCGTTGAAGGGTCAATAACAATGCGTAAGAAAACGAAAACTTCTGAAAAATTATTGTTCGATGAATATGAGGAGTGGGCAACTGAGGTTCTCGGTCAATATCAAGATGCTGTTCCCTTTGTTGAATACGTTCGAGGTAAGCCGAAATTTAACTTGTTGCCGGGGTCTAGCATTCCCGTTGAAGTCTACATTGCTTTCCGTGTTCAGGAGCAGGCCTATTTCGCGCGTTATTGGTTAGAAACGCTTGTTAAAAAGGGTGGGAATAATCGTGCCAAAGCCTACACAGCAAACGTGCGGAAGATGATTCTTTTACGTGAGGTTGACTTGCCAAGATTATTAAAACGCCGAACTGCTAAAAAAGGAGCCTCGATAACTAACTCTGACAAGGGAAATGCTAGAAGAGATAAAAGAATTCTTGAAATGAGGGAGTACGGGGAAACTACGGGAGACATTGGCAAGCAATTCAATATTTCCCAAGGGAGGGTATCGCAGATATGTGCTCTCCAAAAACAGGAAAAACAGCGCAGAATAGCTTCGAAAAAGCGAAAGGGGGATCAAAAGAATAGTTGGCGCTCGTGAGGTTATTAGTTCGCTGTGCGAGTTAATAATCCGGCTATATATTCCCGTCTCCAGTGATAACAGGAGACATGGAAATGTTTCAACACACCAAACCGCTGTACACCGTCCCGGAAACCCTCGAACTTCTGAGTCAGTCCAGAGGAAAATTCTACGAAGAGGTCCGAACAGGCGCGATTCAAATCATCAAACGAGGCCGGCGTTCGCTGGTTACTGCCGCTGAAATCGACAGATATATCGAGGAGAAATCTTCTCAGATAGTCACGTCTGTGGAATCGGGAGGGGTAAAACGCTATGTTGCAAGCGGAACCAGCGTTGCCGGCTGATCGATTTTTAGGTAAAAGCCCAACAACTATTTCAATAATGGTGGGGCTGACCCGACGCTTTGTCACCGCTGAACAGCGCGCGGACTATATCCGCAAAAAAGAAGCGGAGGCGTCGTGAGCATGGCCTACCAAAAAAATGGCCGCATTGGTAAGGCGCGGCCAATCCAAAGGTATGGAATAAATAATTGCATTAGCACCCCATACCCTAGTAAGCAGCCCCAAAAAATCAAGCCGTGCGTAGCGGAACTGGAACGCGATTTAGACCTTTTTACCCGCTGGGCCAGTGAAGGCAGCCACGAGGCCGCC
>PVBE011299778.1_pt1 | contig 10804 bp, 10 predicted proteins | sample 1631181 | NCBI WGS metagenome assembly PVBE01 (sample SAMN08397723, study PRJNA350692) | Marine metagenome, whole genome shotgun sequencing project. | isolation source: water | place: Pacific Ocean | collected 2012-04 | reverse complement strand
CACCTATCTCAAGGTGTCTCTTTACGGCGCCCTTTTCCTATCTTTCCCCATTGTTGCCGGGCAGCTCTGGATGTTCGTGGCGCCGGGGCTGTATGGATAGCGCTTTTTTTTCGGCGTCGAGACGGATTTTTTCCAATTGAGGGTCGTCGAAGACTTCTTTGCCGAGATCGGCCTCATCGGCTATTTCGTCAATACTGTCGCGGAATTCTTTGGCCATAGCACGGGCGCGAGAAATGGCCCGTCCCACGGTGCGGAGAACAACAGGAAGTTCCTTCGGCCCCACCGCCACGACAATGACGGCGGCCACAAGCGCCATTTCGGTCCAGCCGATATCAAACATGCCTGAATTTTCCTCCAAGGCCCGAATGCAGAAACAAGGGTAAAAAAATCCACACCCATCCTTGGGGAATCATGGGGTCACAGCCCTTATTCCTTGGTAGCGGTTTCCCCCTCTTGCGAATTTTTGTCATCCGCAGATTCCGATTCTTTGCTCTCCTCAGGGCTCCGCGTAGCTACGGTGGCAGAATCATCGCCCTCATCCTTGAGGCCGGCCTTAAAACTCTTCACCCCCTTGGCGATGTCGCCCATCACCCGAGGGAGTTTTCCGGCCCCGAAAATAATCAGGACGATTACCAGAATCAAAATGATTTGCCAGGGGCCAATGTTCATTTAAGGGGTTCTCCAAAAAGGAAACGGCGGAAAAACCCGCCCAACAACAGACCCTTTATGATGGCAGAAAGGTTTGTCCACCGCAAACTGGAAACGCCTTAAAGTTCCTCTTCAACGGATGATGGGCCCTCGTTTTCGCCTTCAGCGTATTCATTGCTTTCCTCGGCTTCTTCGTCCGTGCTCGCTTCGGACATGGTGTCCTCTATGCCCAGCGCCCTGCGGGCGTCGGTGCTCAGCCTTGCATAGGCGGTGATAGCCGGACTCTGGTCAATAAGGCCCGAAGCCTTCAGTTCCTCAATCCCCGGCAGATCTTCCACCGATTCAAGTCCGAACTGATCGAGAAACTCGTCGCTGGTGCCCCATGTCACGGGACGTCCTGGCGTGCGCCGCCGTCCCTTGGGATGGACCCATCCCGCTTCCAAAAGCGTATCGAGGGTTCCCCGGCTCAGGCTTTTTCCCCGGATTTCCTCGATTTCCGCCCGCGTCACCGGCTGGTGATAGGCGATGATGGCCAGGGTTTCCAAGGCCGCCTGCGAAAGCTTGCGCGGCACTTCGGTCTCCAGACGCAAGGCCGGAGCCACATCCGGAGCGGTACGGAGCGCCCATTTCGAACCAACCCGAACCAGATGAACCCCGCGATTGGCGTAATGGCCCGAAAGTTCATCAAGCAGTGCGGGCACATCCGTCCCCTCCGGAAGGCGTGAGGCCATGGTGGCCTCGGTCAAAGGCTCGGACGCCGCAAACAGCATGGCCTCGAGGATGCACAGCAACTGGGAATCATCACTCATGGAGTCTTCCGTCATGATCCACCGCCCTTGCTGTTCTTGGCTCTGACCTTGGTCTTCTTTACGGCGCGCAGATAGAGGGGACCGAAGCTGTCTTTCTGCCGCAACTGCGCTTTGCCCTGTTTCGCTAGTTCAAGACCGGCGGCGAACGTGGCCGCCACCGCGGAGCGCATCATAAGTTCTCCGCCTAGAGCCTCCGGTAGGTAATTCATGAGGGACCCCCATCCCCGCGACTTACCAAGCATCCCCACAAGACGTTGCAGGACATCGTCCATGGAATAAACCATGATGGGGGCGATATGCAGGGTCGGATCGGCGGCGCGCCGCTGTTGGTTGCCATAGGCGGTGAGCAATTCGAAAAGCGAGACTTCGATGACGCTGCGGCGGATATTCCGCAGCCCTTCCGGCGCACCGCGGGGAAAGAAGTCCCTTCCTTTTTGGGGGCGGTCCATAAGCCGTACTCCGGATTCCTTCATGGCGTTATAGCGTTGCAGGTGAAACGCTAGCGCCGCCGCCAATTCGGGGCCCGTGGGCTCTTCCTCGTCGTCCTGCCGAGGCAGCAACAGGCGCGACTTGAGATAGGCCAGCCATGCTGCCATCACCAGGTAATCGGCGGCGATCTCCAGACGCATGGAATGGGCGCGGGTGATGTAATCGAGGTACTGATTGGCCAGGGCGAGAATGGAAATATGGACAAGGTCCACCTTTTGCTCCCGGGCCAGGGCCAGCAAAACATCAAGAGGCCCTTCAAAACCGTCAAGATCAAGGATCAGTTGGGCAGGGAGAGCGTCTTCCCCAAAGCTCCCCTGCATCTCGAAGCCGTTCTCATCCGTTATCATTCTATTCCTAACCCAGTCCGGCGAGAGTTTCGATCCCGCGGATCAGGAATTCAACCAGATCCCCGATCAACCAACCTAGAATATTGAGGCGCATCCCTAACTGAGAGGCGATCATAGGAAGAATAAACAGGATTCCGATGATGAGGAACAGCCCATATTTTTCCACCCTCGCCAAGGCTAATGCATAGGGGCGCGGCAACAGGCCAACGGCGATGCGCCCCCCGTCCAGGGGCGGCAGAGGCAACAGGTTGAACACCGCCAACACCAGATTAATCAGTACCGAATTGGCAAGATTGGCGATCAGCCAGCCTCGCAAGGGATCGTCGGTCAATAGCGCAATATGGATTAACAGAGCGGAAACAAAGGCTAGGGCCAGATTGGTCCCCGGCCCTGCGGCGGCTACCCAGACCATGTCCCGCTTGGGATTGCGGAGACGGTGAAAGTCCACTGGAACCGGCTTGGCCCAGCCAAAGAGAAACGGCGCGCGCATCAACAGCAACAAAGCCGGCAGAAGAATGGTGCCGAACTTGTCCACGTGTTTCAGTGGATTGAAGGTGACGCGGCCCATCACTTTGGCCGTGTCGTCGCCTAGCTTCCAGGCCACGAATCCGTGCGCGGCCTCGTGCAGAGTGATGGCCAGAAGCACCGGCAATACCCAGGTCGAAGCCGTATAGAGAACCGTTTCAGACATGGCTCAAAAGCCCATTTAGAATTGATATATTTTCTTTAAAATCAAATGCTTTATCATTTTTTCTCATATTACACGAAAGCTCTATCCTGGCGGTGGATTGGGATGACAGCGGACGCGCCCCTTCGGCTATCGCCTCCATTTCGCCCATTTCGCCACTGCAATGAAGCGCCAGGTCGCAGCCGGCCTCCAGCGCGGCCATGGCGCGCCCGGCCAGATCCCCGCTGAGCGCCTTCATGGAAAGGTCGTCGGAGACCAGAACGCCGTTAAACCCAATATGGCTACGGATAACTTCTTCGATCACAGTGGCCGACGTGGTGGCGGGATGTTCGTGGTCAATGGCTTCATAGACCACATGAGCCGTCATCGCCCAGGGCATATCCAAGAGTTCACGGAAGGGGGCAAAATCGTGGTTTTCGAGGTCCTTTCGCGAGGCCTCCACCACGGGAAGAGTTTCATGGCTGTCGCAAGTGGCGCGGCCATGGCCGGGAATATGCTTGAGCACCGGGATGACGCCGCCATCGAGGAATCCCTCACAGGCCTTGCGACCAAGGAACGCCGCCATGCCCGGATCGTTCCCGAAGGCGCGCGAGCCGATAATGTCATGGGCGTCGTGATGAGGCAGGTCAAGCACAGGCGCACAGTCCACGTCAATACCCAGCTCGGTGAGCTCCACGGCCATCAGGCGGGCATTGAGATAGGCCGCCTCACCGCCTTTTTCCCGATCGCGCCGCGCCACCTCCCCGATAGTTCCGGCAGCGGGTGCCTCGCGCCACTGGGGCGGTCGCAGACGGGCCACCTTGCCCCCTTCCTGATCAATGAGAATGGGGGCGTCCACACGGCCCACGGTATCGCGGAGGTCGTTGGTCAATGCCCGTATTTGGTCGGGTGAGCAGCAGTTGCGGGCGAAAAGAATAAAGCCCAGGGGGTTGACGCGTGGGAAAAAACGCCGCTCACGATCATGCAGGGTTTCACCGGCACATCCGAAAATCACGGCGGCGGGAGACGAGAGGTTCATTTACAAACGACCGTTCAAGGCCTGATGACAAGACAGCCGGTTTTGCGCTTCGCTAGTTCGGAGCAGATATTCTTGGCGGCGGATTTGCTCGCCACCGGACCGGCACGAATACGAAAAAAGACACCCTTTGGTCCAAGGTCGGCGCGGGGGAACGCGGCGCCCATACTCGCTAAAATGTCTTTATGCTGTTCCTTTATCTGTGTCCAGGCCTTACGCGCGACATCCTCGCTGCGGAACGCACCCAACTGAACGTGGAAACCGCCCTGCAACGACGTGGGGGCGATGGCCTGCTGGGTGGACTCAGCAGGGGATGGTGGCAGAAGCTGTCGGGGTTTTTGAACCGGGGTTACGGGCGGAGGCGACACCTCGTTGGGTTCAAGCTGTGGCGGTGGCTGCTGGGGAATGATCGGAACCGGAATACCAAGATCGCTCGTTTTCTGGAATGAGGGTTCCGGAAGCTCTGAGACACCCCCCTGCCCTCGCGGCAGTGGTTTTTCGGGAGGTGGCCGTAAAGTTTCCTCCACGTTCTGGTTCTTGGCTGCTGAGGAACCAATGACATCATAGACCTCTCCGGTAGCCCAATCGGGGGGTGGGTCCATACCTCCTGGTTCATCGGGACGCACCTTGGTGGGGTTCACATCGGCTGTGATCAACTGAGGAGCGCTTTCGGCACCGTCCTGAAGGCCTTGATGATAGCTATACCAGATGACGAAGGTGAAAAGACCTAGAGAAACAATAGCGGCCAGAACCCTCATGGAACGGCGGCGCTGAGCGAATGGGTCCATGGAACCTTGGCGTTGGCTTTCCTGATCCTGAGGCTGATAAGGGTCCCGCTGTTGCGAAAAGAACTCCGGCTGTTTACGGGGTAATTCTCCTGGAGCCGGACCGGTACCACCAGAATAATTCCTCGGATAGTTACCGGGAGGGTCTTGATCGGAAGGCATTAACGCATCTCCTCAAGCGGCTCGACCCCAAACATTTCCAAGCTTAGGGCAATAACCAAGGCTACGGAATGCACCAAAGCCAGCCGCGCCATGGTCAACTCCCTGTCATCATGGACGAGAAAACGCAATTGCGCATTATCTTTTCCCTTGTTCCAAAGAGCGTGAAAAATCGCCGCCAGATCGTAAAGGTAAAATGCACAGCGGTGGGGCTCATGAGCTTCAGCGGCACTTTCAACCAAGCGTGGCCAGGATGCGAGTTTTTTGACCAAAGCAAGCTCGGACTCATCGGTCAAGCAGTGTAAAGACCCCTTTGCCAGGCTCTCCGTGGACAGGTCCATATCGGGCATTTCCTTCTTCGCCAACCGCATCACTGAATGGCATCTGGCGTGGGCGTATTGGACATAAAACACCGGGTTGTCACGTGATTGTTCTGTAATCCTGGCAAAATCGAAATCCAGCGGCACATCGTTTTTACGGGTGAGCATGATGAAACGCACCACGCCCTTGCCCACCCTGTCCAGTACATCACGTAGGGTGATAAAACTCCCGGCGCGCTTGGACATCTTCACTGGCTTGCCCTTGTCGGTGAGGTTAACCAAGGCCGTGAGCTTTACGTCGAGTTTTCCCTCCCCCTTCGTTACAGCCGCAACGGCGGCCCTTATGCGCTTCACATAACCGCCGTGATCCACCCCCCAGACATCTATCATATTCGCAAAACCACGGCGAAACTTGTCGCGATGATAGGCAATATCAGAAGCAAAATAGGTCCAGCTGCCATCGAATTTTTTCATGGGACGGTCCGTATCGTCACCAAAGCGCGTGGACCGGAACAACCATTGCGGTCGTTCCTTCCAGTCGTGTGGCTTCTTGCCTTTCGGTGGCTCAATTACGCCCTCATAAATTAGATCCTGATCAAGAAGAACCTGATAGGCGCTTTTGACCTCCCCCTCTCCCTGAAGGGTCCGTTCCGAAGTAAACACGTCATGGCGGATACCTAAGGCCAGCAAGTCCTTTTTGATCAAGTTAATCATCTCTTGCACGGCCACAGTTCGGAATGGCTCCATCCAAGCCGTCTCTTTCTGATCCAGCCATTTATCTCCGTCCCGTGCAGCGATTTTCTCGCCTACCGGTTTCAGGTATTCCCCGGGATAGAAGCCCTCTGGAACATCGCCGATAGCCTCGCCACAAGCCTCGCGGTATCGCAGATAGACCGAACGCGCCAATTGCTCTACTTGGGCCCCGGCGTCGTTGATGTAGAACTCCCGGGTTACATCATATCCGATTTTTTCTAGGAGCGAGGCTAGGACATCCCCCATCACTGCACCCCGAGCGTGTCCAACATGCATGGGGCCAGTAGGGTTGGCCGAAACAAATTCCACATTGACCTTTTTGCCACCGCCAAGGTTGCTGGCGCCAAAATCTTTGCCACTTTCAAGTAGTTCGGCCAGCTGAGCCTGCCAGAAAGAAGGCGTCATACGCAGATTGATAAAACCGGGGTCAGCAACCTCTGCATCCGCCACTTCTTCGTACTGCTTCAACTCCTCGGCGATACTGTCGGCGATGTCCTGCGGCTTCATCTTCGCATGTTTTGCCAGTACTAAAGCTGCATTGGAGGCTACATCGCCGTGGTTGGGGTCATGGGGCACCTCCACGGTAATCTCCGAGTGGTCGAGCCCGCTGGGTAGCACCTTCCGAGCAGAAAGCTGCGCTACTGTTTCCTCCACCAGCGTCAGAAGCCGTGCGTGGAAGGTCATTGGGTGCTACCATCCTTGGGGAGAATGCCACCGTACACGTCCAGGGCATAGCGATCCGTCATTCCGGCAATATAGTCGGCTACCGCGCGCGCGGTCTGGGGGTTTCCTGGGGCGTCACAACGCCGCTGCCATTCCTCTGGAAGCTGCTCGGGAGCAGCATGAAAATGACGGAAAAGCGTGTCCACCACGATCCGGGCCTTGTCGGTCATACTGTTGACCTTGTCATGGCGATACATGGAAGAAAACAGGAAATCCTTAAGCGCCTTGTCATTCTTCCGCATCTCCCCCGAAAAGACAGCCGTAGGCTCCCCAAGAACGCGAATGTCCTGAGCTGATTGGGGCATAGTGTTAGCCAGTCGTACACGGGTTTCCTCGAGAAGATTCGTCACCATGAGATTCATCATGCGCCGCACTGTTTCATGGATCAGGCGGGAAAGTTCCAGCTCTGGGTATTTTTCTTCCACCTTACTGAGAACAGGACCGGCAAGGGGCACCTCCTTCAAGGCCTCGATGGTGAAAAGCCCGGCCCGCAGACCATCGTCAATGTCATGGTTGTTGTAGGCGATATCGTCTGCCAGAGCGGCGATTTGCGCCTCCAACCCGGCATGGGTATGAAGCTCTAGGTCGTGCCTCTTCACATATTCAGCCATGGTAATAGACAGAGGGCCGCTTCCGTCGCCCACAAGCGGTCCATTATGCTTTACCACTCCCTCTAGAGTTTCCCATGTCAGGTTAAGCCCATCAAAATCGGCATAGCGTCGTTCCAGCATGGTGAGAATGCGAAGGGCCTGATCGTTGTGGTCGAAACCGCCATAGGGGGCCATTGCCTTGTCCAAGGCATCCTCCCCAGCATGGCCGAAGGGCGTATGCCCAAGGTCATGGGCCAGTGCCACGGCCTCCGCCACATCTTCGTTCCCCCCCAACGCTCGGCTCACCGAACGAGCAATCTGTGAGACTTCAAGGCTATGGGTAAGCCGGGTTCTGTAATTATCTCCTTCATGGAAAACGAAAACTTGCGTCTTGTATTTTAGCCGCCGGAAAGCTGCAGAATGTATGATACGGTCCCGGTCGCGCTGGAAGGGAGAGCGGTTCACGCTCGCTGGTTCGTCGTGAAAACGACCACGGCTAGTCTCGGGACGGCAGGCGTATGTGGCAAGGTTAGAGACGGCGTTCATACTGCCCGGAAACTACCGGCTCTCCCCTTTTCAGGCAATCATCCTTTGAATGCTGAAAGGATAACGAAAAATTGACATTTAGCTTCAGCCCCTTACATAAGGGACGGTATATAATCTGAATAACAGTAAGGAACCTCTCTATGCCAGAAGTTTCCCAGGACGCTCTGAATCCCTCTGGGAAGGAGGCTGTGGAACGTGTCGTGAGCTTGAGTGAGGCCGCGGCAAAGCGCGTTCTTTCCCTGGCAGAGAAAAAGGGAAGTCGGGGACAGAACTTCCGCATCGCCGTTTCTGGTGGCGGCTGTCAGGGATTTTCCTACGGTTTTTCCTTCGACGATACCGTTAACGAGGGCGACCATTTATTTACCCGCGCCGGGGCGACGCTAGTGGTGGACGATGCATCTCTGGACCTGCTTGCCGGTTCTGAGGTGGATTTCGTGGAAGACCTCATGGGCGCCTATTTCAAGGTCACGAATCCCAACGCCGATTCTACTTGCGGCTGCGGCACCTCTTTCTCCATATAAGCCCCACCGGCAATCATGCTAGGCTGTGGCCCGTGTGTAATGCGCGGGCTTTTCCACGTGAAGGAGCGTCCAGAAACCAGTGAAAATCGCCACCTGGAACGTCAACTCGGTACGGGCGCGGCTGGCCCATCTGCTGGGCTGGCTGGACAAGGCCACACCCGACATTCTGCTGTTGCAGGAAATCAAATGCATGGACGACGCCTTCCCGATCCTGGAAATCGAGACCGCCGGATATAACTGCGCGGTACGAGGCCAGAAATCCTATAACGGCGTGGCCATCCTCTCGCGCACCCCCTTGGAAGACGTGATAACCGAACTGCCAGGCGACTCTTGCGACGAACAGGCACGCTATGTGGAGGCGGTGACCGAATTTAGCAAAGGCGTGATCCGCGTCGCCTCCCTCTACCTTCCCAACGGCAATCCCGTGGATGGCGAGAAATATCCCTACAAGCTGGCCTGGATGGAACGGCTGACCGCCCACGCCGGGAACCTTCTCACATACGAGGAACCGCTGGTGCTGGGCGGCGATTACAACGTCATCCCCAGAGACGATGACGTCTACAACCCCGAGGCCTGGCGCGAAGACGCCCTGGCATGTCCCGAGATCCGTAGGGAGTTCCGCGCCCTTCTCCACCTTGGGTTCACCGACGCCGTTCAGACCACACACCCAGACGGTAGTGCCTATACATTCTGGGACTATAAGGGTGGCGTCTGGAAGAACGATCATGGTCTGCGCCTTGACCATCTACTTCTCTCACCTCAGGCCGCCGACCGGCTTTTTTCCTGTGGTATAGACCGGGGACCAAGGGGGCTGGAGAAACCATCCGACCACACCCCTGTCTGGTGCGAACTGGAAGAGACAAGCCCTTACTGATCCTCTGTGATCATGGCGTTCGCCGCATGGTTGTGCCCTCTTGTTTTCTGTCCGATGGCTACTTCACCACCTGCTCCACATTCCGTACAGCACCCCGCGCAGCGCTTGTGGTCATAGCGGCGTAGGATTTTAGCGCTCCGGAAACGGCTCGTTTGCGCGGCTTGGCAGGCTTCCACGTGCCATCGCTCTCGGCATCCATGGCCTCGCGACGGCGGGTGAGTTCGGTATCGGCCAAGGCCACACGGATGGCGCGGGCAGGAATGTCGATCTCAATGGTGTCTCCTTCCTCGATGAGGGCAATAGCTCCGCCCTCAGCAGCCTCGGGAGAAACATGACAGATGGACAGCCCCGACGTTCCTCCGGAAAAACGGCCGTCTGTGATGAGTGCGCAATCTTTTCCAAGCCCCTTGGACTTGAGATAGCTGGTGGGGTAGAGCATTTCCTGCATGCCGGGTCCACCGCGCGGCCCTTCATAACGGATCACTACCACATCTCCGGGCTTTATCTGGTCACCAAGAATGCCTTCCACCGCTGCATCCTGGCTCTCAAAGATCCTGGCTGGACCTGTAAAAGTGAGGTTGTTCTCGTCCACGCCGGCGGTCTTCACGATACAGCCCTCCAGGGCGATATTGCCGGACAGGACCGCCAATCCGCCATCGACACTGTAGGCATGCGTCACGTCGCGGATACATCCAAGCTCTCGATTGTCGTCCAGAGAGTTATAACGAATTTCCTGGCTGAAGGCCTGTTGTGTGGGCACACCACCAGGAGCGGCCATATAAAAACGACGCACGGCCTCGTCCTTGGTGCGGCCGATATCCCAAGACTCGATACCTACTCCCATGGTGGGCGCATGTACTGTGGGCACGTCTGTATTGACGAGCCCGGCTCGTTCTAATTCACCTAGAATAGCAAAAACACCGCCAGCGCGGTGTACGTCCTCGAGATGGAAATGAGAGCTTGGTGCTACTCTACACAGATTGGGCACCTTGCGCGAGAGGGCGTCAATATGGGCCATAGTAAAATCATGGCCAGCCTCGTGGGCGGCAGCGAGGATATGCAGTACCGTATTGGTTGATCCACCCATAGCAATATCTACGGTCATAGCGTTGGCGAAGGATTTAGGGCAGGCGATGGAACGCGGCAGGGCGCTACTATCATCATCCTCATAATAACGGCAAGTAAGCTCGACTATGCACCGCCCGGCCTCGAGGAATAGTTCCCTGCGATCGGCATGGGTAGCCACCAGGCTACCATTCCCTGGCAACGCCAGTCCCAACGCTTCAGCCAAGCAGTTCATGGAGTTGGCTGTGAACATGCCCGAGCATGAACCGCATGTAGGACAGGCTGAGCGTTCATAGGCCAGAGCCTCCCCATCGGAAACATCTGGATTAGCACCCTGGATCACGGCATCGATCAGGTCCAGGGTTCTCTCCTCACCATCCACCACCATCTTGCCTGCCTCCATGGGACCGCCGGAAACAAAGATGGTGGGGATGTTGAGTCGTAATGCTGCCATGAGCATGCCTGGCGTGAT
>PVBE010959449.1_pt1 | contig 10804 bp, 12 predicted proteins | sample 1631181 | NCBI WGS metagenome assembly PVBE01 (sample SAMN08397723, study PRJNA350692) | Marine metagenome, whole genome shotgun sequencing project. | isolation source: water | place: Pacific Ocean | collected 2012-04 | reverse complement strand
CTCCGACGCTTTTAAAATGGTCGGGAATGGGTTGTTTTCCTAGTCTGTCTTTCCAAGGATGGGAGCCTTCGACAAGTTATAAAAAATTTGATGTGGTATTCAGTGGTATTAATCAAAACAAATTAGATAATTTTTACTATTGTAGTGGAGACCATAGCTCTACAACCACAAACAGTCCTCCTGGAACCGCTTCTATGTGGAGCCAGAAATTCTTTTTCGAGCCAGACATAGGCAACCAAACAAGCGTTAATATTAAAGCTGATAAATTAGAGTATAAAAACTCTTTTATACAAAGGTTAAAAACAAATAACAATATTTCTACTTTTGATATTAGTTATACTTTTAATAATATTTCTGATGCCCAAACCAAAAGCATGATTCACTTCTTGGAGAGCAAAGGGGGCTACAGAAGATTTGAACATCAAATACCATCTGTTTATAATAGACCTAAAGTTTATTATTCTGATAGTTGGTCTCACACTTGGAACTATGTTAACTCTAATACTTTAAAAGTAGATTTGAAACCTGATCCACTAGGAGTAATCCCAACAGGAACATAATATGGCTAGAAACATAATAAAAAGTTATAATTCTATAGTTGCGGTTCAAGATTCAACTGTAGCTTTTTCGACTGCTAACCAATCTCTTAAGCTTCATAAAATAGCTCAAAGTTTAGAATATTCCATAGGTTACTCTAGAGAAGCGTCTAAACAAATTGGTTCTGAAGCCCTTTCGTCTGACACTTTTTATCAACAGCCAGATGTAAGTTTAAATGTCACATATATTCCTGAACCTAATTTCTCTAACGAATTACAAGGTAGGTTTATTGACGCAAAACCTGACACTAACTTTAAAAATTTCTTTGCTGCTTCTGATGCAGACGATTCTACAAATTTTTATGTATTAGTAACAAAAAATGCAGAAGACACCTTCTTGGGTAAATTGCAATTCCTTACATCTTTAAATTTAAACGGAGACGATGCTATAGGTTTTGGAAATTGTTTCCCATCTTCTTATGGATTAAGTTATTCAGTGGGGACTCTTCCTACAGTGTCTACTTCTTACATTTGCTCTAATTCAATATTTGACCCTCTGACTGGCACTTCAATGGAGATGCCAGCTATAAATTTGACAGGAGGAAATAATGATAATGTAGGCAGATCACTTTTTACCTTTGGTTTGGATTTATCAAGCGCTGGGTTAGAAAAAGCTCCACCAATTGTTAATCCAGACAACACTAATAGTGATGTTACATTACAAAATTTAGAAGTAGGAGGACAGGCAATATCAGGCAAGCATTTAGTTCAATCTGTTGATATGAAAGTAAACTTACCAAGAGTTTCATCTTATGGATTGGGTAATGACTACGCTTACAATAGAAAACGTCAATTTCCCGCCAAGGGAACATTTAGTGTTTCCTCTTTAGTTTCGGGCATGGAGAGCGGGGCTATGACAGGAGTTTTAAACTCTGACCAAAATTATAAATTTGATTTGAAATTAGAAGCAAGTGGAAAGCAAATGATTTATCGCATCGAAGATGCAAAACTAGACTCTTATAATTACTCTATGAGTATTAACGGAACAATGAGTTACAATGCAGACTTCAGCTTCAAAGTAACGCAAGAAAAAGGGTTAAAGGTTAGCGGGACTGCCTACTAATCGTAGTCAATTTTTACATTTTTACTTTCGTAGCCTCTTTCCTTAATTCTATTAGGGTGCTCTGTTCCTTTTCGCTCTTTAGCGTAGGAATCGTAAAATTTTTCTTTAACGGGATCTAACCCTCCTGCTTTTTCGGCTCTTTTAGAACTAAGCTCGGCGGAGAGGTCCATCATGTCTCCTATTGTCCCCTTTTTGTTGTAAGTGGCATCTATATATTGCTGTTTGCTAAATGGATCAATGGTATTATCAATAGATGCGTTGGGAGCAAGGAAAACCCTGCTCCACTCAACGTCATCTTCTGAATAAACATGTTCATCATTCATCCCTTGAAACACCTCTCGGTATTCTTCTTTTTCGGGATGTTTGTAAACATAAATAGGCATTATTTAATATCTATTTTTTTTGAAGAGGCCACCTCTTTTTTAGGAAGGGTTATATTTAAAAGCCCGTTTTTTAGGGAAGCTGTAATATGTTCCTCTGAAACTAAATCATATAAAAATAATTTAAATGACTTACTCCTCTGTTCATTTTCAGCTTCAATTGTTAGAATGCTATCACTAACTTTAATATCTACATCTTTTTTAGTAAATCCAGCTAATTCAAATTCAGCTTGATAAACATCTCCAGAATCCTTAACTGGATGCCTGTTAAAAGAAATAGGTTTATTTTGTTGGTTAGTAATATCGTTTAGTAGGTTGTTAATTAATGAGTTCATGCTTATATATATTAACATTAATCATGCCAATCTGTTTTTACTTAAAAACAAGGGATAAAATAGCTTCAGTGGTTTTTTTGTATGTCATTTTGTCACCCATTTTGACACCCTCTGTGTTAATCTGTCCCGCTTTGGATTCTGCTTTTTCCATAGCAGAGACAGCTTTATCTTCATCCCATGTATAAAAAACTCCGTTATTAAAATCATTTTGTTTATTAAAAAACACGCCATCTTCGCAAGGCATGGTCCCAGAAGACTCAACTAAAACCGAATTTTCTTTTGTCGCCCAATCCTTGTGAGAGGTTTCATTTAAAACCACACTCCACTTTCCTAAACAAGTTGCATTAAAAGCTGGTAAGTTCCACCCTTCTCCTCCTGACAAACCCGTTAAATCAATATCTATGGCATTTAAAAACTCATTAACTTCTGAATTTTTTGCGAGTCGAGGAAGAATATTTAAATTATTATAATTAACTCCTTCAGTTATTTCATTCCAAATTCCCGTCATTTGCTGGGAATTGAAGAAAGGGTTATTGACACAACAAGAAAGCTGGTATTTAGAATTATTGCCGTATTTCTTTAACCAAGACTGAATAATCTTTTTTGTGTGTTTTCTATTTTCATATTTACCCATTAGCCCAAAGTGAACTACATCTTTAAGATATTCTTTTTCGGTTCTCTTAAAATCCTCATCGAATCCGAGAGGAATATAGTGCGTGTTCGCTAAACCTTTACTTTTGAAAAGGTTTTGGGCGTATGTAGAAGAAAAGATAATACTGTCTTGCAGTAACGCTAGCCTCTGCTCTAGTTCTGTAGGTTCACTACATTCATAAAATGTAATCAAATGTTGGTCTTTGGTTTTCCTATTCTCGGAACCATTCAAGTGCCACAGCTTTAAAGAGGGTGTTTCTGCCGTAATTTTACGCCATCTTTCATTTACTCCATCTTCAATATATTTCTTTAAATCATCACTTAGATCAAAAGCTGATAAATCTGGGTCTCCCGTAGGGAAGATTGCCAGATCTACCTTTAGCTTATGAAGTTCTCTGATAATGTTAAAAACAACATTGCCAAAACTTAAAGTATTTAAGGGGGCTTCTAAAATTAATTTCATTTAAAATGGCACATCATCACCTTGTACGTCACTTGAACTATCGCTTGCGCCTCCTTCTGCCTTTTCGGACTTTTTAGAACTCAAAAACTGGAGATCTTTGCCCCTGATGAAATATTTGCTGAACTTTTTGCCCTCTTTTTCCCAAGATGACATGCAAAGCTCCCCATTAACAATAAATTCTCTTCCTTTAGAAAGATATTTTTCAGCAATTTCTGCTGTCTTGTCCCAATATTCAATATCAACAAAACATTTTGTTTTTGCGTTTGATGTCGAAACGCCAGCTCTTAAACTGACGACTTTTTTACCAGTGCTAGTGGTTCTTACTTCTGGGTCTTTAACCAGATATGCTGCGGCTGTGATAGAATTATACATAATTTGCTTCTTTTTTTACTTTGTTAATAAATTTGTTGTGAATATTTATACACCCCTGAATACTTAAGTCAAGCTCTAAGGCTATAGACCTCCAAGGAGTGAGCTTATTCTTATCCGATCCATACCTCATGTCAATTATTTTTTTAACTCTTTCGTCTTCTTCCGTTTTTAAACAGTCTTTAAACACAACTAAAGCTTCCTCTTTGTTGATATCATGGATGAAAGAATCGCAACTTGGTTCGATGTAGGTGTTTTCGTCATCAATAAAACACTCTTTATTTTTTTTCTTTTTATTAAGAGCATTCAAACACTTCCACTTGGTTTGGTTAGCTAAATGGGTAGAAAATTTAGTGTTTCTCGACGGGTCGTAATTTAAAGCTGAATCATAAATTGTGATTTCCTTATCTTCAACAATTTGAGTTTTGTCTAAAACGCATTGAGGGCTTGACATAAAATAATTAACCATCGTGTGAAATATCCCAGAGTGCCGATCTACTAAAGCTATAAGGCTTTGCTGATCGGTATTATCCTCTTGTATCTTGGAGATGAGTGTCAAGTCGCTTTCCACTGACTCCATCTTATCTTCTATTTCTCCTTTTTCCACAGAATTTTACAAAACTTCTGATATTTATTTATAATATATTTATAAAACGTATACGATTAAGTATTACGTTTTACTTAATCTATACCGTTATAGGTATGAATTACGTTTATTCCGTTTCACGGTTATTATATGCCTAGGGAATATTTTGTCAACAAAAAAAAAAATTCTTTAAATTCTTATTTGACATTGCTTCACTCCTCTGCTAAGTGTAAAATCCTTTAACCACGATTTTCGAAGAACAAATATCAAGAAAGCCCGACCATTATCCGTGGACACAAGAATTTATCGAAGCGATGCATAACGGGTTTTGGACCGATAAAGAATTTAGTTTTAGCAGTGATATTCAGGATTTTAATGTCAATTTGTTAGAAGACGAAAGGGAGATGATTATCCGCACTCTTTCTGCAATCGGGCAAATCGAGGTGGCTGTTAAAAAGTTTTGGGCAAAGCTCGGCGACAACCTCCCTCATCCCAGTTTGACCGATTTAGGATATGTGATGGCTAACATTGAAGTTATTCACAACAATGCCTATGAGCGGCTCTTAAAGGTATTAGGGTTAGAGGATGTCTTTGAAGAAAATCTTAAGTTGGATTTCATCGAAGGTCGGGTTAACTACCTTAGAAAATATAATCACAAATTTTATAAGGATTCCAAGAAGCAGTATGTATATGCCCTCACTCTTTTTACTTTATTTGTGGAAAATGTTTCTTTGTTTAGTCAGTTCTATGTGATTAATTGGTTTAATCGTTACCGTAACGTTCTTAAAGATACAGGACAGCAAGTTAAGTATACTCGCAACGAAGAAAATATTCATGCGTTGGCTGGGATTAAAATAATCAATACAATTCGCAGCGAACACCCCGAACTTTTTGATGAAGAGCTAGAGGAAAGAATTGCCAGCGAAGCTAAAGCCGCTTTTGAGGCAGAAAGCCAAATTGTTGATTGGATGATTAATGGATTTAATGAAAAAGGATTGAATGCTGATATCCTAAAAGAGTTTATAAAAAACAGAATTAATGACTCTTTGGAAAAAATCGGTTTTCATTCAGCTTTTGATGTTGACACTTCGTTGCTAGAAGATACTATGTGGTTCGAAGAAGAATTGATGGGCAACAATGCTACTGATTTCTTTCACTCAAGACCAGTTGAATATTCTAAAAACTCTCAAACATTTGATGCTGACGATCTTTTTTAATGAAAAAATATAAATGGCTGAATAAGGACGCTCGCGACTTCTTAAAAAGAGGTTATTTACAAACAGGCGAAACCGCCGAAAAAAGAGGCCATGACATTGCTTTAGCTGCTGAAAAAGCTTTAAAAATAAAAGGGTTCGCAGAAAAATTCGAAGACTATTTGGCTCAAGGTTTTTATTCTCTTTCTAGTCCTATTTGGGCCAACTTTGGGAGAGAAAGGGGTTTGCCTATTTCTTGTAATGGCGTTTTCATAGAGGATCGCATGGATTCTATTTTAGATAAACAAGCTGAAGTTGGAATGCAAACCAAACACGGCGCAGGGACTTCAGGTTATTTTGGAGAGCTTAGATCGAGAGGCGCAGAAATTTCCGCTGGAGGGACATCTAGTGGGCCAGTCCATTTTATGGAGCTATTTGATAAAGTATCTTCTGTTGTTTCTCAAAGCAATGTAAGGCGGGGATCTTTCGCGGCCTACCTCCCTATTGATCATCCTAATATTATCGAATTTCTTAGAATTAGATCGGAAGGAAACCCTATCCAAGAGATGTCTTTTGGAGTTTGCATAACAGACGAATGGATGAGATCGATGCTCCAAGGAGATAAAAAGAAAAGATCTATATGGGCCTCTGTAATTAAGAAAAGGTTTGAGACAGGATACCCTTACATCTTTTTTACGGATACGGCTAATGCCGATGCTCCCAAACCATACAAGGATAAGTGCATGAAAATTACATCGTCGAATCTTTGCAGTGAAATATTTCTTCACGCAAGTAAGGACGAATCCTTTGTTTGTTGTTTGTCTTCTCTTAATCTTTTGAAGTGGGATGAAATTAAAGAGACAGACGCTATCCAAACTTTGGTTTATTTTTTAGATGCCGTTATGGAGGAGTATATCGAAAAGACAAAAGATATTCCTTTTATGAAAGCGTCTCATAATTTTGCTAAAAAACAAAGAGCAATTGGAGTGGGGGTATTAGGGTGGCACTCTTTCTTACAAGAAAAAATGATTTCTTTTGAGAGTATGGATGCTAAATTTCTTAATTCAGAGATTCACAAAACCATTAGGGAAAAATGTGATGAAGGCACTCAAGAGCTTGCTGTTTTGTTTGGATGCCCAGAACACTTAGATGGCTATGAAAGAAGAAATATGACCACTATGGCTATTGCTCCCACGACTTCTAGCTCTTTTATTCTCGGGCAAGTATCTCCATCAATTGAGCCTTTAAATAGTAATTATTTTACAAAAGATCTAGCTAAAGGCAAATTTACTTACAAAAATCCATATTTAGAAAAACTTTTAGAAGAAAAAAAGAAAAACACGCAAACCACTTGGAAGTCTATTCTTGTTAAAGGAGGATCTGTCCAGCATTTAGATTTCTTGTCTCAAGAGGAAAAAGACGTATTTAAAACATTTGGAGAAATACCTCAAAAAGAGATAGTTATTCAAGCCGCTCAAAGGCAAAAATTCATAGACCAAGGTCAAAGTTTAAACGTTATGATTTCTCCGAAATGCCCTCCTAAACAAGTAAGCGAACTTCTTATATTTGGCTGGGAACAAGGAATAAAAAGCTTCTATTACCAGAGAAGTGCTAATCCAAGTCAAGAATTAGCAAGATCCATATTAAACTGCTCTTCCTGCGAGGGTTAAATATTCATTTTTAATATTTAAAAGTGTAATAAATTCCTGATGGAATACGACTTTTCAGATCAAGCTAAAGATTTTTTAGGATCTTCTAAAAATAAAAAAGACCCTGTTGCTTTTTCCACAAAAATCGTGGCTTTCCTTGAAAACAAAGTCGCAGAACACAACGATAAACGTTCTAAAAAAGTCACTCTTGCCCAGCTCAAAAAAGTATATAGGAGGGGGTCTGGAGCGTTTTTAAGCAGCCACAGACCTGGTAAAAGCAGGGCGCAGTGGGCTACAGCTCGCGTTAACGCCTTTCTTAAAATGGAAAGCGGAAATGAAGTAAAGGATTCTTACAGAGCTGCCGATAAGGATATCGCAAAAGGTGGCGAGGATTATTATAACGAGGAAGTGGGGGAAGCCTATGTGGATTTCAACGAGCTTGAATTTGGTCTCGCTAAAATTGATCTTTTAAAAGCTAATATCTGCGAAGATGAAATGAATCAAGATATTGAAGATATCAGCTACTCTGAAGAGGAAAAAAAAACTCTAAATAAGCCATTCAGACTTCCTTTGGAATCTAAAAAGAAATTTGGTGTTTATGTTAAAAATTCCAAAGGCAATACAGTTATGGTGAAGTTTGGTGATCCTAATATGGAAATTAAAAGAGATGATCCCTACAGACGCAGAAATTTTAGGGAGCGTCACCAATGTGACACAAACCCAGGTCCAAAACATAGAGCCAGATATTGGTCCTGTAAGTTTTGGAATAAAAAACCAGTTAACAAGCTGACCTCTAGCGAAGCTGTTGCTTGGGACGATGAAGAAGTATTAACTGAATGGATTTGGAATGATGCTAATTTTGCAGATCATCAAGACCTATTGGATTCTTTCCCTTTTTTATCTGAAATCAACGAAGTTGTTGAAGAAGAAGGATTATAAGCTATAATCATGCATTCGCATGAAAGTATTGTTTATATCTGATTTCACAATAAACCAGAGGCAGGGAGGCGCTCAAGTAAGCAATAAAATTCTTATTGACAAAGGAAAAGAGTTAGGTCTCGACATAAAAGAACACCATCACAATTCTTCGATTACTGATTTTTTTTCGCACTACGATTTAGTGGTAAATTCTAATTTGGAAGCTATAAGCAAAATATCTCCAGAAAAAATTCCACTTATCCTCAAGCTCCCCAATTCATCGAGGTTAGAGCATGATTCTTGCAGCTATTTAAATGACGATGTTAGACTAGAGTTATTCTCTAAAGCTAATAAAACTTTTTTTTTAAGCGATTACCATTATAGTTTTTTCAAAGATTTATATGGAGACTATTTCCATAACGTAGAAATAGTTTATGACCCAGTAGATACCTGTAAATTCAAAAAAGCCGCTAAAGAAAAAACATATGATGTTGTTTATTGTGGCTATTTACATCATTTAAAAGGATTAAATAATTTACTTAGATTTGCTAGCCAAAATCCTGACAGAAATATAGATGTATTTGGGTGGGGAGAGGTTTCTCCAGATAGAGTTTTTAAAGACTATCCAAACATAAAATTTAATGGGGAAAAAGATTATGGTGATATTCCAGCGATTCTTCAATCGTCTAGAGCTGTTTTTCACCATCCAATTGTCAAAGAACCATTTTGCAGGATGGTAGCAGAAGCTCTTATCTGCGGAGTGTCAGAAATAATAGGAGATAAGTCTAAAATAGGAGCTTATCTTGAATTTAATAAAGTAGGGTATGAGGAATTTAAAAAGGGCTGTGAAAAGGCCCCTTCTTTGTTTTGGGAAAGGGTATTAAAATGAATTTTATTTGTGGGACTTATTTTAAACATCAGTGTCGGCTACAATTAAGCGGCTATAAAGACCCTAGAAGTTCTGAATTTTTTCCTAAAGAAGATGAGGCTCTAGATAATAATTATGTTTTCTGTAAACCAGAACATATTTCTTTATTAGATACTTATGTAAAGATAGGCTCTGTTAAATTAGCTGAAAATTTTAATTTAGTTTCGCACAATTCCGATGCTAATTTCGGGGAACAAGAAATTGATTATGTTTTAAATTTATTTCCCAATATAGATACTTGGTATACCCAGAACCTTATAGCTAAACACCCAAAAGCGAAACCAATACCGATTGGGATAGCTAATCCTAAATGGTCACACGGAGACCAAGAGAGGTTTAATAAAATACAATCAGAAGATATAAGTAAATCCCAACAAGTATATGTAAATTTCAATATCTCTACAAACCTAAGAGCTAGGCAAGAATGTTTGGCAAAGATAGGGCCTCCTTACAACTTGCAATTAGAGAAAAATTATCCAGACGCTTCTTGTATAAAAGACCACGATAATTTTGTTGAATCAACTCAAGAAAAATACTTAAGAGAGATTTCTTCTTCTTACTTCACCGTGTCGCCAGTAGGCAATGGTGTGGATTGCCATAAAACATGGGAGGCTTTATATATGAAAAGCGTTCCCATTGTTACTCGTTGGCACGGAGTAGAAATATTTAAAGATTTAGGCATCCCTATTTTAATAATTGACGATTGGTCAGAGTTTAAAGATTTAAACCTCTCACCCGATCTTTACGAAAAATTATGGGGAGATTTCGAACCCAATTCTCTTAACTTCGACGTGTTCAAATGAAAAATATAGATAAAGTAGCTGTAATTCATTATACAAAACTAAAAAACCGTAAAGCTCATATGTTAAAAGAGCTAGAAGAATGGTTGCCTAATATTGAACATGAATTTGTAGAAGATTTTGATCAAGAGGTTCTTACTGAAGATATAATTAATGAAAACTTTGATCTAGCAACTTTCGAAAATAAATTTGAAAGAAAGATGTTAAGATCGGAAATGTCTTTATGTATGAAATACAAAAAAATTGTCAAAGACATAGCTGATTTAAAAGAAGGAGAGTATTTTTTTATTTTAGAAGATGATGTTATTTTTAAAGAAGACCCCGTGAGATATGTCGGGGCCATGAATGAATTATGTCATGACCATAACTTAAAATATGATTGTGTATTTTTGGGAGAAGCTTGGATTAGAAAAGGAGATAACCGAGATGTTTTTGGTCGAAAAAATCACCCAGCGACAAATGGTCTATGTACCGTCTTATATACAAAAGAAGCTATAAAAAAATTAAACAAGTATTTACAATCTAATAAAATAACCCAACCTTTAGATTGGGAATTTAATGCCGCTTTTGAAAAAATGGATTTCCAAGTTTATTGGGGAAAAGCTATAACTAAACACGGCAGCGTTTTAGCTATGGACGAGGAAAATTTCGGGCATCTTAAATCAACCTTAAGAGATTCATACTAATGTCTGAAAGAATAAAATTAAAATTTTCATCTCCTTGGGATTCAGCAGAAGATAACAATGCTCGTGTTTTATATAACTGGGGTAAACCTCCTCGATGTTTCGAGCTTACTACGGGCAGCGATTATGATTATTTAATAGTTTTGAACCACAGCAATGAAATGTATTCTTCTCCCAAAGAAAAGAATAT
>PVBE010500075.1_pt1 | contig 10805 bp, 12 predicted proteins | sample 1631181 | NCBI WGS metagenome assembly PVBE01 (sample SAMN08397723, study PRJNA350692) | Marine metagenome, whole genome shotgun sequencing project. | isolation source: water | place: Pacific Ocean | collected 2012-04 | reverse complement strand
GCCAGATAGGGACCGGCGAAGTGATCGATCACCGCCTCGACTTTGGCCATCTCGGCCTCCCCCAGATTCAGCGCCGGGTCCTGCTCCAGCGCCGTGCGTGACCGGGCCAGCGCGTCGGCCACCTGAGCGCCCAAAATCTGACAGGTCCACGCCGGCTGCCCGGGACTGGTCCCGGACACTCCTCCCTTGAGCCAGTCGTGGACCCGGTAGCCTGCGGTGAGCATCGGCTGCAGAAAGATGTGTCGGTCCTCGGCGCTCGAGCGCTCATAGGCGCTGGCCAGCAGCCCGTACATCGACCCGTGGTGAGACACATCCTTCGGCAGATCGTAGTATCCGGCGTTCTTCCACCAGTCCCCGCCAGTGCCGAACACGACCCCACCGTCGGAGTGCGTGGTGACCGAGCAGGGGAAAAACCGGCCGGCTTGCCGCCTGTCGTGGCCATCGCGTGGCTGGCCCACTCGCGGGCCCATTCCTCGAACATCTGCCGAATGCGCGGGGAGCCGTTGTAGTCCAGCAGGAAGAAACCGGGCAGCACCGCCCGGGAGTTGAGCGGGATGTCGCGCCCGGGCAACTTGACCGCGTTGGCTCCGAAGACATACGAGAGGAAGCGCCGCTTCCCGCTCGCCGGATCGAGCACCGTCCAGGAATTCGCGTCCGTCTCGTCCATGTTGCGAATCGTCCGCATCGCGAACTCCAGGTAGCGCGGATCGCCGTGATGCGTTCGCAGCAGGACGGCCAGCGGATTTGTGGTGAACTTCGCGGCATGCTCCACGTCGCCGGCGTTGTTGAAGTACCCCTGTTGCTGATCCACCAGAGGACCCAACAACTCGGCCTGCATCACGGCCCCCACACCCGTCTCGAGCACGCCACCCGGCTCCCGACAGGCCAGCGAGGGGACCGCCAGCAGTCTGGCTCCTTCGTTGTCATCCCCGGCTCCGCCGCCCAGTTGCCCTTGCTTCAGGCGGTTGGTGATCCACCACGTGCCCGCATTGCGGAACGCTCGGTGATAGCGGCGCTGAATGTTGGCCCAGGCCGGGGCCGCCGTGACATCGGCCAGCTCGGTGTGGGAGGCCCACCAGGTTTCTGCCGGGTCGAAGTCGGGGACGCTGTGCAGTCCCTTCCAGTTCTTGATCAGGCCGCCCGTGACCGCGTAGTTCTGGGCTATGAAGGTGAACACCCGCAGGTTGGCCGCCCGGGGAAACAGCGCCTGGACCGGCGCCAGTCGGTCATTGAGGATCCCCAGCCAGTAGTCGGCGTAGGGGCTCTCCGGATCGCTGAACTTGGTGTTGCGGCTGTAGAGATTGCGCGCGATCAGGAAGGCCGCCTTGGGCGCCAGCGGGCTCTCGGTCGACCAGGCCTGCGGCGTGGTCTGCAAGATGTCGTCATCCAGCTGCTCGAGCAGTTGCACGCCGGCGCTGAGGTTGGCGACGATGGTGTTCAGACTCCCGGGCACGACGTCGGTCTTGTAGCCTCGCGCCTGGCAATGGAACCAGCCCAGAGCCACATCGCGCACCTCGTCGAGCAGGGACGCGACCGCGATGCTGTCCGGGGCGTCGAGCCCTGTCAGCAGATCACGGGTCTGCTCCAGCAGGTCGGTATCCAGATCCTGTTCCTCGCCGGTCAGCCAGCCCAGCAACCAGGCATAGCCCCAGGCCCGGGGCAGCGGGTCCGCGACCTGATCCAGCAGCGTGCGGGCGGTGACGTAATCATGGTCGTTGAAAGCCGCCAGCGCAGCGGCCAGCTGTGCGGCATAGGCCGGCTGAGCCACCAGCCGCTGCGTCGCGTGGTCGAACGAGATCGGCGCCGGAACGTGCGGGTAGATCTCCAGGCCCATCACAGCATTCAGGCTCGGCGCCTGGCCATCACAGTGAAACCGGATCTCGAGCGCCCCCCCCGGTGACCTCCGAGAGGAAGCGGACCTGCTTGTAGCCGCCGATGCTGTAGTCCAGACTGCCCTTGTCAGTCATCGTCCGGGCAAACGCATCGGTCACGACCGGGATCCCGCCGGCAAACACGTCCATCCGCTCCCGAGGGGTCTTCAGCAGCATCCCCGAGGTACTCCCCAGGTCGCCGAGCACGGCCTTGACGTGGTAGGTGCCCTTCGGCAGGTCGACTCGAAAGGTGATGTCCCCCACCGACTGTACGCCATCCCGGATCAGCGCCTCGGGGAGATTGTGTGGCACCTTCCAGTCGGGCGGCGGCCGGAGGTAGGCCAGCTCGGGGGATGACGTCCATCCGTGGCCGACCGAGGCCTCGTAGGCCGTCGTCGGATCGATCAGGACGTAACCGGAAGCCAGCGGAGAGGACGGCTGGCCCATGTCGAACCGCCGGACGGCGGTTGGAGAGGCGGGGCCGGCGCCACCGAATGGCGGAGCGGGTCTGATGCTCGGCCCGCTCGCTGCGATGACCGCCGAGCGACCCAGCGGGGCGCCCGCGGGAGAAACCCGGGTCGCCCCCGGAACCAACGCTGTGGCTGACAACAGTGACAATCCGATCCCGGCCAGAGCGAGCTGTAGAGCCTTGCTAAACATCTGTGCCTCCTCCTGGATACACCCACCGGCACTCTCACGCAGCGATGAACCGATCCTCTGGAGGTTTCTTGGAGAAATCGGTATCATGTCGCCGTGACCGACGCTGACGCCCACCGACAGATCGCCTACCAGCTCGATAACGCCGCTCGGGCCGACCGGCTCGGTGACTGGGTCGTGCTAGACGCCGTGACACGAGATCACGCTATCGCGCAGCAGGCTTGCGGCCATTCGCCGGGACTACACAGCCGGAGTTCGGCCGAGGACGCGCGTTGTGTTTGTTATCCGTCGGGCTCGTCGTCTGCTGGATTGACCAGCGGTGAATGGTGTCGAGTGGGATGAATCGCATCCTGTCGACACGATGCGGTCCGGGCTGGCAAGGCGAGCAGACGCAGCCCTTCTTCGTGCCAGCTAGAGCTGAGACAATCTCTCGAGACCGACCCCGCCCATCACCATCTCTTGCCCGGGAGAACTCCATGTCTGCACGCTTGTGCTACGGTCTGTTCATCGTCCTCGGCTGCGTTGTCTGTGTCCGTCCGGTGCTCGCGGATCGCCAGGAACAGCCGCGATACGTGGTGCTGCGGCGGGTCGATAACGGCGTGCTGCACTACGAAGGCATGACCCTCCAGCAGTTCGAGGAGCGGAAGCGAGCCGGCCTCGAGCAGTACGAGAAGGCGCACCAGGCGTGGCGCGAGACGCGTCAGGGAAAACCCCCGGTCAAGCCGCGCTTCATCAAGATTCCGGGTACCTTCAAGAGCAAGGAGCAGGCGGACGCAGCCGGTCGTTCGCATGCCGACCGGTATGGCTACTTTACCTGCTGGCGCTGCAACGGCAGCGGGGAGCACATGCGGCAAACCGTGGGGCGGCCGTTCCCCTGCTACGTCTGCAAGGGCGCCAAGCGGATCAAGAGCGCTGGATATGTGATCGTGCGGATCACCGTCGGCCAGGCCAGGCAGTACAGCTACGCCCTGACGCGCCCGAGACGCGCCGAGTTGATCCATCGCGAGGCGGGCCTCGGCCAGGCGGGGGGATTTGGCGGACCGTCCAAGGCGCTCTCGACCCGGAAGATCCGCGCCTTTCGCGCGGGCCAGCTCGACGTGGCGAAGCAAAACTACGAGAAGCTGCTGAAGTCGAGCACCAAGGATCTGAACTTCGTCCCGCCGACCCAGCTGGATGCCTCGGTCGACAGCTACCTCAAGGTGAGGTGGCCAGACACGTTCTACGAGCGGGTTCGGTAACCCAGGTCATTCAGGCACGACGCCTCCCCTGTGCAACCCTTCTCGGTCGCCTCGGAGCAGATCACGACCGGGGCTGTTTCTTGGCTGCCGAACAGCCTCCGGCTCCTGGTTGGGCACCGTGCAGACCAACAAGAACGAGCCGGCTCTGGGTGGGCGATTCCCTCTCAGACCCGGACTCTCGCAGCGAGGCAGCCTCCGCACAGGCCGACGTGACCCTCTCTCCCTGAGTGCGGGCCCCTCCGCGACAGACCTCGGCGGGGAGCGAACCGAGCCGCAAGAGGTCGTTACAAGTTTGTTGCAGTCACCGGGGCGATTTCAGGCGAGAATCGTTGTGCCGGGCAGAACCGGCTGATTCGATGACCAAGGCAGAACGGGAGATCACCCGATGGACGAATCGAGGCGCAGCTTCCTGCAGAGTGGTCTGTTCGGGCTCAGCGCGATCGGCGCGGGACTGGTGTTGTCGGATGCGGTCAGGCCGACCGAGTCCTCCGGAGACGAGGCACCGCCGCAGATCTTGGCCGACCAGCCCACAGGCTGGACTCAGCTTCAAGATCCCCAGTTGATCAAACCGACCAAGAGCAACATCCTCGGCCCCTACCATCGGACCGGCGCCCCCTTCCGGGCCAAGCTGACCCCACCGCTGGCCGCCGGACAAACGCTACTGGTCTGCGGACGGGTCTGGGAGCGGACACTCGAAAGCCCATTGCCGGTGCGATGCTCGACGTCTGGCAAGCCAACCACCTCGGCCGCTACGACAACGACGACCCCAATACTCCCCCCAAGAAAGGCGTCTACCGCTATCGGGCCCGGATGAACAGCGACGAGCAAGGATACTACGAGTTCGAAACGATCCATCCCGGGCGCTACCAGCTGGGCCGAAATGTCTGGCGACCGGCCCATATCCACTTCCAGGTATCGGTTCGGGGCTACGAAACCCTGACCACCCAGCTCTACTTCAAGGGAGACCCGTTCAACGCCAAGGACCGCTTCATCCACAGGTCGTTGATCATCGACTTGCAGAAACGCCGCGCGGGGCGGGGCCACTACGAGTTCGGCGTGTTCCACATCGTACTCGCCAAGGCCTGAGCAGCTGGTCAGATTGGGCTCAGCAAGAAACGCCGGGCGTTACTCCAGGGCGCCGGACTTGTGGGCCACCACGAGCGCGGCGGCATAGAGCGCGTTCTCGCCCAGCCGGAGAATCATCACGAATGCCGCCCCGATGATCATGCCCGTCGCGTGCGACGAACCCATTGGCACCCCCTTGAGCTGGATCGCAATCTGAACGCCCGCCACGACCAGATTGCCGACGACACTGGCCATGGCGAGGATGCCCAGATAAATCCCGGTCTTCTTGCGCGATAACAGCAGCGCTCCAGCGCTGAGCCCAGTGAGCGCTAGCAGCGTTCCGGTGATCGCCTCCCACGGGGCGGTTGCCGCCAGCGGATGGCTGGGCCCCATCCGAGACCAGCCATGAAACGAGAGTATGACCAGGGGAACCCTCAGACCGCTGAGACACATATCCACAATCACCATCACCAGTGAGAACACCGGCAAACCCGGCCGTTGCTCGCCTTCATCGGCCAGCTGGGGATCCAGGGCGTCTTCGAACTCCATGCCTCCATTATAACATCATAATCTCAGACATGCCGCCATCGCGGCACCTTGACCGGCAGGCCACCTGATCATCGAGACGCCGCCGAACCCGGGATATTTTTCGGCACGGTCCGCAAACCTGGGGGCCAGGAGCAGTGCGCCTCGCTGATTCTGTTCAAGCTCCGGCAGTCCCCTCCGAAGACGATCATGAAAGCCCTGGAGATGCTCCCCAGGATGAGGAGCAGACAGAGCAGCGTTCAACGCGTGACCGAGACGACTAACGCGATCATGCTGAACGGCAGACGTCTCGAAGCAGCGTATCGCATTGAACTCGACGAGACCTCATCGAGCGTTCGCCAGGAGAGCCTGCCGGTGGGCGGCAAGCCCATCGACAGCAGCCGAGGACGGGTATTCGTGATCGACCTGACGCAGGACTCGCCCAGCTAGCAGCGATGACCCGCTCGTCGTCGGTCAACCTGCCGGGCGAGTGGGGAGGGGAGGTGCGGGGCGCTGGATGTGACGCGGTTGCGTTAGATGAGCGGAACAGACGCGAGGTCCGCTGGACCAGGAGGGATCTTCAGCGTCAACGGGCCTTGCGTCTCTTACGTCAGAGACTTGCGCAATCGAATTGCGCAGCACTGGTCAGCTAATCTCTCCGCACAGGACACTCCAGCGATCGTCGGGGTGTCCGGGCGTTCGTCTCTCGTCTAAACTGGCTCACACATTAACACGTGTGCCCCGAGCCCCAGCAGGAACGGCATTGGATAACTTGCCTTCGTCAGTGTACTGGTTCGCAAAGTTGTCTGTGAAATTGGCTTATCCGTTCGCATCTTGGCAGAGGATGCTGTCCATATAGAGAGCGGCCTTGGCGTGAATGCCGGTTTTTTTCATTGGTGATGCATGGCGCTGTTCGATCCCTGACCAGTCCCCCGAGATCCGGCAATCCGTGGCCGATCTCGCCCATCGCATCTGCACCCGACAGATGTTTGGTCCTCCAAGCGTAAAACCGGACGGCATGACGACGAGATCCGGGATCTGCTATTCGGGTCCGACGGCAGGGTCCTGGCCTATGCGGCGCGGACCGACGCGGCATGGTGTATGGTGCCGCGAAAGCAGGTCAGCCGCTTGTTTGCGGCGGTCTGCGCTCCAGAGTTCGATTCGACAGGCAGGGGCGTGTCCTTCCTGACCCGGTCAGGCGAACGCACCGTAACCGGAGAATCACCCTGCCGTGGTGGGAGGGGACATCGGCGATGGCCCACGCAAGCAGGCTTCGGCACGGCCGGAGCGCCTCGCACGGGATCGAATCTGATTTGGCGATTGCGGCCTGCGCCGGCCGGTCCGAAGATGGGGCATGTCATTCACCAGTGTCCAGAAGATCCGATTCGACGATGTGGACGGCGCCGGGATCGTCTACTACCCCCAGTTCTTCCACATCTGCCACGCCGCGTTCGAGGACTTCTTCGACACGGCGGCCCCACTCTCCTACCCGGAGCTGGTGCGTCAGCAGCGTCTGGGGTTTCCCACGGTCGAGATCCAGAGCAGCTTCAAGGCCCCGCTGATCTACGGGGACGTGGCCGTCGTCGAGCTGGAGGTTGCCCGGATCGGTAACTCCTCGATCGTGTTCCGCTACCGGATTCGCCGCAAGCGCGACGTGGTGCTTTGCTTCACGGCAGACATCACCAAGGTGATGATCAACCTCGACACCCAGCAGGCTCAGCCGATCAGCGACAGCTTCCGGGCGATCTTCGACAACTACCTGGCTTAGGGTTCGGCAACCTCCGAGAAGATCGGCAGGAAGCGATCAGCCCTGCTTACGAGCAACGAAGATCGTGTGCCGCCGGCCGCCACGGCCCTTGCGTGGCGCCACCGAGTGGCTGAAGGCCCGGAATCCCTCACGCTGCAGACGGCGCGGGAACCCGGGGACGTCCTCGGCCGACCAGATCGCCGCGCAGCCACCCGGGACCAGCGTCCGCCACAGCGCCCGAAGACTCTTGCGCGTGTACAGCGGCGCGGGCGACGGCCCGTTGTCGATGTCCAGCATGACGGCGGCGAACTCATCGGTGCGGTTGCGGATCACCTCGGCCACGTCCGCATGAACCAGCTCGACGCGCGGATCGTCGAGCGGCCGTCCAGTGAACTCGCCCAGCGGCCCGCGATTCCATTCGACCACCTCGGGCACGAGCTCCACCATGACCGCCCGCCCATCCGCTGGCAACAAGTCGAGCGCCGCTCGCAGCGAGTAGCCCAGCCCCATTCCGCCGATCAGCACCTTCGCTCCAGGCGGAAGGGCCGAGCAAGCCAGCCGGGCCAGCTCCTCCTCGGAGTGGAATAGCTGAGTCGACATCAGCGGGGCCCCATTCAGCTTGAGCAGATAGTCGCCAGCGTGCTCGACGAGCTTGAGTTCCGAGCCGTCGGGGGTGGTCGCCGTTCCAATCGTGACCGTCGGTTTCACGAGCCCTCTATACCACGGGTCGAACCTCCGCGCCCCTACCATTGCGCCACGGGAGCGACACACGACCGCGGCACTCGATCACCGATCAGTCTCCAGAACTGGCGATCTGGAGCAGCTGGCGACAAACGTCGAGTATTTGCGACACCGTGAAAGGCACGTTCACCCCAGTACTGTTATATGTAGTAAGTGAGAATACCGAATATAGGAGCCCTGCCTTGAGCCACCTCGACCCCGACCGGCCCACGCCACTAGGTCTGCCCCGCGGCTCTGTCCGCGCCATCCTGGCCCTGTCCACGTTCTTTACCGCGCTGGCCTCGCTGGCGCTCGAGCGACCTCTGGACCATAGCCTATGGCTGGTCACCACCGTCGTACTGGGTTACTACTACGGCTCACGAAACGGGACCTTCACCGTGGCCCCCGAGAGGGCCAACCCGCTCTGGCTCCCCCGCGGATCAGTCCGCTGGCTGATGTTCCTGGGCTATGCCGGCACGGCCTTCTACCTGATCAGGCACTGGCGCGCTGCAGGTCAGGACCCGTTGCAGCAAGAGGCCTTCTTTCCCATCGTCGCCCTGGGGAGCTTCTTTCTCGGGCGCCTGTTCCAGGGCGTGTCCAGCCGGCTGGCCAGCAAACACACAGAACCGCTCTACCTGATCTACAACAACGCCAAGGCGCTGGTCGCCCTGACCTGTTCGCTGGTGATCGTGCTGGTCTACCTGCTCCAGTTGACATTCACCTGGGACATCCACGTCACGCGGGCCACCCTGGGTTTCGTCGTGTTTTATTTCGGATCTCGATAGCCGTCACGCCAGGGGTGTTTTCATCGGGCGGATCCAGCACCCCACCAAGATCCGGGCAGGACCGGGCGCGAAGGCACCCGGTCTTCCACGCCACGAACCCTACCGCACAGTCTGCACGGCCCGGAATGCCCACAGATCATCCGTGGCGGTGAAGGACATCGCCGTGTCGTGCAGCAGCTCCCTGTCCACCTGCACGGCTGGTTGCCGACCAGGTCGTCGCCCGCGCCTCCTCCTCAGCCAGGCGCCGGCAATCGGACGCTGCAACTCTTCTGCATCCAGGCTGCCGCCTGAAATGTCGCTCAGGCTTCGCGGGTCAGTGATCTGCGTCAGGTTCTTCATCGCCGGGTACCTCCAATCAGCGGGTTCGGTTCGGGTTCTACATTCAGATAGCGACCACTTGCGGTTGCTTTGCCACAAACCAGAAAACAGTGTCAATCGCCAACGAGACGACCTGAAGAGTGCAATTAGTGGGCAGCGATGGCTCCTGGTCTTCCGGCCGACGATAGTATTTCATACGCTGGCCGACACCGACGATCAGCGCCGCCACTCAATGAGCGAGAGAGCAAATGTCACGCAATAGCATTCAACTGAGCCAACCCATGCAATCCTGGCTGCACCAACACTCCCTCCGGGAAACCGAGGCCCAGCGCGCACTGCGCGCGGAGATGGCGGCCCATCCCCAGGGCGGGATGCAGACCTCGCCGGAGCAGGCCCAGTTCCTGGCGCTGCTGGTGTCCGCGATCGGCGCCCGTCGAGCCATCGAGGTGGGTGCGTTCACCGGCTACAGTGCACTGGCCATCGCACATGCCCTTCCCGCCGACGGGGAGCTGGTCGCCTGCGACGTGCACGAGGAGAACATGTCGATCGCGCAGGCCTGGTGGGAGAAAGACGGCGTTGCCGACCGCATCACGCCCCGCCTCGGCCCCGCGACACAGACGCTCGAGGCGCTCCTCGCAGACGGCGAAGCGGGGGCGTTCGACTTCATCTACGTCGACGCCGACAAGGAATCCAGCGAACAGTACTACGAGCTAGGCCTCGAATTGCTCCGGCCGGGCGGGATCATCGGGATCGACAACATGTTTCGTGGCGGTCGCGTGGTCGATCCCGAGGCGACCGACCCGGGCACGGTCGCCACGCGAGCGATCGCCAGAAAACTGGCCGACGACGAGCGCGTGGCCTACACCCTGATCCCCATCGGTGATGGGTTGGCCCTGGCGCTGACCCGGGGGTGACGGTCCCCTCCCACTGCACACCGGACGACATCCCTTCCCCGTCGGCCAGCCGACCTACCCGGACTCAAGGATCTCGGGGGGTGTAGCGGTTGATCGTCTCGTACTGATCTGGCCAGCGAATGGCATGCCCCTGCGCCCGGGCCGCGTGCCGCGTCCAGTAGGGGTTCCACAGATGTGCCCGGGCGATGGCGCACAGATCGGCGCGACCGCCAGCGAGGACCGAGTTGACGTCTTCCGAGGTGGAGATGTTACCGACCGCGATCGTCGGAATGCCAACCTCGAGACGAATCAACTCGGAATAGGGGACCTGATACAGACGGCCGTACCGGGGTTGCTGGTTCGCAACCACCTGGCCGGTCGAGACATCGATGATGTCGCAGCCGGCCCCCTTGAATGCCCGCGCGATGCCCAGGATATCTTGCTCGCTCAGGCCGCCGTCGGCCCAGTCGGTGGCGGACAGCCGCACCGAGATCGGCTTCTGCTCGGCCCAGGTCTCTCGCACTCGCGTAAAGACCTCCATCGGGAAGCGCAGCCGGTTTTCCAGAGAGCCGCCGTAGTCATCCGTTCGCTGATTGGTCAGCGGTGACAGGAAACCCGAGAACAGATACCCAGGCCGCCCTTCGGTGCCGAGCGTCCGAACGCCGACCCAGGTCATCCACCGCAGATGGCGGTGAGGATCAGGACCACCAGCAGTGGACAAACCGACCGCGCTCGGCCCGGCGTGCGATCCAGCCGAGCCACCTGCATCCGGGCCAGCAGCACCAGGGCGCGCAGGTAGGACAGACGCCACAGATGGAACCGCGTGCGGCGCCGAAAGAAGCGTATTTTCAGGTTCCCCCGTCGGCCGAGCCCGGATCCTGTTTCAATGACCACATCAAGGTGCGTAGCGCCGCCTCCCCAGGCCTCAAGCCAAAAAATACGGGGATTGTCCGTGCACTCGAGCTGCTGCGGACGTCTTGAAGAGT
>PVBE011318387.1_pt1 | contig 10806 bp, 13 predicted proteins | sample 1631181 | NCBI WGS metagenome assembly PVBE01 (sample SAMN08397723, study PRJNA350692) | Marine metagenome, whole genome shotgun sequencing project. | isolation source: water | place: Pacific Ocean | collected 2012-04 | reverse complement strand
CTCCGCGATCTTCGCTGGCATTCCGAATTCCAAAATCCTTCCCGACCCGCGTCCGAGTGCCACGCGGGTCGGGACACCGCACTCAAGGAGGTAGACCATGCGCATCGCGCAATTGGCGGCCATCTCGATCATCATCATCGTCGCGATGGCCGTTTTCGTATCCGGCGTCTCGGTAGCCGAGGGCATCTGTGGCGGCCGGAAGGCGGCGCTCGAATATCTGCAACGGCAATATCAGGAACGGCCTCGCGCCCTCGGTCTCGCCGCCAACGCCCGGGTCGTCGAGCTGCTGGTCGCCAAGACCGGTAGCTGGACCATCCTCGTCACCCGGCCCGACGGCATCTCCTGCGTCGTCGCCAGCGGCGAGGCTTGGGAGGCACTGCCGGAGGTGGCCGAGGAGCCGGCTTCGTGAGCAGGCGAACGGCGGAAGAGCGCCTGGCCACGCTGGAAGCAAACCAGGTCAATCTCGGCGAGGACGTCTCCGAACTCAAAGTCGACGTCAAGGCGGTCTTGGCCACGCTCAGCCAGGCCAAGGGCGGCTGGAAGGCGTTGATCGCGGTCGCCGGCATCGCCGGTGCCGTCGGTGCCTTCGCCGGCCGAGACGGGTGGCAACAACCGGCTTTATTGCGTGCAGACGAACGACGGCCAGCGCTTTGCGCTGAAGACCTATCTCGCCGGCGCAAACGACAATCGCGACCGGATCGGCGCCGAATGTGCCGGTCTCGCCTTTGCCTGGGCGCATGGCTCAAGGCGGGTGCCGTGCTATGTCGCCTCGGACCTGGTGGCCGGATTGGCCCTCTTCGAATGGGTCGAAGGCAAACCGGTCTTGTCGCCTGGCGCGGCGGATGTCGACGCCGCCCTCGCCTTTCTGGGCGAGCTGGAAGCGATGCGCCGTCTCGCCGGGGCCGAAGCCCTGCCCGAGGCTTCCGAGGCCTGTCTCTCGGCCGAGGAACTTTGCCGGCAGATCACGCGGCGCCGGACCCGGCTCATCGATTCCGGCGATGCCCGTGTCGTCGAGTTTCTGAGCAGACCATTTCCGCTGGCTTGGAGTCGCTTCGAACGCCGCGCCAGGCGGGGCTATGCGACGCTGGGGATCGATTTCGAGGCCGAGATCGCGGCCGAATGCCGGACCCTGTCGCCGTCGGATTTCGGCTTTCACAATGCGCTGCGTCGCCCCGACGGCCAGCTCGTTTTTCTCGATTTCGAATATTTCGGCTGGGACGATCCGGTGAAGTTGGTCGCCGACTTCCTTCTGCATCCCGGCATGCGCCTCGGCGAACCACTGAAGCGTCGCTTTCGGCAGGGTGCCGCCCGGATCTTCGATGGCGACCCCCATCACGAAGCTCGATTGCAACTGCTACGACCGCTTTATGGGTTGCGCTGGTGCTTGATCCTGCTGAACGCCTTCCTGCCCGAGCGTTGGCAGCGCCAAGCCTATGCCCAGGGCGATGCCGTGCGCGAAGAAATTCAAGCCCGCCAGCTAGCGAAGGCGGAAGCGATGTTGGCCCAAGTTACCGAGACCGAGGGAGTCCTGATCCATGATACCTGAACCCGTGCGCTTGCGCCGCGAGCTGGAGACCCGCCTCACCACCAAGCCCTTCGATCGCCGCAGCCGCCAACTGCGCCATCTGGCGGTGCGGGGCATGCGTGGCGGCGGTCGCGGGCATTTGGGCTCGGCGTTCTCGGCGATCGAGATCTTGCGGGTGCTTTATGACGACGTCCTGGCGGTCCGGCCCGAGCAGCCCGACTGGCAGGATCGCGATCGTTGTATTCTATCCAAGGGCCACGGCTGTCTCGCGCTCTATGCGGTATTGGCCGACAAGGGCTTCTTCCCGGCCGAGGAGATGGACCGTTTCTGCCATTTCGACGGTCTTCTCGGCGGTCACCCGGACGCCAACAAGATTCCCGGCGTCGAGGCATCGACCGGCGCGCTCGGCCATGGCCCCTCGATCGGTCTTGGGATGGCGGTGGCGGCGCGGATGCGGGGTGCCGGCAGTCGCGTCTTCGTCGTCACTGGCGATGGCGAGATGAACGAGGGCTCGGTCTGGGAAGCGGCGATGACGGCGGCCAAGCACCGGCTCGACAACTACACCCTGATCGTCGACTACAACAAGCACCAGTCCTACGCATCGACGGCCGAGGTCCTGGATCTGGAGCCGCTCTGGGACAAATTGACGAGCTTTGGTTTCACCGTTCGCGATTTCGACGGCCACGATGTCGAGCACCTTCGCGAGACCTTCTCCGAGCTTCCCTTCGAGCCCGGCCGCCCGAACGCCGTGATTTGCCACACTATCAAGGGCAAGGGCGTCGACTTCGCCGAGAATAATCTCGAGTGGCATCACAAATCAAAGATCCCGGACGACGAATACGACCGGATCGCCGAAGTGATAGAGGGCTGAGCGATGCGAAGAACCTGTCTCGATTCCGTCTATGAGCTGGCCAAGCGGGATGACCGCGTGGTCTTCGTCGGCTCCGACCTCGGTGTCGGCACCCTCGACCAGTTTCGCGACGAGATGCCGGAGCGCTTCTTCATGGAAGGCGTTTCGGAGCAGAACATCATCGGCATGGCGGCGGGCCTGGCGCTGGAGGGCTACATTCCCTACGTCAACACCATCGCCACCTTCATCACCCGGCGCTGCTACGAGCAGCTCGCGGTCGATCTCTGCATGCACAATCTGCCGGTGCGTCTGATCGGTAACGGCGGCGGCTTGGTCTATGCGCCGCTCGGGCCGACCCATCTCGCGACCGAGGACATCGCCATCCTGCGGGCCTTGCCCAGAATGACCATCGTCGCGCCCTCGGACGCCGAGGAGATGAAGCGCCTGATGGCGCGGACGACGGAGCTGGAGGGGCCTTGCTACATCCGTCTCGCCAAGGGCGGTGACCGCGTGATCTCCCAGGAAGAGCTCGGCTTCCAGGTCGGCGAGGCGATCCTGCTGGAGAAGCCGGGTCGTTGCCTTTTCGTCACCACCGGCGTGGCGACGACGCGGGCGCTGGGGGCGGCGGAGCTGTTGGCCGCGCGGGGAATCGACTGTGGCGTTCTGCATGCCCACACGGTGAAACCGCTCGACGAGGCGCGGATTCGCGATTGGGCCGACGAGGTAGAGGCGATCGTGACGGTAGAGGAACACACGCTGGTCGGTGGTCTCGGCAGCGCGGTCGCCGAGCTCTTGGTCGATCGCTGGCCGGGGACCGGGCCGGCATTGTTGCGCCTCGGCATCCCCGACCATTTCCCGGACAGATACGGCAATCAGGAGGAGTTGCTGGCCTATTACGGTCTCGACGGCGAGGCGATCGTTACCCGAGTCGCGGCCTTCATGGAGGATCGGGTCGCGGCATGAGCTTGGCCGAAGTGGATATCGGTTTCCTCGAGGCGGGCTACGTCGTGCAGCCGGTGGGGGAGCGGCTGGCGCTGAACCGCCTGCGGGGCGAGATCGCGCGATTGGCGGCGGCGCATCTCGGCCAGGCGATGCCGGACGATGTGGACGGCTTCCTGAACGGTATCCACCACCAAGTCCAGGCGAAGGAGTTGAATGCGCTCAAGCTCGCCGTGATCAACGGCGTCAACGCGCTTCCCTGGAGCCGAAAGGCCTATTTCTCGATCGCTCGGCAAGCGCTGGAGTGCTTGGTCGGCAACGAGCTGGCGATGCAGCGCCGCCTCAACCTCTCGGTCCAGCTGCCCTCGGACGCGAGCGCGCTGCTCGCCGTGCATGCGGATGTTTGGGACGGGGATTCGCCCTTCGAAGTGGTGGTCTGGTTGTCGCTGGTCGATTGCTATCGGACCAAGAGCATGTTCCTGCTGCCGCCCGAGGCCGAGCGCCGCCACGAAGCCGATTTCGCCCGCTTCCAGGGCGGCAGCACCGACGATCTTTTCCGCGCCGTCGAGCCTGATCTCAGCTGGCTAGAGGTACCCTATGGCACGGTGCTGCTGTTCAATCAGAATCTGATGCACGCCAACATCATCAATTCCGAGGCCGAGACGCGCTGGTCGATGAACTGCCGCTTCAAGAGCCTGTTTTCGCCCTATGCCGGCAAGCGGCTGGGCGAGTTCTTCGAGCCGATCACAATTCGCGCCGCCAGTCGCATCGGCATGAGTCACCGGATGCCGGGAGGTTTCGTTGAATAACCGCTTCGGTCATCGCGGCTACATCGCCTCGCGCCCGGTCAGGGGGCAGCTTTGGCCGCAGCACGTGCAGAACCTGGTGGTCCGCGACTACGCGGCGCGCAATGACCTCGACTATCTGCTGAGCGCGACCGAGTACGCCATGGACGGCTGCTACATGAATTTGGAAACGGTATTGGAGGAACTGGACGCCCTCCGGGGCGTCATCGCTTTCTCGATGTTCATGTTGCCGAAGCGGCCCGAACGCCGGCACCAGCTCTACGAGCGGATCTTCGATGCCGGCTGCGACCTGCATGGCGGTCTCGAGGGCATGGCCGTGCGAAACCTCGAGGATGCGGCCCGACTGGAGGACATCTTCCTCGTCGATCGCTTTGCCGCGACCTCGGCGGCGGCGGGGTAGCGCGATGGCCTACGTCGATTTCGTCGGCCGGCTGCATACCGCCACCAAGCGCGACTACGTCCAGCGCGTGGTCGAGCACGACAAGGCGGAGTGCGCCGAGGTGGCGATCCGCTTCGGCGAGGACTACTGGGACGGTGAACGCCGCTATGGTTACGGCGGCTATCGCTACGATGGCCGTTGGCGCGTCGTCGCCGAGGCGATGGTCCAGCACTATGGTTTACAGCCCGGCACCCGCATTCTCGACGTCGGCTGCGGCAAGGCGTTCCTCTTGCACGAGTTCACCGAAGTTCTCGATTCCGCCGAGGTCGCCGGCATCGACATCTCCGAATACGCCATCGCCAACGCCAAGCAGGAGGTGGCGGAGCAGCTTCGTCGCGGCAACGCGACGGAACTGCCCTGGCCCGACAACAGCTTCGATTTCGTCTATTCGATTACCACGCTGCACAACCTGAAGAACTATGACCTTGATCGGGCTCTAAGAGAGATCCAACGGGTTGGGCGGGGCGCCAAGCACATCACCATCGAGAGCTACCGAAACGAAGCCGAGAAGGCGAATTTACTATACTGGCAACTCACTTGCCGCGCCTTCATGATGCCGGACGAGTGGGAATTCGCCTTCGCCCAGGCCGGCTATGACGGCGACTACGGCTGCATCTATTTCGAGTGACCAGGGCAGGGGACCCGATCATGAGCGCCAGGACCAAGGAAGCCCAATACGAGGACTGCCTCCGTATCGCCGAGGAAGTCGGCGTCGCCCGCTTCGGCGTCATGAGCAACCAGGTCTGGCACGAAGACCCTAAGCGCCTGGCCTTCGTGCTGGCGCGCTACAAGTTCGTCGCCAAGATGTTGAGCGGATCGGAGAAGGTCCTCGAGGTCGGTTGCGCCGACGCCTTCGCCACCCGAATCGTGCAGCAGGAGGTAGGCGAGGTTCACGCCATCGACATCGATCCCGTCTTCATCGCCGACGTCGAGTCGCGGATGAGCCCCGACTGGCCGATCGACGTCGCCGTTCACGACATCCTGACCGGACCCTACCGAGAAGGTTTCGACGCCGCCTACAGCCTGGACGTACTGGAGCATATTCCGGTCGACGATGAAGACTGTTTCGTCGCCAATATCGCCGCCTCGCTTCGGCCTCACGGGGTTCTGGTCGTCGGCATGCTCTCGCTCGCGAGCCAGGCGCACGCGTCGCCGCAGAGCCGGGTCGGGCATATCAACTGCAAGCACGCGCCCGACCTGGAGGCGTTGATGCGGCGCCATTTCCACAACGTCTTCACCTTCTCGATGAACGACGAGGTGGTGCACACCGGCTTCTGGCCGATGGCGCATTACTATCTGGCGCTCTGCTGCGCCAAGCGTGAGGAATGACCGTGGTGGGCCCGGTCTTGGTCGTCGGCGGTGACGGCAAGATCGGCCGGGCCTTGGCGGGGCACTTGGAAGCGCTGGGCGTCGAGGTCCTGGCGTCCACTCGGCGTCCCGAATGCGTGGCGGTGAAGCGGCCTCTTCTCGATCTAAGCCAACCGGAAGCCGGGCTCGACACACTTCCCGGGGTGGCGTCGGTGGTGCTGACGGCGGCCGTCCCGGGCTTGCGCGCCTGCGAGGATGACCCGGCCGGCAGCGCCCGCATCAACGTGGCCGGCACGAACCGTCTGGCGGAGGCGATGGCCGGGCGCGGCGCTCAGGTCCTGCTGCTTTCGACGGACAAGGTTTTCGACGGCAGCGTGGCTTTGCGCCAGCGCGAGGACAGCGTCTCGCCACGTACCGAATATGGCAGGCAGAAGGCACTGGCCGAGGCCGGAGTCCGGGGACTAGGGCAACAAGGCGCGATCCTTCGCCTCTCCAAGGTGCTGGCACCGGAGGAACCGTTGCTTCGCGAATGGCGGGCGGCATTGGCGGCGGGTCGGGTCATTGGCCCCTTTACCAACATGTATCTGGCACCGGTGCCAACGGCCCTCGTCTGCCGGCTGATCGCCCTGCTGATCGGTGCGCGGTCGCACGGCATCTTTCACTTGAGTGGCGCCGAGGATCGACCTTACGCGGACTTCGCCGGGCGCCTGGCGACCAAGCTCGGGGCAACTCCCGGCCTGATCCAGCCATGCGCCTGCGACCCCGGCCAACATTCGATCGACGCCCGCCCCCGCCATTCCAGTCTGGACATGAGCCTGGAATTGGAACGCTTCGGCCTCCGCCAACCAAGCTTCGCCGAGGTGGTGGACGGCTTGATATAGGGCCCCTGGCCGGTTCGGCCGTGATGTGCGAGCCTTCGGCGATCTTGATTGCGCAGAGGTAGTGCCATGGCGACGAAGCCGAAGGAATTTCCCATTCTCGACCCCGAGTCCGTGCCGGTGCGTACCGACTCGTCTTATCCCGAGGCGTTTCAGGGGATCGTCGAGGGCCGCGAGGTCCAGGCCCTCGGCGATGCCTTGGGCTTGCGCAATTTCGGCGTCAATCTGATCACCCTGAGGCCGGGCGCCGGCTCGTCCCAGCGTCATTGGCACAGCCACGAGGACGAGTTCGTCTACATCCTCGACGGTAGCCTCAGTCTGGTCACCGAGGCCGGCGAGACCGTGCTCGGCCCGGGCATGGCGGCGGGCTTTCCGGCCGGTGTCGCCGACGGCCACTGTCTCGTCAATCGGAGCGACAAGCCGGCCCGCTTCCTCGTCGTGGGCGATCGCTCGGCCAGCGACGAGTGTCACTACCCCGATGTCGATCTGCACATGAGGCGCGGCCTCTCGGCCAGCTTCGCCCGTAAGGACGGGACTGGGTATTGATGACATTCTGCGCGGTCGGGATCTGGAGGTGAGGTAGTGAGTAGGGACGAAGGTGACGCGCGGGCACGGTTGGCCGAGGTCGAGGCGGCGCGGCGACGGGTTCGGGACGGCGGCCGGCCGGAGGCGGTGGCGAAGCGGCGCGCGGCGGGTAAGCTGACCGCCAGGGAACGCCTGGCCCTGCTGTTGGACGAGAACTCGTTCCGGGAGATTGGCGCCCTGGTCGAGCCCGCCCGCGATTCCGAATTCAACCGAGACCTGGTGGCCCCCGCCGATGGCGTGATCACCGGGACCGGGTTCGTCGACGGCCGCCCGATCGCGGCGATCTCGCACGACTATACGGTGCTGGGTGGCAGCTCCGGCAAGAACGGTCGCGACAAGGCGAACCGCACCATTGCGCAGGCGACGGCGCAGGGTCTACCGCTGGTGATGCTGGTCGAGGGCGGCGGCCACCGGATTCAGGACGGTATGGATTCCCATCACTTCGCCGGTGCCGGACCGGTCTTCCAGCTTTTGGCGAGAAACTCCGGCTGGACCCCGACGGTTACCGCCATGCTGGGGCAGGGCTTTGCCGGGCCGACCAATTACGCGGCGCTTTCCGATTTCGTCGTCATGGTTCGGGGTGCCTCGACCATGGGGATGGCGGGGCCGGCCCTGGTCAAGGCCGGCACCGGCGAGGAGATCGACAAGGAGGCGCTGGGCGGTGCCGCCATCCAGGCCGACCGCCATGGCATCGCCGACCTTGCCGTCGAGGACGAGGCGGCCTGCTTCGCCGCCATTCGACGCTTCCTGTCCTACCTGCCCTCGAATGCGGGTGAGCCGTTGCCGGTTCTGCGCAACGACGACCCGCCGTCGCGGCGGGAGGAGGCGTTGTTGGATCTGGTGCCGGCCAATCCGCGCAAGACCTACGATATCCGGAAAGTAATCGAACTGATCGCGGATCATGACAGCGTTTTCGAGGTCAAGCCGACCTACGCGGCCAACATCGTGACGGCCTTGGTGCGTCTCGGCGGCCGGCCGGTCGGTATCGTCGCCAACCAGCCGCTCCGGCTCGCCGGCATGTTGGACGCCAAGGCGTGCGAGAAGGCGGCCCACTTCATGGCGCTCTGCGATGCTTTCGGGCTGCCGCTGGTGACGCTGATCGACGTGCCCGGCTTCGCGATCGGCTCGGAGGCGGAGAAGACCGGTCTCGGCCGGCGCTCGGGGCGGATGCTGTTCGAGTTGGGCCAGGCGACCGTGCCTCTGGTCTCCGTCGTGATCCGGAAAGGTTATGGCGCCGGCTATTTCGCCATGGGCGGTGGGCGCAGCTTCGAGGCCGACCTGGCGCTGGCCTGGCCGACGGCGGAGCTGTGTGCGATGTCCGTCGAGGGCGCGGTCGACGTCGCCTACCGCCGCGACTACGAGGCCGCCGCCGATCCGCAAGCGCGCCGGCGGGAGCTGATCGAGACCTTCAAGGGGCAATTGGGCGCTCTCCGCGCCGGCAGCGGGTTCGGTGTCGACGATATCATCGACCCCAGCGATACCCGCCATATTCTGATCGATCACTTCGCCCGCATCCGGCCCCGCCGGCCGAGCCGCCACCCGCCCCGCGTCAGGCCGATCTCGCCGATCTGAGAGCGGCGACGATTTCGATCTCGCCGGAGAGGTGCGCCGGTGGTAGGCTCGGGGACTTCGGGGGCTACCGACCAAGGGGACCCGACGTGGCCGAGAGGACCATCGAGGCGAACGGCATCCATTACCGCTGGCCGGCGCGGCCGGTGGTGGTGGTCTGTATCGACGGTGGCGACCCGGAATACCTGATGCATGGATTCGAGGCCGGCATCGTTCCCAACATGGCGCGTTTCGCGGCCGAGGGCTATTACGCCGTCGCCCAGGGCTCGATGCCGAGCTTCACCTGCCCCAACAACATGTCGATCATGACCGGTCGGCCGCCCTCGGTGCACGGCATCTCGGGTAATTTCTATCTGGACCGGGAAAGCGGCGAGCCGGTGGTGATGACGGGGCCGGAGCTGTTGCGGGCCGAGCCGATCCTGTCCGCCTTCTCCCGCGCCGGCGCCCGGGTGGTCTCGATCACCGCCAAGGACAAGCTGCGCCAGCAGTTGCAGAAGGGGATGGACCTCTCCGGCGGCTCGGCCAGCTTCTCCTCGCAATATGCCGACCGCTGCACGATGGCCGAAAACGGTGTCGAGGGCGTGCTGGATCTGGTCGGCCAGCCGCTTCCCGAGATGTACTCGGCCGAGCTGTCGCTGTTCGTGCTCGATGCCGGCATCAAGCTGTTGGAGGAACGGCGGCCCGATATCCTGTATCTTTCGCTGACCGATTTCATCCAGCACGCCTATGCGCCGGGGCACGAGGTCGCGAACCGCTTCTATGCCGATCTGGACGCCCGCTTCGGCCGTCTGGCGGAGCTGGGCGCGGTGCTGGCGCTGACCGCCGATCATGGCATGGCCGACAAGTCGAGTGACGATGGCAGCCCCTGCGTGATCTGGCTGCAGGACGTGCTGGACGAGGCCTTCGGCGCCGGGCGCGGCACCGTGATCTGCCCGATCACCGACGCCTTCGTCGGCCACCACGGGGCGCTGGGCGGTTTCGTTCGGGTCTACTGCGCCGACGGTCTGGCGCCGGAAGCGGTGGCGGAGGCGGTGCGCGACGTACCGGGCGTCGCCAAGACTTGGTTGGCGGAAGAGGCGGCGGCTGAGCTGCAGCAACCGCTCGATCGCGAGGGCGACGTTGCCGTCATGGGCGACGCCAGAACCGTGATCGGCAGCCGGGCCGAGGACCACGACCTTTCGGCCTTGCGCGGCCATCGCTTGCGTACCCATGGCAGCCTCTTCGAGGCCGACGTGCCGCTGATCCTGAGCCGGCCCTTGAACGACAGCTACGCCGGCTATCTCGACGGCCGCCGGCCGATGAGCCACGAGGTCTTCGACTTCGCCATCAACGGCACTGAGTGAGCGCGGGGCCGGCGGTGTCATAAAAGCCGAGTGCCCGCGAGGGGGAGGGAGCCATGACCTCCAATACGGCATTGCACGCATACCAGGCCGAGGCGCGCTCGCCCGACGACTTCTCGATGCCTTTCGTCGCCATCGTCTCGGTCCAGACGGTGGGAGAGGGCGACGACCGCCTGGGGGGAATCGCGCCGGTGCTGGCGCGCCATGGCGGCCAAATCGTCGAGGTCTCGGGCACGGACCTGCTGGCGGTCTTTCCCCGCCTCGATTGGGCCAACGGTTTCGCGCGCGAGGTGCAGCGGGCGATGCTGGAGGACCGCGACCTCTCGCTCCGCCTCGGCATCAACCTCGGCGCCGTGGCTAGAGCGTTTATCGATCTGACGGAATCGAAAGGGATTCCTGTTTTTGTTGGATTGTGATTCCCTTAAGGCATTGGATCGGCTTGCCTTGAGGTATGTGATGACACGTCCCTATTCGATTGATCGCCGCGAGCGCGTGCTGCGTGATCTTCTGACCGGCGATCCGGTCCGAGCGATCGCCGGGCGGTTTGACGTTTCTCCCAGCTTTGTT
>PVBE011296512.1_pt1 | contig 10806 bp, 9 predicted proteins | sample 1631181 | NCBI WGS metagenome assembly PVBE01 (sample SAMN08397723, study PRJNA350692) | Marine metagenome, whole genome shotgun sequencing project. | isolation source: water | place: Pacific Ocean | collected 2012-04 | reverse complement strand
GTCTCGGCTCAGGAGTAGAGTGTCCGCCTCGACGGCGTGACAGAGATCAATGAGCCGCTGGTTGCCGGCACTTTTGACCTTCAGCAGACTGGAAGAAACGTCCTGGTCCGCGATGCCCAGCTGGCCCTTGCAGTAAGCGATGCTGGCGTAGACGAGCCAGAGCAAAGAGGGGGCGCCGCGGTAAAGGGGAAGGTCTCGGGGGCGCGACGGATAGTAACTGTCCAACTGCGGGACCAGGTCTTTTTCCCAACCGTGCGCCAAGTCGATCTTATTTATTGGGAGCCGATGCTGCTCACCATAAATCGGAGCGGTCAGTGGTCGGGGGCCGCCTTTCCACAGGGTGCAACGATTGGCGGGGAAACTCGGGTCGTAGTTCGCGTCGTCCAGGCTAACGACGACGTCGGCCTTCTGCCTTCGGTTCCACCAATCGAGCGGAGGGAAAAGAGAGGGCTGGGAGATGGCGGCTACTCGGGACATTCCGGTCCTCCCGCGTACTGCCAGCAAAAACCGCCGGACTTTCTTCGCTTTCCGCGACAGCAACGGTAAATGTGTTGCCGCTTCACTCCAGTAGCAGCCTCGGCATCGACCGCCGAGGGAAAAGTCCGCAAAACGCGACCTTCCGGAGACAGCTGGAGAACCGGCCTCTTCCGGCTTTCTGCCATCCGGGCGCAGGCCTCCGGACTGTGGCGGCGCCCCAGATTGGCGGCGCCAAGAGAGACCGCCAAGGCTCGTTGTTGGGCAACACGGAGCGGAGAGCGCACGACCAAGCGCTGGCCTTCACTCATTCTGGCCCGAGTCTCGGGGGTGTGGCGACGCCCCTTCATCCAATTGTTCTCCGTCTTCATCCGGGCCAGAAGGGCTTTGGTTTCCTCCGAGTGACGGTAGCCCCAGGCCCCGTCTCCTCCGCGCGTGAGGTTGTACCCGTGAGGAGCCAAGGTCTGGTGCTGAGCGATGAGTTTCACTTCCCCGTCCTTGGCGGCCAAAAGATCGCAGAAGTTAGCGACCTCGCGAACCTCGAAGCTCGTCTCGCCATGCTTCCGGATCGCCCGATGCAATGCCGTCGAGGAACCGGCCCGCGCGTCTTGGCAGTGCCGCTTCCACCGGGCGGCCAACGACCGAATGGTGATCCCTACGTATTGCTTGCCCGTTACGTTGCTGGTAAGCAGGTAGGCACGCGGCAGGAAAAATTTGTCGCCCACGGGCCCCCTATATCGAGACGAAGGAACAAAATGGAACGAGAGAACACCGCAACTGAAAAAGATCTAGCACTCGCGCCGAACGAATTTGCCCTCGTGATGGACGAGACGACGGGCGTCGTAAAGACGTACACGGGACCGCTAGCCGCGAGCCTGTCAAAAACGGAAAAGGTGGTGGTCTTCGACCCCGCCGAGAAACGCTTTCGTCGGGCTCACGCCTCGGCCGACCACCAGCTGAAGCGGGTGGCCCCGGAAGGCTTCTATGTGTCGCTGAAAAATCCGGCCAGCGACGATAAACAGCCGCCAGAGAAAGAGCGCTCGGTTGCGCCTCCCCTCGACATCGGCCGCAAAGTCAACATGGCCGGACCAGTGACCTTCGCGCTTTGGCCCGGCCAGATGGCTGACGTTATCCAAGGGCACCACCTCCGCCAAGACGAATACCTCATCGGCCGGGTCTACGATTCCGCCGCCGCCCAGGAGAGTTACGAGGAGGGGATTGCCGTAGCACAAGACGGAGATGATACCGAGAGCACCGCACACGGGCTGTCAAAAGAGCAACTCACCACGGGCAAGCTCTTCATCATCCAGGGCACCCGCGTATCCTTCTACATCCCTCCGACCGGCATCGAGATCCTGAGGTCCAAGGAGACCGGCGAGTGCATCCAGAACGCCGTCAGCCTGGAGCGCCTTGAGTACTGCCTCCTACTGGATCAGAACGGCTCCAAGCGATACGTCCAAGGGCCCTCCGTGGTCTTTCCGTGCCCGACCGAAGAGTGGGTGGAGGACGAGGAGGGCTCCCGTAAGTTCCGAGCAATCGAACTCGGCATCACCCAGGGAATCTACGTCAAGGTAATCGCGGACTACAAAGACGAGGAGGGGACCGAGCACAAGGCCGGAGAGGAGCTTTTCATCACCGGAGAGGCGACCCCCATCTACTTCCCCCGAGAAGAGCATGCGGTAATCAAGTACGGTGACCGGCGCGTCCACTGCGGCGTGGCTATCCCTGCCGGTGAGGCTCGCTACGTTCTCAAGCGCCTCGAAGGACAGATCGAACTGAAGAAGGGGCCGTCCATCTTCCTTCCCGATCCCCGGACTGAATTGGTCGTGCGAAGGGTCCTGCCGCCACACCTCTGTGGCCTGATGTACCCGGGCAACGAAGAGGCCCTGGCGCTCAACGTCACCCTCTCCGGCTCACTGGAAACAGAAGCAGCCCCGCAAGCCGCAAACGCCCTGATGTTGGACGGCTCCGGGCCGGCTCGTGGAATGTCGGGCGCTAGAACCTTCCCGGGGGCCGGAGGAGGAGGGCTTCCTGGCGTCTACACCAACGTCTCGACCATGCCTCGTCGGCAATCCCCATCCTCCGAGTTCACGGGAGACTCGGTCGACCGCGAGGGGCAGTTCTCTCAGCCTCGCTCCATCACCCTGGACTCCAAGTTCGAGGGAGCGGTTGGGATGACGGTCTGGGAAGGCTACGCAGTGATGCTGGCGGACCGACACGGGAACCGCCGAGTCGTCCAAGGCCCGGAGACAGCGCTCCTAGAGTACGACGAGATCCCTCATGTCCTCACCCTGTCCTCTGGTCGCCCGAAGAATACCGACACGCTCCGGCCGACGGTGTACCTGAAGGTCCAGAACAACTACGTGACGGACATCATCCACGCGGAAACGAAAGACTACTGCCGTGTGGAAATGAAGCTCACCTACCGGCTGAACTTCGAGGGCGACCCGGAAAAATGGTTCTCGGTTGAGAATTACGTGAAGCTCTTGAGCGACCACATGCGTTCAATGGTGCGGAACGAGGTGAGGAAGCACGGCGTCAAGGAGTTCTACCAGAGGGCAACCGACATCCTGCGCGACCTCATTCTTGGGGCCTCGGAGGAAGGGGACCGCCCAGGCCGTTCCTTCCCGGAGAACGGCATGAGAATCCTCGACGTCGAGGTTCTCCAGGTTGCGCTTCCGAGAGAAATGCAGACTCTCCTCGAAGCACAGGAGCACGCAACCATCCGACGTGAGCTTCAGATGGAGGAGATGGAAGCAGTCCAGACCTTCACTGAGAAGCGCGAGAACCACGTCCGGAACGAGGTGGAGACCTTGGAGAAGACCCGTGCCATGAAGGAAGGGATTGCGCGAGGCGTTAACGAGGACGCCCACAACACGGCGGCGGCTCTTCTTGCGGCCCAGCAGCTCCACGAAAAGGCGGTTCAAGAAGGCCAGCAAGCCCAGGAAACCCGGCTGGCGGAGATCGCGCAGGCCACCCGGGAGCGCACGTCGGCCGACGCAGCAGCCGAGGCTCAGCGCGTAAAGGCGGTGGACGAGTTAAGGATTGCGTTCATGGAGGCCGAAGCCACGGCCACCAAGACCCGCATGGAGTCGATGTCGCCCCAGCTGGTGGCGGCTCTCCAGGCGGTAGGCGACCAGGCGACCATCGTCCAGATTGCCGAAGCCATGTCCGCCCAGGGCCTGATCAAGACCGTGAGAGGCACCCCTGTGGCCGAGGTCTTGAGCAACATCCTCAAGGGGTCGCCCCTCGGGGACAGGCTGCCGGCCGCGCTGAGTCACGTGCAGCCCAACGAGAACGGGAACGGCAAGAGAAAGAGCAAGAAGGCAGCCGCTTCGGAGGCCTGACCTGATCCGCCGGGCCGTCCGCAGGGCGGCCCGGTTTCTTTCTTTGTTGTCTTCCAGGTAAACCCACACTAGGCTGTCCGTATATGAAACGCCTAGCCATCGAGCGCTCCCGCTGGACCCGAGGCGCGGGCAAAGGAAAGGGAGTCCTCTGCGACTACACGGGCTCCATGTGCGCGGTCGGCTGGCTCTGCTGGAAGCTCGGCGGCATCTCCAAGGGGCGCCTCACCGGCCAAAAGAATCCCCTGGACCTTTTCGCCGGCCCTCTCACGGACGCGGAAAGAGACTTCATCAATTCGTTGGACCTCCTCGTGGTAGGGCGCGCAGCCGATGCCAACGACGATCCCGAGACCAGCGACCAAGACAAAACCCGAGCCCTCAAGGAGCTGTTCAAAGAGCTGGGCGTAGGGGTGGTCTTCAAAAAATAGGACTTGCAAGGCCGGAAGGCCCGTGCCATAGTCCGGGCTGCCATGGTTTCCGTGGCATCTAACCTTCGTGAAAGAAAGGTCCAAGAACATGGACACAACGACCAGCGCCGCGGCGCAACCTAAGAAGTCATCCCAACAGAGCGCCCTGTTGCAGCGGGGGTCTCAGGCCTCCACTGCTTTCGCGCTCCGGCCCTTCCTCGTCCTTCACCTCGAAACCCGCTCGTGCCCAATCACGTACGGGAAGATCGCGTCCTACCTCGGAGTTAACCATCGGACCCTGGGCGGTCCGTTGGCGATTCTGCAGGACCAAGATCGGCGCGCGGGGGTTCCGCTGATCTCTGCGTTGGTGGTGAACGAGAAGACTGGGCTCCCGGGAGACGGCTTCTTCGAGCAGGCCCGAAGTGCCAAGGGAGGCTTGTCGGACGCGGCTTTCTGGGCCCAGCAGTTGAAGCTGCTCGGCGCACAAAGCCCCGTGCCGTTCAAGTAAACGCAATAAACGCAACGTGACGCGGGGGCTCCATTGGGAGCCCCCGCATATTCCCGTGTCCACTTGGAGACGGATGCCTAAGCCCAAGCCCAAGCTAACCCTAGCTCGCGAAACCACCGCCCTGATCGCTCTCCTCGATGACCTGGTGGCTCGCGCGACCGAGTGTGCCGAGAAGGCCGCCGAGCTGGCAGCCAGGGCAGCAGCCCCGACAGAGCCGAACGGAGCGGGAACGGCAGTGACCGTCGCTGCGACGACCGACCCAACCTAGCCCCGATACCGCTAAGCCCGCGTTGAGGTACGGTGACGGACACGATCCTGGAACTCATCAAACTCGGTGTAGTCGGGCCTTTGCTAGCGATTGCGGTGGGTTACATCTGGAAGCTCCACAAGGACCTCCAGACCTCCCACAAGGAGAAAAGCGAGGTGGCCACCGCGACCACCGAGCGCCTTCTCCAGACCAACGAGAAGTGGCAGGGCGCCATTGCGAACTCGACGCGCATCTTGGAGTCATCGAAGGACGCCATAGAAAGACTCGAAGGCACCGTCAGAGAACTGGAGCGCACCACCGTTCGTCTTCAGGCGATGGTGGAAAAAAAAGACTAACCTTGAGCGAGAGGCTTGAGCTTCCACGATCCGCGATCGATAACCCCGTTGTAGTAGTTGCCCCGCGCCCCGCCTCCCTCATTCTCCCACTCCAGGTCGGCTCCGTGCTGGGCGAGGCGTTTCTGGACCGCCTCTACAAGAGGGTTCCTCACCAATGTCGTCGCCGGCCCGGGGCGAGCACGATTATAGATCGCAACCAAAAGGGGCACGTTATTCAGGTGAGCCGCAGCGGCAGCGCGCAGGTCCCGAGGCACATTCGTGTCGCCGGCAATTGTGGCGAGACGGGACTGGGACATCCGGCCTGCATCAATGTCTCGCGTCAAAGCATGAATCCTCGGGGCCGCAGCGACCTCGTGGAGCTTTTTACGTAGCTCGTGCTTGTGCTCGGAATCCGGGAGCGCGTCCACGTGAGCTGCCACCCACTGAGCCACTCCCGGGACTTGGAGAGCCGGAGAATCCAGAGCCGAAAGCCCCGCACCTTCTTCGATGTAGAATGGAAGGTGAGCTACGGGAGATTTGGAGGCCAACTCCAGCAAAACATCGTCATCGCCCTCCCAATCCCGAACGGAAGGCTCCAGATTCTCCATGAACGAGAACCGCTCCTGCTCGGGAGAAGAGGACGCAGCATGGTCCCCCATCGCCAAAGCTAGCGCCTGGGAGTACGGAAGCCGCTGAACCAAGCCTAGGCGCGCCCCGGGGTCTCCGTCCTCTCCCCTTTTCGCCGCGGCCTCTCCCCACAACGCCTGCATTCGGTCGTCGGATAGGCTGGCGCGATTTATGATGTACGCCCTCAAGTCCTCGTCCTCCACCTCCTCAAGAACTTTGACCAAATCGGGCTCAGACAGGACCTCGATAATTCCCTGGGCGCCGCGTCCCGTGTTCTGCTGGTGGTTCTCCAGAGCTTCCAGGGCCTCCGTCGGGTACTCCCCTAGCGCACTGGCGAGGTGCTCCGGCGTCAGGCGGTCTAAGAGGTAACCGTTCTCCTCGTTATCGTACATGGGGAAAGCGTCACGCAGGAAGTCGCTATCGCTCGTGCAACGCACAAGCTCCTCGTCTATCCAATCGCTCTCCCCGGAGATTTCGTAGGGGTGGTTAGCGAACTCCTGAACAATCTCGGAAAGAGTCTCGTAGCGTTCCTCGGGTGTGGCTCCTCGGAGAAAGTCCTTCAGCGCGGAACGTTTCTTTCCGACGTCTTGAATGGTGTAGGCTATCGCCAGGCCAGCGTCCCAAGCGTCGCCATCACCGTCAGTGTGCCGCTGTCCCACGTCTGCGAAGTTCACCAAGGCATCGTCCGGGACGCCGGCCGGCAACGAGTTCAGCAGGCCGGCACGCTCCTCGTCATCCATCGCCTCATCCATCACCTCGGCGGCTTCGTCCCACTGCTCGTGGCGGAGGTAGGTCGACGCCCGGACCTCCGCAGGAAGACCACCCATCTCTTCCATTTGTTCCACCGTCAGCTCCCCAGCCATCTCCTCCACGATGCCCGGGTCAATTTCAACCAAGGCCTCCCAGACCGGCGCCTCGTCCTGCGCTACCTCCAGGGCCTTCCGAACGAACGGGGCCTCCCATCCCCACCAGTCGTGGAACCCCTCCCGAAGAACCGTCGCAAGATTTCTGGGTTCCGTTCTTTTGATCAAGCCAAGTAGGCGCTCGGGGGTGATTTCGTCCGCATCCCGGTTCCCCAGCGCGTCCATCATTGCGTCCAACTGAGCCTCGTTGTTGGGGTCGAAGGACCACACCAAGGCATCGTCGTCCGCTTCCCCGGCCACCATTCCTCTCACCTTGTTGGGAAGAAATGGCCACGCCTCACGCAGCTCCTTCAGGGGCAGCTCGGACAAAGCTGCGACTCGCGCCTCGTACCCCGGAAGCCTCACCGCTTCCTGCCACGTGGAGGCGGACCCCGCCGGCGACCAGAACTGAATGGAAGAGTTCAAGAGCCCCATCCGAGAACGGCCTGCCGGGCTAAGGGTGTCCCGGTGAGGCTCGGCCGCTTCTCGGGCAACCTCCATGCGGGTGGCGTGCGCTCCCCGTGAAGCAATCCACTTCTTGAAAACCTTCTCCTCGGGCCGGGTGGGTGCGCGGTCGCTCATTCCGTGCCACTCGCGCACCCGGGTTGCCTCTGGGTCCATCTCGGCAGTGATCAGCCTCCTCCCCCCCTCGTCGCGAAGAGAGAAAATCCGAGACTCTCCTTTTCGGACGCGGCGGCAATAAGGCTGGTCGTGCTTCCCTACGCAGTGGTCCAATGCGCTCCCCTCAGCCCCCAGGTCTTGCTCTGCTAGCTCGTGTACCTGCCAGCCAGTCTCCGGGTCGGTCCACACGAGGCCGCGACGACGTTCGGTGTGGGCGTCGGGTTCTTCCTCCCCTCCGAAGTCGCCCGAGACCCCCTCCGCATGCGCCCACCTTCGGGCAGCATCCCCCGCCTGCTCAAATGTCAGGCGGCTTATGGCGGGTCGGGTGGCCTTCTGCCAGGCCTCGATGGTACGGGCTTTCCGATTCAAGTCCTCGGGGTCAGCAAAGATCGCCCGCTCCCTGCCTTCGAGCACCTGATAGAGACGGCGAATCAGCCAACTGCGCACGGGCTCGGAAAGCTGGCCGGTCACTTCCCCCAGAAAGCCGGGCAGCCCAGGGGCCACGTCGATCTCCGAACGCACGTCCCCAAGAGAAAAAGAGTAGAGATCCCTGCCTTGGGCCCACTGCTCGATGGCCCCAGCGTTCTCGAACAGCCAGCTGTACGCGCCCCGGTCGTCCGAGGCTTTGGCTTTCCTGATTTGCTGACGGAGCCACCCATCAATCCCAGGGTGAGCACCAAACAAGCCCTCCTCCTCGGCGCTGGGGGCGTGCTCTTGGAGGGACCGCTCACGGGACTGGCTCTTGGCTATGAACGCCCGAACAGCAGCATCGACAGCCTCGGCGGTGGCTGGCCCCTCCCTCAGAATCTTCTTGGTGGCTCCGACGGCCACTCCCTGGAGCTGGTCGGGAAGGGTGCGGATGAAAACCTTCACGTCGTCTCCCACGGGCAGAGCCTCGATAGCATCATCCAGGGCCGCCACTCGATAAAAAGCGGAAGCCAGGGCGAACAAAGACGCAGGAGAGGCGCTACCTAAGACCACGCAATCATGCAGAGAGAAGCCCACGAAAGCAACATCAGCATATATTCGCTGATGTGGGCTGTCTGGGAGGGCGACATCAGTGATTAAAAGCATCCGCCCGGCCCCCTCGCAGTACCCGGTCAGGGAGGGGGCCGGGTGATTACCGCCAGGTTGCTAGCCCCCGGCTCCGCACGAAGCCACACCCTGCTCGGACGGAGGGCAGCAACCCAGGGGTCCGACAAGTTTATGGGCCTTGGTATTGGTCCCTCACACATACCACCCATCTGGACAGAATGGGAACTTTACTGGTACTTTGGTCCAATGATTTGTAAATGTGACCACTGTAAACCAAGCGAAATTCTGGCGAGCCTCATCAGCGAAGGCCTTGAGCCCGAGGTGCCGCCGGTCCCTTGCTCCGTCTGCGGGGTGTGCTGCGCCGATGGAAACGTGACCGTCGAGGGTAAGGTGCGATGCTTCCACTGCCAGGCCGACCTGGACCCCAACGAAAGGATGCGCCGGAACAATCTGCGCACCGGCCGGGAAGAGGACACCTGGCGCAGAAACACAGGGATAGATCCTCCTCCAATAAAAACAGGTTCCTGAATAGTTCGGATCGGGCCCGAGCGGTCAGCGAATAGATCCCGGCTCAAAAATCTCGGTCTCTTTTTGCGGTTGCCATGACTCCGCATTCGCTTCGCCACCGGTCGCTCTGCTCCCTAGCTCACGCTTGGCTCTCGAATCCGCAGGCTCGCTCAACGCTCGCGCAGCAAACTGAACTCAGGATCTATGCAGGACCGGGGTCGAACCAACAGCCCAAAGGAAAACGAAGCCCCAAATCTAGACCGACTTTGCAACCGCCCAAAAGATTGGGTATACCGTGGCACAGTTTTCGCCGAATTGCCAGTCGACCGCGGAAATCCTCAATGATCTCTAAGGCGCTAAAGATCCGGGCGCCCCGTTGGGCCCCGATCCTCCGGTTTAATCGGGACCCCCTTTCCTCGGGAGCGTCGGGATAACCCACGGTCTGTCGGGCTGCGCTATAAAGAAGGCATGACGCTGCCTCACGCAAGAAAGATCGTGGTCGCCGGAAAGACCTGGCCCTACATCTTCAAGTACGGAAAAGGACGCTTCTGCGAGAGCAGCGCCTCTTCCATCCGCCTCACGGTCGACCTCGGAGATAACAAGTACCTACAGGCCCAATACGGAAGTAAGCTCTGGCCCGAAGAGGACGGGACCGACGACTACATGATGTCCCACAAGAACTCTTTCCGCCCCAGCGATGTGCGGAAGGTAATCGAGAGCCACCTGGCCGGGGAAGGGCTCCCCGACTTGGAGACGTGGTCACCGACCGAGGACTAGGGGCGAGCTTTTTTGCCCGGGTTCTTTTCTTCCCACGAGGCCGGACCGCGAGCCACCATGTTTTTGATGCGCTCTTCCGCGTCGCCCATCCCGAGTTCTTCCTCTAGAGCATAGATGGCGTAGTCGCGACTGATGTCGTGACCTGCCCGCTTCGGGGGCTTTCGGGTTTGGTGGTACAGGCTCAGGAGTTTCTTGTGGAGCGGGGTCGTGGCCGGGTAGCTGGGCGGCCACTCCTCGAAACCGAGGTCGAAGGCTGCCTGCTCCAGAATCTCCGGGAACGTCTGTCCGACTGTCTGCCCGTCGACGGGAGGGGCCGGCGCTTTCGCTTTGGCTTTGGGGCTCCCAGCGAGAAGATGGCGAAGCCTGTGGACGTTGGCTTCGGCGTCAGCGTTCAGTTTCCGCTGGTCGCTCCTTCTCCAGTTGTGGCCAGTCACCAGAGGGGTCCCGTGTTTCTTCCTGGCGGCAGCCAGAGACCGGTCCGACCCCGGCCCCCACTTTCCGTCCACGCCCGTCCTGAAGCCAAGCTGGCCGAGGAGCGTTTGCATCTGCTGCACCCAGTCGCTCGTGGGCGGGGCTGGGCCCCGACGACGCGGCGCTCGGGGGGCGGCCTGGCCGGCGGGCGGCACTTCCGGCATCTTGCCGAGCTGAAGTTGATGTCCGAAATCAAAATCCGGCATCGGGTTGTTGGAGAGCGTGCCTGCGGGGGGCGTCACTCTGCGTGTGGTGGTCTGGGTGACCGTCCGTCTAGAGCCTGGCTGCTGAGGGGGCGTGCCCGGCGGCAAGACCGGTGGGGCCGGCTGCTGGGGTTTACCAAAGAGGTCTCCTCCAACGGGAGCCGGCTGCCCGGGCTTCGGTAGCAGCGGGAAGGCGAGCGGGTCGCTGTAGAGCGGGGCCGCGCCACGCCGGAAGCCTCGGGGCTTGGCCAAGCGCTCAGCGGCCTTTCTGTAGGCGGTGGCGAAGGCGAACAAGCGGTTCTGCATAATCTGGATGCTGGGGGGCGCCCAGATATAGCGACGGTATGG
>PVBE011530536.1_pt1 | contig 10807 bp, 6 predicted proteins | sample 1631181 | NCBI WGS metagenome assembly PVBE01 (sample SAMN08397723, study PRJNA350692) | Marine metagenome, whole genome shotgun sequencing project. | isolation source: water | place: Pacific Ocean | collected 2012-04 | reverse complement strand
TGAGCATCCGCGCGATTTCTTCCTGCCGCCCGGCCTCGTCGAGCAGCGCGACGCCGGTCTTGGTCACCGTCCCGTCGCTCGACTTGGCGATCATGTAGTGCATGCGCCCGCGCGCAGCGACCTGCGGGCTGTGCGTCACCGCGAGCAATTGCCCGTCGGCGGAAAGCCGCGCCAGCCGTTCGCCGATCGCGCTGGCGACCGCGCCGCCGACCCCGCGGTCGATCTCGTCGAAGATCACCGTCGCCGCGCCGCCCTCCTCGGCCAGCGCGACCTTGAGCGCGAGGATGAAGCGCGACAGTTCGCCGCCGCTGGCGATCTTGGTCAGCGGCGCGAAATCGGCGCCCGGATTGGTCGCGATGAGGAATTCGACCGCGTCGGTGCCACCCGCGCCCCACTTGTCTTCGGACAGCGGCGTGACCGCAGTGCGGAAGCGGGCCGCGTCGAGCTTGAGCGGCGCCAGTTCGCGCGCCACCGCCTCGTCGAGCCGCAGCGCCGCGGCGACGCGCCGGTCGTGCAGCGCCTGCGCTTCCGCGCGGTAACGCTGCCCCGCCTCCTTCGCCGCGGCCTCGAGCGCGTCGAGCTGCGCCTCGCTCCCCTCGATGCTGTCGAGCTGGCCGCGCATCGTGCGCATCAGTTCGGGCAGTTGGTCGACCTCGCAGCGGTGCTTGCGCGCCAGCGCACGCAGTTCGAACAGCCGGGTTTCGGCGGCATCGAGCGCGGCAGGGTCGTGGACCAGCGCCTCGGCCGCCGCCTGCAGCTTTTCCTCCGCCTCGCCCGCTTCGATCACCGCCCGGTCGAGCGCGCCCAGCGCCTCGGCCAGCAGCGGGTGTTCGGGCGCGATGCGGTCGAGCCGCCGCGCCGCCACGCGCAGCGATGCGAGCGGCGAATCCGAGCCTTCCCACAGGTGCCGCAATTCCTCGAGATCGCCCGACAGTTTCTCGCCCTTCTGCATGTCGGTGCGCGCCGCGGCGAGCCGCGCTTCCTCGCCCGCCTGCGGTTCGAGCGCGGTCAGTTCGGCCAGATGCGCAAGCAGCAGGTCCTGGTCGGCCTTGGCGGTTTCCACCGCGAGCCGCGCCTCACCCAGCGCCTCGTCGGCGCTGCGCCACGCGCGCCAGGCGGCTGCGAGCTGCGCACCATCGACACCGGCAAAACGATCGAGCAGCGTACGGTGGCCGCGCGGATTGACCAGGCCGCGGTCGTCGTGCTGGCCGTGCAATTCGACGAGGAAACCCGCCATTTCGCGCAGCAGGCCGACGCTGACCGGCTGGTCGTTGACGAAGGCCTTGCTCTTGCCGTCGGGCCTGAGCTGCCGGCGCACGATCAGCGGTTCGCCGTCCTCGACCTCGATATCCGCATCGTCGAGCCGCTCGGCCAGCCCCTGCGGCAGCGCGGCGAATTCGAAACTGGCCGAAACGCTGGCCTTGTCGGTGCCGCCCCGCACCAGTCCGCTGTCGGCGCGATTGCCCAGCACCAGCCCCAGCGCGTCGAGCAGGATCGACTTGCCCGCCCCGGTTTCGCCCGTCAGCACGCCCAGTCCCCGCCCGAAGGTCAGGTCGAGCGCTTCGATCAGCACGATGTTGCGGATGGAGAGGCGGGTCAGCATTCGGCCTCCCTCCTAGCCAATGCCGAAACCCGAGTCAGCAGCGCATCGCCGGCAATCGACAAGCTTGCCGCAATCGCACGCATCCGCCGCCGTAAACGCAGAGTTAGCAAATGATGCATAGAAGGGAGGCGTGAGTTGGAAACGCATCTGCAACGGTCTTCTCGGGCCGGACATACCCGTGCACCTGCGCGACGACTTCACCCTGCTTACCGCCCGCCACATGCGCGGCCAGGCCCGGCTTTTGTTCGTCGGTTTCATTCTCAGCCTGCCGATGGTCGTCCTGGGCGCCAGCCCGGGCGCGGGGCCGCTGGTTGCCTACGGATTGCCCGCTGCCATTTTCGTGCTGTGCGCGTTGGCGCTGGCCAGCGTGGCGCGCCCGCTCGCCCCTTCGGCCACTGCCGAGGAAGCGCGCAAGACGATCGACACGCTGTGGCAATTGTGCCTGCTCGCCGCCGCGCTCGGCAGCCTCTGGTGCGTCGCCAGCTGGGCCAGCGCACCGGTGGAGGTGCGGCTCTATTATCCGGCGATCATGTCGCTGGGCGCACTGATGCTGAGCTATTGCCTCATGGCAGTGCGCAGCGTCGCCATGTCGGTCCTGCTGGTGACACTCGGGCCCGTGGCCTGCGTGCTGGCAGGAACGGGCGCGACAATGGACCGCGTGCTGGCGGTGTCGATCCTTATCGCGGTGGGGTTCCAGATGGTGATGATGGTACGCCATCAGCAGTTGCTGGTAAGCCTGGTGGAGGAACGCCACAAATCGGGCGAACTTGCCCGGCGCGATCCGCTGACCGGGCTGGCCAATCGCCGTGCCCTGATCGAACAGTTCGAAGGTTTCGCCGACAGCGGTGCGTCGCTGCGGCTGATGGTCATCGATATCGACCGCTTCAAGCGGATCAACGACCGCTTCGGGCACGATATGGGCGACCGTGTGCTGCAGACCATCGCCACCGTGCTGCTGTCGCATGCGCGCGGGGATATCTGCGCGGCCCGGCTCGGGGGCGAGGAATTCGCCATGCTCAGCCGGAGCGATGCGCTCGACCCGGCGCTGGCGCTGCAATTGCTGCGCGAAATCCGCACTTCGGAAATGCCGCATGGCGAAGCGGTCACCGCCAGCATCGGGGTGGCCGATGCAGTGGTCACGCAGGCGGAAGACTGGACCGCGCTTTACGGCCAGGCCGACCGTGCGCTCTACCGCGCCAAAGATGAAGGCCGCGACCGCGTCGAGGCGTTCGAAAAGGATGCCGCTGCGCAGGCGGGCACCCCGTCACGGCCCGCGCGACAGGCCTGAACCGGCTCAGCCGGGGGTGACGTCCGGTGCATGGTCCTGCACCAGTTCATAGGCCTTTTCGTACCATTCGGTGCCGGGATAGTTCGCCCCGAGCACCGCGGCATATTTGACCGCTTCGGCAGGAACGCCCAGCGCCAGGCTGGTTTCGGTCAGCCGGTAGAGCGCCTCGGGCGCATGGCTGGTGGTTTCATAGGTGTCGACCACGTTCTGGAAACGGATCTGCGCGGCAATCCACTTGCCCGACCGTTCGTAATGGCGGCCGATTTCCATTTCCTTGCCCGCCAGGTGATCGCGCACGAGGTCGATCTTGAGCCGGGCGTCGGCAGCGTAATCGCTGTTGGGGAACCGGCGGTTGATCTCGTTCAGCGCGGTCAGCGCCTGGTCGGTGATCCGCTGGTCGCGCTGGACGTCGCTGATCTGCTCGTAATAGCTGAGCGCGATGAGGTAGAACGCATAGGGTGCGTCCTTGTTGCCCGGGTGAATCTGCAGGAAGCGCTGCGCCGCCTGGATCGCCTTGTTGTAATCCTTGGCGACGTAATAGCTGAACGAACCCATCAGCTGCGCGCGGCGCGCCCAGGGCGAATAGGGATGCTGACGCTCGACCTCGTCGAACAGCGCAGCGGCCATTTCCGCCTGCCCGTTGTCTAGCCGGCGCTTGGCTTCGAAATAGAGCGTTTCCACGTCGCGTGCGACATAGGCGGTATCGCGCGGCCCACCATCGCCGCCCGCACATCCGGCGGTGAGCAGCGTCGCCCCCGCAAGGGCGGCGCCAAGGATGAGCTTGCTGGGTGAGCGGGTCTGGGTCGTCATGGGAAGCAGCCTATAACCAGCGTGCCGATGAACGCCAAGTGAAGTTCGCGCCGCTGTCCCCGGCGTGTGCGCGGACCCGGTCCGGCGTCAGGCCGAACCGGAGATTTCCTCGGGTGCGTCCCACAGCAGGTGGCGGTTTTCCAGCATCACCAGATTGGCGCTGCGGATCACTTCGCCCTTGGTGCGATAGCCGAGCAGCTTTTCCGCCTGCGTATCGGGATTGCTGGTCAGCACGCGCAGTTCTTCGGAAGTGAAATCACTCAGCCCGCGTGCCCGCTCGATCCCCTTGCTGTCGTAGATATGCAGCACGTCACCGCGGCTGAAGTCGCCGGTCATGGAGATCACGTCCTCGCGCCGGATCGGGCGATCGCCGCTGAGCGCGGTCGCCAGCGTATCCGAGATCACCAGGCTGCCCGCCATCTGAAGGCGGTTGGCGATCCAGCTGTCCCAGCCCGACAGCGGGTTGGGATGCGGCAGGATCTTGGTCGACCGGCGCGTTTGCGCCAGCACGCTCGAAACCGGGTGATCGACTTCGCCCTGCGCGATCCAGGTGGTGACCCCGGCTTCCTGCGCCATGTTCGCTGCCAGCAGCTTGGTTTCCATGCCGCCGGTGCCCAGCGTGCTCTTGCCCTTGGTCGCGTCCATATACTGGCTCACGTCGTCGACCTCGGGGATGAACTGCGCGCCGGGTTCATCGGGGTTGCGATCGTACAGCCCGTCGACCCCGGTGAGGATGATGAAATCGTCTGCCCCGACCATCTGTGCCACCTTGGCGGCCAGCCGGTCGTTGTCGCCGACGCGAATCTCTTCGGTGGTGATCGTGTCGTTCTCGTTCACGATCGGGACCACATTGGCCTCGAGCAGGCGGTGCACCGTGTTGCGCGTGTTGAGGAAGCGGCGGTGGTCCTCGAAGTCGCCGAGCGTGAGCAGCACCTGCGCGATTTCAAAGCCGAATTCATGCCCCACCTGCTTGTAGGCGTTGAGCAGCAGCGGCATGCCGCAGGCGGCGGCGGCCTGCTTGTCGGAAACACCCGCGCTTTCGGGCGTTTCCCCGATGATGCGCAGCCCCAGGGCGACCGAGCCCGACGAGCACAGGATCACATTGGTCCCTTCGGCGCGGAGCTGGGCGACGTCTTCCAGCAGGCGCTGGAGGAAACCGTAACGCGGTGTAAGGAGTTCGAGATTGGCCAGCAGGGCCGAACCGATTTTGACGACGATGTTTCGTTTTTTTGCCATAGACTTCAATTATTGCACAGACTTGAAATTTCTCAACGGCAATATAGATAGCGTTTGTGCACTGCACAACCACATTTTGAGAATATCCGCCGGTCGCGAAAAGCATGGTAACTGACAAAGTTAAAGGCAAGTACTGCACCGCGGCATATTCTATAGTCAAGTAAGTACAAGAAACCACAAGAGCCCGATTGCTCGGAAACGGATTTTAGTCATTACGAAAACTGTTTGTATTGTCGGATGCGGAAAAATGGGTTCCGCTTTACTTTCGCAGTGGGTCGAGGGCCCTGAAGCGATAACTGTCGTCGATCCCGCGGGTAGCGAAGTTCCCGATGGCGTTACGCTGGTAACCGACCGCGCCGCGATCGCCGACCAGCGCTTCGACCTCGTGATTGCCGCGGTAAAGCCGCAGCTGATCGACGATATCCTCGCCGACTATACCGACCATCTCGCCCCCGGCGGCTATGTCCTGTCGATTGCCGCGGGCTATTCCGCCGGACGCCTGTCGCAGCTGATGGGCGATGCGCCGGTGATCCGCACGATGCCCAACCTCCCCGCGGCGATCGGCCGCGGCGTGAGCGGGATCTGCCCCGGCCCACATGCCACCAGCGACCATGTCGCGCATGCCGAGGCCTTCATGCGCCGCGCGGGCGCGACGATCACCGTCGACAGCGAGGAAAAGCTCGACCGCGTTACCGCAGTGGCCGGATCGGGCCCCGGCTACGTCTTCGAAATCGCGCGCGCCTATGCCGAAGCGGCGATGGCGCAGGGTTTCGACGAGGACGAGGCGCGCGACATGGTGCTCGGCACGATCGGCGGCGCGATCGCGATGGCCAGCGAACCGGCCGCGCCCAGCCTCGAGGAACTGCGTAATTCGGTGACCAGCAAGGGCGGCACCACCGCCGCGGGCCTGAACGCGCTCAATGGCGACGGTGGCCTTTCCACCCGGCTGCATGATACACTGCAGGCAGCCTACGACCGCGCGGTCGAGCTGCGCTGATACCCGGCGCCTCCCGCCCCGACGCAAGCATACGAGAGAACCTATGACCGACCAGACCCCCGACCCGCAGATCCATATCCACGACCTCGGCCAGCGCGCCCGCAAGGCCGCGCGCGCGCTGCTGTCCGCCAGCACCGAGGCGAAGAACAACGCGCTGCGCGAAGCCGCCAAGGCGCTGCGCAGCCGGATGGGCGAACTGCTCGAAGCCAATGGCGAGGACGTGCAAGGCGTCGAAGGCAGCAAGCCCAAGAGCTTCGTCGACCGCCTCCGCCTGACCGAGGAGCGCATCGAGGGCATGGCCGGCGCGCTCGAGGAGATCGCCGAACTGCCCGATCCCGTGGGCCGCCAGCTCGCCAGCTTCGAGCGCCCCAACGGCCTCACCATCGAGCGGGTCGCCGTGCCCATCGGGGTGATCGGCATGATCTACGAATCGCGCCCCAATGTCGGCGCCGATGCCTCCGCCCTGTGCCTCAAGTCGGGCAATGCGGTGATCCTGCGCGGCGGCAGCGAAAGCCGCCATTCCACCCGCGTGATCGTCGAATGCATGCGCAACGGCCTCGCTGCAGCGGGCCTGCCCGAAGACGCGGTGCAGACCGTCGGCACCACCGATCGCGGTGCGGTCGCCGCGCTGCTCAAGGCGGATGAATTCGTCGACCTGGTGATCCCGCGCGGCGGGCGCGGGCTGGTCGAGCTGGTCCGCGACCAGGCGAGCGTCCCCACCCTTCTCCACCTCGACGGCAATTGCCACAGCTACGTCCACGCCGCCGCCGATCTCGACAAGGCGGTCAAGGTCATCCGCAACGCCAAGCTGCGCCGCACCGGCGTCTGCGGCGCGACCGAGAGCGTGGTGGTCGACCGCGCGGTGGCCGCAGACTTCATTCCCAAGTTCGCCGACACGATGGGCGCCGATTGCGAGTTGCGCGGCGATGCCGATGCCGTGGCGATCGACGGCCGCCTCAAGCAGGCCACCGAGGACGACTGGCACACCGAATATCTCGACCCCATCGCCAGCGTGAAGATCGTCGACGGGCTCGACGAGGCGATCGCCTGGGTCGAGGAGCATTCGAGCCACCACACCGATGCGATCATCACCGAGGACGACGCCGCCGCGCGCCAGTTCATGACCAGCATCGACAGCGCGATCGTGATGCACAACGCCAGCACGCAGTTCGCCGATGGCGGCGAGTTCGGCATGGGCGCGGAAATCGGCATCGCCACCGGCAAGATGCACGCCCGCGGCCCGGTCGGGCTCGAACAGCTGTGCAGCTTCAAATACCTCGTCCACGGCGACGGACAGACGCGGCCGTAAGCTGGTTTGGTTTTGCGAACCCGCATCCGCGGGTTCGTCCTCGCTAGATGTTCAGCAAGCTGCACCCGCTGCGGGCGGGCGTGCAGGTGGCCTTCGGCCAGCTGCGTCTTCAACTACGCTTCCGCCCTTGCCTCGCCTTCGGCTCGGAACCAGTGCGAGCCGCTATCGTAACGCGCAAGTCCCGTTCGCGACCAGCGAACGGCAAGGCCGACCGGCCGCCCGCAGGGGCCCGCAGGAGCGCAGCGACGGAGGAACAGCCCCGAGGACGAACCCGCGGATGCGGGTTCGAAAAGCAAAGACTCCCCCTCCCCCAGATTTTCCTACTCGCGCCAAATCTGCTCCATCCCCGCAGATGGCCGACCACGACCCCGACACCGCCCCCACCCAGCACCCGCAGAGCGCGCGCGGCACGCTGCCCGCCTTCACCCCCGTCCCGCGCGCGAAGGAGCGGTCGAACGGGTGGAAGCCGCAGGTCCAGCGCGCCTTTATCGAGGCGCTGGCGGACACCGGCAGCGTCGCCAGCGCCTGCCGCCAGGTCGGCCGCGCCGAGGTCGGCGCCTATCTCCTGCGCCGCCACCCTAAAGCCTCCAGCTTCCGCGCCGCGTGGCAGGCCGCGCTCGATCTCGGCATGCAGCGGATCGAGGACGTCGCGATGGACCGCGCCCTGAACGGGGTCGAGGTGCCGGTCTATTCCTATGGCAAGCTCGTCGGCAGCCGCCGCGTGCACAACGACCGGCTGCTGATGTTCATGCTGCGCAACCGCGCGCCCGAGCGCTTTGCGGGCGGCCGCCCCAAGGCGCTCAACGCGATCGGGCGGATGGAGAAGAAGCGGCTCAAGGCGAAATGGCGGCGGCAATGGGAGAAGGAGCAGCGCCGCACCTCCCCCGCCGAAGTGCGCGCCTCCATCGCGCGCAAGGTCGCCGTCTTCCGCCAGCAGATGGAAGCGCAGCTAAGCCCGCGCACGCTGGCCGCCTACGCCGAATTCGAACGCCTGCGCGACGCAGACATCGCGCGCGGCTACAAGGCAAGCGACGACCCGGAGCATCCGCTGTATTTGGAACGGGGTGAGGAGGTGAAGGAAGAGCCGATGCAACTACCCTCGCCCGAAGCGGCCGATCGCGAGGTAGAGGCTTCCGAGCCGAAGGCCGAAGGCAAACCGCGCTGGCGGTCGATCAGGGATATGGGGTGGGACTAAAGTCTACCGGGGGAGGAAATAGCCATCCTCGCCACGCCGTGCGCCGCCCATATCGGCCATGATCTCCAGCACCCGGGCGACGCGCTGTTTGCGCTTGGGCGTATTGCGGCCCTTGAACAGCGCAGCGAGCGCTTCTGCGGCAAGCGGCGCTTCGGCCTCTACCAACACGTCGCGCATGATGGCGAATTGTTCGCGCTCTTCCTTTGGCCAGACGCGTTCTTCGACCACGCCCGCTTCGACCAGATCGATGTCAAGATCGTCCTGCCCCTTCACCTTGTGGGCGAGACGCGGTTTCTGGTATTCGGGGCGCAGCCAGCGCACGAGGCCGCGCTTTTCCTCCGCCGCGCGTTCCTGGTTGAGCGCCACCAGCCGCATGAGCAATTCTTCCTCGGCGGCTTCCTGATCTTCGGACTTGTGCGGGCTGGGCGTGGTGGCGCCGGGGCGGCCGACCAGCCGCGCGCCAAGGTCTTCCCAGCCATAGGCGGCGAAGACTTCGCGGTCGATATCGTCATGGATATCCTTGAGCACGGAGATCAGCCCCGCCTCGTGGATGTCGCGCTCCTTCTGGCTGAACGGCTCCCCCACCCCCTGTTCAAGCTCGCGGAGGCGTTCGAGGACATTGTACATGTCGGTCATGGTGAGGAAGTCGTGCTCGGCCAGCCGCTCCTTGCGAAACATATCGAGCCGCTCGCCGAGTTGGTCGAGCTTAGCGGATTGCTCGTCGGTAAGGATGGGGAAAGGGAAGGGATCGAAACATCGCGTTTTGTTATATCGAGCGTCATTTCCTACGCCGAGCCAACCTCCGAGATTAACCGCCCAAACAAAATGAAACCGTGAACTCAAAATCGAAAGGTACAATGCTTCCGAAAGGCCGGCACTCACCAGCATATTGTCTGGGCGGATATTGCCATCAAGAAACTGGAAGAACCGGTGTTTGGCCGTCTCCGGGGTAGAGATGTAGCGAACTTGGTCCGCCAAAAAATCTCTCAGATCGGTGTGCTTTCTTCCGAACAGCCACCAATTCTCGCGACGGTACTTTTCGTTATTCTGGTCTCGTTCTGGCTTCACTTTCTCAACCAGATGTTGATAGACCGCAGGAAACCTTTTCAAAACTTCCGCGGCTGACAAGCCATGCAAATCAATGACTTTCACGCCACGCGGGCGAGAGGCGAGGTCTCGTCCATGCCGGTAATCTAGGATATAATTCGCAAGGTCTTTGATCCGACCCAAACCTAAATCCGCGGCCTCTTTCGGGGTCAAGATAAAGCCAGCTCCGTGCAAAGCGACCCCCCGGCTCGCAAGATTCTCGTTAGAAAAGAGCGGCTGCGCCTTCGACAGATCAGCGCCAATCGTCAGCTTGCTCGTAATCTTCCCCTCATCCACCTCCAGCCGAACCTCGGGTGCGTCGGTATTCAGCCCGCTTTCGCGCACGACTTGGGCCAGCTTGCCGTGACGCTCGCCACGCATAGCGACGGTCATGGCGATGCGCACCGCTGCCTTGTCACTGGCCTTTAGCCAAGGATGGTTCGGAATGGCATAGACGAGGCTGACTGGCAGCTTGGAGTTCATGTGCCGCTCCACCACGCGGCGGCTGAAGGTCTGGGTGATCGAATTGGTGGTGATGAAGCCGAAGCGGCGCAGCGGGTTCTCGCCCTTCGCTCCCCGTGGAGGCTTGGCGAGCAGGCGCGTCGCCGCCTCGTCCCAGAAATGCATCACGAAATCCGCGCCGCCGGGCACGTCCTTGCGGACCTTCCACACAGCTTCGGCATAGCCGCTAGGCAGCTTCTCCCTCATGTCCTTGCCGCCGATGAAGGGCGGGTTGCCGACGATGAATTCCACCTCTGGCCAATCCGCCCGGCGCGGGTTCACATATCGGTAAAGCTCCATCGTCGCATCGGGATCGGGAATTTCCTCACCCGTGATGGGATGCAACTTCGTCGACTCTCCGTCCCATCGGCTAAGCGGCTTGCCGTCCTCGTCGCGCAGCATCTCCATGCTGTCATAGGCCAGCAGCGCATCCTGTTCCTTGATCGTGCCATAGGCATGCAGGATCGGCTCGGGCAGGTTCTTGGCCTCAGTCGTGCGCAGCTGCCATTTAAGGAAGCCGATCCACAGCACAAGGTCGGCAATCGGCACGGCACGCGGGTTAATTTCCAGCCCGTAGAACTGGCGCGGATTGACCGTTTCGCCGTCGAGCAGCAGCCGCGCCTCGTCGTCGCCCAGCGCCTCCAGCGCGTCGAGCACTTCGCCTTCCAGTCGCTTCATCAGTTCGAGACTGACATAGAGGAAATTGCCCGTTCCGCAGGCGGGATCGAGCACGCGGGTGGTGCATAGCTGGTGGTGGAAGGCCCGCACGGCCCCGACCGCCG
>PVBE011099801.1_pt1 | contig 10808 bp, 7 predicted proteins | sample 1631181 | NCBI WGS metagenome assembly PVBE01 (sample SAMN08397723, study PRJNA350692) | Marine metagenome, whole genome shotgun sequencing project. | isolation source: water | place: Pacific Ocean | collected 2012-04 | reverse complement strand
CGTGCTGTCCAGGAGGATCATTGGAAGAATGACCAGCCCCCACATTGTAAGTGTAAGCCGGACCGCTTGTCATTGCCTGTCTGGCTGATGCCCAATCCATTACCATTATCTACTCGTTGTAGTAGTCATAGCCGGTGTTGAAACCGAATTGATCTAGATATTTTTGGTACCAGGATGGAGGTGGTCCGTATCCTGGAGGTGGCGTGTTAGGCCACACTCTTTCTATTTCCTCACTTGGCCTGTCCACTCCGTAATGCTTCATTACTGGCTCATTAAGCCAGTCCCATCCCCTAAGGTCCTCTTCTTCCGGTTCTGGCGTAAACCAGTCCGTGTCTCCTGAAAGAAACGGTGGTAGAGCTTCTGCTGGAGCATTAATCATAGGATATTCATCCTGCGCCATTATCCTATCAAGTGCCGCTATGTTCTCTGCGCGTGACGCAGAATCTGCTACGTCTTCTATTCTAGGAGGACTACGCCATGCCCCAGTTTCAGTATCAAAATTCTCCTGGAAATAAGTATCATCCATCAAAGACTCTTGAAACGCCCTTTCCTCATCGGACATGCCTTCAGTTGGAGCCATATCCATTCCTACAGGAAAAGGATATCTTCCAGTAGGCATAGCATCCTCTATAGTCACTGCTTCAGGAGATGCTGATACATACGCGTTTCTCCTATATCCTGCATCCAAGTCCCTTAGAATTTTATCTTGATAATTCGCTATGGTGTTTCTAATCGCGGGCGTATCACCTTCCTTCTCTTGCAACACTTCATTTAATTTTTTTGATCCTATATTGGTGCCGATGATCCCCTCGTTTCTTGCGTTGATTCCTCTCGCCAGCTGTCCTCCGCCGATATATTTATCTTTGGCGTACTTGTTCAGTTCCGTCCAGTAAAGGTTGTCCTTTTTCACCTCTCTCTTGAAGTCATCTTCGTATTCATCCTTGATTACGTGATCAAGCAACCAGCCATAGGCGTTTGTTCCCTTCTTTACATTGAGGGGAGCGTTGAATTTTCCTCCGACCCTGGCCTTTTCCGCTTCCGAGAAAGCACCAATTCCCGAAGCAAATAAATCAGCTCCGTGCATCAAAGCCGTCTTGAACGGGGAAGTTGTGTCTCTCACCATCGTGCCGACGTCTCTACCAAGTTTTTGGTCCCATCTTGGGGGTCGGTTTAATGTTCTATTTTCACGAGCTTGATGAATACGTTGGACGTTTCTTCCGCTTCCTAGGCCTTCTCTTAAATTCCTATTATAAGCTTTGATGCCCCTCTCTCGAGGGGTATCAACAGCATAACTTCTGGAACTTTTCCCGAATCTATTTTGATCAGGCATTATGCGCCTGGTAGAATTATCATTTTAAGAACCACGAGAACAACGATGACGATGATGCCGGCTTTAATCCAGTCCTTCATCCCCCATTCGTTCCACTCTTTCAGGTGGTTCCAAATATCTTTCAATAACTTCATATTTCCCTCCTAGTGAATTGTTGGTTTGTATTGTCGCAGCATGTCTTCCATCATGTCAAAACTTTCCACGATGGTCGCGAATATATGCGCCGTGTCCCTCGGACCGACGGCTTCAACATAAAGATTACGTGTAACGGCCATGAGCGCGCTCGCAACCAATAACTTGTCCTCATCGGTTTTCATTTGTGCTCTGGCCACTTTTTCAAGAGCTGTCATGGTGTCATTTATTTTGACTATTTTTTCGTCCATTCATTTTCTCCTTCATTACTGCAATTCTCTCGGCACTTCGGATCTTTTTATTTTCCCGTAGATCCTCCATGTTCTGTCTTATCTCGTCGATAGTCTGTTTTGTATCCTCTTTTATAGCACCAAAACTTTCCTTGGCAAGTGTTTCTTCCATCTTGCCTTTCATCTTGTCTCGTTCAAGGTCCATCTTCTCAGCCTCTATGCCGATATCGGCCATCAGCTTGTTGTCCTCCACTTCGCCTTTCATTGCAACTTCCGCCGCCTTAAGGTCGATCTCTTGCTGTTTCAACCTTACCAATGGATCCTGTGCCATGTTACCAGCTTTTTCTTGTTCCTGTTTAGCCATTTCAGCAATCATTACCGCTTCCATTTCTGCAATCTTGGATTCCATTTGAGTTTTAAGCTGTTGCTGTGCCTGTTGCGCCTGTTGCATCATTTGAGGATTTTGCTGTGCTTGTTGCATCATTTGATCCACTTGTTGTATTTGTTGCTTCATTTCCTCCTGGACCTGTAACGCCGCCGCTTGGGCGATGTGCTCCATTATATGCGATTCCATCATTGCGTAAAGCTGTGGGTTGATCTGAACCATGCGCGTGAACATGAATTCACCGTGCGTGTCCATGTGCGCCTTGTGATTCTGGTCAGGAAACGCCTTTGGATTCTGCCCCTTCATCGCCATTGCATTTTCCATCGCCGGGCTCATTGGCTGTGGCTGTTCTGGATCCGGTTTTAGTATCGCATCAATGTTATCCACATCCAACGCCTGATAAACCCTTCGATATGCCTCACGCAAATTATGCAATGCCGGATTGGCAATCGCCAATTGCAATTGCTGTTGTGCCAACATGACACGTTGTGACATCGAGAATATGTTTGGATTTGAAATTGGTAGTATGTCAATTCGGTCATCAAAATCTTGTTGCTTGATCATTCGGTTTCCACCCTTAACCATGTAAGGATATTCTTGTGGAAGGAACATTTTAATGCAACGCGCTAATAAATTAAACTCAACGCCTTGCGCATAATGCAATCTTTTATGAATTGCACTCATCACTTTAGTTCCACGCTCAAGTAAAGCTAAAGTTGTTCCAACTGGATTCTGCTCGTTCCCTTCACCCATCTTCATGTCGGCTATCGCCGCGAAAGATTTTCCCGCGTCAACGCAGAAACCCAGTAAAGCAAACAGAACCTGTGATGGTTCCTTGTATGGCAATGGTAATAGTGATTCTTTTATTGACTGTCCTGTAACATCCACATCCCTGAACTCACCTGGTTGCAACGGCTCGTCGTGATCACGTATGCGCATGCCACGTGCCTTGAAACCTGCCGGAAGGTTAGCGAGTGTGCCAGCATCAATTAATTGCCGCAAAACACTTGTTGCTGTTCGCGATAACCCTCCAAGCATGTGTATTAGACCAAAGCCGTAAAAGCCTAGTCCTGGGAGGAATTTATAATGTGTAAAATAGTCAATTCTGTTTTTTACTTGATCCTGTTCTATCCAATTTCTCTTGATGGAAAGAACCTTGGTTGAAAACTGGTCAATTGTAATAATATATGGAAGCTTAATTCCGCTTTCATCTTCAAATCCTGGAACATCAGCCGCGACATGAATTTCCAAAAGTGAATGTTCATCATCATCCTGCGGCGTCGTATTGCTTGTTCCTTGGAGCTCGTCCACCTTGTCAGGAATATCGCTTGTCGTTGAAACGGAACCGGACGTGATTGGTATGTCACGGTAGAATCCGCTTACCTGTTGTTTTCTCAGTTCATTGGCATCCATTTTCGTGACATGCGTTATTCTAACCGCATCTTCCAGCGAGGAAGCCATATAGTTGACAACACAGTCCTCTGATGAAATGAATTTTGAAACTGGTCTTTGTAATAAAGAATCGTAATAAGTTTTCTTGAATGCCGAGCCTGACAGAGGAAGATAAAATAACAGTTGATCCATGTCTGGATCATATTCCCTCATAACGTGCATCAACTGGTAATTCATATAGTCCTTGACACGTTTTGCCTGCTCTTCAACTTGCGGTGTAATTTCACCAACTATTTCTGTATTGACTGGACCACCAGGCGGTAAAAGTTCCTTGTATGCCTGTGCCTGGAATTGTGTCACTGATTCAGCAAGCAGTGGATGAACGACACCTGCCGCGCCCTCGAAAGGTTGCGTGCGGTCCTCGTACTTGAATCCAAGCATGTCCAAACCTTTTATGTATGTGTCTTCCCAGTCTTTTCTGGATGTCTTGTCAGACTCATACGCCGCAATTAACTTGTTGGACAGTTTCTGAAGATCGTTTTCCTCAATATGATCCGCTAAGTTCGCGTTGAATGGAATTTGTGACTGGTCTACTGGAGCGTTCGGATCGAAATTAATGTCGGCTCCTCCATCCGGAAGACCTTGAATATCGACATCGGGTTCAAAGTTAACATCCTTTTCAGGAACTTGAACATCCATCGCCATTTCATTTTCTCCAACATTAACACCGGCTGACGCCAATGCCTTTATCGCTTTCTCTATCTGATCTTTTGGGGGCATACCTATTTCCTTATAACATGATTATAGTGTTGGGACAACATCTTTCATAATCTCCCTTCTTGGATTCAACACGAATCCACCTTTCGCTTTATACGTCTTAAAGCCTTCTCCTCTAATTTCTGGAACGGATTTTTCATTAAAGATAACGGCTGGAAGATGAGCCCAGTTAACTCCATTACCATCCTTGATAATAACACCTGTTTCAGGAAAGTAAAGGTTCTTATCACTTGCAATGTTTTTCAATGTCTTTGCGTAAATATTATTGTAAGCTGAAAGAGTTCCCTTCCACTGCTTTGATCCGGCGGTGTTGTTATTCGCCTTATTTTTCGCTTTTCCATTGATGAGGGCGACTCCGTCATATCCGTTGTCCAACGCATAACGGATGACGTTTTTCAGTGCGAAGTTCGCGTAGTTCTCTGACTTCTTGAAAGGCCCCTCCGTTGTATCACCTTTTAAAACCCCTTCTTTGTCTAATTTCTTTTCTACTGCTTTAATTTCTTTTCGTACTTGTTCTCTTCTAGGATCCCCCATCTTCCATTCTTGATTTAACTCTTTTTCCAATTGTTGTAATTGGTCCTGCAGCTTTCTTACCGCCGGATTCGGCTTGTCCTGCCGCATTACGTATTTTTTAGTACCGGCACGAACTTTTTGATGCATGTCGGACTGGATCTCCTCCACAAAGAGCAATTTGCGGTTTCTGCTGTCATAACGGTCGGAAAAACGCGTCCAAACGAAAATATTATCAAGAGTCATTGGAAAACTGTGATCATTGCTGTATCTTGGCTCATTTTGACGCAACCGACCCGGTTCATAGTGAAATACGAGTTCTGACTGGTTCATGGATCCAGGAAGGAACTGCGTTGACCCGTGCGACGGGCTTCCCTCCGTCTGGTAGTTCAACCCACGTCCCTTGAGGATATCAAGCATGATGTTACCGGCCCTTTTGACATATGCGGGCATGTCAGCCGAATAAATGTCAATTCCGTTTTCAAACACGTTATCCACTCCATAATTGTCTTTGAAAAAGGTATTAAGACGATCTATCGCCGCATCACGTGCTCCTGCTTCCACGGAAAAAATCTTTTGGTTGCCGGATGTCTTTTCAGTGATGCCTTCACTTATCATATTCAAATCATTCAATAGCATGAGACGTAAATTCTCCCCCTCACGCGTCAAAGGACGATTTTTAAGTGGTCCTTCTATACTTTGACCTCTAATGTATCGTGTTTCTCCTTTTGCCGTCAAAAAAGTCTGAAATTCCCGCATTGCCGCCTTGATCGGCTGTGAAGAGAACATATTCGCCTTAATTTTAGGTGCGACATCATGGAAAATACCCAACGCCTGCTCTTTTGTAATGACGGTGTTCAAATCAAACTTCCTAGTGTCATTTTTCACCCTAAAAATCGTTTTTGTAACCTTTCCTTGTGCATCTACATCCTTTATCATATCCAAATCCAGCCCTTTTATTGGAGCTTCAAGGATTTGACCCTTATCCAACTGAAAATTTTTCTTTAAATACGCCTGATTTTTAAGTGCGGGCTCAAAACTCGTCTCATCAAGCTCCGTTTTGGACACTTTTTCCCCCAACGCGTTCAATAATTGACCAATTGTAAAGCGATCCTGATTCATTTCCTTAATTGCATCCGGAATTGCCCATTTCATGACAGGCTGGTCCATGCCGAAATCAATCGCGCCCTCCACGACCTCCGGTTGTTTAGTGCTTTCTATAGCTTTAATTTGTTCATTTAAAATATTAATGACATCTTCATTCTTTTGAATCTTATCAATTGCTATTGGACCCTCTTCAAGGGACTTAAATTGATCAGATTTTTCTATTGCAGTAATTTCTGTTTCCAAGTTAAGCTTTTCCGATTTCAGATCCTCGATCGACTTTCCTTTTTCAATCTGCAGTGGAATGTCCAGATCAAGTGTCTTGATTGGGTCAGGACGTCCCATTGGATCTTTCATAAAAGGAACCTTCCCTGGTTTTCCTTTCGCCATCGCCAGTTGCACCAATCCCTCGTTAGGATTTAGTGGTGGAACTGCTTGTTCTAATATGTCCGGTTCATATGCCATTTAATACCTCCTCTACGCTTACAAGTGATGATTGTATAGGCTGCGGTGGAACAAGTCCACCTTCTTCGAAGTCTGCTTTTTCCAGAACTTCTTTTCCTGTTGTTTCACTCAATAAATCAAATTCCCTTTCCAATCGCTGTAAATCATTCAATCCGCTGTGCCTGTCCTTGGAGACGCTGTTTTTATTTATCGCGTCCTGGTAGCGGGCGTAGTCGGCGTCGCTCCTGAAATTCTCCCTGGTCACGTTTGATCTCCATGTCGGCTTATTGTCCATCTTGTACAATTTTCCCGGCTCGACAGCCATGTCCACTTTATAGAGACCCACCGAATTCACATAATCCATAATTTTTCCTTTATTATTCACGGCGGAATTAACAACGTCCCAGTTGCCTTCTACTGCCGCGTTCTGAATCTTCTGGTTCAACTTATAAAGGAGAACGTCAATATAGCCTTTTTGCCGGAGCCCCTTCTTCGGGCCTCCTCCTTCCATAATTCCAGCGGCGGTTTTTCTCGACCCTGCAATAGCGGAGCCTCCGTGCGCCCCTGAAAAAATGAACTGTCGATTATTAAGACCAAAGTCTCCACCGGCCCACACAGGCTGTATGTGCTCGTCAATAATCACATCAATTAACGGATCCGACTTGTCAGGTCTTTTAAAGACGTTGGAATTATATTCTTTTTTTCTTGTTATCAGTCCGTCCCAAAAATTCTTAACAGTCGTATTCTGCATCTCCGGCAGGAAGGCGTCCGCCATCTCAAGCTCGGCGTTCTTATCCAGGACTTTTCTGATGACTTTTATAATATTTCCGGCATATTGCGGGGTATAGGAAATCTCCTGATTATAGAGCTCATTGTTCCATTTATCGAGATAATATTTACTGTTCGTCAATTCCGATCCTTCAGGAATATCCTCCCATTTCACGCGTGTCTTCTTCGCGCCCGAACCGGCCTCCAATATCCTGTTCACGAGCGCCTGATTGATGGGGTCGGGATTTTTCATAATCGCCGCACGCCCTTTCCATATCTTATTCGCACGCTGGGTTATCTTGTCCTTGGACATATTCAGAATGTCGGAAACACCGAGCTCCTCAGCCCTCGCCACCAATGCCGGGTCGTTCTTGATGAATTCTTGAAGCTTTGCCTTTATCCCGTATCCTGTGCCTTTCGGGTCTATTATGCTTTTATCCAACGCCTCCAGGATCAACAGGTCGTGATTTTTAGTCATCTCTTGTTGCCCCCTTAATTCCTTGAGGCTCCCGACAGACGTATTCGCCAAAATATGATGATTAAAGCTGTGCGCGCTATAGGGATTGTTGGTCCTGTCCACCAGCGCAATTCCCTCCTCCTTCAGTGCGCCCTCCACGATAGCTTGCGCGGATTTTTGCCATCTTCCGCCAGTAGAGCTCGCCAGCTCCTCCACTATCTCCGGTCTTCGATTAAAGAGATCCTGGACGATGTCGATGTTCTCCTGCTTGTTTACAGTGGATTTTTTCTCATGCCACCCCAACTTCCTTAATTGCTGTGACTGCCCCTCCTTCACTTTATCCAAGCCCATTTTTTTGAATGTATTCTGCATCCATGTAAGAACCGGCTTCGTCTCAGCCTTGACATTATGGCCGAATTCTATGAGGTTGTTGTTCCAAAGATGATCCAATACTTTTTCATACGACAAATGAAGATTCTCTTTCATGAACTGCTGCCCTTCCATCGTGGGGACATAATCAATTCCTCTTTTATCCGACAGGCTTAGATCCGTAATGGTCGGCGTTTCAATCGGCGTTTCAAGGACATCCTTGGCCATGGAGCTCGATTCAATGGCCTTGGATGTAACTTGTTCTTTTGTATCAAATAAATGTAATGGCATATCTTTTGACCAAGATGGATCCAAAAGTGGATCAACTCTTATGCCTCCTGCAACCTTGCTTCTTTTTCCTTTCGCCATTACTGTCCTCTTTGTTGAATGGCAAAATCAGTTGCCGCCTGATCAATCGCTCTCGTTAACAATGGGTCAACATCAAGTGATCGTACTCCTCTATTCATTAATTTTTTTGCCCTTGGTTTAATGACGGATCCTACGATGGCTGCGTCCACTGGTGCCTGCCACAAGGACAATAATTCTTTTTGTTTTCCTGGATCCAACGCGGCCCACGCTTCTTGTTGACTTGAAATTAGTTCATCCTCATAGGGGACAACTTGTAATCCGTCAGGAGTCATTTGTACATGTTCACGTTTAAGAAACGCTTCGTATGGTTTTAATTCTTCCGGCGTAGCCATCCACGGTTGTTCAACACCATGCGCAAAAGATTCTTTTAATCCTGTCACGGCTTTCCCAAAGTTTCCTGGTCCAACGGCCTCTCCTACGAAAGGCAATTCTCGCATATCAAAAATTCCAGCGGATGTTTTTTCCGTTGGTGAAAAGAACATATACTTATTTTTATCTTCTGCCATATCATAAAATGTACGAATATCATCACTTGCGTCACTTGCGTGCATCACGAATTTCTTTCCTTGAGATAGTGCGAGCTCTTTATCATCGCCTCGGTGCTGTGAAGTTTTTGCAGCAAGTTCTCTTAATCCAGTGATAAGCGTTGGTGCATTACTTGTTAACATCTTATTTGGATTATTATTCTCATCACCTGTCCAATTATTAAAAAAATAATTTAACTTTTCCAAGGGTGCATGTGAAGTGTCAATAAAAAACAAATCCATAGTAGCTGTATTTTCTGGCCCAACGGCCTGTGCTAGTTGTAATGCCTCAGCATTATTTAAAAATGCTTTTTTAGAAAAATTATCGGCCAAGGATGAATCAAAATTAGAAATATAATTATAATAATCATTATTGATATCAACTTTAAAATATGCTGGATTATTCCAAACTGCCTGCATGCCATCTACGATAACATCCTCTCCTCTTGAACCTTTAACTGTATCCATTAAATTATTGTACTTTTCTTTAACTTCAGTGGTAGGGGAGAAAACCCCTTCCCCAAAAGCAGAAATTTTATCCGTAGGGGTAGTTGTTCCAAGGAGCTCGTTAAAAGTAGTATCAGGATCTGCACCTTTAAATTTATTTACTATTGAACTTTTTATATTAGCAATTTGCCCATCATCAAAACCAAGTATCTCCATCATCCACCTATCCATAGGATACTCAGTATCCTCTATCTTTTGTCCTGTTTCATTCAACCAGTCAAAATATCCATCTATCATCTTATCAGCAATAGATCCTTCACCCTTCCAGTCTTTAAATCCTTGTCTCCAGCTTTCAGGCATAACTTTTTTGCTAGCCCATTCAACAGCTGGATGAAACCATTTTTCTATTTCACCTGGGCCACGAAGCACTCTTGGATTCCAAATGTTAAAATAATCAAAAAGACCGTGTTGATCACCTGGGTCCAAGTCCCACGTTGAAGGTTTAAAAAATTCACCTTCCCACTTATCTAAAGGTGCAAAAGGCGCAAGCTTGCGCGCAAATCCCGCAGCACCGGCCACTGGCCAGTCCACGACCATTTTCTTGGCCGCACTTGCGGCCAATATGCCTTTATCCTTAGCATCCATTAATAGTAAGTCCTGTTCTGTCGGTGAGTTTCTTTTTTATCTTCGAAGTCGTCCTTCAGCTCAACGTAGTAGCCTTGACGGTAGCGCATGAGCGCCTGGGTCATAGAGTCAACATAATCGTCGTGGTCCCCGAATGGGAACGCGGCGCACTCTTCTATCACTTCCTCAGCCCAACGTTTGTCCCTTGGCGCCCAGACGGCGCCTGACTCAAAAAGCGGTGCGACACTATTAACCCTTGAATGTTTATCATTTCCTTTCGACGGTGTAAAGTTAATAACTGGGATGCCGGCCTTCTGAAGCTCGTGTGTCAGTGGCAGCCCCGAAGCTTTCGCCTCCACGAGCACGACTTCCGGCTCCCAGTATTTATACTCCTCTTGCGCCTTCTTCTTAAGCTCTGGAAATTCCCAACGGCCCCTTTTCGCGTCGAGAAGTATGACATTCGGCCTTCCGTCCTCATTGGGCATGAAAACGCCCCACGTGGTGATCGCCGAATAATCGGCCGTCTCCTTCTTGGAGTAGGCCGTATCGTATGACTGTATTATGTATTGTAATTTTGGAATCTTCTCCTCGTCCCACATCTTCCACCATTCACGCTTTATGATCGCCCCCTCCTCGGAGGTCGGCGCCTGCATCCACTGCGCGTTCCACTTGGCGACCGGAATGGACGCCTTGACCTTCATCAACCCCGGCATGTCCCAGAAATTCCCCCACATCGGCTTGTCGTTTATGACGGCGGGAAATTCAACAATCTCCCACTGGTCCGTCAGTTCATCCTTGCCTTGGGCCTCGAGCAGCTTTCCTGTGAGATCCTTAATAGACCACCTTGTCATGACCAATACAATCGCGCCGCCCGGTTGGAGACGCTGCCTCGGCCCTGAAGTATACCACTCGTAATGTCCTTCCAGGACGGAAGGAGAAAGGGCGT
>PVBE011244204.1_pt1 | contig 10809 bp, 8 predicted proteins | sample 1631181 | NCBI WGS metagenome assembly PVBE01 (sample SAMN08397723, study PRJNA350692) | Marine metagenome, whole genome shotgun sequencing project. | isolation source: water | place: Pacific Ocean | collected 2012-04 | reverse complement strand
CCACCACGTGCAAGCATTTCAGCCCAAAGCACCCCCCATAGTTGCTGCTCAGAAATTCCCGGAGTGAGGGCTTCAAAAAGTTTTTGACAAGAGATACGAGTCGCCTCAATTCCACATCTCATTGCTAAAAGCTCATCTTTACCTTTTATCGCTCGAGCCCTCTCCATGATCTCCATTCCATTAGTGAGAGTTAAGCCAGTGGCTTCCAACGCCGTTGATTCCTGTGGCGGAATCACATCAACAGCTAAACGGGTGTTCCCGCCTCCGTGTTCCTTCACGAGAGCATGTATTTCCTTTGCCATTTTTTCTGCTTGTTCGTTTGCACGATCTCCAGCTAAAAAATAAGTGAAAGAAGTATTGGGACGCACTTCCGTTACATGAGGATTATGGCCAGAAAGGAAATCACAGTCGTTAAATTCCCAAAGAACTATTGGACCATCAGCAGCAATGAACGCCCATCTTGCCTGATTGTGAGTTACCCAGAGTTGCATATTGGGAGAATCAGTGGCGTACATCAGATTCAGTGGATCAAAAAGTAAAGCTCCAGCAACATCATTTTTAACTAGTTGTTCCCTAATTCGAGCGACGCGGTAATTTCGCATTTCTTCAAGATCAGGCAGAGATAAACCTGCCGCAGCCCATTCACTCAATGCGGGCTCTCCAGGACCCATTACGATTCTGTGACCGCTTGAAAGAGCGGCTTGGATTAATGGGTCCTTTGCAGACTGGCGCATTTTTTCTTGAGCGCTCATCAAATTCTCAACTTCTCATCTTTGAGCCCGAAGGATCAAAGAGTGGTTCGTCTAATGGGGTAGCGAGACGCTTCTTACCGAGAATTTCTATCTCAAATGTTCCCGCTGCATCAACAGGTACGTAACCAAGAGCACAAGATGCTTGAGACCAATGTGCATAACCTCCAGAAGTAACCCATCCGACTACTTCACCATTAACCCAGATTGGCTCGTCGCCGACTGCATCAGCATCTTCAGTATCAATGGTAAAAGCAGTCAACTTACGCTCAGCACCTTTTTCTTGAGCGGCTAAAGCTGCTTCCCGGCCAATAAAGTCTCCTTTATCTAACTTTACAAAATGCCCTAAGCCTGCTTCCCACGGATTGTAGATAGGTCGGTATTCAGTAGCCCAACCTCCAAAGTTTTTATCAAAACGTAAAGAATTTAGAGCATGCAATCCAAATAGCTTCATTCCATATGGCTCTCCAGCTTCAACTAACAAGTCAAAAAGAGATGCCTGCAAAGAAGCTGGTACCCAAAACTCATAACCGAGATCTCCACTAAACGAGATACGCCCAACTATGGCGGGGACCATACCAACGTTCATTGGTCTAATATCTAAAAATCGGAATGCCTCATTTGAAACATCTTCTTCAACCAACGAAGCTAAGACATCTCTAGCAAGTGGCCCGGCAATAGAAAGTCCAGTCATTTCATGACTTAGAACTCGGTAGGAAACAGATCCGTTACTGGGTAAATGACTTGTGAACCATCGGTGGTGATACCCTTCTGCTACACCTGACCCGAAGATGAGAAAACGTTCTTCTTCAGTAAACGGGTCGGCCAAAGTTGCGATAGTGAAATCTCCTATCAGCATGCCCTTCTCGTTGAGCATGGGGGCGAGAGTAAGTCGTCCTGCAGAAGGAACTTTGTTAGTGACGAGTTTTTCTAAAAACTCTCTTGCTCCTGATCCGGAAAACTCATGCTTTGCGAATCCTGTTGTTTCCATCAGCCCTACTTTTTCTCTGACGGCACGAACCTCTTCTCCAACGAGACCAAAAGCATTCGAACGCTTAAAAGTGACATCTTCAATTGGTTCCTTTCCTTTTTCTTGGAACCACAATGCGTTCTCAAGCCCATAACTTGCTCCCCAGACGGCATTTGCCTCTGTTAAGCGTTCATGAATGGGAGAGGTATACAACGGACGTCCTGCGGGTAGTTCTTCATTAGGAAACGAAATTTGGAACCGTCGACTGTAATTCTCCATAACTTTCGCTTGTGTGTAGCCCGGGGTAGTCCAGTCGCCATAACGAGCTACATCCATGCCCCAAATGTCGAAACCTGGGTCCCCTGTAGTCATCCAATTCGCCATAGCTAAACCAACACCGCCGCCTTGGCTTAGACCTGCCATGACGCCACAAGCCACCCAATGCCCTTTTTGGCCACGTATAGGCCCAATTAGTGGATTTCCGTCCGGAGCGAACGTAAATGGACCGTTTATTACTTGCTTAATTCCGACCTCATTGAAAATTGGGAAATGAGCGAAACTTACTTCGAATGAAGGAGTAAGTCGGTCTAAGTCAGGAGCAAGGAGTTGGGAGCCGAAATCCCATGGCGTTTCTTTAGTAGACCAGGGGACACATGCTTGTTCGTAGGTTCCAAGTAAAAGGCCACCGCCCTCAGCGCGTAGATAGATTTCGCCACCAAAATCTACGGCGCCAAAACCGAATCCTCCTGTTGCTTCAAGCCAGGGTTTGATTTCAGGTATTTCCTCCGTAAGTAAGTACATGTGTTCCATCGCCAGAATTGGTAACTCAATTCCGCACATGCGTCCAACTTCACGGGCCCAAAGACCTCCACAGTTGACAATGTGTTCAGTGTTTATTGTTCCTTGTTCAGTAACTACATCCCAGGTGCCATCATTTTTTTGAATTAGGTCGTGAGCCCACGTATTTCTATAAACCTCTGCTCCAGCCATTCGTGCTGCAGCAGCATATGCATTAGTAACACCTGATGGATCTACGTGACCGCCGACTGGGTCCCACATGGCTCCGGCGAAATGTTTCTCTTCAAGAATTGGAAGCATCTCTTTAGCCTCAGCGACAGAAATCATTTCAGTTTCCATAGACAGGTACTGTCCACGCGCATGTATCATGCGCAGCCAATCCAATCGTTCTTGAGTGTCTGCCAACATCAATTCACCAGTTTGGTGAATACCGCAGCTCACACCTGATATTTCTTCTATATCTTTATAAAGTTGTACGGTGTATCGCTGCAAAGCAGCAATATTTGGATCACCGTTGAGTGTGAGCATGCCTCCAGCAGCATGCCAGGTTGATCCGGCGGTTAGTTCTTTGCGTTCTACTAAAACTACGTCAGTCCAACCTGCCTTGGTTAAGTGGTAAAGAATGCTTGCGCCGACTACGCCACCTCCAATGACCACAACTTGCGTGCTGGTTTTCATTATTTTCTCCTAGGTAAATTCAGTAATCGGTTTCTACGCCGCCCTCAGCGACTCGACGCTCTAGAAAGTCATCAAGTTCTTCTCGAGTTTCTTCACGCATTTCTGGTTCATGATGAGCGTCAATGATTTGGTGCGCCAACTTTTCTGCTCGATCGAAAGCATCAACGCGTCCGGATTCATCCCAACTTTCAAAGTTTCTCCAATCAGAAACCATTGGCTGAAAATGCTCAGTGCTGTACCGGTCTTGCGTGTGTTGCGACCCAAAAAAATGTCCAGCCGGGCCGACTTCAGCGATAGCTTCAACAGCCAGACTGGCATCATCAATGGTGATCGGTTTAAGCATGGCGGCAACCATGTTGAGAATGTCGGCGTCAATGACTACTTTTTCATACGATGTCAGCAGCCCGCCTTCAAGCCAGCCTGCGCCATGCATCATCAAATTGACTCCACCCATAACTGCTCCCCAAATTGAGATGACGCTTTCATAAGCGGACTGAGGGTCAGTGCTGTTTGAAGCATTCACATTTGAAGATCTATATGGCACGCCGTATCTTCTTGCGAGTTGTCCACCTATGAGACAAGCTTGCCAATATTCTGGGGTTCCGAAAGCTGGCGCTCCAGAACGCATGTCAACATTTGAAGTAAAACCACCATAAATTACTGGTGCTCCTGACCGAACTACTTGTGTATAAGCAATGCCGGCAAGTGCTTCAGCATTTTGCAGAACAAGCGCACCGGCAACAGTTACTGGGGCCATTGCTCCAGCCAAAGTAAAGGGAGTAATAACTATGCACTGGTTGCGTGCAGACATTTCTTGGATTCCGTGAAGCATTACAGTGTCGTAACGCAATGGGGTGCTGGCGTTGATTACAGAAGAAATTGATGGTTGGGTGTCAAAAAGTTCTTCATTGACACCTCGGGCGATGCGGGTCATCTCCATAGCATCAATATTGCGTTGTCTACTCAAACTGTAAACGAAAGGAATTTTGTCCGAGAGAGTTAAAGAATCATGAGTTGCATATAAATGCCTTACAGAAGGATGCAAATCCATTGGTTCAACGGGGTAACCGCCGGAGGCATGAATGATGTTTAGAACTTGTCCCATTTTAAGGAGATTGCGGTAATCCTCACGATTTCCATCTCGACGGTCTCTACCTAAGCCAGTGACAAACGGAGGACTAGCTACCAAGGTGTTGGTAATTAAGTCTCCACCAATGATCACATCACGCTCTGCTCTTAAACCATGCATCACAAATTTTTCAGGGGCAGTTGAAATAAGCGACATAACTAACTCGGGATCAAATCGAACTCGTTCGCCGTTCACCTCTGCGCCTGCATCGGCGAGTTGTTGTCTTGCCGTCTCATCTAAAAAGTTGATACCAGTTTCAGAGAGGACTCTTAGCGAAGATTGATGAATGGCTTCTAATTCATCTTCAGAAACAGCCTTCATGGGGTCAAAGCGCATTTGAGGCTGGCTGAAAGAGGGCTGTTCAGCAATCACGTCACGGGTCTTCGGCCTCTGGCTTCTCGCTCCTCGTCGCCGGTTCTCAGTCACAAGTCTTCACTTACAGGTTGAGGATTGATCTCAGGAACTAGATGCAACTCTTCTCCGGAGTAAGGATGGGCTCGTGCTACTTCTTCGTTGAGGACGACTCCTAAACCTGGTTCTTTAGAAGGGATAACTTTTCCGTCTTCCCATTTAATTGGGGTTTCTAAAAGATCCGCATGAAAACCATCGAAGGTTCCAATGCTTTCCAAAATAAGAAAGTTAGGAGAACAAGTAGCTAAAGCAATGTTGGCTGCAGCTACAACAGGTCCGCAGTAGCAATGAGGAGCAATAAGCGCATGATGTGTTTCCGCTATAGAAGCAATTTTTTTGCCCTGAAGGATTCCTCCGCTGCGCCCTAAGTTTGGTTGCAGAATCTGAGCAGCTTTTGCGTTCAAAACAGCAGCAAATTCTGAAATGGTTGTAAGTCTTTCACCGGTAGCGACAGGAATGCTTGTGCCAGAGGCAACAGTTGCCATGCCAGTTAAATCATCAGCTGGAACAGGCTCTTCGAACCAGAGGGGGTCGTACTGTTCGAGCCTTTTTGCAAGCCTCAAGGCGCCAGACGGGGTGAACTGGCCGTGGGTTCCAAAAAGGAGGTCTGCTCGAGTTCCGACAGCTTCTCGTAAAGCAGAGATGTAACGTTCGCTGAGGTCAATACGTTCTAACGAAGGTTGTCTTCCATCAAAAGCAGTGTAAGGGCCAGCTGGGTCAAATTTTATAGCGGTGAATCCCTTATTTAACTCAACTAAGGCTTGTTCAGCGGCTAATTCGGGCTGGGTGTAAAGATTTGGCTCATCTTTAGGGGCGTATGCATCTTCTGACGGCGGATAAAGATATGTGTAGGAACGTAATCCTTCGTGAACACGGCCGCCTAGTAAGTCGTAAACAGGACGGTTAGTTTCTTTGCCAATAATGTCCCAGCACGCCATCTCTAATGCGCTGATTACTCCACATAAAGTTGGATCTGGACGAGACGAGTAGCCGCTTGAATATGCTCTCCTCCAAAATGATTCAACATTGAAAGGGTTGCTGCCAACAAGCCATCGATCCGCTACATCCTCAATCATTTTGGCTACAAGATGTGGGTTAAAAGTAGCAACATATGCCTCGCCTACGCCTTTGACTCCGTTGTCGGTGGTGACAGTAACAAAAATAAAGTAACGGCCGCCGTGCCGTGGCGGAGGGTTGCCTACAACAAAAGTTTCAATCTCAGTTACTTTCATGGATTACCTCCAGGTGAAGCATCGTTGAAGACTATGAGAGTCCGTAATACTTGTCCAGTGCGAACTTCTTCAAAAGCTTTGTCTATGTCTTCCAACGGATGAGTGCTACTTATCATTGAATCAAGACTTAGTTCCCCAGTTAAATAATCATCTATAAGAGCAGGCACATCTATAGATAGTCGCGCCGTCCCCATCTTTGATCCAAGGATTCTCTGGTTCTGAGCAGCAAGGAGTCCGGGGTCAATGGTGAAGGTTGCGCCATCTGCGGGCATCCCTACTAAAACAAGGGCACCCATCGTGGAGACCAGTTCTATCGCTTCAGAGAGTGCAGTGACCGAAGATGTAGCAACAAATACATGATCAGCGAGCCTGCCCCCCGTAGCTTCATTTAGAGCTTCAACGACATCGTCGGTCTTCGGGTTAGCCGTATGAGTCGCTCCCATATCCATTGCAGCGCCATGTTTATGGTCTTCAGGATCGACGGCCAGAATTATTTCAGCTCCTGCGAGGCGTGCACCTTGAATGGCCCCTATCCCGACACCTCCACAACCAATCACTACCACGATGTCTCCTTCACCGACTTCAGCAGTGTTACGAGTAGCGCCTACGCCAGTTAAAACACCACACCCCAATAAAGAAGCAACTGAGAGTGGTATTTCTTCTGGGATTTCCACTACTTGTGAGTGGTGCACTAGTACTTGTTCTGCAAACCCACTGGTGTTGAGACCCTGAGAGACGGCTAATCCATCTTTATCTTTCAGAGGGCTCTTTACGTCCAAAGGAATCTCTCCCTCACAAGCAACATCTTGCCCCTTAAGGCATGGTCGACACTGTCCACATGTTCTAATCAAAGAAACCACTACTGGAGTTCCAACTGTCACGTTTGAAACATTTTCTCCAATTTCAACTACGCACCCCGATACCTCATGTCCAAGAACTAAAGGAAAGTCCGTAGCCCACCCACCATCAACGTACATAAGATCGGAATGGCATATCGCACATGCTGATACCGCCACACGGACTTCTCCTGGGCCAGCAGAAGAAATAGTCAAATTTTCAATGGAAGTAGGCTCACCTACAGCACGATGTACGGCCGCTTGAATCTGGTGAGAATCGGGTCTATCCATCAACCGGACAGTACTAGACGTTGCCCCAAAATGCCCAGCCTCAGAGCCTAAAATTTTGTTGAATTATTGCTTGAAGGCATCCAGTGATCACGAAGCATTAAGAGGACCGAAAGAGAGACAACTACAAGGATTAAACTAAGAGCCAAAGCTTCTTCTGGATTGGATTCCAAAGCTAAAAAAGTAGCCAAAGGAAGCGTTTGAGTTCGCCCTGGGAGATTCCCCGCAAAAGTAATAGTTGCTCCGAATTCACCTAAAGCCCGAGCCCAAGCAAGAGCTAAACCTGCGACCATAGCTGGCCTAACTTGTGGCAATGTGACGCGATAGAGAACTGATAGAGGCGGGAGTCCGAGTGTGCGTGCAACATTTTCCAACTCATGGAGTTGATCTTGCGAAGTGATAAGGGCGCTTTCCATGGAAATCACATAAAAAGGGAGAGAAACGAATACTGCAGCAACTACAGCCCCTGAGGTAGTGAAAGGTAAAGAGATATCAAACCAAGCATTTAGCCATTGACCGATGAAACCCCCTCTTCCTAAAGCAAACAGTAAAGCTGTTCCCCCGACTACCGGAGGAAGAACCATTGGTAAAACCACAAGAGAACGGATAAATCTCCGACCAGAGAAATTAATTCTGGCTAACACCCAAGCCAAAGGTGTGCCGAGTATAAAGACAATCACGGTGGCGGCAAAACTAACAATCAGAGAGACTCGTAAAGCTTCAGTAGCAGTGGCGCTCGTAAGTAAGTCACCAAGTGAACTCCATGGAGCCCGTTGGAAAAGGCCAATAAATGGAAGAATCAGGAAAACAGTTGCTATTGCAGCGAGAACTATAAAAAATCGTTTCATGGAGATAAAAACCCGTATTGTGTCAGAATTTCGCTACTTTCCTCACTCAAAAGGTGGGCAGCTATCTCTGAGCCCCGAGATGTGAAAGAAACTCCGTAGTAGTCAACGCAAGGACACATGGGATTCTCAGGCCATACGGAGGTAATACGAGGTTCTGAAATAGCATCGGTAGCGTAAACAACTCCCAGATCAACTTCTCCAAGAGTCAATCGGCTGATCACTGAACGAACACTCGGCTCATATGTGTCTGCAGCGATCACCACTCCAAGTTCCCCGGCTGCTTTTCCACAAGGAACCTCTTCGGCACAGACGGCAATATCTAAATCAGCTCTAGTGAGGTCAGTGACACTAGAAATATTTTTCTCTGAGTCAACAGGAACAACAAGCGTGATGTAATTAGAGGCAAAGATAAATTCATCGACTCTTTCAATTTGCGGATCAAGAAGTTCGATATCAGCAGTCAAATACAAGTCAATTGGGGCTCCATCTTTTACTTGAGCACCAAGGTGATTAGATCCGCCATAAACAATAGTGATGCCCACCCCAGACTCTTCTTCATAGGAACTGAGTAGGTCAGGAAGTACTTCAATTAGGGAAGAAGCAGCAAAGATTGACACTGCCTCCTCAGATGTATCCGAGCACGCAACGCTTAACCCTCCTAAAGCTAGGAGAAGGAAAATCCAAAGGCATTTCATCGGGGGCGTTCAATCACCACATTTGTTGACTTAATAACAGCAGAAGCGAGCGCTCCTGGCGCCAACCCGAGGTCTTCGGCTGCTTCAGTTGAAATAAGAGAAACAATTCGATGAGGTCCAGCTTGGATTTCTACTTGAGTCATTACCTGATCTTTGACCACTCTCGTAACTAACCCAGTTAGTCGATTACGGGCGGATACGTCACTCTCTGACTTATTTGGGTCGTTAGCGCGGCTTTGAGCGAATAGGGCTAAGTCTTCTCCGTGAATTAAACGGTGACCGCCGTCAGTTCGATGGGCAGCTATTTCACCTGCGTCCACCCATCTTCTGACCATGTCCGCAGTGACTCCTAGAAGGTGTGCTGCCTCTCCAATTTTAAACTCGTTCATGCAAGATAATATATAAAAAAAACTTGCAAATGCGAATATTAAGAGCGTTTATTCTTTAATTTCTCAATATATGCAGCTTGAGCTTCTTTGCTTTCGGGATCTCGTAATGCATTACCGAGACCTTCCGCATCGGACCAAGAACGTACTGTCCCCACCATTTGTTCCGTAACAGCATTCGTATGACGTTTTGTCGCCAGAATGGCCATGCGTGGGCGAGAAGCCACAGCTTCGGCAAGTGATTCGACAGCATCATCTAAATCTTCCGAGGGGACTACTGAATTCAAAAACCCTGCTGCTTTAGCTTCCGCTGCATCAAATGGTCGACAAGTCATAACCAACTCTTTAGTTAGAGCCGGACCAATCTCTCTTACTAAACGAGGAATCCCGCCCCACGCAAGTGGGATACCTAAGTCAACTTCCGGGATTGAAAATCTTACGTCATCAGCAGATACACGAAGGTCGCATGAAGCGGCAAGAACAAGTCCGCCACCCACGACGTGCCCATGCAAGCGAGCGATCAGTACCGGCGATGTTCGCTCAAGAGCTTCTGCCATCAGACGACCAGTATCGGCAGGAACACGACCACCAGCAGGCGAAATTCCAGTATCGGTAAATGCGGTTACATTAAATCCGGAACAAAAAGCTCGACCTTCACCTGAAACGACGACCACGCGAAGATCGGGTTGGTGATCAAACCAATTAGCAGCATCAATGATCTCAGCCATCACATCATTCGTGAGACTATTTAATGAATCTGGGCGAGCTAAAGTTAACGTTGCCCGCCTTCCATCACAAGTAACTTCAATGTGATCGTAAGTAGGAGCAGAATTTTCAGCCATAAGACAGTTTGACGCAGAAAACCATCTAAGTCTCAGTCGGGGTCGTTAACCGCCTCAAGTTCAACTTCAACAGCCAACTCGTTGCCTTCTTTAAGGATGATTTCTGAAGCCTTCGCTCCAAAAGTTACATCGTCTAAAGCTTCACGTAGAAGAGAAAGGCGTTCCGGCGTATCAGTAATGGAACAAGACACAACAGGAGTAGCCAGAGAACGTTTCGCGAGCGTCTTACATTTTCTTATTTCGGCTAAGGCATCGGAAGCAACGGCCACGATTTCGGATTCTGTTCCCTGTGTGACTGAGCGAAGATCTGATGATGAAGGCCACTGTTGTCTATGCACTGAACCAGATTTCCACCAAGACCAAACTTCCTCAGTGACGAAAGGAAGAAACGGAGCAAATAAGCGTAAAAGAACAGAAAGAGTAAGCCGTAGAGCGTTGCGAGCAGATTCCGCACCTAAATCATCTCCTTCATATGCCCGAACCTTGACAAGTTCTACGTAGTCATCGGTAAAAGACCAAAAGAAAGACTCTGTTCTTTCAATCGCTCTCGCATAATCAAAGTCATCAAAGGCGTTTGTGGCGTCTTCAACTAAGTCGGCTAAACGGCTAAGAAGAGAAAGGTCCAAAGGATGAGTTATAGCGGAAGGATCAGCAGTTAAAGACCCTTCGCCAAAACCAAGAGCAAAACGGCTTGCATTCAAGATTTTGATGGCCAAACGGCGACCAACTTTCATCTGCCCATCATCAAATGCGGTGTCTGTTCCCGGTCGGCCGTTCACTGCCCAATAGCGAACAGCATCAGATCCGTATTCTTCTAAAAGCCCCATAGGGGTAACAACGTTGCCTTTAGATTTCGACATCTTTTTTCGATCTGGATCAAGTACCCATCCGCTTAACGCAGCGTGCTTCCAGGGGGCCGTATCTTCTGCTTGATGAGAGCGAACCAT
>PVBE011928783.1_pt1 | contig 10810 bp, 6 predicted proteins | sample 1631181 | NCBI WGS metagenome assembly PVBE01 (sample SAMN08397723, study PRJNA350692) | Marine metagenome, whole genome shotgun sequencing project. | isolation source: water | place: Pacific Ocean | collected 2012-04 | reverse complement strand
CTTGCTCCGGAATCGACACCCGCAACTCCTGTTCTTCTACGGGTACACCTGGCTTCCTGCTATCGATGCCTTCGACGCGATGCCAAGGCCAGCGCTGGTGACGGAGAGGATGCGCTGGCGCTGGTGCGGCGCCAGCAGACCTACGATGTCGTGATCTGCGACCTCAAGATGCCCCGGCTCGACGGGGTGGCTTTCTACCGAGCGATCGCCACGACCTTCCCAGCGTTGGCGCGACGCGTGATCTTCGTCACGGGCGACACGATCGGCGACGACGCCGAGCGCTTTCTGGAGGAGAGCGGCTGTCCCTTCTTGACCAAGCCGTTCCTGCTCAAGGACCTGAGACGGGCCGTCCGCGAGTTGCTGGGATAGGGCACGATCACGCCCTTGGTCTGGACCCGGCCGTCAGCGGTCGAGGTGGCCGTGGTCGACGCTCCTGCCTGGTCCGCACGCCGCTCCGGCCTCCTGAAGGTCAGGAGCGCGGGACGGAGCGCGGCGGCGAGAGCCTTCGGGGCGAGGTCGGGCGCCAGGGACTTCCTGAGGCGCTGGACCGCGCGGGCGTGCAGCTGAGAGACGCGTGATTCGTTGACCCCGATCTCCGCGCCGATCTCCTTCATGGTGACCTCCCCGTAGTAGTAGATGCCGACCACCCTTCGCTCTCGGGGCGGAAGGGCGGCGATCGCTGCCCGCACGCGGTCGTGTACCTCTCGCTGCTCGCACAGCTTGTCAGGTGCCTGAGGCTCGGACGGCACGAGCACCGGCGGGAGGTTCGCCTCGTCGAGGTTCTCGCCGGATGCGAGTGGAGAGGTGGACTCGATCGTGTTGATCCGCACGATGGTTCGGCCGAGCCGGGTTTCGTCGGACCCAATGCGCGCGGCCAGGTCCCCGAGCGACGGCTCGGACCCGAGCTCGCGTCTGAGCTCCTCGCGCGCGGCCTCCAGCTGCCGCCGCACCCGACGGACGCCACGCGGCCAAGCATCGCGCCGAAGCGCGTCGATCATGGCCCCCCGCACGCGCCGTTCCGCGAAGGTCTCGAACTTGATGCCGCGCTTCTCGTCGAATCGGTGCGCGGCGTCCATCAGCCCGATCATGCCGTCCTGAATCAAGTCTCCGAGATCGATCGAGTGGGGCATCGAGGCCGCGACCCGTCGAGCCAATGATTCCACGAACGTGAGGCTCGCTACGACCCGATCATGCTCTTTGGCTCCGAGTGGCTGACGCTGCATCTCAACTCCTTGATAAAGACCGTCTATCCGTCCGTCCGCCCTCCTGTATCGCAACTCGGGTACCAACCGGGATGCGCCAGGGCGTGCAGACACGAGTCCTCAGGAGCGAAACACTTAACCCTTTGGTCTAACAGTAGCTTATGAGCCTGCCGGGGTGTGCAGGCGAGTGAAGGAATGGACAACCATGGGTGCAGAGACGGCCGGTTTCTTGACACTTTCGTATCCGAAGTGTCGGGAAGTTGACATCTTTCGTACCCAGGTGGAAGGGGAGTAAGGTCGGTGGCCCGATGGTCACGACCGCTCGGAATCTTCGGGCTCGATGTGGGTACGTAGCTCCCGCGCGGTGGTCATCGTCTCGAGAACGGCGGTCACCACCTGGGTGGCACGCACCCGGTTCGGCTGGCCGGTGAGCTTCGACTCGAGCAGCTCGGCCTGCGCCAGGACGATGTTGAGCTGATTGTTGAGGCGGTGATAGAGGTGACGGATTTCGGGCCGATCGCTCACAGGCGCTCCGCGTCCCTAGCAGCCCGAGCGGCAGGGTGGCGCGAGTCGCCGGGCCCCGGCTCGGGAGGTTAGGCTTCTTCCCGCGGGGCGTGGTCGGCCCACGGGCCCCGCCGCATCCCGACGCCCGGATCCCGCCAGAGGGTGTCCGCAAAGATGCGTACGGAACCACCGGCCGTGCGTACGTACTCGACCTTGCCGCTCGCGATCCAGTTGTAGATCGTCCGGCGGCTGACACCTACGAGCTCGCACGCTTTCATGATCGAGAGAGTTTTTCGGTCGACAATCATCATCAAGCGCTCGCTGGAATCGTTGGGTCGATCGGGGATGCCGACCGCCCATGAGCCTCCGATCGTCCGCCACCCGGTCGTGACGGGGCCCACCTCCGATGTCTTCCATGAGTATCGGCGGACCCGAGCGGTTCCTATAGCGTTCCGTGTGCGGTTTTCGCGTACTCCCCTGACCGGCCGCTTGACCGGCCCGCAACCCAGGTGTCAAAATGCTGTCCATCCGACTAAATGCTTGAAAATGGTAAACATCTACTGCTCGTCGAGGACGAGGAACCACTTCGCGCGGCGATTGCCGAGCAGCTGTCCGACCACGGCTACGTGGTCGAGCAGGCCGAGAGCGGTGAGCGGGCGCTCGAGCGTCTCTCCGAGTTCGCCTTCGACATCCTCATCACGGACATGCGACTGCCCGGCGTCGACGGCGCCCGGGTACTCGAAGCCGCCCTCGAGCGGTATCCCGAGATCATCGGTATCATCGTCACCGGCTACGGCACGGTGAAGGACGCGGTCGAAGCGATCAAGCGTGGCGCCGCCAACTTCATTACCAAGCCGTTCCAGTTCGACGAGTTGCTGCACGTGCTCTCTGCCGCGCTCGAGCAACGACGGCTGACCTCCGAGAACGCCTACCTACGCTCCCAGCTTCAAGATCGCTACCGGTTCGAGGGCATCATCGGCCGCAGCGCCATCATGCGAGACCTGTTCCAGTTGCTGCAGACGGTGGCCGCCACACCGAGCACCATCCTCCTCACCGGCGAGACTGGAACGGGCAAGGAGCTCGTCGCCCAGGCGATCCATCACAACAGCCCGCGACTGTCCCAGCGTTTCGTCGCGCTCAACTGCAGCGCCATCCCCGAGACCCTGCTGGAGGCCGAGCTGTTCGGACACGCGCGCGGTGCATTCACCGGCGCGGTCGGCGCGCGGCAGGGCAGGCTCGAGCAAGCCCACCGGGGCACGCTGTTCCTGGACGAGGTCGGAACCATGGACCCCGCGATGCAGATGAAGCTGCTCCGCGTGCTCCAGGAGCGAGAGTTCCAGCGGGTCGGTGACCCGAAGACGACCAAGATCGACGTTCGGGTGATCGCGGCCACCAACACCGACCTCGCTCAGATGGTCGCTGACGGCACGTTCCGCGACGACCTCTACTATCGCCTCAACGTCATCCCGATCCAGCTGCCGCCCCTCCGCGACCGACGGGAAGACATCCCCTTGCTCGTCCAGCACTTCGTCCAGCGATTCTGCAAGGCCGCCACGCCTCCGCGGCCTCCGGTCACGGTCTCACAGGAAGCCGTCAGGCAACTGATGGCCTACGCCTGGCCCGGCAACGTGCGACAGCTCGAGAATACGATCGAGCGCGCCATCGCACTCAGCCCGGGCCGAGCTCAGATCGAGGAGGGCGCTCTGCCGACCGAGGTGCAGACCGCCGTGGAGGTGCAACCCGCGCCGGCCCTGGCGGATCTGGACGCGGGCATCGACTTCGACGCGTATGTGGCAGAAGTCGAGCGGACCCTCATCTGGCGATCGCTGGAGAAGACGAAAGGCAACAAGCGGCAGGCGGCGAAGCTGCTGAACCTCAAGCGAACGACGCTCATCGAGAAGTTGAAGCGCCTCGAGAAGGCCACGTAGCCACATGCCACCTCGCTACGCGTTCTGGACGATCATCCTGGAAGGCGCGCCCACGGCCTTTCGGGCGCGGACCCGCGCGGAGCTGCTGCCGACCTTACGCCAGCTCCGTTCCAAGCATCCGTCGGCCGAGCTGAAGTGGTTCCAGCGGGGGCGGCTGTGGATCTCGCCGGTCGAGGCCCGCCAGCGGCGCCCGGAACCCAGCCAGGACGGCGAGAAACGCGGGCCCGACTGGCGACCCGGCGGGGCTCACCGGGATCCGCGCGCCCGTTTCAAGAAGACGCGCGCCCAGAAGCGGCGCCTGTATCGAGAGCGGGCTCGCTCCGGCTCGACCGCGCCGGCCAAGGATGGCAGCGCTGGGCCACCACAGGCCGGAGCCGCGCGCCGTCCCCCTCCACGCCCGCGGCGGGGCCCGTCCGGTCGTTCGGGCGGCGAGGGCGCTGCCTCGAGCGGACGAGACCGCCGACGTCGGTCCTGAGGATCGGCGCCGGCTCGATCGGAGGTCGTCATGGTGATGCACATCGTCCTGTTTCGGCTCCGATCGGAGCTCTCGGCGGCCGAGCGAGACGCACTCGTTCTCACGCTGTCGACCGCGTGCCGGGAGATCCCGAGCGTCAGACGCTGCCGGATCGGTCGGAGGTACCTGCACGGGAGACCCTATGAGCAGGCGATGCGAGAGGACCTTCCGTACGCGGCGATCATCGAGTTCGACGATCACGCCGGGCTGAAGACCTATCTCGAGCATCCCGCGCACGACGAGCTCGGCTCGCGCTTCACCGCGGCCATCGATGCCCGACTGATCTATGACTTCGAGATGCAGGATAGCGATCGCGTCGATCTGCTCACCGGGGAGAGCTGACCGGGGGACCCAGGATCATCCGACGGCCACGCGCCTGGCGTCTACGCCGGGATTCGCCTCGAAGAAGTACGCACCAACGATGTCTCGGAGCTGCTGAATCGACGCTGCCCCGTTGACGGCGGTTCGCAGCCGGGTCCCCCGCTCGAAGCCCTTGCTGTACCAGGAGACCAGCGCCCGTATCTTGTTGATGACCCAACGCTCTCGCCCGCGCGCCGCCCGGGCCGCCGTCGCCGCATGCCGGAAGCCTGCCGCCTCGTCGAGGCGCTCGTGCAGCAGCAGATCGAGGTAGTCGAGCAAGAACTGACCCCGGTCCCGGGCCGTGACCTCTCGCGGCGGCTGACCCGCCAGCAGCGCGGCCGCTTGGGTGAAGATCCAAGGGTTGCGTAGCGCCCCACGCCCTACCAGCACCCCACTCACCGGTTGGCGCTCGATCCGATCCACGGCGTGGCCCGGCTCTACGCAGTCGCCAGATCCGAACACCGGGATCGAGACCCGCTGGGCCACCTCCGCGATCAGATCCCAATCCGACAGGCCGGAGTAGGATTGCGCGGCCGTCCGGCCGTGCACGGTGATCGCCGCCGCACCGGCGTCCTGCATCCGTTCGGCGACCACGGGCGCGTTGATCTCACCGTCGTTCCACCCCGCCCGCATCTTGACCGTCACCGGGATCCTCACGGCCTTGGTCATCGCCCTGACCAAGCGTGCGGCGTGCTCGGGCTCTCGCATCAGGCTGCAACCAGCGTTGTGCTTCGCGATCTTCGGGACCGGGCATCCCATGTTCACATCGACGATGTCGGCGCCCATTGCCTCTACGATCCTCGCGGCAGAGGCCATCCGATCCGGATCGCCGCCAAAGATCTGGATGGCCACCGGCCGCTCTTCCTCGGTGTACTCGGCATACTCGAGCGTCCGGTCGATACCCCGCACCAGGCCCTCGGCGCTGACCATCTCGGTCACCACCAGGCTGCAACCGCCCTGGCGCTTGACCAGACGCCGAAATGCGGTGTCCGTCATCCCGGCCATCGGGGCGAGGCCCAGCGGCGGAGACAGCTTCACCGACGCGACCGAGGTAGCGTGTTGGGCGTGTGTCATGTGCTGTGCGGAGGGTCCCGACCTCACCATCGCGAGCACCTATGAGCCCCAGAGCGCAGGCCGAACCCTCAGTAGGACCGAACGTCAGCGGCGTCGACCTGCACGCTCACGGCCTGACCGATCAGGTCGACGGACAGCACGAGCCGCGCGTGGGCGCCCTTTCTGACCAGCCGACCGACCACCCCCCGCAACGGGCCGTGAAGCACCTCGACCATCATGCCCTCCTTGATCAAGGGACAGGGGTCGTACTGCAGCTCGCTCTCCACGAGGCACCGAATCCCTTCGATCTCGGCGTCGGGGATCGGTGCGAGCTCACCAGCGCAGGATACGATGTTCACGACGCCGCTGCACTTCAGCACCGGCAGGCGGGCGCCGGGGTCGAACCGCGCGAAGCAGTAGCCTGGAAACAGGGGCCAGTCGATCTTCTTCCGCCGATCCTTCCACCGGCTCCACCGGGTGATGGTAGGCAGAAAGGTCTCGACGCCTTTGCGTGCGAGCTGGGCCCGGACGACCTCTTCGTGTCGGGAGCGCGTCCAGACCGCGTACCATCGATCGGAGCGGGGCCCGCTCTCCGAGTCGGGTGACCCGACTTCTTCGGCCACCTTGCTAGGTCGCTCACCCACGGATCACGCAACCGGAGAGCTCGAGTCGGCCGCTCCCGACTCTTCCTCCCGTTGTCGCTGGAGTTGCTGCTCGTAGGCCCTCTGCAGATCCTCGTTCTTCCAGTCGATGAGCGCCTCTCCTCGCAGCCGTTCGATCAGCCGGACATACCCGACGCGACCCTTCTCGGCGCCAATCTCGTCCGCGACCTCCTCCTGGATCTCTTCGAACGGTCGGTGCCCGGCGGGTATCGCCGATTCCAAGCGGAAGAACTGGAAGCCCCGCGGGGTTCGGACGATCTCGCTGACGTCCCCCACCTCGAGCTGCTCGACCACGGATTTCAACGCCGGGGCCAGCTCCTCAGGGTCGACCGGGCCGATCAGTCCCCCGTTGGCCCGCGAGGGCGCTTCCGACACCTCCCCGACGACAACATCGAACGCCTCGCCGGCCAGGACGCGCGCCAGGGTCGCCTCGGCCTTCTGTCTCGCGGCCTCAGCCGCTGCCTGGGCCAGCCCCGCCTCGAACGCACTCTCTGCCCCGTCCAGGCTCGGAGCGCCGATCAGAATCTCCCGGATGGTGATCGACGGCGGGACGACAAAGCTGTCCAAGTGGGCTTCATAGTACTCGCGCTGCTCGGGCTCGGTGACGCTGACGCTGCCGAACACCTCGACCTGCTGAACCCGCGACACGAGCATCTGCCGCTCGAGCGCGCGCCGCAGCTCGGCGAGCGTCATGCCTTCCTGGTCGAGCGCCGCGTCGAACTCGGCGTCGGTCTCGATGTTGTTCTCGCTCTTGATGTTCGCGATAACGGTCTCGAACTGCTCGTCGCCCAGCTGGTAGCCCAGATCCCGACCGTGTTGCATGAGGAGCAGCTCGTCGATCACCCCGACCATGAGCGGCGGCGTGATCTCCGCGAGCTTCTGCGTGAACTCCGCATCGCTCAACGCGCCGGGGTCGAACCCCGGCTCGTTCTGCCGCAGATAGGCGACCTGTCGCTCCTCGAGGTCGGTCTTCGTGAAGATCTCTCCGTTTACCTTGACCAAGATCTGCTCGATGATGTCCGCCTGCACCGGCAGACTCCCGAGCAGCAAGCACATCGCCATCATCAAGTGTCGCTTCATCTCACCCTCGACAGCCTCGTCGACTCGGCACGCTCTGGTCGCACAAGTACACTTCTATCAGCATGTTAGCCTATCGGCTGGGATTCGCTCAACTCCTCGAGCAGATCGACGACCCGAGCGAAGATCCCGCCCGGCGCCCGTGGATCCTCTGCGGTCGGACGGAGGATCTCTTCCTTACGGAATCCGGGCTCCACGGCACCGGCCGTGGCTCGTGCCGTCCACCATGAGCGTCCCTTCGACAGCCCGCTTCGGCGGCGATCCGCCATCTGCCCGCGGTTGGGGCCCGCCAGACCGGCAGCCAGATCGAGCCTGAGCGTCGCGGGGGGGAGCAGCTGCACGTCGGGCCGGACCTGCACGAAGCGGACCAGCCATGCCGGGTCCAACGGCGTGTCGGCCCTGAACTTCAGCACGGCACCTTGCCCCTCCCGGTCGATCGATTCGACGCGTAGGGCGTCGGCCATGATGCGGATGCGCCCATAGGCCGCCAGGTTGCGTATCGAGGGTGGGGGCGCGCCGTAGCGATCCTTCATGTCCTCGAGGGCCCGCTCGAGCGCCTCTTCGTGCCGCGCCGCAGCGATCTTGCGGTACACCGCGAGGCGCTGGTTCATGTCGGGGATGTAGTCGTCCTCGATGCGCAAGTCGATCTTGAGGTTGACCGCCGCTCGAGCCTCGTCCTCGACGGGTTCCCCCTTCAGCTCACGAACGGTCTCCTCCAGAAGCTTCATGTACATCTCGAACCCAATGGCCTCGATGTGCCCACTCTGCTCACCACCCAGGAGATTCCCGGCCCCGCGGATCTCGAGGTCGAGGGCCGCGATCCGAAACCCGCTGCCGAGGTCACTGAATTCTCGGATCGCGGCTAGTCGCTTGCGCGCCACGGGCGACAGGGTGCTCTCGGGAGGGATCACGAGATAGGCGTAGGCGCGCCGATCCGACCGGCCCACCCGACCCCGAAGTTGGTAGAGCTGGGCCAGCCCATAACGGTCGGCCCGATTGACGATGATCGTGTTGGCGTTGGAAATGTCGAGACCGTTCTCGATGATGGTCGTCGCGACCAGGACATCGAATCGCTGGGCGACGAAGTCGATCATCACCCTCTCCAGCGCCCCCTCGGTCATCTGGCCGTGGCCCACGGCCACGCGGGCCTGGGGCACCAGCCGCTGGACCAGATCGGCGATGGAATAGATGGACTCCACGCGGTTGTGAACGAAGTAGACCTGCCCCCCACGGTCGAGCTCGTTGCGGATGGCTCGTTCGATCAACCGATGATCGAACTTGACGACACTGGTCTGGATCGAGAGTCGGTCTTTCGGCGGTGTCTCGATCACCGACATGTCCCGAACGCCCACCAGCGACATGTTCAACGTTCGCGGGATTGGGGTGGCCGTCAAGGTCAGCACGTCGACACGCTGACGCAGCTGCTTGATCCGCTCCTTGTGCGCGACCCCGAAGCGCTGCTCTTCGTCGACGACCAAGAGCCCGAGCTGGTGGAACTTGACGTCCCGAGAGAGCAACCGGTGGGTGCCAACGATCACGTCGAGCTTGCCGGCTTCGAGCTGCTCGAGCACGGCCTTCTGCTCGGCCTTGCTACGAAACCGGCTGGCCATGTCGATCTGCACCGGAAACGCAGCGAAGCGATCCTGCAACGTCTTCAAGTGCTGGAACACCAGCACAGTGGTGGGAGCCAGGATCGCCACCTGCAGGCCATCCATGACGGCCTTGAAGGCCGCCCGCATCGCGACCTCGGTCTTGCCGTAGCCCACGTCTCCGCAGAGCAGCCGATCCATGGGATATGGCCGCTCCATGTCATGCTTGATCACCTTGACGGCGGAATCTTGGTCCGGCGTGAGCTCGTAGGCGAAGGCGTCGTCGAACTCCTGCTGCCAGTGGGAGTCTGGGCTGAAAGCGTGTCCTGCGATCGCGCGGCGCGCCGCGTAGAGCTTCAGCAGCTCCTCCGCCATGTCGCGCATGGTCCGCCGTACCCGCTTCTTGGCCCGCTCCCAGGTTGCCCCTCCGAGGCGGTCCAGGGAAGGCCTGGATCCGCCCACGTACTTCTGAACCAGATCCAAGCGCTCCACCGGGACGAAGAGCTTGTCTTCACCGGCATAGCGCAGCTCCATGCACTCCTGTGGCGCGCGGTCGACGTCGATCTCCCTCAGGCCGACGAAGACGCCGATCCCGTGATCGACGTGCACGACGAGGTCCCCGATCTTGAGGTCGCGAAAATCGGAGAGGAAAGCCCCCGTCGAGGTCCGGTGTCGCTCGGTCCGCGGCCGGTGCTCCTCCCCGAACACGTCCGCCTCGGTGAAGATCTGCAGGCTGGCATCGGGTAGGCGAAAGCCCCGGGACAGCCGTCCCGTCGTCACCATCACGACCGTGGTGGGGACGTACTCGGCCTGGTCGATCCCCTGGGCCCTCACACCGTGTTCGGCGAGGACCTCTATCGTTCGCTCCGCGCGTCCGGGAGTGTCCGCGACGAACAGGACCGCCTCACCCCGCTCCCTCGCGGCGCGGACGTCCGCCACCCAGTCGGCGATCCTGCCGCGGAACTCGACCGCGGGTTGGCACGCGACGTGTCGTCGAGCCGATGGGAGCGGCTCGACGCCCGGGCCCACGCCAACGTCGTGCCAGGGCTGGTCGGCCACCTCCAGCTGCTCGAGCCGGATAGCCGAGCGCAACCGGTCCTCGACCTCACCCCAATCGAGTCCGAGCGCTAGCGGTGGCGGGACGTCGTCGCCCCGGGTCACGGCATCTGCGTGGCTGGCCTGCACGCGTGCGCCCGCGTCGGTCCCGTGGCCGCTGACGTCCTCGGGCTCCGACACCAGGACGATGGGCAGCGAGCCACAGGCCAGGTAGTCGAACATCGATGCCGAACGGTCTGCCTCGTCCAGCGGTCCAGCATCCTCGGACGTCGCGTCCTCATAGACTTCTCGCAACGGCACCAGGCCGACCTGGTCCAGCGTGGCCACGGATCGCTGTGTCGCCGGGTCGTATCGCCGAATGGACTCGAGCGTATCCCCCACGAACTCGAGGCGCACGGGCTGGTCGTCGCCGGCCGGGAAGTAATCCACGACGCCGCCGCGCATGCAGAACTCACCGTGCTGGTCGACGGGATCCTCGCGCGTGAAACCGGCATCCACCAGCAGATCCGCGAGTGCAGTGGGGGACACGTCCATGCCCTCGGTCAGCTCCATCGAGGCGGCCAGCAATCGGGACGGCGGGCTCACACGTGGTAGGAACGCCGCGGCCGAAGCCACGACGACGCGGGCCGACCCTCGAGCCAGCGCATGGAGGGTCCTGGCCCGTGTCGACAAGACGTCGAAGTGAGGTTTCAGACCCCGGTAGGGATCGATCTCGTGCGAAGGGAATGGGAGGACGACTCGATCGACGTCCGCGTCGGAGAGACCCTCCAGCCCCGACAGGAAGAATCCAACATCGAACTGCATCGGCCCGATGTCGGCATCGCTCGGCACGACCAGCAAGACGACCGATTCGCCCGCCGCGCCG
>PVBE011180360.1_pt1 | contig 10810 bp, 6 predicted proteins | sample 1631181 | NCBI WGS metagenome assembly PVBE01 (sample SAMN08397723, study PRJNA350692) | Marine metagenome, whole genome shotgun sequencing project. | isolation source: water | place: Pacific Ocean | collected 2012-04 | reverse complement strand
GACGTCGCCCACGGTCTCCGAACTCTCGATGCGTCGATAGTGGTTGTGAACCGCCACCGACAGGACCTTCTTCGCCTCATCCTGGCCGATCACGTACTCATCGAGGGCCGCCTTGATATCCTTGGGCTTGAGGACCTTCGAAACCGGAGATTGAGGCTCTTCCTGGCCGTACTCCTCGGCGATGATGTCGTTGCAGAGTTCAATGCACTCATCGCAGATATAGACCGTAGGGCCAGCGATCAGCTTCTTGACTTCCTTCTGGCTCTTGCCACAGAACGAGCAGGAAAGATTCGAATTTTCATCCCTCTTCTTCAAAACTCCGCGCTCCTTGCTTCGGAGGATGTTCGGGGGTTCATCCCGTCTTCAATCCTCTGATTCCAACCGACTTGTCACAACCTGATCGACGATCCCGTATTCGAGTGCCTCCTGGGAACTCATATAATAGTCTCGCTCGGTATCCACCGCGATGCGCTCGACTTTCTGCCCCGTAAGGTCGGCGAGGATCTCGTTCATCCGTTCCCGCAGGGTAAGAATCTCCTTCGCCTGGATGTCGATATCCGAGGCCTGCCCTCGGGCGCCTCCCATCGGTTGATGCACCATGACCCTCGCATTCCCCAATGCAACACGTTTTTCCGGCTGGCCAGCCGCCAGGAGCCAGGCCGCCATGGACGCCGCCTGGCCGATACACGTCGTACTGATATGTGGTCGAATGAAGCGCATCGTGTCGTAGATTGCGAGGCCGGCCGTAATCGATCCCCCGGGAGAATTGATGTAGAGGTGAATATCTCGATCCGGGTCTTCCGCCTCCAAAAAAAGAAGTTGAGCGACCACGACATTCGCCACGTCATCGTTGATCTCGGTACCCAGAAAGATCACGCGATCTCTCAGGAGTCTCGAATAGATGTCAAAAACCCGCTCGCCCCGCTGGCTCTGTTCGACCACATAGGGGATCACCATTGTTCAGCCTCACCCATTGCGTTTTCATCCTCTCGGTCCTGCTCGCCCTATTCAGCGATTGCGGGTGGCGAGTTGCCACAGTGTCGCAACCCCGTTGCCTACCCTGCTCCGTCTCGGGACTGGGCCACATCCTCGTACGGGGTGTGGCCGAGAAGATCCCGATCCGGACCATTCCATGAATTCTCGTCAGGATCGTTCAGACCGAGGGGGTTGGCAAGCAGTTCGAGTCATGCGGATTCCAGGCACTCGTGACCTCGAACTGAAACTGACAAATCCGCCATACCCGGCGACCGCCGAATTCGGAGCCGCTATTCGGACACCCGTTTCGATCCTCGCCTCCTTCGGATACACAACTCCCGGAATATCGAGTGCACCGCGAGGGGGGGAAGTTCGATGCAGCCGGCCGGAAGGTTACTGCATTATTTTAGTTCGGATGACGCTTCGAAGCCAGCCGCACGTCGCCCGAGAAGAGCCCGCGCTCAGCGCATCTCCCGCCGCGGAACGGCCGGCCGGCAGTTCTCCCTCTCAACTTACATGAAGCACGCGCCCCAGGTCTCTGAATCCCCTGGGCCATCCCAAACCCAATCCGCATCCGCAATCCGCATCTCGAATCGTCCGATCCGTCGAGTCCCGGCCGTGCAAGGGGGATCGACGGGGAGGCCGACCCACTGCGAGCTGAAGCGACTCGCGGGAAGAATGCGACCGGGCCATTCAGCCCATGCGTGATTGGAGCCGGACTCAGGGCGCGCTCTCGGTTTGCTCCGGATCGGGTTCGACGTCGACGATCGTCGCCTGCTCGGCCAGCACAGCGTAGACCCTTCGTTCGCGCAATTCGGCCTCGATCTGCGGCAACCAATTTTCCTTTTCCGCCTCGGAGCGCAACTCATCCAGCCCCCGGCCCTGGGCTTCGGCCAATTCCGCGAGCCGGGCCTCCACATCTTCCGAACTCACTTCCAATCCATGTGCCGAGGCGACGGCGTCGAGGAGGAGGAGTTCGCGAACCCGTTTCTCGGCGATCGGGAGGCCTTCTTCCCCCATTCGTTCCAGTTGTTCCTGGAGCACTTCGTCGGGAACGCGGCCGTGAAATTGCTGGTGCATCGACTGCATCTGGTGCATCAGCTGATTTCGTACGGTGCCGGGCGGGACCTCGAACTCAGAGGCCCCGATCAGGGAATCCATCAAGGAGCGATGCAGGGATCGACGAGCCTCCTCGTCCCGTCGCTTCTCCATATCGTCATGGATGCGGGTCCGGACTTCGTCCAGGGATTCAAAATCGCCCAGATCCCTTGCGAATTCAGCGTCGAGTTCGGGCAGCACCCGGGTGCGCACGGCCGTAATATGGCAATCGAAGACCGCCGCTTTTCCGTTGAGTTCATCCGGCCCATAGTCTTCGGGAAACGTCACTTCCAACTGACGATCATCACCCGCCATTACGCCGATGAGCTGATCCTCGAAACCGGGAATCATCGCGCCCTTTCCGAGTTCGAGATCGACGCCCTGGGCGCTGCCGCCGTCAAAAAGCGCACCGTCGATTCGCCCCTCGAAGTCGAGGGTGAGGGTATGGCCCTCCGCGGCGGCGGTCCCTTCCTTTTCCTCGGCGAGGGCAGCGCGAGCTTGCCGCATTCGCTCGAGTTCGGCCTCCACTTCATCGTCTCCGACCAGGACGATCGGCTTGCGTCCCTCGAGCACGGAGAGATCCGGCAATTCGATCTCCGGCTTGACCTCGACCTCCGCGGTATATCGGAAATCCACACCCGCCTGAGGGGGCTCGGCGTCGATCCCCGGTTCGCAGAGGGGAACAACCTGGGCGGTCTCGATCGCCGAACTGAGGGTCTCACCGACCAGTCGACGCTCGACTTCCTCCGGCAAGCTGGCACCGTACATCCGCTCGAGCACCGAACGGGGCACCTTCCCCGGGCGAAAACCCTTGACGCGGGCGGTCTTCTGCAATTGCGCGTAGGCGCCGTCGAAGGCCCGATCGACCCGGGTCGAATCGACCTCGACTCGAATGCTTCGCAGCACGGAGCTCGTCTCGCTGCATTCGACTCGGATATCCTTGTTCAGATTTTCTGTCTCCACCATCCACTCTTCCTCCACGGGGCTTTCGCACGATCCCCAGGGCCCAGAATCGTTGGGGCCGGGCACGATAGCGCCGGCCCTGCAGCGGCGCACGCCGCCATGCGCATCCGTGCGCATCCGTGCGTGTCCGTGCGTGTCCGTGCGTGTTGGTGCCGGGGACAGGACTCGAACCTGCACGTCCAAGGACGGTGGCTCCTAAAGCCACTGCGTCTACCAATTCCGCCACCCCGGCGACCCGATCCCGACCCTCATTCGATCCGAATCGAAGCCTTGATAGGATAGCTCGCTTCGGACACTTTCCGCTCGATCCCGGGGCCCGGCCCCGGAGCGGCAGCCGAAGCCGAAAACTCCTCGCCGCATCTCGGGCGGCCGATTGCGAACTCGCCTCGACAGGCTTGGGCCCAGCCCGCGATACGCCGCAAGCGGAACGCTCCCCATGCGAATGCAGGCGCTCGCCTCGGGGGCCTCGGCTGGAAGTGCGACCCGGGGAGGCTGGTGAGCGCGCAGGGAATCGAACCCTGAACCTAGGGATTAAGAGTCCCTTGCTCTGCCAATTGAGCTACGCGCCCGGGCCGACAGTAGCGGCCCTGCCCATGAGGGCAAGGGCGCTCGGGGTCAGCCATCCGATCCGGCGCCTCTTCCCATGCCTCCACCACCGGGGGTCTCGACGACGAGGCGCTCACCGACCTGGACCGAACGGCTGCACTTCGCCTTCAGGGCTACTCGGCGGCCATCGTTTAGAATCAAAGTATTGCGACCCGGCTCTCCGGCTTCGCCACCTTCAAGACCCCACGGAGCGTGGCTCCGTCTTTCGGTGAGCAGGCTCACGGTCACGGGCTCCAGGAAGCGGTAGCAGCGAACCAGGCCATCCCCCCCGCGATGAAGCCCCCGACCCCCGGAATCCTTGCGCAGGGAAAAGCGCTCCAAGCGGATCGGATAGCGGGATTCGAGCACCTCCGCGTCGGTGATCCGGGTATTGGTCATATGTGTATGCACGCCCGAAGCCCCATCGAAATCCGGGCCCGCCCCCGCGCCCCCTCCGATCGTCTCGTAATAGCCGAAACTCTCGTTGCCGAAGGTGACGTTGTTCATGCTGCCCTGACTGGCCGCAGTTCGTCCGAGGGCACCCAGGAGAACGTCCACAATTCGTTGGGAGGTTTCCACATTGCCGCCCACCACGGCGGAACCGCGCGGGGGATCGAGAATCGAGCCGGGAGGAATCCGCAGATCCACCGGTGCGAGGCAGCCGCCGTTCAGGGGCAATGCCTCGGAGACCAGGCAGCGCAGTACGTAGAGCAGCGCCGCCTGAACCACGGCCGGCGGCGCATTCAGATTCTGTCGATGGGCCGATGCGCTGCCCGAGAAATCGACGGACATGCGCTCTCCCCGTACCCCGACACACACGCGTATCGGGGCCCCGTCGTCCATGGCATCCTCGAAGACGCGCTCGCCGTCCGGCATCTGGCCGATGGCCTCGGCGACGCGGGCAGCGGAGATCCTCTGCAATTCCTCCATCGTGGTCGCCACCATCCGCGCACCGCGCTCCGCCACGAATTCAGCCAGCAGTGCGGCTCCCGCACGATTGGCCGCCACCATTGCGACCAGGTCCGCGACATTATCATCCGGGCGCCGAGCCGGATGGCGGGCATCCGATAGCAGGGAACGAATCCCGGATTCGTCGAAAAGACCGGACTGCACCAGCTTGAAGGGCGGAATCACCACCCCCTCCTCGTCCAGTCGCTGGGAATCCGGCGGCATCGAACCCGGGGTCCTGCCCCCGAGATCCGCGTGATGCCCACGACTGGCCACGAAGAAATCCGGCCTCGGCCCCACGCCGGTGAATACGGGCGTCACCACCGTGACGTCGGGGAGATGGGAGCCGCCTTCGAAGGGGTCGTTGGTCACGATCACGTCGCCGTCCTGAAGTTCTCGGAAGCGCTCTCGCACGGCTCGTACCGTGGCCCCCATGGCCCCGAGGTGAACGGGAATATGCGGCGCGTTGGCGACCAGCCCCCCCTCGACATCAAAAACCGCGCAGGAATAATCCAGCCTTTCCTTGATATTCGTGGAGAAGGCCGTGTTGCGCAGTACGGCACCCATCTGTTCGGCCATCGACATGAAGCGATTGGCGAAGACCTCGAGCCGAATCGGATCCGAGGAGTGCCTCCGCGCGGCCACCGCTTCAGAGGGCTCTTCGACTCTTCGCTCCCTTTGATCGTGGAGACGGAGCACACCCTCCCCGTCGACTTCGAGTCCGAATTCATCTTCGAGGACGACCGTGCCCGCCGCCTCGAGGATCAGGGCCGGCCCCTTCAAATTCGTGCCGGCCACCAGATCCTCGCGGCGATAGACGGGAACCTCCAGGCGACCCCGCCCCGGGAAGTACACCGAGGCGCGGCGCAGGCAGTGCGGGGGCGCCAATCCCCTCGCGGTCGGCTCCCGCGCAGCCGCGGAACTCGACGCCTCGGAGACCGCTTCGACCCTCACCCGGGCCGTCGTGATTTCCACCGCGCTCGCGGGACGGTCGTAACCGAAGCGATCCCGATGCTCCAGCGCAAAGGCCTCGAGCCAACTCTGCGGGCTCTCGCCATGGGAATCCGGCTCCGGAATCGAGAGGGCGCTCTCCGTGCCTCGATAACGAAGATCGAGCCAGCGACGCGTCTCTACCGCCTCGGACGCGATGCCCTCGCGAATCAATTCGTCCCGGGCCCGCTCTTCGAGTTCCAGCCAGATCGCCTCGACGCAGAGCGGCAGGACCTCGCCCGCCTCGAGGAGAACGCGACCGGCATCGGCCTGGCGATCCGAACTCGGGCGAGCCACGCCGATCCCATAGGCCGAGAGCAGCCCCGCCAGTGGGTGCAGGAGAATCGTTCGAATCCCGAGAATCCGCGCGATGCCACAGACGTGCTGTCCCCCGGCCCCGCCGAAGCCCACCAGGGCGTGATCCCGGGGATCGGCTCCCCGGGCAACTGAAACCTGGGCGATCGCCTGGGCCATGCTCGCATTCGCGATTTCGACGAAGCCCGCCGCGAGTTCGTCTCGAGTCATCTCGATCCCGTCCCCACGGAGCGCCCCGCGAAGGGCATCGAGGGCCTCTTCCACGCGCCGAGACGACAACTCGAAGGGAAAACGATCCGCCTGCACGCGGCCGAGCGCCAGGTTCACATCCGTCAACGCGAGTTCCCCCGCCTTCGCGACACCCCGTTCATCCGTCAGCCCATAACAGAGGGGCCCGGGATCCGAGCCCGCGCTCTCGGGCCCGACGCTGAGTTGATATCCATCGTAACGACAAAGCGATCCACCGCCGGCGGCCACGGTATGGATCCGCAGCATCGGGGCCCTGACGCGGATGCCCCCAACCTGGGTTTCGAAAGCCCGCTCGACCTCGCCATCCGCGATCAGGGAGACATCGCTGGAGGTCCCTCCCATATCGAAGCCGATCGCCCGCTCGAAGCCGGCCCTTCCCGCGACCCGGGCCGCCGCCAGGGCCCCTCCGGCCGGCCCGGAGAGCAGGGCGTTGGGCCCCCGGAAGCGACCCGCATCGGTGAGCCCCCCGGATGATTGCATGAATCGCAGCCGGGATGCCGGCAGCCGCTCGGCGAGTTCGGCGACGTGATTCCTCAGCAGGGGTGTCAGATACGCATCCGCGAGTGCGGTCTCTCCCCGGGCCAGAAGTCCCATTTCCCTGGCGATCTCATGGGAACAGACCACGTGTGTGAAATCGAGTTCAAGCGCGAGCGCGGCGATTCGGCGCTCGAATTCCGGATGCGCATAGGCGTGGATCAAAGAGATGGCCAGAGAGGCGATGCCGCGCTCGCGGGCGGCCCGCAACTGGCCGCGAAGTTCGGATAGATCGAGTTCTTCGACGACTTCTCCCCGCGCCGAGATCCGGCCGCGGCATTCGATGACCTCCCGATGAAGTGGCGGCGAAAGCCGAATCTCGAGTTCGAAGAGGGAGGGTCTCTGCTGCGTCCCGATGGTCGGCACATCCCCCAATCCGCGATTGGTCACGAATGCGCTGGCTACGCCACGCCGCTCGAGCAGGGCATTGGTAGCGACCGTCGAACCGAGGCGAACGGAGACCGCCGGAATTTCCCCGCCCGGCGCAATCACCCCCTCCCCCTCCAGCAGGCGGCGAATGCCGTCTACGGGGGCCGAATCAGAGGAGAGCAGTTTATGACTGAGGAGGCGGCCATCGGGACTCCTGGCGATGCAATCCGTGAAGGTTCCCCCGCGATCGATGAAGAATTCCCAGATTCGCTCGGAACCCGGGTCGGCGACGTCCGCGCCCCTCATCGGATCGGCCCAACCCGGCGGGCAGAACGCCCCGGAGCCAGCGGCGCCGCGACGAGAGGATGTCTAGGCCGTCTCATCTTGGGGCGCCTTTCGAAAACGAGCCACGAGTTTCGCCTCGAGAGCGCGCCAGGTGTCGCGCATGGCACCATCGCCCAGCCAACGAATGCCCGCGACGACGAGCAGTCCGTAGCTTCCCGCGGCCAGCCCGAAGCGCCAGAACTCGGAGAGGCTCCCGCCCGCAGCCTGCGCGCTCTCCGACGCGGGGGCCAGATTTGCGACGAGCAGGCGACAAAGCCCGACCGCGAGACCCGCGACGATCAGACTCCTGAGCCCCGTCGAAGCCAGCGGGGCCAGGGGAGGACCGCCGAAACGCAGCCGGGTCCAGACCAATGTCAGTATCGCGTTGGCGCTGATTGCGAGCACACCGGCGAGGACCAGACCCTCCACGCCCCGGGCCTCGCCGAGACGGATATAAAGGGGAATCGCGAGCAGGGCGACCGCTGTCCCGAGCGCCATCGGCCGCCACATTTCACCTCGGGCGAAGAAGGCTCGCACGGCGATCTGCTGGGTCACCCAGCCCGGAATCGCGAAAGCCATCCAGGCCAGTAGCGACGCGACGCGAACGGCATCCTCGGCCCCGAAGGCCCCGTGCCGGTAGACGAGGACGACGATCGGAGACGATAGGAGGTAGCAAGCGCCGCCCGCCACGATTGCGAGCAGCAGCGTCGCCCGCAGTGTCGAGAGGAGTCGCAGATCCAGTTCCCGGGAACGACCCTCGGCGTGGAGGCTGGATAACGTGGGCAGAGCGGCGGTGGCCACCGCCTGGCCGATCACGGCCACGGGCGCCATCATCAGCCGCCGCGCAAAGGCCAGGCTCGCGACAGCACCCACCCCCAGGCGCGCGCCGAGGATTCGCTCATACCACTCGTCGACCGTCGTGAGCGAAAGGCCGAGCATCAGGGGCAGCGCGCCCCAGAGATAGACGCGAAAGCGGGGATCCCAGGGAACGCAGCGAAAACCGATCCCGCCCAGGTGTCGCATGTCGTAAACCGGAAAAGCCCAATTCCCCAGAGCGGCGCCCAGCAACGCCCCCCAGGCAAATCCCTCGACGCTGCCCGTCAGGAGTCCCCCGGCGATGATCGCCCCGTTGTAGATGAGGGGCGCGGCCGCCTGGGCGGCGAAGCGCCCACGGGCCATCAGGACCGCCCGCACGATTCCCCCCGAAATGAAGAAGATCTGGCCCGGAAGAACGATCCGGGTCAACCAGACGGTTTGGGCCCGGGTCTCGGCGTCGAAGAGCGGAAATTGGAGATCCACCAATTCTTCGGCGTAAATCCAGAGGCCCAGGGTCGCCAGACAGGAAACGCCCGCGAGACTTCCGAGCACGGTCTCGAAGAGTTCGCGGGCAGCATCCTCCCCCTCCCGCCCCAGCGTCTGCAAGTAGAGGGGCGTGAAGGCGATGGCCAGAGCCCCACCCGCCAGCAGGTAATTGAGCAGGTCGGGAATCTGGAAGGCCGCGTAATAGGCATCGGTCTGGGGACCCACTCCGATGCGCGCCGCGAGGACCATCTCTCGCACGAAACCCAGGATGCGGGAGAGGAAGACACTCAGCGCCAGCAGGAGTGCGACAGCACCCAGGCGCCGGGCGCCGAGGGCCCCCACCCCAGCTACGCGATTTTCCTCTGGCGCCAACTATGCCCCCGCCACGGCCTCTGGAATTGGGCGCAAAGAGCGGGCCGGCCGCTGCACCCACCCGCCCACCTCGGTCGCTTCCCCCTGGCGACTCGGCCGGAGCGTCGAGGCGTTCAAAAGCGACTTCATGACTCCCTTCTCGCGCGCCGGAACGAGCGCCTGGGGGCGCTGATGCGGGATTCCCTTTTCTCTCGCGGCCATTCCCTGCACCCCCCTTCCTTTTCGAATCCGGGCATCCGGCGCCGACCCGCCGGACTCCTTGCCATCGGAGCCTTCAAGTCCGGGGGTTGGGCTCGCGCCAGACCCCACCGTTCCAGGCTTCGACCACCACATCATCGCCCTCCCGGCCCCGGACCCAACTGCGATCGAGGGGGACCTTGCCGTGGGGAGTGTCGAGTACGTAGAGCGGAATCGCAAAGCCGCTGGTGCGGCCACGCAGGGCCCGGAAGATCTCGATCCCCCTTTCGATGGGCACCCGGAAGTGACCGGTGCCCTCCAGCAACTGCGCCTGGTAGCAGTAGTAGGGGCGAACTCGCATGCGGACGAGGCCCTCGCAGAGTTCCTTCATGACCTCCGCATCGTCGTTGATTCCGCGCATCAGCACACTCTGATTCCCCAGCGGAATTCCGGCCCCGAGCAGGCGTCCACAGGCTTCCGCAGCGGGGGCCGTGAGTTCCCGGGGATGATTGAAATGGGTATTCACCCAGATCGGGTGGTAGCGCTCCAGGATGCGGCAGAGGGCATCGCTGATCCGGTAGGGGAGCGTCACGGGCAGTCGGGTTCCCAGTCGAATGATTTCCACGTGGGGGATCGCACGCAACCGCTGCAGGAGCCACTCCAGGCGAGCATCCGAAAAGATCAGGGGGTCGCCGCCGGTGAGGAGTACATCCCGGATTTCGCTGTGGTCGGCGATCCAGGCCAGGCCGGCTTCGAGTTCCCGTTTCTGCATCGACCCGCCCACTTCTCCCACCATGCGCTTGCGCAGGCAGAAACGGCAGTACAGAGCGCACTCGTTATTGACACAGAAGGCGATGCGATCGGGATAGACGCGGATGATATTCTTGATCGGCGAGTGGAGAACTTCGTCCAGGGGATCGGCCAATCCCGATTCATCCTCGGCTTCCCTCGGGCTCGGGACGACCTGGCGCCGAATCGGACAGTCCGGATCCTCGGGATCCATCAGGGAAGCGTAGTAGGGAGTGATGACGAATCGGAAACGCCGCTCGAGGTCTCCGAGCGCGCGTACCTCGTCCGCGCTCGGAGAGATCCAGGCTTCGAGATCTCGCTGGCTGCGAATGCGATGCTGCATCTGCCAGGCAAAACTCTCCCAATCCTCCCGCCGGATCCCGGCCGGCGGCAGGGGATGGCGCGACGATTCCTGCGACATCCGATTCAGGGTGGAAGATTCCAAGCGTCTACTCCCCGGGCCTTCATCCCGACCCGCAAATCCGACCCGCTATCGGCCCCGCCGGGCCGGACTCTCCGGCCGGGAGGGCTGCCCTCCCCCCCCTCCCAGACCCAGGCGGTGCAATCCCGAATCCAAGACTTCTGCCAATAGCACTTCGGGGGACTGCCCGGCCAACTCCGCGAGTATGCCGAAGCTGCCATCGACTGCGAAGGTTGGCAGGGGGTTGATCTCGAGAAAAAAAGGCTTGCCCATCGCGTCGAGGCGAAAGTCGACCCGCGCGAAATCCAGGCAGGCGAAAAGATCGAAAGCCGCCAGAGCGAGGTCGGCCAGATCCCCCTCCAATGCATTTTCCAATTTTCCCGGCAGCGAGTACTCGAG
>PVBE010533447.1_pt1 | contig 10810 bp, 7 predicted proteins | sample 1631181 | NCBI WGS metagenome assembly PVBE01 (sample SAMN08397723, study PRJNA350692) | Marine metagenome, whole genome shotgun sequencing project. | isolation source: water | place: Pacific Ocean | collected 2012-04 | reverse complement strand
TTGCTCACCGCGGTAACACGTCCTGGCGGAACTGTTCGAGCTTCTTCTCGTCGGCCTGGGTGCGCTCGGCCTCTGGCTTCTTGAGAAGGCGTTCCGCACCGATCAGCGGCGGGCAAACCTTGACGTCGCGATAGTTGGCCTCGCACTCCATGCAGGAGAGGCACTCGCGTGGATCGATTGTGCCGTCATCGCGAATGGCCCGCGGCTCACAGCCGCGCTGGCAGATCTTACATTTCTTGCAGAACTGTATCCGGCGTGGTCCCGAAAAACGCACGCTGCTCAGCAGCGCGATGCCGCCGCCCAGGGGGCAGATGTAACGGCAAAAGGGCCGCCACCAAAAGAGGGCAAAGACCAGCAGCAATAGCCACCAGATAAACAACCCGAGAGCGCGGGACCAAGGCGCAACATAGAACGTGGACTTGAACGGCTCGACCTCCGCCAAAAGCTCGCCGAGCTCCGCGCGGTAGAAGAACGCCGCCAATAGCACCGCCAGCACGACGTAACGCAAGTACCGGAGCGGCGTGTGCACCGACTTGGGCAGCTCGAAGTGCGGCAGCCTCACGAGGCGTCCGAGCTTATAGACCAGCTCAGAAAGGGCCCCGTAAGGGCAAACCCAGCCACAGAAGACGCCGCGTCCCCAGATGAAGCAAACGGCGATGATGAAAGTCCATCCCAGAAAGTTGAGCGGCTCACTCAGGAACACATCCCAATGCCAGCCACCTGTAATGGTCCCAGCAGCAGTGAGGATTTGCGTGACCGACGGCTGAGCGCGCACCGCAAGGCCGAGCCCGACAAAGGCGATGACCAGGAGGATCAGGTGTATGGCCTTCAGTCGGCGCATGTTGCCGGTCATCCAGCGACGAGCCAGAAAGAGCCCCAGCAGGACGACGAGAAAGGCGACGAGAGCCCACTTCTTCGCGCCAGAGTTGCGCCAAGCCTGGCGCCAGATCGACTCACCTAGGTCGGAACCGTCAAGCTGGTAGACGCTGCTCGGAATACGATGGCTCGCCGACAGCTCCTTGAAGTCGCGGCTGTAGCCACCCTTCTTGTCGTAAACGCTCCCGAGGAAGATGAGATCGAAGCGCGCGCCAGGATCCAACTTGCCGCCCCGCGTCACGAAAACGGCGCCTTCTTTGAAGTTTGGAGCGCCTTCCGCGTAGATTCGACTGATCGGGTCGTAGTCCTTGTCCGTGAACAGAATCGACGTCATGCCCTGCGCGAGTCGAACGCGGTCGAAGATGCCGCCCCGCACGAAGCCGGAGCCCTTGAACGAACTCGAGCCATTGCCCAGAATGACGAATAGGTGCTCGCCGGGCTTGAGCCGCCCCATCATCCAGTCGTAGTCCCCCTTGCCCAACAGAGCGATGCCGACCTGGGGCGCGTCGGCGATCGTGAAGTAGAGGTTGATGAAATCGCCGTCTCCGGGCACTCCCATCTCTTTGTCGGTGACCCTCAGGCGCCCGAAGACTCGTTCCCAGATCATCTCCTTCCACGTCAGCGGAGTATCGCTCTGGACGAAGTGCCCGGGGACAACCGCCCGGGCGCTGAAGGCGCCGACGTCGACGCCCAGATCCCGCGCTGTTTCGAGGATGGTCTTGTTCTGCGCGAGCGCGGTTACCGTCGCTCCGGAGATGATGTCGACGTTTAGCGCGTCTGGATCGTCGGACTTGCCAACAACGATCCGCTCCGTCGCTTGTTTGCCCGCGTAAAAGTCGACGAAGTCGGTGAGCGCCTGCTCCGGAATACCCACGAGGAGGATCGGTTCGGAGTGGTGCAGCACCTTGGCGGCGCTGATAATTCCATCCGGCCGCAAGCCAACTAGGGTGACAAGGGGCTTCCCGGAGTACGCCTTGACCTTGACGATGTCGGTGGAGAGCGCGACCCAGCCGACCGTCTCTCCCTCCTTATCGAGCCCCACCCAATAGGGTTTGTCGGGTACGGGTTCGAACTCCGAGACCCCCGAAAGCACCTCGCCGCACGGCATCGTCTCGCAATTGAGGGTGCCCTTCGACTTGCCCTTCTTCCGGTGCTTGTCCTTGTCCTTGTGCTTGTCCTTGTGCTTCTCGTCGTCGTGATCGTCGTCGTCGTCGTCAGTCTTGGCATCGCCGGACTTCGCGTCGCGTGGCTCAATAGCCGCTGGTTCCGCCTCGCTCGGCTCAGCATCGGCGGGCTCGGCGCTGCCGCACTGTGCGCTGACGACACCGCATAGAACGACCAGCAGCACTCGAAGAAGGGCGACTAGCCGGAAAACCATAGACGAAATGCACCTCTACCGCAGGAGCACACCCCAGAAGAACGCGCTCCCCCGGTCCGTGGTACTCACGCCTCGACTATCATTCGCCCACGCATCTCAAGATGCAAGGCGTGGCAGAACCAGGGACAATAGTACCAAAATACGCCCGCGTTCGGCACGTCGAAGGTGATGCTGTTCGTGTCCCGCGCGTTCACCACCATCATCACGTCGTGGTTGCTCATGCAGAAGCCATGCGAAAGGTCCTCGACGTTGTCCAGGTTGGTGAGAATGACCTGAACCCGATCACCCGCTTTGACCTTGAAATCATTCATGGAATACGCGGGCGCCGTGCTGGTCATGTAGACGCGCACGTTCTTCCCGCTGCGGACGATCTTGCTATCCTTCAGGAGCGTAACGCCGTCCTTCTTCGCCCACCCTTCGTACATCTTGAAGCGCCCCGTCTTCCTGGGCTGGATTTCCGCCGGGTGGAAGAGGCTCGTGAATGCGATGACCGCGTCGTGCGGCTCCGGGTACTGCGGCCCGTCGTGGATCAGGGACATTTTCTCACCGGAAATGTCGATCAGCTGATCGTTGTCGGGATGGAGGGGCCCCACGTCGAGGAAACGGTCCTTGGAGAATTTGCAAAGGGAGACGAGCCACTTGCCGTCAGCCTGCTTCGTTTCGCTCATCGACGCATTGACATGACCGGGCTGATAGTTGACGTCGATCTTCTCGATGATGGGATTGATCGTCGAGGGTTTGGGCTTCTTGTCGGGATCTGTTTCCTCTTTGACGCCGGGATCCGCGGCATTGCCGCCGCTCTCTTTGTAGGCCTCGATAGCTTTGGCGATGTTCCACTTCGTGACTACGGAGTCGATGAAGATCGACGTGTAGGCGTTGCCACGACCGTCAAATGCCGTGTGCAGGGGACCGAGGCCCACCTCGGGCTGAGCCACGATGCATTCCTCTGGCTTGATCTTGCCGGCAAAGGCATCTGCCAATTTTCCGATCTCGACCACACTGACGGTGGGCGAGAGCTTCCCCGAGCAAATCGCATAGGTCCCCGTCGGGTCCACGTTGACACCGTGAGGATTCTTCGGAATCAGGATCCTCAGAACGTAGGGTGAATCCTTGGCTCGAGCGTCCAATACCGGAACTTTGGAGTCGCCAATCGTCTTGCCCTTGCCGTCCGCAATGGCCTTGTTGATCAGAGGCAGATTGAAAACGTAGAGCCGGTCCTGATCTGCAGCGATCATTCCCTCCAGGTCGGGAGCCAACTCGGAGTTGTAGCAAGTCGCGAACGAGTAGACGTCTTGGTAGTCCGTGGCGCAGATGTCCATGTTGGCCTCGACCATGACCTGCCACTTGACCTCCATGGTCTCGCCGTCGATGGCGGTATGCATGGCGGCGTATTTCTTGACGTCTTCTTTAGCGCCCGCGGCGCCGTTCGGAATGGGGCTTCTGAACTCGGAGTTGCACAGCACGAGGCCGGTCTTCTTGCGCTGCGGGAAGATACCGTGCGTGCCTTGGGCGTTTGGAATTGCGGTAATCGCATCGCACTCCATCGTCTGGACGTCGATTCGGGCCAGGCGCGCGTTCGCCTTGTCGTTCACGTAGATATACCGGCCGTCGTACGTCCCATCCTTATAAGATGGGTGCACGTGATGTGTGTCGCCCGACATCATGCCGCCCATGAGTGTCTTGGAATAGTCGGTGGCTCCCCAACCCGTCGCTGAATCGCGATTGAACACCGGTATGCGCATGAGTTCACGCATCGACGGCACCCCAACGACGCGGATCTCCCCGGATTGGCCACCGCTCCAAAAACCGTAGTAGGTGTCGAGCTTGCCGGGCGGCACGTCCCCGACGCCGCATTCGGCGGGACCGGACGTCCCGGGCCCCACCTGCCCGCCACCGCCCGGTTTCTCGCAGCCGCTCATCAGCACGCCGAGCGCGCCCATGGCGGCCGATCCCACCATGAACGTTCTGCGGGTGGGTTGCTCGGGTTGCTCGATGCCTTCTTCGTCGTTCTTTCCTGAGTTCTTCTTCACAGCTCCGTCCTCTCGATACGCGGTCGGCCCCCCAGGGGAAGAGCCGGTCACAATTCAACTTGGGGTAATGGCGATTCTCGGTCTGCTCACGCTTCTCGCCCCGCGCCAACTCTCGTCAGGAGGGTCGGGCGCGCGACTTTGGAAGCATCACTTGAAGCTGCGGATCTTCGCGATGAGCGCATTCACCACTTCGGGCTTCTTCTTCAGCTCCGGCGAGGCCGGCATGATAGCGCTCATCCCGACGGCCAGGCCCCCGTAGAGGATCACCTTCCTTAGCTGCTCGTCCGTCGTCTTGGCCTGCCAGGCCTGGTCAACGAACGCCCGGGGCTTCGGATTGAGAGCCTCGGAGCCCGGGCCATCGCCCTTGCCCTCGTTTCCGTGACAGACAGCGCACCTCTGTTTGAAGACCTTGTTGCCTTCTGCCGTGCCGCTGCCACCCGCCTGCGCCGCACCGCCGGCATCTGCCACCGCTGTCGGCGTCGCTGGTGGCGTCTCGGGCGTCGGCTCCGGCGCCTTCTCCTTGTTGCAGGCGGCGAGAGCGAGTGTGAGAGCACCGATCGTAACTAGTCGTGTAGGACTCATTCGCTTGTATCCCCCGAGCAAGTCCCCGCACCAAGCGTGCCGAACTATTGGGACGTGCTTGTGCGTAGTGTTCGCGCCGGTACGCCCACAAGTCAATGCGGAACCGCAGATCGCGTACAGATTGCCCGTTTCCAACATCGAGACAATCTCAGCGGCTCCCGCGTGTTCTTGAGCAACGTCATGGGGCCCACCCGCGTTTTGCATGTATAATGCGCGCCCCTCAGTCGGTCGCAGCAACCCCACCCTCGATCGCCACTCTGGACGCGCGGACCTTGTCCCCATTTCGAAATGTGGGAGGGAGATTTGGCTCGGCCAGGGCACAGGCGAGAGACTTTTGAGATCCGAACCGCCGCGATATACGCTTGAGGCATCATGCGCGCTGGTCGGACATGCCTGGCCTTCGTACTCATGGCCGCGTTGCTTCCCATGTGTTCGACGGAGTCGCCGCCCATAACGCGAGCAGGCGCGGGCGTTCCGGGGCGCGCGGCGACCGCAGGGGAAGTTGAGCAGGCGCAATTCGTGAGCTTCCGCCACGCCGTGATGGGCACTGAGCTTCAGGTCCTACTCCCTGCTGCCGCCGACGCCGACGACGCCGACGACGCCGCTCAGGCCGTGTTCCGAGTATTCGACGATGTCGACGCACGGATGAGCGAATGGAAGGCGACATCTCCGCTCAGCGCTGTGAACCGAAATGCGGGCTCCGCGGTACGGGTACCGGACGACGTACGCATAGTGGTCCGCAAGGGGCTAGCGCTCGGCGAGTTGACGAAGGGCGCGTTCGACATCACCTGGGCGGCCCTTTGGGGGCTATGGGACTTCAAGGCGCCCGTGCCCAGGCTTCCGCCGGCGGACACTCTGAGAGCGGCGTCGGCCCTGGTCGATTTTCACGAAGTCGAAGTGGATGACCGCCGCGGGACGGTGAGATTGAGAAAGCCCGGCATGAAGTTGGGCCTGGGAGGGATCGCTAAGGGCTACGCGCTTGAGCGCGCCGCTGCGGTGTTGCGCGCGCGGGGTATCGACGATTTCATGCTCTCCGCCGGTGGCCAAGTCTTCGCCGGAGGGAGCAAGGGAGAGCGACCGTGGAAGGTCGGCATTCGCGACCCGCGCGGCGGCCAAGATGATTTCTTCGCAAGCTTGAGCGTCCAGAACGCTTCCGTCTCGACGAGTGGAGACTACGAGCGCTTCTTCATCGTTGATGGCATTCGCTACCACCACATCTTGGACCCGCGCACGGGAATGCCTGCCACAGGGGTGCGCAGCGCCACCGTAATCGCTGCCGACCCGACTTTGGCTGACGCGCTCTCCACTGCCGCGATGGTCATGGGTGCTCAAGCTGGGTTGGCGCTCATCGAGAACCACGCCAACGTGGAAGGGCTGCTGGTCGACGATCACGGCAAGGTCCACACGACCACCGGAGTCCGCGCGCAACTCCTTCGCTTGCCTCGCCGGGACTGAGCCAGACCTATCGCCGACCACCGCTCGTTCGATCCTAACCTAGCAACGCTTACATTTGCGTGCACAAATAAAACACTGGATACTCGGCGGACGGTCGATACCTCGAAACTTCGGTGCTCGGCGTGGGGGGACATATGGCCAAAGTAGCTGGCGGCAAGATCGGTGTTGGCGGATTCTTCGCGTTGACGGGGTCGATGGTCATGACCATCTACAGCTACCCGGCCTTTGCCTCATCTGGGTTCGCGCTCGTCTTCTTTCTCTTGCTCGCAGGCCTCCTCTACTTCCTGCCCACGGCTCTCATCTCGGCGGAGATGGCTACAGGCGACGGATGGCAAGACGGCGGCGTCTATCGATGGTGCAGCGTGGCGTTCGGCAAACGTTGGGGTTTCTTCGCGATCTTCATGCAGTGGTTACAGATCACCATCGGCTTCGTGACGATGCTCTACTTCATCGTTGGTGCGCTCGCGTACCTGACCGGATTCCACATCATCAACGAGAATCCCCTCTATAAGTTCATCGTTCTGATTGTCGCGTTTTGGTGCATCACCTTCATGAATTTGAGGGGGACGAAATTCACGGCCAAGTTCGCAACAATCGGGTTTACGGCGGGCATCATCGTGCCCGCGGTCGTGATCATCGTGATCGCCGTCGTCTACGTGATCGGGGGGCATCCCGTCGGTATCAAGATGGACGAAGCGACGTTCTTCCCTGACTTCACCCAGATCAACACGCTCGTGATTCTCGTAGCGTTCATGCTCTCGTACCTTGGAATCGAGGCGTCCGCGGTACATGCGAACTCGCTTCGCAAGCCTCAGAGGGACTACCCCATCGCGATTCTGCTGCTCACCGCGACAGCGATCGTGCTCAACGTATTCGGTGCACTGTCCATCGCCATCGTCGTGCCGGCCGACAAGATCTCCATGAACGCCGGGATCCTCCAGGCGGTCGCCATACTCTTCGGGACCTACGGAATCGGCTGGGTCGTGCACATCATGGCTGGGTTGATCGCGCTGGGAGCCGTCGCCGAAATCGGCTCCTGGGTGGTCGGTCCGGTCCACGGGCTCTACGTGGCGGCCAAAGATGGACTTCTACCCAAATCCCTCAACCAGGTGAATAAGCACAAAGTCCCCCAACGCCTCGTCCTCGTTCAGGGGGTCGTCGTCACCATCTGGGCTGCGGTGCTGACGTTCGGCGGAGGTGGGGCGAATCTCTCCTACTTGCTGGCCATGGCTCTGACGGTCGTCACGTACCTCTTCATGTACGTGCTGCTCTACTTCCGCCTACTACAAACTCCGCATCTCGCACGCCGATGTGAAGCGCGCCTACAACGTCCCCGGCGGCAAAGTCGGCCGCGCCGTCATCCCCGCAATCGGCCTACTGATGTCCCTCTTCGCGTTGGTGATCTCCTTCTTTCCCCCCTCGCAGATCGCGCTGAGTGGTCACGAACAGTACGAGACCATTCTCTTCATCTCGGCGGCGGTCGTTCTGGTCCTCCCCCACATCATCTACGCGTTCCGAGACGAGTCGCGTGCCGAGAAGTACATCATGCACGAAGTCACAAAATACATGCCACGCCTGCACTTGGCCCACCCTAGGGGCCGACACGGCTTTAGGGTTCACCCCCTCGCGGGCGCCGATGACTGCCCGCACTGCAACGCTCAGCAATCGAGCCCAGAAGGAGAATAGCGATGCTACACACACTCGATTCCAAGAGCCACAGCCACGATGAGTGCCTCGATCCAGTCTACGGATCCGGACCCCTTTCTCGGCCTGCCCCCAAACTCAAGATGCCGGAGGACGAGATGTCGGCACGGGCGGCGTACCGCCTCGTTCGCGACGAGCTGATGCTGGACGGCAATTCGCGCCAGAACCTCGCGACCTTCTGCACAACCTGGGTCGAGCCCGAATCGACCCAGTTGATGACCGACTGCATCGACAAGAACATGATCGACAAGTCGGAGTACCCACAGACCGCTGAGATCGAAGAGCGCTGCGTGCATATGCTCGCCGATCTTTGGAACGCCCCAACAACGGCGGGAGCGATGGGTTGTTCCACGACCGGTTCGAGCGAAGCCGCCATGCTCGGTGGCATGGCGCTCAAGTGGCGTTGGCGAGACCGTCGTCGTGCCGAAGGAAAGCCCGTAGACAAGCCCAACCTGGTCTGCGGACCTGTCCAGATCTGCTGGCATAAGTTTGCGCGCTATTGGACATCGAGCTGCGCGAGATCCCCATGGATAGGGGGCGCATCCCAATGAACGCCGAAGAGGTGCTCAAGCGTTGCGATAAGAGCACTATCGGCGTCGTGCCGACCCTCGGTTTGACCTTTACCGGGCAGTACGAACCGGTGAAAGAAGTGAGCGACGCCCTGGACAAGCTACAGGCTGACAGCGGCCTGGACATTCCGATACACGTGGACGCGGCGAGCGGCGGTTTCATCGCGCCTTTCCTCAATCCGGATATCGAGTGGGATTTTCGCCTGCCTCGCGTCAAGTCGATCAATGCGTCAGGGCATAAATTTGGCCTCGCTCCCTTGGGCGTCGGATGGGCACTGTGGCGAGACAAGAGTGACCTTCCCGAAGACCTGATCTTCCGGGTGAACTACCTCGGAGGCGACATTCCGACCTTCGCGCTCAACTTCTCTCGACCGGGGGGCGAAATCGTCGCGCAATATTATAACTTCATCCGCCTCGGTCGAGCTGGCTATCGGGCCATCCAAGGCGCTTGCCGAGACGTTGCCATGTGGATAGCTGATGAGATCGCCAGGTTCGATGACCTCGAAATCGTCTTCAACGGCGACAGAGGCGTGCTCGCCGTATGCTGGAAGCTGCGAGACGGCGCCGACCCGGGCTTCACGCTTTTTGATGTGGCCGACCGGATGCGCACCCGAGGGTGGCTCGTGCCCGCCTACAGCTTGCCGGCGAATTGCACCAACACGGTCGTCCAGCGCATTCTCGTACGCCAAGGCGTGAGTCGAGATCTCGGTAAACTCATGCTCGACGACATGCGGCGCTCCATTGACTGGCTCAAAAGGAACCCCAACCACGTCTCACTGAGCGAGGCCGATGCGGGCGGCTTCAAACACACCTGAGCGGAGCCTCGGAAGACGTTCTCAACGCCGGCCGTAGTACGCGGCAATGTAGAGATCGTGCAGCTCGCTGATGAGCGGGTAGCGCGGATTCGTGGGGGTGCATTGGTCGTCGAAGGCTTTTTCCGAGAGTTCGTCGACGACGGCCAGGAAATCCTCCTCGGGGACGCCGGCCTCACGAATGGTCATCGGCAACTCGAGATCTTCTCTCAGCGTGTCGATGGCCTTGATCAGGGCTTCGACCTGTCTCATCGGCGTGCTGCCACTCAAACCGAGATGCGAGGCGATCTCGGCGTAGCGTGGAATCGACTCCGGGGTCTTGTATTGCGGGAAGCCCACGAGCTTGGTGGGTTTATCGGTTGCGTTGTAGCGAATGACGGGGACCAGGAAGAGCGAACACGCGATGCCATGCGAGATATGAAACGCCGTTCCCAACTTATGCGCCAAACTGTGCACGACGCCGAGCGAAGCGTTGGCAAACGCCATCCCCGCGATAGTGGCGGCGAAGTGCACCTGCTCGCGGGCGTGTTTGTTCTTGCCGCCCTCTCGATAGGCCGCGGGCAAGTGCTCGAATAGCATCCTCAACGCCCGCTTCGCTTGCGCCTGGCTGAAGTCGGTCGCCATAGGCGACACAAACGCCTCGATGGCGTGGGTGACCGCGTCGATACCGCCAGAAGCGGTCAGAGACTTCGGAAGATTCATGACCAGCGCGGGATCTATGATCGCCATGTCCGGAGTGATGGCGTAGTCGGCGATGGGGTACTTGGCATTGCCCGCTTTATCGTCCGTAATGACGGAGAAGGGTGACACCTCACTTCCCGTTCCCGAGGTGGTCGGTATGGCCACGAAAAGCGTCTTCTTGTCGGGGCATTCAGGCAACGAGTAGATGCGCTTCCTAATGTCCATAAAGCGCATCGCCAGGTCACCGAAGCGGATCTGAGGATTGTCATGCATCAGCCACATGATCTTTGCGGCGTCCATCGGACTGCCTCCCCCAACGGCAATGATGACATCAGGATCAAAGTCGTTCAGGCGTTTGAGGCCAGCTTTCACTGTCGTCAGATTCGGATCCGGCGCGACCTCGCTGAAGACCGTGTACTTGATGTCGAGGCGCCGCAGGGCCTTCGTCATGGGCTCGAGCAGCCCCATCTCGGAGATCGGTCGGTCGGTAACGATAAACGCGCGTTCGCGCCCTTTGAGGGTGCCGAGGGCGTCGGTGAGACAATCGGTCTTGAAGAAGATCCGCGGCGGCACGCGGAACCACAGCATGTTCTCGCGACGCTCGGCGACAGTCTTGATGTTGAGAAGGTGTTCGGGACGAATGTTGCCGCTGACGCTATTTTTTCCCCAGCTCCCGCAGCCGAGAGTCAGCGCCGGCTCCAGGTGGAAGTTGTAGAGGTCGCC